>Ga0302325_10031959_pt1 | contig 10814 bp, 9 predicted proteins | sample Palsa_T0_2_FD_201948 | JGI IMG/M metagenome (GOLD analysis project Ga0302325, IMG submission 201948) | Peat permafrost microbial communities from Stordalen Mire near Abisko, Sweden - Palsa_T0_2 | ecosystem: Environmental > Terrestrial > Soil > Palsa > Peat permafrost | place: Sweden: Abisko... | reverse complement strand
TGGTCCGCGCGCGGTAGCGGGTCGCCCGACGCTCATGAGTGTCTCGGTAGTGATCTGCGCTTACACCATGGATCGGTGGGATGCTCTTGCCGCGGCCGTGCGGTCCTGCTTCGACCAGACCCACAAGCCCAGCGACGTGATTGTCGTCATCGATTACAACGAGGATCTTCTCCAGCGCGCCACGCATGAATTCTCCGGAGCCGTCGTGGTGGCGAACCGATTCGAGAAGGGTCTCTCGGCGGCCCGCAACACGGGGATCGCCGCCGCCCGTGGCGATGTCATCGCATTTCTCGACGATGATGCCTTCGCGGAGCCCGAGTGGCTCGAACAGTTGATAGTCCCTTTGTCGGATCCCTTGGTTGCTGGTGTCGGAGGCTGGGTCGTTCCCCATTGGGAGGTCGAACTGGCACCATGGCTCCCCGAGACCTTTTACTGGATCATCGGCTGCAGCTTTCGAGGGCTTCCGGCGAACAATGCCTCCGTGCGTAATCCAATCGGGGCGAACATGGCGATGCGACGCGAAGTGTTCACGTCTGTTGGGGGATTCACCTCGGGGATCGGCCGGATCGGGCAGGTGCCGCTCGGATGTGAGGAGACCGAACTCTGCATTCGCTACGCCGGTGAGAACCCCGCGGAACGGTTCGTGCTCGCTCGCGACGCCATCGTCCATCATCGCGTTCCTGCATCGAGGCTCACCTGGCACTATTTCTGGACGAGATGCTGGGCGGAAGGGCTCTCGAAGGCCGCGGTCTCCTCGCTCGTGGGCTCCCAGTCAGGCCTGTCTGCGGAGCGGCGTCATATCATGCGATCGTTGCCCCGAGAACTCGGGCGCTCGCTTCTTTCCCTGCCTCGCCATCCACGATCCGCCTCGGCCCGCACCGTTCTGATTCTTGCCGGAACGGCCCTGGCGTTGGCGGGCCTGCTCAGAGGTCGCTGGGCTCTGCGACGCATGCCGATCGTGCAAGACCGCAGCGCGCTGGAGATTTCCCCGGTCCAAGCGGAGGAAAATGCGGGACCATGCTCGGTCGCCATATGACGACCGAGGTAGTTTCTGTAGATGTCAGCACGTCGGTCGGCGCCCAGCGGTGAGAGGGCCGGCCTAGCTTCGAAATCGGTGCTTTGGCACCCGGTAACCCTGCGGCAGGTCGAGAGTGAAGACTCAGGTGAATCTAAGTCTTTCCAGGTCGACGCCCGGGCCGCCGTGTCCGGATCGAAGCGGTCGCAGCGCCACGTGATGAGACGTCCCTCCGCCGACCGACTCGGAATGACCCATGGGCCTCTCGTCGCGTGTAGCCGCGGCCTTTGGAGGTATCGATGGCTCACCAGATAGGCGCCTCACCCTCCGCGGCGCTGGAGTCGGACGTGCAACTGGGGACCCGGTTTTCCGAAGGGGAAGCCGCCCTGGTGGGGGCCGAAGAACAACCTCCCGGTCGCGGGGCTGGCGCCACTCGCCCTTTCGACGAGCCCACGCTGGCGCAAAAGCTCTTTGACCGACGAACCCTCTCAATGGCATTGATCGTCGTCGACGTGGCGGTGCTCGTGATGGTCTTTGCGCATGCGCACGGTCCGGCCCGCCTGGCCTTCGGTCTCGTTCTGGGTGCCTTCATACCGGGCTGGTCCATAGTGGGCCCCCTCAGACTCGGCCATATGGCCCTGGAGGTGTCGCTCGCCGTGGCCATGAGTTTCGTGCTGCTCATGCTCTCGGCCCAGGTCCTCATGACGGTGCACCAATGGCATCTCTGGGGATTCGAGGAAGTGGTCTGTGTGCTCTGCCTCCCCTCGCTGGTGTGGCAGTCCCGGCGGCGAAAGTCCTGACGTGATGGTCAGCCTCGACCAAGTACTGGCCACGGCACCGCCCGTGTTGTTTGCCCTTATCGCGAACGTCCTTCTTCTGACCCTGAGGGCATCGGCCGGATCTCTTGGTTTCATCCACTCGCGGCGACTCTTCCATCTCCTCGACGCAATGATCGTCCTGGCCTTCGTCGTCTTCATCGCTCTGGTCGTCGTCAGATTCGAAACCCTTGACTGAGGGCGGTTGCGCGTGAAGAACCTTTTGCGATCAGCCAGCGCTGGCGCGCGCCCTTCGTCAAGTGGGTCGATTGCACTCGGAATAGTGGGGATAATCCTTTGGTTCGTGGCGGTCCGCCGGGCCGACTTCCTCGGGATGGGGCCCCTCGGCCTGGTGACGGTGCTCCCGTGGGCCTACTTCGTGGGCCTCGCTGCGGTGGTGGTGGGATTCGGGATCGAACTGCTGCGCACCCCCTTGCGCCCGAACCGATTGCTTCTGCTCGTCCTGGCGTTGATCGTCGTGATGTTCGGCACCGCCTCCGCCGTGGAACCTGTCGCCCGACTCGAAGACTCGTACTTGCTCGCCGGCTTTGTCGAGTACATCTTCCAGCACGGGCATGTGCTCACCAACTTTGACGCTCGGTTTTCCTGGCCCGGAGCATTCTCCCTCGGGGCGGTCCTCGTGGCGTTTGTCGGTAAGTCCAATGCGCTCGACTTCCTTCGTTGGTTTCCCTTAGTCATCGAAATCCTCTATCTGCCGCCGCTGCTCGTGATCGCAAAATGTAGTGACGTCGGACGACGTGCCGGATGGCTCGGTGTCGCGCTCTTCTACGCATCCAATTGGATCGACCAGGACTACTTCTCCCCCCAAGCGCTCAACTTTCTTTTCTATCTCGTGTTGTTGGCCGCGGTGTTTGCGTGCTGGAAGCCGACGCAGAGGGCTCGAAGGCTGATTCAGGCGGGCTTCCGAGGGCGGATCGTCGAACTTTGGGGACGCTTTGGGGACAGCTGGACCAGCCTCAGACGCGTGCGCTTCGCCGGGCGCGATGCAACCACCGTCTATAGCAGTTGGGTCACTCTCGTGCTCTTCATCATGCTCGAGCTCCTTCTTTTTGCATCCGCCCTCAGCCACCAACTCACGCCATATGCCTCAATTGTGGCCTTGGGTGTCTGTCTGATCTCCCGCCGTCTCGGGCGCCCCGAACTCGTCTTGCTGGCGATGGTTTTTACCGTGGGGTGGCTCAGCCTGGGCGCGACCAACTACTGGCTGGGCCACCTGTCGGCAATTTTCGGTTCCCTGGGACAGCTCGGCTCGACCTTCGGATCCAACGTGACGAGTCGGATCACAGGGAGTACGACTCACTTGCTGGTGGTCGACGCGCGGATCCTGCTCATTGCCGGACTTTTCGTCCTGGTCGGGGTCGGCGCCTTGCGTCGCGCCTCGGAGAGTCGGACTCTGGAACTTCTGGCTCTGGCCCCCTTCAGCCTCTTGGCGGCCCAGAACTATGGGGGCGAAGGTCTGCTCCGGGTGGTGCTCTACGGTCTACCCTTCACGGCTCTTCTGGCCGCCTCGGCGGTCCTGCCGCGCCGATTCGCCACGGTTCCTCCCCTGGTGCCCAACTTCGCTTTCGGTCCGCATACCCGCACGCTGCTCCGGCTGACCGTCGTGCCCCTGGTGCTGGTGCTCGCTCTGGTGACCGTGGTCGTGCGGGGCGGAAATGACGCCTACGAGTCGTACACGAGCGGCGAACTGAACGCCGTCAATTACGCCTACAACCATGTGCATGCCGGGGAGACAATCGGCTTGGTGACCTCGTATCTTCCGATAGGGCAACGCGACGTCGGCTCAGTCCAGATTTTTGCGGCCTCGGAGGCGGGAGGTGTCCCGACGCTGCACTACGACGAGCATGAACTGCTGAAAACTCGCCCGCGCTTCATCATTCTCAGTCAATCCCAAGAGGCCTGGGGTGAGTTGCTCGAGTCATACCCCAAGGGTTGGGAGACCAAGATGGAGGGCGTCCTCCTGCGCAACGGGTACCGGGTTGCCGCGAGGTGGCCGACCGCCGTTGTGCTGGCAGACTCGAAAAAATGACAGACGCAGACGCAGACGCAGAAATAAGAGGAAGAGCTTATGACTCTACGAGGAGGAGCATGCCGACAGTAAGTGTGGTGATCCCCAGCTATCGAGGTGGCCAGTACCTACGCGAGAGCGTTGATTCGGTGCGGGCACAGACGCTCGAAGACCTAGAGATCATTGTCGTGGCGGACGGATGTGAAGAGGATTTCTCCGACATCGAGAAAGATCCGCGGGTCCGGGTGTTCAGGCAACGCAATCGCGGAGAATCCATCGCGCGCAATATGGGAATTGGGCTGGCCCAGGCGGAGCTGATCGCACTTCTCGACGACGATGATCGCATGTTGCCGGATCGATTGCTGGCCCAGCGAGAGGCGATGACCGACGAGAGCGTGACCCTCTGTCACACCCAGTTCCAGGTCATTGACTCTGAGGGGACGGTCATCGGTCCCGGCATATCGAGGGAATCTCAGTACCTGGATTTTTTGCGAACCGATGGACGAATCGTGATCTCATCGACGATGCTGAGGAAGTCCGTCCTCCAGGCCGTTGGCGGATTCAACCCCCTCATGCCATTGGGGGCAGACCTCGACCTGTTGTACCGAGTGGCCAGAGAGGGCAAAGTCCGATTCTTGCCAGAGGTGCTGACCGAGTACCGCGTGCACGGAAATAACATTTGGTTCAATTCCTCCTCGTCCGGGGGAGAGGAAATCAAGCTCATTTTGGCGCATCATCGCCTGATTGCGCAGTCTCGGGGCGAAACGGAAACCCTCAAGGCGATACGCGAGGGTTCGAAATATGTTCTGCCGGGCCGGGCGCAGTTCGCGCTCGAGCGCGCCGACGAGGCCCGCCTCGACCATGATTACCCCAAGGCGGCGTACGCGTTCGCGCAAGCGATGGCCATTGCTCCGAGCGCGGTGCCAAGAGTCGTCGTACGAGCCCTGCGCAGGGAGCGCCAACAGCAGCGAAAGAACTCCGCCTAGGGGGCACCGTCGGCGCGGGATCTTGTGGTCCGCCGCAGCCTGGCCAGTACGTGGTCGAGGCTGACCATCACGTCAGGATTTTCGCCGCCGCGACTGCCACACCAGTGAGGGGAGGCAGAGCAGGCAGACGACTTCCTCGAACCCCTGGAGATGCCAGAGGTGCACCGTCATGAGGACCTGGGCCGAGAGCATGAGCAGCACGAAACTCATGGCCACGGCGAGCGACACCTCGAGGGCCATATGGCGGAGCCTGAGGGGGCCCACAATGGACCAGCCCGGGATGAAGGCACCCAGAACGAGACCCAGGGCCAGGCGCGCCGGACCGCTCACGTGCGCAAAGACCATCATCAAGAGCACCAGGTCGACGACGACCAATACCAACGAGAGCATTCGTCGGTTAAAGAGTCTTTGTACGAGCGTGGCGTCGTCGGACGGGCCAGTGGCGCCGACCTCGCGGGAAACTTTCTCCACGACGGGGAGGCCGGGACCGGGACCGAAGTTGAGAGCGAGCTCGAGAGGTTGTTCTTCGGCACTCACGACGGCGTCTTCCTCTTCGGCAAACGCGGTCGTCAGCGCCACGTCAGGCTCTCGTGCCGTGGAGGGCGAGGAGGTCGGCTGGTCCGGCTCTGATGCCCTGCGGCCTGGGGCGGTCCCGCGGTAGCGACTGACGGAGACCGGCAGGAAGAAAATGCCTTGCAGGCCCGACGCCACCAACGAGGCAACGCCAATGGCCAGAATGCCGATATGGCCGATCAGGAGGAGGAGGACGCTGAAGTAGATCACGGCGCTGATCACCTCGCGGACCGCAAGACGCCACACCCGCCTCTCGAGCCAGGCAAACGCCGAGTAGAAGGCGGTCACGGCAGTGCCCGGGAGGGCGAGCAGCAACAGCCGCAAGAGCGTCGTTCCGTGTTCGGAGTATTGCGGACCGAAGATTCGCAAGATTTGTGGAGCGAGCGCCACCCCGATGCCAACCGTGGGCAGGATGACGAACATGGCGGCCCGAATGGTGTCGTTGGAATGTTGTCGTAGCGCCGTCGGATCGCGTGAACTCTCCACGATGAATGACGTGTTGAGGTTCCAGAGAAAGAGCGCGGCGCCACCCGCGATCAACGCCGGCAGGTAGTAGTAGGCCTCCTGGACCGGCCCCAGGCGCTGGATCACAATGAGGACCACGATGGAGGGGGTGAAGACGCTGACGAGCGCCTGCGCGTACTGGCCGGCGCCGAGGACGACGATCTCACGCGCCGAAGGCAGGTCTTCGATCACCGTCCTGGAGGCTTCGTGCTCGGGAATGCGTTTCTTGAACAGATAGAAGCTGACTGCGCCAGTGGCTCCGAGCACCGGTACCGACCAGGCCAAAAAGACGCCTTGCTGCGTGGTGAGGAGCAGGCCCAGAGGCAGCAGGGCCAGCTTGGCCAGAGCGAAGAGGATGTTCTCGACCGGAACCCAACGGGTGGCCCGGAGGCCGGTGAGGACCGAGTCCTGGAGAATGAAGATCGTCCACAGGACCACCGCCACGACAAACAGGGCGCGCCAGCCGATTGAGGACGGAATGAAGCTGTGCCCGAATCCAGCCAGCAGGTAGACGAGCGCGACGATGAGTCCGACCGCGCTGCACATCGCGTAGGCGCGGGTCACGAAGCTGCGCGTCCGGGTGCCGGAGACTGGAAGAAAACGGTCGAAAATGGAGCCGAAGCTCAATTGAGCCAGGTTGGCCAGCAACGTCATGGCGGCGATCTCGGCGGAGGCCCGGCCGATGTTCTGGGCCGAGGCAAGCCGCGCCGCGATAGTCCAAAATGCGACGCCCAAGAGCGCGGTGCCGCCGGAGGACAGCATGAGCGCCGCGGCATTCTGGATGAGATGCCCCCCCCAATGACGTTTTGGTCTGGCTCCGTCGGTCAGGGTGTCGTTCATGTGTGGGAGATGTGGGGTCCTCATACCGAGTCCCCTCCTGGTGGGCGGGGGAGGGGGATTATGCGACGGGCACAGATGCACGCTAACGGACCGACCGGCATCTCCCACATCTCGGCTCAGCTCGGGGCGTACTCGGCCACCCAGTCGATGTCCATGGACTGGGGGCTCGTGGGGCAGGCGAAGCCTGAACTGCACCAGGTCTGCTGCTGGAGGTCGAGCGTCATGGCTTGGTTGGGGATCTCCGAGGGCACGTTGACCGTCCCGAAGACCACGCCATCGACGGTGTAGGTGATCGAAGTGGGGGTCCAGATCACGCCCCAGGTGTGCCACTGGGTCATGGTGACGGTTTCGTCGGACCGCTGGTCCTGGTTGTTGCCCGGGCCCCAATGGACGGTGGCGCTGGTCCCGATGGTGGCCCCGCCGGTCTCATTGAAGTCGATTTCGGGGGGCCACTCCGGGGCGACCGGCCAGAGCAACTCGACATTGGTCGGCCCCGGGCCGGTGACCCGGGAGCGGACGAAATAGGCGCCGTAGGTCTGGCTGTGGCCGTATTGACTGACCCCGCCGGTCACCCACTCGCCGCCATACGCCGCGTCCTGGTAGGTGTTGAGCTGCAGCATGCCGTTGCTCACCACCACGTGGGCCAGTCCCCACTGCGCCCCGGGGTCGCTGCCGGGCTTGCCCGCATACGCTCCCCAGCCCGTCGGCAACCTGGAGCCCTTGAAGTCGCTGACGTAGGTCTGCCGGTACCCGGCCAGGACCTCTGCACCCGGGGGGGCCAGCCCGGACGGTTCAGCACTCTCAGCGGTGCCCACCGGGTAGGGAGTGCCTTGGGTGGTCGTCGGCGGGACGGCGAGAGTGGTTGGAGTCGATGAGGAGGGGACACGAGAGCGGGAGTGGCCGTGGTGGTGGCCGGAGGAGTCCGGAGGGGTGTCACTCGCGACGAGCACGAGAACGACCAGAAGCGACACCCCGGCGGTCGCGGCCGAGAGGATGATGATCCGGGTCTTCCGGCGAGATCGCGGCGATCCATCGGACCTTCTGAGGAGGTGATCCGCCAGAGCGCCCATTACGAAGAGCTCGAATTGGGGTCGAACGGCGCCTGACGGCCCCGGTCTAATGGCACCCTGCGGTTGGTCACTCGCCCGCGTAACGTGAGTGTGACCCAGTGGCGCTCCTCGACTCGTTTACTCTGCGTGACCATCGACCCAACCCAAGTATTGAGGCAGTTTAGGGCAAAAAAGTAGAGTGTTTCGGGCTTTCAGGTGGCAATCAGGTTGCTTGCGCCGATGCGCCCTCGGCCGAACCGTCCGAAAGACCGCTCCGGAATCTTGCGGTTCCAAGTCTCCCAGCCCAAATTGGACCATATACGGAATTGCCCAAGAGTGCTTCTATACTCTTCTCTTCAAGGTACCGCGTCTTGGCGGCGAGGTCGACTCTTCGGCTCGAAGCGCAATTGGCAAGGAGGAGCGTGCAGTTATGGGATCAATGAGCATGGGCCCTACGGTCCGTGTCGGGGCGGACCTGGTCGCGGTTCGTTCGGTGGCGGAGAGCATCGCATGCTTTGGAGACCGGTACCTGCACCGCATTTATACCGATCACGAACTGGCGTCGTGCGTCGGTTCGCCGTCGGTCACCTCGGCCGGTCTGGCCGCCCGCTTCGCGGCCAAGGAGGCAACGCTCAAGGTGCTGCGGCCGAGCGGTCGTCGACCGGACTGGCTCTCCATTGAAGTTGTGCGGCATGCAGAAGGATGGTGTTCCATGTCGCTCCACGGGTATGCCGCGACGTTGGCGGCAGAAGCAGGGATTCATGATGTGGCTGTGAGCCTGACACACGAAGAGAATGTGGCTGCTGCCGTGGTGGTGGCACTCTGCTTCGGGGCTGGATCTTCCGAGGCTCAGAGTGTTGAGGAATTCGAACTGATCGGGGTTGGCTGATGGACGAGAAAATACGGACCGTTTTGTCCGAGCACGGTCGTTTCCCGGTCGATGTGGCCAGCATCGGGGACGATGAGGATCTCTTTGACGCCGGAATGACGTCGCACGCAAGTGTGAATGTCATGCTCGCACTCGAGGAGGAATTCGATCTCGAGTTCCCTGAGATCATGTTGCGGAAGAGCACCTTCGAGTCGGTTGCCGCCATCCGGGCAGCGCTGGTGGAACTGGGCGCCGCCTAGTGGCCGTCGCCAGGGTAGGCGGTTGACGCAGTTGAAGCCGCTCTGGTTCGGGCCCGTCGATCGGCCCCTGTTCGGATGGTTGCATGTGCCCGAGGGCGGCAGCGCCCGAGGGGGCGTCCTGCTGAGTCCCACGCTTGGCATAGAAGAGGTGAACGCCCGGTACGCCTACCGGCGCCTGGCTGATCGTCTGGCGGAGGCCGGGTTCGCCGTACTTCGTTTCGACTATGACGGGACCGGGGACTCCGCCGGGGAAGGGGACGAGCCCGGGCGCGTCGCCGCGGCGCTCGCGAGCATCCGCACCGCGCTGGAGTTGGTACAGGGTCTTGGACTGGGCCGGGTCGGCGTGGTCGGGCTGCGCATGGGCGCGACGCTGGCGGCCGAGGTCCTCGGCTCCGGGCCGACGGTCGTCGACGACCTGGTTCTGTGGGACCCCTGTGCTTCGGGCCGGTCCTTGCTCCGGGAACAGAGCGCGCTATGGAAATTCGCTCGGGGAGCAGAATCCGCCGGTGACGGCTCCATCGAGACTGCAGGCCTCGTCTATGCCAAGGACACCGTCGACAGCCTGTCCGAGTGCGCCATCGCCAACGGGCAAGGCCCGATGGCGGACCGGGTACTGGTGCTCATGCGGTCCGGACGTGCGGGAGATCGGCGCATGAATGAACGCCTGAGCATGCCGCACGTCGTCCGTAGGGCCGTCGATGGTCAGGAAGAGCTTGTCGACGTACAGCCCGACGCGGCAAAAGTGCCGGACGCGACCATCACGAGCATCATCGAGTGGCTCGCCGAGGCCGCGCCCTCGACTCCCACCGCTTCCATCGATGCCGATGCCATCGGGCGAACGCACGCGGTCATACCGCTCTCTGACGGCGTCACGATCGAGGAACGCGCCGTGTCACTCGGCCCACGTGGGCTGTTCGGCATCATGACGACTCGCTACGTTCCCGAGGAGGAGGCCCACGGGACGATTGGCCCCACGGTCGGGCAGCTTCCCACGGTGTTCTTCTCCAATGCCGGGGTCATCGATCATGTCGGCCCGGCTCGGTTGTGGGTGCAGCTCAGCCGACTCTGGGCGCAGGCCGGGTTCCGGGCTCTGCGGTTTGATCTCAGCGGCCTCGGGGACAGCCCGGTGCGGGCCGGCCGTCCCGGGCTAGAGGCACTTTCGCCTGACGGCCTGCAGGACATGACGGACGTGTTGGACGCCGTTATCGGAGAGGACCGCACGAACGCGGTTCTGGTCGGGCTGTGCTCAGGTGCGATGTACGCCTTGGAGGAAGGCGCTACGAACAAGGTCCGCGGTGTGTGCGCCATCAATCCGATCCTCACGATCAACCTTCCAGAGCCAAAGCAGGGGACAGCCCCCGATTCCGGCGCGGAGTCGGGGGGGCGGGAAGTGTCGGGCGGGATGAAGAGCTGGGTACGCAAAATGCCGGCGTACGACCAGATAAATCGACTGGTGCAGCGCCTACCGAGTTCCGCCTGGTGGATCATCAACCGGGTCGCGGTCGAGACGACCCCGGCTGAGAGGTTGTCCAAGGTGGTCGACGCCGGGGTGAATGTGTTCGTGATCGCCGGCACCGACGAGGGCCGTTGGCTCCGAGGCGGGGAGGGTCGAACCTTTCGTCAGATGGAGAGTACCGGGCGGTTCCGCATGGAAATCATCCCTGCGTTGGAGCACACCCTCTTTGAGCGGCGTACCCGAGAGATCGCAGCCGGAATGTTGACCGACCACCTGACTGCGAATTTCGGGAGTTCGTCTCAGCGAGGCTGAGGCGCCACGCCTCTCCTACCGTGCGGCCACGCCGGCGGCCGCATCCCTTTTGGCCGCCCCCTCACGGACCAGCGGGCTGAGTTCCTTGCCGTAGTCGATGACATCGG
>Ga0302325_10031958_pt1 | contig 10814 bp, 8 predicted proteins | sample Palsa_T0_2_FD_201948 | JGI IMG/M metagenome (GOLD analysis project Ga0302325, IMG submission 201948) | Peat permafrost microbial communities from Stordalen Mire near Abisko, Sweden - Palsa_T0_2 | ecosystem: Environmental > Terrestrial > Soil > Palsa > Peat permafrost | place: Sweden: Abisko... | reverse complement strand
CGGATTGATGCGGACGATCCGCAGCTTCGTCTCGGTCATGGCTACGACCACAACTTCGTGCTGGATCATGCGCCCGGGCAGTTGGCCGAGGCAGCCGAAGTATATGAGCCGACCACTGGCCGAATTCTGCGGGTGCTGACGACCGAACCTGCGGTGCAACTCTATACCGGAAACTTCCTCGACGGATCGATTACGGGAAAAGAAGGCCGTGTCTATAATCGGCGATTTGCCCTTTGCCTGGAAACGCAGCATTTTCCCGACTCTCCGAACCATCCCAGTTTCCCCTCGACTGAGCTGAAGCCGGGGCAAGAGTTTCACAGCGTGACCGTTTTCCAGTTCAGCGCCGGCAAACGGTGAGGCGGAGGCAAGACGGAGGATGAAAAAAAATTCGGATACAACCGCTATCATGGCTTCGTCGGTCAGCGTGGCTTAAGCTATGACAAGCCATCATGTATTGCTCATCCGGCCGGGGCCGCCCTTCCTTCTGCCAGTGCTCGTTGTAGGTGCGGGTGTGCTTGGTCACCCACTCGAAGGTGTCGCGCGTGGCTCGCTTGGCAAAGGCTTTGTCAGCCTGACTGGGCCTTCTTCTCTCTCTTTCTTCCAGTGCTTCGATCCTTGCCTCTAGCCTTCTCTCTGACCCCTGCATCGTCGACATTCCCCTCCCTTGCTTGCGCCCGAGCGCAGACTTATTCGAGTCTTTCGACTCGCTTGTTGAGTACTTTCCGTGGGGAGGAGATGGAAAGCGGGTCGGGTCCATTTTCGCTGTTCATTCGCTACGGCGCAAACTACTTATGCTCCCGGGTACTCAGTCAGTAACCTGCCATGGTGGAGTGGTTACGATCGATTCAACCCGAGTTCCTGGCACGGATGCCCGTAGATTGCCGAGCTACTACTTCCTCGTGAGTACAGCCGCCAGATACCGCAGTTCGGACTCTACTTCTGCGGGATCGGCGACCGTGTCCGCGATTTCTTGGCGAAAGAGCTCGCGATAACGTTTGCGAAGCCTGTGGATGGCTACTTTCAGGGCTCCTTCTGATGTGTTCATTTCGCGGGCAAGTGCGGCATAGGGAGCTTCGGACTGCCCCAGAAGAAACACCTTCATCCGTTCGAAATTCTCCGGGTGGCCATGCTGGACGAACTCGTCGCGCAATCTCTCCATGACGCGTTCAAGCATCGATAGCGCCCAGCGGCGCTCGAAGATCCGATCTGGTGTTTCGTCGTGACCGGGCTCCCTTTGATACCGTTCTTCACCGGATTCACCGGATGACAATTCAAAGGACACAACTGTTCCGCCACCGCGTTTCTTGGCGCGCTGACGGTCTTGTTCGTCCGCCGCGAAGAATTTCAAGGAAGTCAAAATAAACGATCGAAATCGACCCTTTTCCGGATCGGCTCTATCGAGATATCGCCCTTCCAGCACGCGCACGAAGAACTCCTGCGTGAGGTCCTGCGCCTGATCCGGCGCATAACCACGCCGGCGCAGATAGGCATAAAGCGGATACCAGTAGTTCTCGCATAGAGAAACCAGCGCGGAACGAGCGTCCTTCCGTTGTGGATCGCCAGCCGCGACCACCAGAGTCCACCGCGTCGTCGGAAACTTCGATGATGCTGGAAGAGTGTGCATGGTCTGGCTGTTCATGGTCTTATCCTCGCGAGACCTCTAAGACAGGATAAGGAATCAGAAGTGAAAAGTTACAGCGCAATCGCTACAGCCTGTCGTATTCTGCTCTGGCACTTTTCAGGATCGGAATGTCGGGGTCGGCATTCTTCCAGAGCGAGAGGAAATCCTCGTATGCACTTTTTGCCTTGATCCTGTCTCCTGCCAAGACATACGCTCTCCCGAGTTGCAGATGCGACAGTGCACCGATGGGATCCAGCCCCACAAGCCCGCGATGATCGAGAATCTTCTGAAACTCGGCCGCCGCTTCCGCATAACGATGGGTGGCCATTAAAGCTACGCCTCGGACGTAGGCCGAGTGCAAACCGCCAAGATAGAAATGATTGAAGTTGAGGCCGTTCGCAGCCAGCTCATAGGGCAAAGAAATTTGCAGTTCATCCAGGCTGTTTACGGGCTTCCCGCGCTGCAGCGCCGATACAGCGCGAAGAACAGGCGCATAGGTAAATTTCACAAAAGTGTCTTCCGGGAATCGTTTTTCTAAATCGTTGGCGAGCGCCTCTGATCGAGAAGACTCTCGCGAAAGAGCCAGGGCAAGACCGGCAGCGTATTGGACGTCCCGGCCCCTTGAAAGCTCGAGTGCCGCCAATGCGTTGCTTTTTGCTTCGGCACCATTTCCACAAACGGCTTCCAACACCGCTTGGGCGGCCCGATAACTTGCTGCCTTCTCGCGCTGCCCCTCTTGCAGGGCCAGATTCACAGCCCGGCTCGACGACCGCCGCGAATCCTGTAGGCGACCGGAACGAGCCAGAGCGAGAGCCTCCGCGTGAGCCACCCAGTGTTCCGCTCCATGCTTGCCCTTGGACAGAGCGACTACTCGATCCATCTGCTCCTTGTCGTCCTTTAAGGCTGCGAGGGTGTATCGAAACACCAGAAGATAAGGTTCTTCCACCTTGCGTTCGGCCGCTTGCTCAAGAGTCTTCTCGGCTTCGGGGAAACGGTCGAGGAAAAACAAACTCGATGCCAGATTGTGGTACCCAAAGACCACGGTAGGTTCGGCCGCGATCTGTTCTCGGGATATTTCGATGGCTCTTTCAAACCGGCCAGTCCCTTGGCTGGAAAGGCCCCCCAGCAAATCGTGGGGGCTCGGTTGCTCACCGCGAGGATACGTCTGATACCAGGTCTCAAGCGTTTGGTAGGCCTTTTCGAGATTTCCCGTCACCTCGCGCTCGTATATGAAGTCGATAAAAAACTTCTCCCGGTCGCTGACTCGATCCCGCAGTTGCCAGGCTTTGGTGGTGCTTTCAGCCGACAACACCGACTCCCCAATATCACTATAAGCCAGGCCCAAATTCGCATATGCCATCGCGAATTGGGGATCGATTTCGATGGCACGGCGGAAAAAAGGGACGGCGGAGGCGCTCCCGGCCGATAGGTTAGCCTTCATCCCAGTGCTGTAGGCCTTAAGAGCTTCGAGTGACGGCGTCGTAGCCTGGGCGAGCGGTGTCGAGTGCTTTTCCACGGTAGCCAACGATTCGCCTACTCGAGTTCTGAATTCGCGCACGATCTGACTTAGGGAATTCAGGACATCTTCTCTGTTTGCGGACACCGCCTGCTCTTGATCCAGAATGCTTCCGGTGTTGCAGTTTTCCGCGCGCAGGCCCACCACATACCGGCTCCCGAGTGCTGCGACTGAGCCTGCTAACATCGCGGTGCTGCCGGTTCGTTCACAGATTTGCCGCGCGGTTTCCGGAGTCAGCCGCGCATCCTTCGGCTGGCCCATCAACGCGAGCGTCGCCTGGATCTGCTGGTCGGAAATCAGGCTGAAGAACGGCGACTGTTGAAGCTCCACAGACAGCCCCTGGCGAAGCGTATCGTCAAAAACCGGATCGCCAGTCTTATTGTCGAAATCTGCCAGGACAATCGTGTCCTTGTCAGTTAACTTGGGTCTCGGCGAGGAGTTGCGGTGCATGAGCGACCAAACCGTCAGCACGGATAAAGCGATGAACAGAAAACCGGCAGCTGTACCGAGAACCGCCGATCTATGCCTGCGAACAAACTTGCGCGCCCGGTACAGGCCGCTTGGCGGCGATGCAAGGACCAGCCGGTGCCCAACATATCTCTCGATATCGGATGCCAGCTCGGCCACGGAAGCGTATCGACGCTCCCGCGCCTTTTCCAGAGCCTTAGCGGTGATCCAGTTAAGGTCGCCATCTACGAGGCGGCGCAGGGAGGCTGGGTCGGTCTGGCGTTGCGAGGCGATGTCGGCCGTCGCTGCGCCCATTGCACTCAACTTACGCGAAAGCGGCGGCGCCTCTTCTTCACGAACGATGCGGAGCATCTCGGCCAGCCCTTCCTGCCGCAGTCTGGTTGGGTCGAAAGGGACCGCTCCGATGAGGAGCTCGTACAAGATCACACCGAGCGAATACACATCCGAGCGCTCATCGACCTCCCCGGTCATCACCTCGGCCTGCTCCGGACTGGCGTATTCCGGAGTGCCAACCATCTGGCCGAATTGAGTGAGCAGAGTCTTCTCCACGGCCCATTGGTCGGTAGCTTTCGCGATGCCGAAGTCGATCACTTTAGGAACAGGCTTTTCCTCCTGTTCCATCACCAGAACGTTCGACGGCTTGAGGTCGCGATGGATCACGCCTTTCTGGTGCGCGTGCTGAACCGCACGGCACACCGAGAGAAATAGCTCCAGGCGTTGGCCGATCGCCATCCGCTTGCGGTCGCAATACTGCGTGAGCGGGACACCCTCGATGTACTCCATCACGAAGTAAGGCCGGCCCTTTGGCGTGGCGCCTGCGTCGAAGATGCGGGCGATACCCGGGTGGTCCATCATGGCCAGCGCCTGGCGTTCGTTTGCAAAACGGGCCAGTACCTGACCAGTATCCATTCCGAGCTTTACAACTTTGAGCGCCACAAGACGGCGAATAGGTTCGCGCTGCTCGGCTAGGTAAACGGTTCCCATACCGCCTTCGCCAAGAGTTCGAAGGATGTGATAACGGCCGAAGTCGTCATAAGAGACTCCCGCCGTCACTGTGTCGACGGTTTCAATTCCGGAGTCGTTGCCGCCAAGCGAACTCTCGAACACGCCCTGCATCAGGCATTTAGGGCACAGTCCTGCGGGATCATCAGAGCCCAATTCCGTTCCGCATTGAGGGCAGTTTGCCATCTGGGATAGATTTGCAGCGCCCCATTTTAGTCCCTTCGCTAGGCTTCTGTAACCTTTCGCCCCCGACTCCTTATTCCTGGCAGGTGCGCCGAATTGAGACTGGCCACCCAATCTATCAAGTCGAAAAGGAGATCGTCATGAAAACCGTTTTGTTTGGTTGTCAAGTTGTGTGTCTTCTGGCAGCTTCCGCGTTCTATGCGCAAAACGTGGTCGCCCAGGAACCGTCAGCCAAGGGTAAAGAATGCTCAGACGCTACCCTGCGGGGCAGCTTTGGATACACCAGCACAGGAACTCTTCTCGAGTCCTATGTTCCGCCTCCGTTTGCCGGCCCGTTCGGTGAGGCCGGCAGGCAGACCTTCGACGGGAAAGGCAACACCAACGCAACCGCAACCGTAAGCTCAAACGGCAACATCAGCACGGTGAGCATCAACGGCACGTATACTGTGAATTCGGACTGTACCGGCTCGATGACGCTCAATATCCCTGACTTCGATACCACCGTACACGCAAACTTCGTGATCGACGACAATGGGACAGAGCTTCGAGCGATCAGCACCGACTCGGGAGTGATCGAGACCCGTGTTTACAAGAAGGAGTGTCACTGAGGCCGCAACCAATAGAATTGCGGATCTTGGGGATGTCCGCAAGCACAGGGTTTCGCGAGCATGCTCGCGAAACCCTGTGCGTTCCTCGGGCACAAAGCGTGTTGCACAGCAGAAGACTCAGCCGAACCGTGATGGTCACTTGTCTCAGCCACCAGCGAGGCGAACCAAAATGTAGTGATTAGTACTGACAAATGCCCTCTTGATCACAAACCAAGCCAAGTCGTGGATGGTCGGCAACCCTTACCTTGGGATTACTTCAGGGTTGCCCGTCACTCGGAGGTTACTGTCGCATTCCACTGGCCGAATTATTAGGACGAACCCCAACTTAACAACTGCGACGGTTTGTAGGCTGTGCCGTTACTTGATCGATGGCGGACTCGTCCAATGTTCTTGAGCGACAGCATCCGGCCATGCCGAGCCTAGCGGTAACAACGTAAGCCAGGTCTCTGCGAGCTTGCCGTCCGCAATCCGATAGGCCTGCATACCCGCCTGACTTTGGGCCTCGCCGGTCTTTGCATCTGTCCATTTGAACGCGAAGCGAAACCAGGCACGGTCACCCGAGAACGAATGATCGTAAACGACCACACGAATATCCGGCCTCTCCTTGCGGATGTTGGCGATCTCTAATGATTAGAGTAGTCTGCTGCAGAGCCGTTGCAGTGAAATTGGCCATCTTCTGTTGGAAGCCTGCAACCACAGAGGTCGAGTCACGCCGCACGCGATAACTCCTCAATGGTCGACAACTCGGAAGTCACGTTGAAGCTGCATTCGGGTCGATCCGACCGAAGCAGTATCAGTGGCTCTTTCGGGTCGCCATTCGTTGGTTCTAGGCGAAACTAGGATCCGTTTAGGAAACCTTGCATTAGACTGGATCAGGTGGACTCATGAATCCCGGAGAATTTCGCGAAGTTGGACACCGCGTGGTGGACCTGCTGGCCGAGTATTTGGAGCACATCGAAGAGAAGCCAGTGTTCCCGAATGTGGAGCCCAGCAAACTGACAAAGCTTTTTGCTGAGCCACTACCCCAGGATCCTAGCTCCCCCGAGAAAGTGCTGGGAGAACTGGAAGAGAAGCTTCTTCCGTATTGCACGCATGTCGGGCACCCGGGTTACATGGGGCTCATCACTCCATCGCCAAATCCCGTTGGCATCATTGCGGATTTCATCTGCTCCGCTCTCAACCAAAACATCGGGGCCTATACGATTGGTCCCGCTGCCGTGGCCATGGAGCGCCGAACCGTGCGCTGGCTTACCGACCTGGTCGGCTACAACGATAAGGCTGGCGGCAACCTCACCAGCGGCGGAATGATGGCGAACTTCATCGGGCTCAAGTTGGCACGGGATTGCGTTTCAAACGACCGGATACAACAAGAAGGGATTCAGGGACGCTGGGCAGTATACGCGTCCGAAGAGCGGCATGTTTCGATAGACAAAGCTGTCGACGCAGTAGGACTGGGCCGAACCGCGTTACGTGCGCTACCCACCGATGCTGAATTTTGCGTGAGGCTGGATGCCCTTGAGGCGGCAATTGCGGAGGATCATCGCCGTGGTATACGGCCGCTGTGCATCGTGGGCATGTTCGGCACTACCAATACCGGGGCGGTCGATCCGGTACGCGAGCTTCGTAGGATTGCAGATCGAGAGAGGATGTGGCTTCACGCCGATGCCGCTTATGGCGGCGGCATGTTGCTCTCCCATGCGTGGCCGATGCGCAGCCATGGTTTGGAGCTCGCGGACTCGATAACGATTGATCCTCACAAGTGGTTCTACGCGCCGCTGAACGCAGGAGCAATCCTGGTTAAGGATGACCGCCGATTGACGGCGTCCTTCGGGATGAAGCCATCGTATCTTACCGACGAACTGGATCGTGCGAATGAACGATACCAGTATTACGTTCACAGCTTCGAGCAGTCGCGACGTTTTCGCGGTCTGAAGGTGTGGATGAGCTTCAAGCGTTACGGGGCAAACCAGATCGGTGAGTGGATCGACAACAATGTGCGCCAGGCAAAACATCTCTATTCTTTGGTCGCCAAACATCGTGAGTTCGAAGCAGCAAGTGAGCCGCCGATGTCGGCCATCTGCATTCGTTATCGGGGGGCAGACCTGGACGAAGCGCAATTCAAGGAGTTACATACCGAGGTTGCGAGGCGAATCGAGCAAAGCGGGAAATTCTGGTTCTCGACCACGGAACTGAAAGGGAAGACGTGGTTTCGGATTAATCCGGTCAACTTCCGCACGCGTACGGAGCACATCGACCAACTGTTGGCCCTGCTCGAGCAGGAATGCCATTCTTGGCTCCAAAGTAGAGGAATGGCGAGCAGCCAGGAGAAGAGCCTCTAAGGCAACCCTGTGCCACCCCAAGAAATGGCCCACTTCCTTTCCCGTTCCTGCCGCGAGGCAATAACTCCTGGATAGTCGGCCATCCGGAAGTTATCGAGAAACGGGCTTCTGGGAGATTAATTGTGACTTCTCCGAATCCGACTTCCGGGGAGTTAGCTAGATTTACAACCTGTCCGGTAAAGGTGTTTGCCAGGCACTCGGATGAATTGACTGTTTCTGCCCCGGCCGCCACCATTTGTTAGAACTGAACCGCTCAGGTAGAGCGCTCGCGAAAATGCGCAGCGGGCAAGTCCCGAAGCGAAAAACATTTCCGCAGGATGTTGTTGTAGCTCGAAGATCTCGATCCCTTCTTTGATTTCGTCTCTGTCTGACTTCGGAGCCGTCACTTGGCTGCGACTGGCGCGAACTCCGCCCAATCCAGATCGAGTTTTACCCAATATGGAGCTTGTGGCGGTGGTGGAAATGCCTGCGCCCGGGTTCCCTTAAGAGCGAGTAGTTTCTGATACACGCACACGCCCCCGGGACCGTAAACGTTCGCGCCCTCAACCGTACCGTTTGCCCCGATGCTAGTGAGCGTCTCGAGAGTGCCGACGGAGGGACCCTGGGTGAGCACGCATTGCTGTAGCAATTCTTTGAACTTCTTCTCTAAGGAGGCCTTGTAGCGGGAACCTGCCGGGGTGCGCATGTTGGCTTCCGCCTCGGCTTCTAGTAAGCGTTCTTTGGCCATGATCGGCGCCCAGCGGGTCGCCCATTGCTTCACTGAGTCAAAGTCCTTTTGCGTTTCCCATGTCTCTTCATTCCATTGGTCGCCGATGCGGGTTAGGGCTTTATCGGCCGCGACTGCATCAAGCCTTCCGTAATGAGAGGCCAGAAAAGCGATGCGGTTCAGGTTCAGCAAGGATACGCCATACTGTTTTTCCGAGGCCTCAAAACCGCGCTCGATTCTCTCCCAGGAGAGACTTGGATTATGGTCACAGTTGCAGATCAGGCCGGGTGCGGTCGCAACCTCAAAATAGAAAATGTCGCCCCTCTCCCCTCCGATGCGGTCGGCTACCCGTTCTAGGAGTTTTTCGGTATCCCCTGCCTTCCCACCGAACTCGGGCAGCAGGTTTCCTGCAAACGCGGCAGCATTGTAGTAATACCCCGGATCGAGCCTGTTTGCCTCCTCGAGGAGAGCTCGCTCCTCAGCCGCGCCCCAGCCCTGGTACCGGGCCACGAACTGCATGGCGACGTACCACTCCGGGCACTTGGTAGGAAGGGATCTGGCTTCTTCGAGGATTCGCCTGGCTTCGGCAGTGCGTTCTCGGATCAGCTTCCATCCGCCTTCGCTGACGGTGTTGGCATCGCCATCGCCCCGCGTTTTGTAGGCATAGCCGAGGTAAGCATGAGCCAACGCGACCCGCGCGGTAACGGACTTCGGGCGCGCGGATGCCCATCGCTGGAGCTCCTGGATAAGCTCCTCCCAATCCTCATCCGTGGCGTGGGTTACTGGATACTGAACCGTGCTGGACAAACCTGCATACACAGTGTGAAGTTTCCATGCTCCGCCAGGGAATCTTTCCTTCCCTGCCCGCGCATGATCAGCGACGTAATCCAGGGCGTCGAATTTTTCTTTCTTCAGCATGCGTGCGATCGTATTTACGTAGTCACGCGCAGCGTGGACGTTACTACTGAGATCTTCGTTCAAGCCCGCAGCATCCTCGTCACTTATGCTGCGTGAGTTGGAGATCGATTTCAGATCAGCCGCCGTGTTAGGTGATGCGTGTCGCGCATAGCATGCCACTGATCCGCTGATCACAGTCAGCAGCAACGCCAGCAAGCCGCATTTGACGGCGGCGTTTACGGAACAACTGGAATTCCGGGTGAAGTTCATCCGCTAACTCCCAACGCCAGTCACTTGGCGGCAACTGGAGCAGAAGTAAACTCCGCCCAGTCCAGATCAAGCCTTACCCAGTACGGAGCTTGCGGCGGAGGCGGAAACACCGTTGCCTTCTCCTGCTGGAGGGCGCGCAGTTTTTCGTAAATGCACTGCGACGCGGCGCTGTTCCAGTAGATCCGGATGTCCTCGACCGTGCCCGTTGCCCCCACGCTGGTGAGCGCTTTGAACTTACCCGAGTCGCTGCCCCCGGGCTGCACACACTGCCGCACCACTTCTTTGTACGGTTTTTCGAAGGCGGCCTTGTAGCGAAGCCCCTCGGGGGTTTGCATGTTGGTGTCCGCGGCAGTTTCTATGGCCAACCGCTTGGCCATAAAGCCGGCGAAATTCTTCGCCATGTCAAAGTCCTTTTTTTCTTTCCATGTCTCCTCGTCCCATTGTTCGCCGATCCGTGTCATGGTTTTGTCCGCGAAGATGGGATCGCCGGGACGAGTACGGGCCGTCAGGAAAGCCATGCGATTCAAGTTCAGTATGGAGACTCCGTATTGCTTCTCCGAGGCCTCAAAGCCGCGCTCGATTCTTGCTATGGACAGTTGCGGGTCGCCTTCACAGCCGCAGATCAGGAACGAGGCGGCCGCGACTTGAAAATAGAAAATGTCGCCCTCGTTTCCTCCGATGCGGTCGGCGATCTCCTGAGTGAACTTCTCCGTAGCCCCGTCCTCGCCGGTCCATTTTGGGAGCAGGTAGTTGGCAAGTATGCGGGCGTGGTAGAAATAACCCGGCTCCAACTTGAATGCCTCATCGAAGACAGCGCGCGCATCGCCCGCGCTCCACCCCTGGTTCTGGGCTACCATCAGCATGGCGATATACCACTCCGGGCACTTGGTGGGAAGGGCAGAAGCTTCGTCGAGAATTCGCTTGCCTTCGGCGGTGCGCAATGCGAATAGCTTCCATCCGCTGTCGCTAACGGTGTCGGCGTTGCCCTTACCCCGCGCATCGTAAGCGTAGTTGAGGTAGGCGCGAGCCAGCGCGACCCGCGCGGTCACCGATTTCGGACGCGCCGTTACCCACGCCTGGAGCGGCGTGAGAAGGCTGTTCCAATCTTCTTTCGTGGGATGCTGTGGATACGGAACCGCCTCAGACAACCCTACGTACAGCACATGGAGCTTCCACGCGCCCACGGAGAATCTTTCCTTACCGG
>Ga0302325_10031954_pt1 | contig 10815 bp, 9 predicted proteins | sample Palsa_T0_2_FD_201948 | JGI IMG/M metagenome (GOLD analysis project Ga0302325, IMG submission 201948) | Peat permafrost microbial communities from Stordalen Mire near Abisko, Sweden - Palsa_T0_2 | ecosystem: Environmental > Terrestrial > Soil > Palsa > Peat permafrost | place: Sweden: Abisko... | reverse complement strand
GACGAGATGGACGAGGCGATCGTCAACCACCTCAAGCGCGAGTACAAACTCCTGATCGGCCTGCAGACCGCGGAGCAGATCAAGCTCGAGGTCGGGTCGGCGTTCGAACTCAAAGAGGAGCTTCAGGCCGAGGTGCGCGGACGAGACATGCTCAGCGGTCTCCCGAAGACGATGCTCCTCTCCAGCGAGGAGGTCAGGCGCGCGCTCGAGGAGCCGATCGGTCAGATCATCGACGCGATCAAGTCGACGCTCGAGAAAACTCCGCCTGAGCTCTCGGCCGACATCATGGACCGCGGCATCGTCCTTGCCGGTGGGGGAGCGCTCCTCCAGGGGCTGGACCAGCGCCTCCGCCAGGAGACCCACATGCCGACCCACCTCGCCGAATCACCGCTTACCTGCGTCGCAGTAGGAGCCGGACGCAGTCTCGAGGAGTTCGAAGCGATCCGCAACAGCGCCCGCGCTCACTCCCGCAACGGCCGCCCCAATCGCCGGAGAAAATGAGGATCGCCAAACCGAAAGCGTTCCCAAACACTAACGATGTGTCAAGCGCTCCCGGCCGGCAGTGGGCCGGGTCGCTTTGCGGGCCCTTCTTCATCGCGCTGTATCGGAATCGAAGCCCCGGGGCCAGCTGAACCATCCTCGAACGTGTTGTGTTCGCTCGAAGTCGTCGACGTCCAACAGACGAAGGTGATCGGGTGATCGATGCGCGGGCAACCGGTGAGGAGCAAGCAGAGCACGGCGAGGCGTTTCATTGCGAGCCAGGAGCGGTTGAATAGCCGCTCCGCTGGCTCCCACGCGCCCGACTTAACCCTCGAGCGCGGACCGTCAGAGCTGACTGCGCGCCACAAGCGCCGCTCGAGCGTCTCGGCGCCGTCTCGCGCAGGTGAGAAAATGGCTTCAGGTAGGCAGTTCTTATGGATTGGACGGCGCGCGTTTCGGCCTATTTCGATGGCTCTTGTTCTCACGTTGTTGACGCCCCTCGACGTGCACTGACCGCGAGATGTGGCAACGAGAGCAACCGAGAGGAACTATCGCGCGATCCTCGCAGCCACCACCACCCAAAACCACCTCGACAGAAGTACTGCCACCCTTCCCTGTCCGTCCGGGATCAGCGGAGCACGAGGCGGACCGGCGTGCAAACGTCCGCGTCCGGCAAGCGAAGCCGCTCCCGGCCTGGCGTGATGCTGCCGAGGATGGCTCGCCGCGAAGCCCCGGTGCAACTCGGCAGAGCGCCGCCGATCCCGCAGGCGGTGAGGAAGCCGATAATCGCGAAGACCAGCGCTTCCTTCGCACTATCCGGGACGCCGAGGTCGGCGTAGGTCTGGATCTCGACACCGGGCAGGCGAGCACGCAGCCCGTTCATGATTGCCCGGTTCCGCGTTCCGCCGCCGGCGGCGACGAGCCGCTGGACGCCGAACCGCTCGACCTCGCGCGCGATTGTCTCGACGCTCAGAGCGGCCAGGGTCGCGAGCAGATCGTCGGGTGCGATGTCGCGCCCGGCGACGTTCTCCTTCAGGTACGTGGCGTGGTACAGCTCCTTCCCCGTGCTCTTCGGCCACGGCAGAGCGTAGTAGGGCTCCTCGAGGAGGTGGGCGAGCAGCGCCTCGTCAACCGTTCCTCGGGCCGAGCGCTCGCCGTCGCAATCGAACTTCTCGCGGCCGCCCGTCTGCGCGTTGACCGCCGCGTCGATCAGCGCGTTGGCGGGACCAGTGTCGTAGGCGATCGGCTCGTGCCCGGGATTGAGGACGGTGATGTTGGCGATCCCGCCGAGATTCAGGGCCGCGCAGGGCTCGGGCGAGTCGCCGAGGAGAAGCGCGTCGAGGATGCTCGCTAGCGGGGCCCCGTGCCCGCCGGCGGCGACGTCGCGTGCACGGACGTCCGCGACCACAGGAACACCGAGGCGCTCTGCGATCCAGGCAGGCTGTCCAATCTGGAGCGTGCCGAGCGCCCGCTGGCCGGAGACCCAGTGGAACACCGTCTGGCCGTGCGAGCAGACCAGGTCGGCGCCGCGTCCGGAGAGGCTCTCCGACACCTCGGCCGCGACCTCGGCGAACGCCTGCCCGATCGCCGTGTCGAGGATGCAGACCTCCTCGAGGGTCGTCCTGGCGGGTGGCAGCGCGGCAATCAACCGTTCCCGGAGGGCCGGGTCGTACGGGATGCTTCGGGTCTGGAGGAGCTCGGCCTCGAGTACGTCGCCCGCGAGCAACAGATCGACCGCCACGGCCTCGATCGCGTCGTGCGACGTCCCGGAGATCAGGCCGACGACCCGCATTGCCCCCGCGGACGGCACCCCGCCTGGCGCGGAGCCGGACCAGCCAGGGCTCCAAGCCTCGTCGGTGGACATGGGCCAAGATGCTACAGGAAATTGATAGTGTCAACATGTCGACCATATGATCGCTCCAATCGCTACTGCCTTCCCGTCCGAGCGCCTGACCGGAGCGCTCGGCCTCTCCCCGAAGTACTCGCGCCTGAGGGAGAACATCCTGCGGCTCGTGCGCGAGCTCGAGCCCGACAGCGTCGTTCCGCCGGAGCGCGTCCTCTGCGAGCAGTACGGCGTCTCGCGGACGACTGTGCAGCGAGCGATCCAGGAGCTGGTACGCGAAGGGGTGCTCTACCGTCAGCAGGGCCGGGGCACCTTCGTCGCCCAGCCCAAGCTCGTCCAGACGATCCAGCTCCAGGGCCACACCGTCGAGATGGAGGCAGAGGGCCTCCGGCCGGGATCCCGGCTAATCGCCGCCTCCGATGTGCCCTCGTCAGAGGAGGCCGCCGCGTTCTTCGAGCTCGAGCCGGGCATGCCGATCCACCGGGTCGTCCGGCTCCGCCTCGTGGACGGGCGGCCGATGGCGATCCAGACAGTGCACCTGGACAGCTCGCGGTTCAGGGACATCGGCGCAGCGCTGGCCGCATCGGTCTCCCTTTACGACGTTCTGCGCGAGCGCTACCAGGTGCGCCTCGATCGGGCCGAGGAGACTATCGAGTCGAGCCTTGCCGACGACGCGGAGGCAGAGCTGCTAGAGACCGAGGTGGGCCTGCCGCTGCTGGTGCTCTCCCGGAGGTCGTGGGAGGCCGGCGGCCGCCCGCTGGAGCTCGCGGAGTCGCGCTACCGCGGCGACCGCTACCGCGTTCTCGTCCGCCTGGACGCCCCAGTGAAGGTCGAGCCCTGATCCGACCGGCACCCATTGGCAGCGACCGAACCCGCCCACGACGACACAGGAGAGCGACAACGCATGCTCGAGCTCGAATCGATCCGTAGCGCATCCGTGCCTCAGTTCAGCCTCGGCGGCACGCCGGTAGCGGGGTCCTCGGCCGTTCTCGTCCGCGGTGAGTTCGGGCTCCTCTACACCTCGGGGCTCGTCGCCCCGAAGGGGCCCGACGGGCGCGGCGAGATCCACGTTCAGGTCAAGGCCGTGCTCGACCAGCTCCGCGAGCTCGTGCACCAGGCGGGGGGCGAGATGAAGAATGTGGTCAAGCTGATCGCTTGGCTGCCCCGCCGGGAGGACATCGCGACCTACGCGAGCGTGCGACGCGAGTACTTCGCTGAGTTCCCGCCAGCGAGCACGTCGGTCGTCTGCGAGCTGGTCGAGCCGGACATCCTGATCGAAGTCGAGGCGATCGTCGCGATCGCCTCACCGGCGGCATGACGGGCCAGGCGACCCATCCGCTCGATCCACTCACCAGCGCCGAGATCGAGGAGGTCGCGCGGCTCGTCGCCGGTGCGGACGGCTACACGCCGAGATGGCGGTTCGTGGCGATCTCTCTCGCGGAGTCGGACAAGGCGGCGCTCCGCGCGTGGGAGTCGGGCGCGGCGCCGCGGCCGCCCCGCCGGGCCGTCGTCGTGATCCGCGACAAGACGCTCAAGCGCACGCTCGAACTGGCCGTCAATCTGGACGAGACCGCGGTGGTCGCATTGGTCGAGGTCCCCGGCGTTCAGCCGGCGGTGATGCGGGAGGAGTCGCTCGCCGCCGAGCGGCTCGCGCGCGAGGATTCGCGCTGGCAGGCGGCGCTTCGCCGCCGCGGGATTGCCGACCCGGCGGTCGCGATGCTCGACCACATGCCGCTCGGGTATCAGGACGCCGCCGACGGCCCGCAGACGCGCCTCGGCATCGCGCTGACCTGGGTCCGCAGCGGCCCTCCCCCCGGGGAGGGCGAGGAGGTGAGCTGGGAGGACGATAACGGGTACGCGAGCCCGGTCGAAGGGCTGATCGTGTACTTCGACCTCGACGAGATGACGATCCTCCGCGTCGAGGACGAGCCCGGCCCGCCGATCCCCGAGCTCCGCGGGAACGCTGACCCGGAGGCGATCGTCGATCCACGCAACGTGCCGCACTTCCCGGACGGAACGCGAACCTCGACGAAGCCGATCGCGATCGCGCAGCCCAACGGGCCCAGCTTCACGGTGGACGGATGGGCCGTGCGCTGGGAGAAATGGGCGCTCCGGGTCGGGTTCAACATCCGCGAGGGCCTTGTCCTGCACGAGGTCGGCTACGAGGACCGCCGCCGGCTGCGCAGGATCCTCCATCGCGCGGCGCTCTCGGAGATGTTCGTCCCGTACGGAGACCCGGGCCGGACGCACTTCCGCAAGCAGCTGTTCGACGAGGGCGAGGCCGGGATCGGCCGCTGTGTCAACAGCCTGCGGCTCGGGTGCGACTGCCTCGGCGAGATCCACTACTTCGACGCCGTGATCCACGACAACGACGGTGTGCCGAGGAGCCTCCCGAACGCGATCTGTATGCATGAAGAGGACTACGGGATCGGCTGGAAGCACACGAACCTCCGCACCGACCGTCCCGAGTCGCGTCGCCGCCGTCGCCTCGTGATCTCGACGCTGGCAACGGTCGGGAACTACGACTACGGGTTCTTCTGGTACCTGTACCAGGACGGCACGATTGAGTACGAGGTCAAGCTCACGGGCACCCTGTCGACGGGCGCATTCGCGATCGGAGACCGCCCCATCTACGGGACTGCGATCGCGCCGGGCCTCTACGCCCCGAACCACCAGCACTGGTTCAACGTCCGGCTGCACATGGACGTCGACGGCGGCGGCAACAGCCTGGTCGAGGTCAACAGCGCGCCGGTCACCGATCCGGAGGTCAACTTCTTCGGCGGCGCCTGGACGGCGAACGCGACGGTGATCACGCGCGAGCACGACGCACGGCGCGACATCGAGCCCCGCACCGCCCGCTACTGGCGGGTCGAGAACCCGAGTGCCGTGAACGCGCTCGGCCAGGCGGCGTCGTACGCGCTCTTCCCTGGCCACAACGCGTTCCACCTCTACCTCGACGATGCACCTGCGCTCAAGCGGGCGGCGTTCATTCGGCACCACCTCTGGGCGACCGCCTACCGGCAGGGAGAGCTCCACGCCGCCGGGCCGTACCCGAACCAGCATCCGGGAGGCGCCGGGCTCCCGCACTGGACGAAGGGCAACGCACCGCTCGAGGACGCCGATCTCGTCGTCTGGTACTCGTTCGTCGCCCACCATATCCCCCGTCCCGAGGACTGGCCGATCATGCCGGTCGCCTACGCGGGGTTCGAGCTGAGGCCGTTCGCGTTCTTCGACGGGAACCCGGCGCTCGATGTCGCGCCGGAGCCGCACGCGTGTCATGCGGGGCGGTGACCCCCGAGCCGGCGCGCACGTCCTCGCCGACATCGGCAAGACCTCTTTCCGGCTCCGCTACACCCTCGACGGCGTGCCGGCGGCCACCGTGGTCGAGCCGGCGGCCGCTGTCCTCACCGGGCCTGCGAGCGCCGACGAACTGCTCGAGCAGCTCCGGCAGATGCTCCGCGCGCTCCCGGCGGGCGCCGCCGGCGCGTGCGGCGTCGTGGTTGGCGTCGCCGGCTACCTTGCCCACAGCGCGGCGCTTCCAGACCTGCCGGCCCGGGTTCGCGCCCTCTTCTCGCGGGCGCGCATCGTGCTTACCTCGGACCTCGCGCTCGCACACGCCGGGGCGCTCGGCGGCGGCGCCGGCGCGGTCCTCGTCGCGGGCACGGGCGCGGTCGCCCTCGGAGTCGCCAGCACGGGCGCGACCCGGGTCGCCGACGGGCTCGGGCCGGGTGCCGGCGATCGCGGCGGCGGCGCCTGGATCGGGCGCGAAGCGTTGATCGACGCCCTCCAGGCCGGAGCCTACGGGTCGCGCTTCGTCGAGATGGCCGGGGCGTTGCTCGGACTCGAGCGAAACGGCCTCTCAGCGCTCGTCGACGCCGCGCCGCGCGAGGCACGGCGGCTCGCGCAGCTCGCCCCCCTTATGCTCGACGCCCTCGATGCGGGGGACGAGGCCGCTGCCGGGATCGTCGACCGGGCGATCGAGCACCTCACGACCACCCTCGCGGAGGCAGCCGCCGCCCTGACCGGCGCCGAACGCTGCGCCGCGGTCGTCGGCGGCCTCTCGGCGCACGCTTTGTTCCGCGCACGCCTCTCGGCAAGGGTCGCCGCAATCGCCGAGATCGAGGTCGTCGCCGCGGAAGGCGACGCGCTCGCAGGCGCCGGGATCCTCGCTCGCTGCGACGCAGTTCCGGCCTTGCCTGCCCTGATGACCCTCGCCACGGTCGATGCAGCGCCCGAACGATGAACGCGAACCGGTACGGACCAACCGCACTATTGAGGCGCCGCTCCTTCTCCGGACGGAGGCCGGCATGAGACGAGGTTCCAGCGGTCCGCGCGTGTGGCTGATCACCGGCGCCTCACGGGGAATCGGGCGGGCGCTGACCGAGGCGGTGCTCGCGCACGGCGCTTCGGTGGTCGCCGGCTGCCGGCAGCCGGACACGCTCGCCCGGCTCGCGGAAGCTCACCCCAACCGTCTTCTGCCCGTCGCGCTCGACGTCACGGTCGTCCCGGAGTGCAGCGCCGCGGTCGACGCGGCCGTCGTGCGATTCGGGCGGGTCGACCTGCTCGCGAACGTCGTAGGCGTCGGGCTCGTCAGCGCTGCGGAGGAGACCGGGCTCGACCGTGCCCTCGCGCTTTTCGACGTCAACTTCTGGGGGTCCGTGCGGATGATCCAGGCCGCGCTGCCGGTGATGCGCGAGCAGCATGCGGGGCACGTGATCCAAATCTCCTCGCTGAGCGGCCGCGTCGGCGCCGCGGGGGTCGCGTTCTATGCGGCGAGCAAGTTCGCCGTCGAGGGGTTCTCGGAGTCGCTGATGGCCGAGCTCGCCCCGCTCGGGATCCGGGTCACCATCGTCGAGCCCGGGGGCGTCCGGACGGACTGGGCCGGGCCGTCGCTCTGGTCGATCCCCAGCTCACCCGCCTACGAGCCGAGCGTCGGCGCGACCAGGGCGATCCTCGCGCGCGCCCACGGAAACCAGCCGACGGCAGCGGAGGACGTCGCAGCCGCGATCGTCGCTCTCTCGCGCGACCCGAAGCCGCCTCGGCGACTGGCGGTCGGCCCCGACGCGCGCCGCCGGATCGCGGACGCCCTGCGGACGGATCTCGCCGAGCTCGAACAGCATCAACACTGAAGTGGTATTGACCAATTAGGGAGCCGGCGGTAGATTTGGGGTGGTGGCGACGAAGCAGAGCCAGACGCGCGACCGCGTCTCGCGGCTGATCGAGAGCCTCGACATCGGGAGCGCGATCCCTCCGGAGCGGGAGCTGAGCGCCGACCTCGGAGTCTCGCGCTTGACCGTGCGGGCCGCGCTCGAGGAACTCGCCCGGGAGGGCTACCTCGTCCGGCGGCGGGGCAGCGGGACGTTCGTCAGCCGCCCGAAGATTGAGCAGGAGCTGACGATGACCTCGTTCAGCGAGGACATGCGGCTGCGCGGCATGAGCCCCGGCAGCAAGACGCTCTCGCTGACGACCGGCCCGGCCGAGGTGCGTCTCGGGCGATGTCTCCGGGTGTCGCCAGCGGAGCCGATCGTGACCGCGAGACGGCTCCGGCTCGCAGACGGGGCGCCAATGGCGCTCGAGACGCTCAGCGTGCGCGCCTCGCTCGTGCCGGGCCTCACGCGCCGCGACCTCGACGAGGCCTCGTTCTACGAGCTGCTCGCCCACCGATACGGCATCACGATCGCCCGGGGTACGCAGACGATCGAGCCGACGGTCACCAATCGCGAGGAGTCGGACCTCCTCAAGGTTCCGCTTCATTCGCCCGCCTTCCTGTTCGAGCGGACGAGCTTGATGGAGGGCGACGAGGTGATCGAGTTCGTCCGGTCGGTTTACCGCGGCGACCGGTACCAACTGGTCAGCACGCTCAACCGGCGCGACCGCGCGTTTCCCGCCCCGTCGCGAACGGGGCAGCCGTGAGCCCGGCTGCGCAGCCCGCACAGATGCCCTCTCCGGGGGCCGGGGCGCTGTTCCTGGTCGAGATTCACGAGCAACCGGCCGCCCTTGCCCGGCTCGCCTCACGGGCCGCCGACCTCGAGGCCGTGGCCGCGGCGATCAGGCGCCTCGGCCGTCCGCTCATCCGGATCATCGGCCACGGGTCGTCCGACAACGCGGCCTCGTTCGGTGTCTACTCGTTCGGTCTGATCGCGGGCTTGACCGCGCTCCGCGACTCGATCTCACTACCGGTCTACTACGGCGCTGAGATCGATCTCCGCGGGTCGTGCGTGCTCGCCCTCTCCCAGTCCGGACGCACGCCAGACGTCGTCGAGTACGTACGCCGCGCGGTCACGCAAGGCGCCTACGCGGTGGCGATCACGAACGAGGTCGACTCGCCGCTCGCCGAGGTCGCCGACGCGGTGCTCCCGCTCTCGGTCGGCGCGGAGCGGGCCCTCGCAGCTACCAAGACCTATACAGCCCAGATCGCGACCCTGGCCCTGCTCCCGGCCTACGTCGCCGGCCAGGGGGAGCTCTACAGCGAGGGTCTGATCGCAACCGCGGAGACGCTTCGGGCCTGGCTCCCGGACGTCGGGGCGACGCTCACCTTGCTCGCCTCCCAGCTCTGCTACACGGGGCGGATGCTCATCGTCGCGCGCGGCCCGGAGTTCGCGACCGCCCGGGAGCTCGCCCTCAAGCTGCTCGAGACGTGTCGGATCGCTGCGCAACCCCTCACCGCCACCGAGCTCGCCCACGGGCCGGTCGCCGCGCTCGATCCGCTCTTCCCGGTCTGGGCGATCGCAGGCGCAGACGCCGGACTGCAGACGGTCGTCGAAGCCGTCGCCCGCGCGCGGGCCGCAGGCGCGACCGTGATCGTGAGCGGCGAGGCCGCCTCGAGCCTGGCGGGAGCCGCGACGATCCCGGTTCCGCGAGCGGCGCTGCCCCTGCTCGCACCCGTCCTGTCGATCGTCCCCGGGCAGCTGCTCGCCTCGGCCCTCGCCCGCGCCAAGGGCCTCGACCCGGACCGACCGGCCGGGCTCGCCAAGATCACCGTCGTCCCGTAGGACGGCTCAGGGCGCGGCGGCGGTCGCCCTCACCGACCCACGGGCCGCGACGTGGCAGGCCACACGGTGCTCTCCCGACACTGCCGTGAGCGACGGGTTGACGCGACCGCAGAGCTCCTCGGCCAGCGGGCAGCGCGGAGTGTAGGCGCATCCCGCGCCGGTCTCGTCGACGACGGGCGGCGTCGGGCCGGGCCCCGTCGCTCGCCTCGCCTCGTCGGGGAGGGGGTCTGGGATCGGGATCGCGGCGGCGAGCGCCCGCGTGTAGGGATGGAGCGGATCGTCGAGCACCGCCTCGTAGGGGCCTTCCTCGACGACCCGACCGAGGTACAGGACCTTGATCTCGTCGCTGATGTGGCGGACCATCCCGAGGTCGTGGCTGATGAAGACGTACGTGAGCCCGAGCGCGTCCTGCAGGCCGACGAGGAGGTTCATCACCTCGGCGCGCACCGACACGTCGAGCGCCGAGGTTGGCTCGTCAAGCACCAGGATGCGCGGCTCGACGGCCAGGGCGCGGGCGATCGCGACGCGCTGCGCCTGGCCGCCCGAGAGCTCATGGGGGTAGCGGGACGCGAATCGCGACGGCAGCGCGACCATCTGGAGGAGCTCGTGGACCCTCGCCGGGCGCGCCTTGCGGTCGGCGAGCTCGTGCACCCCAAGCACCTCCTGGAGCGCCCGCGTGACGGTGAGGCGCGGGTCGAGCGACGAGTGCGGGTCCTGGAAGACGAGCTGAACCTGGCGGGCGAGCGCGCGACGCTCGCGCATCGAGCGGGCATCGACGGGCGCTCCGGCAATCTCGATCGTCCCGGAGGTCGGGCTCTCCAGGCCGACGAGCAGGCGGGCGAGCGTCGACTTCCCGCATCCGCTCTCGCCGACCACGCCGAGCGTCCGGCCCTGCTCCAGGGCGAGCGACACCCCGCGCACAGCCAGCACCGGGGTGCGGCCGAGGCCGCCGCCGTACTCCTTGACGAGATCGCGGGCCGCGAGGATCAGCTCGCCCACTCTGACGGCTCCTTCCAGCAGGCGGCGAGCTGCCCATCCCCGCGATCGAGGAGACCGGGCTCTTCCGCCGCGCAGCGCTCCTCGGCCGACGGGCATCGCGACCTGAACGGGCAGCCGACGCCGAGCCGCGCCGGGTCCGGCGGCGTCCCCCCGATTTGGCGAAGCCGGGCGCGGTGCGGCGACCCGGCGCCCGGGAGCGCGGCGATCAGCGCAGCGGTATAGGGGTGCTGGGGCCGCGCGAAGATCTCGCGGGTCCCGCCCTGCTCCACGATGCGGCCGGCGTACATCACCGCGACGCGATCGACGAGTCGGGCGACGACGCCGAGATCGTGCGTCACCCACGCGACGGCCATGCCGGTCTCCGCCTGGAGGCCGTCGACGAGCTCGAGGATCTGCTGCTGGATGGTCACGTCGAGCGCCGTCGTGGGTTCGTCCGCGACCAGCATCCGCGGAGAGGTGGCGAGCGCCATCGCGATCATCGCGCGCTGCACCATGCCGCCG
>Ga0302325_10031953_pt1 | contig 10815 bp, 12 predicted proteins | sample Palsa_T0_2_FD_201948 | JGI IMG/M metagenome (GOLD analysis project Ga0302325, IMG submission 201948) | Peat permafrost microbial communities from Stordalen Mire near Abisko, Sweden - Palsa_T0_2 | ecosystem: Environmental > Terrestrial > Soil > Palsa > Peat permafrost | place: Sweden: Abisko... | reverse complement strand
TTCGGCTCAGATGTCGCGGCACACGTTGCGGCCCTCCCGCGGATCCAGCGTGCTCCGTATCAGGCAGCCAGGACGGTGAGCGAGCAACTCGACGCCAGCGGCTACGACCGCAGCCGGCTACTCGGCGTGCTGGTGACCCACTCTCACTGGGATCACGTGAGCGGCCTCGACGAGCTGCAGGTGCCGATCTGGACGAACGGGGGTGAACTGAACTACGCGGCCGAGGATCCGGACGGGAAGGTCTTCCGCAAGGTGTCCGCGGGCCACGAGATCCACGAATATGAGTTCAACGGCCCGCCGTATCTCGGTTTCCCGGCCAGCTTCGACGTGTACGGCGACGGCTCGGTGGTCATCGCGCTCGCCGGAGGTCACACGACCGGGTCGGTGGTCATCTTCGTGACCGTGCCGTCCGGCCAGCGGTACGCCTTCATCGGCGACCTGACCTGGCAGCTCGACGGCATCCGCCGGCGTGCTGAACGGCCATGGCTGCTGCGCAAGCTCGCCGACAGCGATCCCGGGCAAGTGCGTCGCGGCCTGCTCCGCGTGATCGCCCTGGCCGGCCTGATGCAGATCGTCCCGGCCCACGACCGCGACGCCTACGACGGGATTCCCCACCTACCCGCCCGGCTGACACCTGCCGCGGCCCCCGAGGCCGCCGAGCAGCCGCACTGAGCAAGGAGCGTACGGTTCCCGAATGCAGAGTCCAACATCACCGGCTCAAGCTCCCCCGGATGGGGCAGAGCCCCGCGCAACGGGCCCGGGCCCCTCAATCGACTCAGAAATCACCTGGCTTCTGCATCGAGCGGCTCAGCGGATGCGCGGCGCGACCGGCGACCAAGCGGACAAGCACGGACTTCAGCTGCGCGATTACATCGTGCTGAGCGCACTCGCCATGACCCCGAACCTCACCCAAGGAGAACTGGGAAAGGCCCTCGGGCTGGACAAGACCACGCTCATGAGCCAGCTGGACCGGCTCGAGCGCATGGGTCTCGTCGTGCGCCGGAGCGACCCACGCGACCGCCGCGCACGAATCCCGGAAATCACCGAGGCCGGAAACGCCTTGCGCGCGAAAGTGGCCAGCGCCTGCGCCAGCGTCGAGGCCGCGGTCTTGAACGACTTCAGCCAAGACCAGGTAAAAGTCTTCCGGCGCATGCTCTTCGAAATCATCGGAGACAGCGAAGACCGGGGATCGTGCCTGTAACTGGACGGCGCGTGTATTCCACCCTGGAGCCGGATGCCCGCTGGCCGCGCAGTGCACCACCGCGCGGGACGGCCGCACCATCACGATCGGCCCGCACGAGGCCCGTCTGGCCGCAGCAGCCAGGCAGAGCCCAGCACGCACCCTGACCCTCCCACGTCAACCTCCCCGGTAGGCCACACGTCGTGCCCGGGAACACGCTGGCGGCCCGGGTCATAATGCGCTTGACGTGGCCGGACGGCTGCCTTACGGCGTGGCGCTGCGTATTGCGGCACGGACAGCAGCTGCAGGAGGCCGCACTCATCCAGCAGCGGGCTGGATACTTGCCACCGCTGTCATGGCAGGAGTGACCGGCGCCATCCGCCGGGACTAGCCTTAAATTCCTTACTTCAGGGCCCGCTAGTACGGCCGCGGGCAGGAGGAGCCAATGAGTGATCCTGGGGACCTGCTGCTCTCGGTCCGCGGTGAGGCGCGGAAGATCGTATCTCCCGATTACGCCACGGTCGCGGCCACCGTCGCGTCGTCGGCTGGATCGAAGGAGAGGGCGGTGCGGGCAGCCGCCGAGGCCCTGGAGAGCCTGACCGCCGATCTGGAGACGCGCGGCGGCATAGCGCTCGATGTCAGTACCGAAAGGCGCCCGCTGACCTGGTCGGCGCAGTCCGTGACGACGCGGGAGGAACAATCCCACAACGACAGGACCGGGCGGTACGAGCGGACCGGTAACTTCACCGCGACGGTGGCGGTCACGGTCACCGTCCGGGACTTCGAACTGCTCGACGCGCTGCTGGCCGCCCACGAGAAGGTCAGCGTGCACCAGGTCACCTGGGACGTCGACTGGGACAATCCCGCCTGGCCAGAGGTACGGGCAGATGCCATCCAGGCCGCCATCCGGAAAGGCCGCGACTACGCCACCGCGCTCGGGGGGTCACTCCGCAGCGTCGAGCACATCGCCGACGCCGGACTGCTCAGCGGCGACAGCACCCAGCATCGGCCCACCCGCGCTGTCGCATTCGGACGAGCGGCCCACGCGGCCGCCGGTGACCCCGATGCACCCTCACTCGATCCCGTTCCCCAGGAGCTGACCGCCATCATCGAAGCCCGCCTCACTGCTGACGGCGTGTCCTTCAGCTCGCACTGATGGGCACGCGACTAAGCGACGACCCCGCGTTTTGCGAGACAACCTTCATCGTCATCGATTTCGAGGCCACCACTCCCGCGGGTATCCGCCCAGAACCGAACGATTTCGCAGCCCTGTGGCTGAGCGCTGCCGACGGCGCACCGCGTCCAACCGGGCATGTTCGGGTTCCTTTTCTTCAGGCGACTGCTGCACACGGAACTCGTTGCTGTTGGGGTCGTCGAGGATGTACCCGTTCGGCCCTCCTCGACGACCGGAGGCAGTGAGCAGGATGCAACGAGGTAGGGTCCGGCTGACTGCTGCGGCGAGATACGCGGTGTGCAGATCAAGTTATGGGTGGTTCTTACCGTGCTTGTCCTTGTGCGCTGGCTGCAGGAGCACCTCGACGCCCACTCCGGTTACATACGATGGCCTGTGCCGGTGCTAAGGAGAAATCATGCCGCTACCGAGACGGATCAGGCGAGTTAAGGCCCGGCGCGGACCCATACATTGGCCGCCGTTCCTGACTCCAGGCACTAGGCGAAGGACGTTCACGTTGCCGGCAGTGAACGCGGCGGAGCGGCGGCAGCAAGACCAGCAGGCAACGGTTGAATATCTCCGCGGCGTCGGAAAAGATCTGCGCTATTGGTATCGGGCGGCCGAGGCTAAAGCGCAACTCGTACTGACTTTCAACGGCCTGTTCTTAACGTTCCTTACCGCTTCCGTACTAGCTGGAAACGGCCAAGTTAGCCTAACGACAGCCGCGTTCGGAGCCGAGACCTGGGTCTTCCTCGCAGCAATGTCGTTCTGCCTGGCGCTGGCGATCCTCTGCGCAGTCGCATGCCTCGCGTCGCGGGGACTGAGCCAGAGGAAACTTCAAGAGATGCTGGGACGTTACAGGGTGGACCCGGAGAGGGATGAAACTTACGCGCCCGAGCTCACTGCCTTCTTCTATTTCTTAAGTGCGTTGAAGCCGGACCGTCTGTCCGAACGGATGCTCACGGCCGACCAGGACTTCATCGTGCGAGCCCTCGCGAGCGACATTGTCGAGTTCTCGCGCTACATCCTGATCAAACACCGCTGGGTCAACCGCGCATTTATCCTGACAGGCCTCACACTGGGCTTCTTTCTTTGTACCGGCATCGACTACGTGCTGCGAGCCCATCTGGCCTCAGTGCCTATTGCACACTGAACCCGATTCATCGTCATGGCTCACCCGTAGTGTCGCCAAACTCCGACTTCGGGGTCGCGGAGAGGGCGCCGGTGGCGACAGCCTGGTAGCGAGCGCCCCTCTATGCCATCCGGCAGGACCGTGACAGATGTCACCGGCAGCTGGTGGCATCCGGCAATGGTGCCGGTAACCCTCCATCTTCGATGGTAGAGATACGCGGAACCCCGCTCACGACAGCACGCGACGGACAAGGGAAAACCGGTGACCGCTATGACTGGACATGATCTTCCTGCTGCGATGCGGGCGTCTGATGATGACCGCGACGCGGTCGTATCGGACCTGGGCGAGCACTTCCAGGCGGGCAGACTGACGGCTGCAGAGCTCGACGAGCGAACCGGGCGGGCGCTAACCGCGCGGACCTGGGGTGAGCTCAGGGAGCTCCTGGCCGATCTCCCCGCCACCTGGTCCGCACCCCAGATCCCGGCCGCCAGCTCCTCCAGTGCCCGGCCACTGCCGTCGCCCCGACGCGTAGCACCGCCGTTGATGACCGCGCTGACCGGCCTCGTGATCGCTGCCCTCGTGCTGGTTGTGGCCCACGCCGGATGGGGGCTGATCTGGCTGCTCGTGCCCGCACTGCTCATCGCGCGGCGGTCGATCTGCTCCCTAGGCGCATCGGAGCGCTGCGCGCAAAAGGACTGACGTATCCGTAAAGTCCCGGGCGCGGCAGCTGGCAGTTCGGCAGCCACCGTGCCCGCTCGCTGGTAGCAATGTGTGCCCGCCGACCGCACACAGCTGACCCCGCACTTATCGGCGGCTCGGCACGCATACCGCGCGTTAGGTGAGACGCGATCTAGCCAGCGACACCCGGGCCGTTCATCCGCAGCATCGGCAAGCACTTCGACGACGATAACCGCCAAATATCACGCTGAGTGTCGGAGAAGGTCGGAGAGAATGCCTACAGTGCCGCCTGCGCGCTAGCTTCGGCTGGCTCGCTGCCTTCACTCCCGCGCACGAATGGATGATCTGCGCGAGCGGTTTCGTCTACGGCCGCGGTTTGAGGGCAGCTAGGTTCAGTTAGCAGGCCACTCGACGTAGACGTTGTTTCCGCCTGTGCACACGACATCGTCCGTGCCCGCAACGCAGTTCATGGTGTAGTCCTGTCCGGTCACGGGACTGTTGGCGTAGTCCGCGCCGAGGCCGGTGTAGTTCGCCTCGACATTCCGCGCGGACGGGCAACTGGTGTCTGGCCCTGCGTACAGGTAGCTGCCACAGTCAGTCAGCCCAGCCGGTGCGGCAGGTGCCGCGTCAGGACTATTCTGCTCAGCATCCAAAATGAGTGAGGTTGAGCCTGCCGTCACGGTGCCGTCCCTGGTGGAACTGACCTGGGTGAACTGGCCGCCCTGCGGGTCGCTCAGCGCGATGGTATCGGCGTAGGGCGTCTCTGAGCCGGTCGCGCAGTCAGGGACACAGCCCTGGATGTTGGACGTCCCGGTGCCGTCTGCCTCATCGGGGCCCCAGCTTGACCAGATGATGCCCGTAATGACGTAGCCTCCGTCACCGCTGAACCCTATCTCGGCGGGCTTGACACCGCTGTAACCATCCGTGCTGACGTCGAGAACAGGCACTTGTGCGGCGGGTTGTGCCACAGCCGGCTTTGGAGTTGTTGCAACCGGCGCAGGCTTGGCCGCAGCCGGAGCAGCGGCCGACGCGGTCAACGTGTGGTGATCGCCGAGAGCGGGAGCCTTGACGGAGCTGCACGCGGCGAGGCCGAGACCGGCGGCGAGTGCGATGGCCGGGATTGCGACTACGTTGCTGAGCTTCATGTCTTGCGTTGCCCCCAGTACAGAAAAGCCTCATTTCACTTTCTGTTAGCAGAAGCATACGCAGTGCACATTCTGGTATCTAGAGGAGAATGACCAGGAAGTCAGAGGCCGACGTCACCTAATGTGATAGTAGCCGTACGTTGGGCAACTGATCGCCTCCTGATCGCCGTGATGGCCCACAGCGGTGAGGGCGCCCTCGGGTGCACCGGCCGGGCGGTCCGCTCAGCACCTTCCGCTCTCCCGGCGAGGAGCGGAAGCTCGCCGAGTCCGCCCTCCGCGTACTGCCCGCGCTGAATCTTCAGCCGCCGGATAGCACTGACCGCCATCACGCGCCCGTTGCCAGTGGCCAGGATTACGTGGACAAACAGGGGAAAAAATGAACGCTTCTACCGGCTTCCGGTGATGCTCGACCCGATCTGCGTAACGCGCGTAGAACTGGAGGACGCGCGTAGCTTGCTGGCCGCTTTCCCGCACTGCCAGCAATATAGGTGCGACTGCGCAGCCGCCATGACTGCCCACGAGGGTGCGCACCGCTGACTATCGGGCCCTTCGGGGGCCCTTGGTGGGGAACGGCTCAGATGAACTGAACCGTCCTAAATGGGGAGGGAAAGATGCACGTGAAGAGGATCACCGCAGTTATCACTGCGCTCAGCTTCGCGACGATGACCGCAGCTTTTACCAGCGTTGCGCAATCGTCGGCCGCGACTAATCCATCATGGAAGACCCAGTTCTCGACAAGCTTTTCAACGGCTGCCCCGCTTGGCAGCTTCTCCGGGTGCAGTAGCTGGGGTGCTGACATCTGCACGGGACTGCCGAATGCCCTGCAATCGTCCTGGTGGGCCTACCCGGCTGGCTGGCCCGATACCGCGACGGAGCGCAACTGTCCGGTCGGCGGTTACTACGAGCCACAGAGTACCGTCTGGATCTCAGGTGGTCAGATGCACATCAGGATGTCCCGGGGTACTGGCTCGGTGTCCTCGGCCGCCGTGGTCCCGAAAGCATCGATCAACAAACTGTATGGGCGATACACCGAAACTGTCCGCGTCTCCCGAGTTACCACCGGGTACAAGTCCGCGCATCTCTTGTGGCCGCATAACAGCGGCAGTAACTTCGAAGTCGACTTCCCGGAGAACGATTGGGACACGGCGCCATACGCCTACATTCACAACGGCGGTGCCAGCCAGCTTTCATTCCCGTCGAACGTTAACTGGACGCACTGGCACACCTACACGATTGAGTGGTGGCCTGGTCACCTCAGCCTGGACGTTGACGGCACGCTCATCGGCCAGACAACCTCTTCAACGTACGTGCCCAATGTCAGAATGGACTGGATCATCCAGAATGAGTCGGCGCTCAACGGCGAGCAGGCTCCGAAGAATTCATCCGCCCAGATCGACATCAGCTACGTCGAGTATGACTCCTACGTCGGCTAGTCGCTGAACCATCGGGCCCCTTCGGGGGCCCGGTAGTGAACGGCTCAGACAGAGCAGAGCAATGGTCATTCACGGGCGGTGAGCTGAAGCACGGCAGCCTACAACAGATCACCGCCGGAGACGAACGGGGGCCGGTCCGCCCCGGTCTGCGGGCACCTGAGGCCGCTCCGGTCATGGCCGCCGCTGGTCCTCGCCGCACCGGCCGCGGTGGCCGTGTGGTCCGGGTGGGTCGGGACCGGGCAGAACACTCGGTCCGGGCCATGCGGTCGATTCACGGTCAGATCCCTTGGCCAGCGATCGCCTCCCCGCCGACGTTGTTCATGACTAACCCATAAGATATGGCGACCTATGACTGGCTGCTCGCCAACAGTGGATGGCCCTCGTGGCACCAGCTGCATCCTTCGCTGGCAGCGTGCACACACCGAAAGCTCATTCCGCTAACCGCGGAACTGTGCCGCGCCGACAGCTCCTATACAGTCGCGGGATCACTGCCAGTATGATTTAATACAGAATTACTAATATGATTACTCCGCACGGCGAATACCATGAGCGATCCTTCCGGTAGGACGCCCGCACTCAGGAGATGACATGGCGCAAAAGGTTCAAATAACGTTGCTCTGCGATCTGGACGACGGCAACGCGGAAGCGGAGGAGACGCTGCACTTCAGCCTCGCTGACACCACCTACGAGGTCGACGTGTGCGCCAAGCACGCCGAGCAGATCCGCGACGGCCTGCAGCCCTTCGTGGCCCACGCTCGCAAGTCCAGCTCGGCGAGCAGCAGCAACCGTCGGCGGCCCGGGCGTGCAGCGGCCGGCCGCGACCAGACCGCTGGCATCCGCGCCTGGGCCAAAGGCAAGGGCATCCAGGTCAACGACCGTGGCCGCATCCCCGCCTCGGTGGTGAAGGAGTACGAGGCAGCTCACTAGTAAACGACCGGCCGTCGGCGAAGCGCAACAGCCTAGGTCGTCTCCCGCACGCCGACTCAGCCGACGCTGGCGGGAGGCGCCGAGTTGGCGTTGGGCGCTCAAGCCAGCGTCGTGGATACGTCACGCAACTGAGCCGGGTCGGGCAAATCGTAGTCGGATTGACTCCCCCATAGCCTCGTTCCTTGCTGGAGCGATAGGTATTTGGCCCAGGCCGTGGAAAGGACCCGGCCTGTTCGCCTTGGCCAGCCGGCGGAATCGGCGACGAATTCCAATGCTCTGGTGGACAGCTCGGTACCACCAAGCTCACCAAGCTTGCTTCCATGCTTCCTGGTCGAGACCCATCAGAACAACAGTCGCTTTTGGTCCAGACCAGCTTGCATGAAGATCAGTCGTTTGAACGTAGCCGGGCGCGGGCTCAGGTGTCCTCGGGAATGGGTGGCGCCCAGCGGGGTCGCCGGATTAGGCAAAAGGGGTGACCTGCGGGGTCGGCGTATACGTCCGGGCCGTCGAGCTTTACCGCGCCCAGTGCCAGGACTCGCGGGCCGGCGGCTGCGACGTCCTCGACCATGATGTCGAGGTGGATCTGCTGTGGTATCGCGGGGTCAGGCCACGTCGGCGGCTGGTTAGCCGGAGCACGCTGGAATGCCAGGCCGGAGGTCGTATCGCTGGCGGCGACCACAACCCAGTCGTCATCACTGTATGTCACTGGCAGCCCGAGCAGTGCGGAGTAGAACACCGCAACGGCGGCGTGGTCCGGGCAGTCCAGGACGACATGGTGCATGCGTCCGATCATGCTGCCGATCATGTCAGGTGCGGCGTACCTGGCATGAAATGACAATCCCGCACAGGCATCCCGCAGTGCCGGACGTACCGTGTAGGCGTGATCAGCCACCCCGCCTACCGGAAAGCGCTCGGGCAGATCCGCGAACACCTCCTCCTCGCCGTCCTGGCCGGCGGCGCGCCTTGCCCGGTCTGCCGCAGCCCCATGTTGCGGCACCGCATGGTGGACCTGCAGCACAGCGACGCGGCAGGACGGTGAGGTGGCGCGCCGCGCGCCGCCCTCGCAGCGGCCCCGGGCGCGGCTTGGAGTCCTGGCGGCTGCGGCCCTGATCGCGGTGGCCGGGATCATCCTGTTCGTGCTCGGCCAGCGGCCGCACGCCAGCCCGTCATCTTCACCTGCCGCCGCGCTGCTGCGGCAGGGCACCCCGGACACCGTGCCCGGCTACTGGGAGCAGCCCAGCGCCACGCTGGAGGCTGCCGCCGCCGGCGCGGAGGACGCCAGGTTCCGCGCGTTCGGCGCGCTGCTCGTGAAAGACGGCTTCGCCGACGCCATCATCGACCTCGGCCGGGAGATGACCGGCGACTGGTACGACTGGAGCGAGCGGAAATGCCCGCGCGCCGAGCCGGACTGCTACATCCGGGCCTGGCGGCACGCCGTGGACGCCATGCGGTCGGCGCCGGGGCAGCACTTCCGGTTCCTGTGGACCACCTTCCCCGGCGGCGCCGCGGCCACCGACGCCTGGCCCGGCGCCGCCTACGTGGACCTGGTGGGCACCGACGTCTACGACTGGTACGGCGGCCCCAACGACACTTACCCGCACACCGCCTCCGGCCAGCTGGACCACGACGCGAAGTGGCGGCAGATCCTCACCCCGCCCGGGGGACTCGACTGGCTCGCACAGCTGTCCCAGCTCACCGGCAAGCCCATCGCCATCCCCGAGTGGGGCCTGGACTTCCACAGCTTCGGCGGCCAGGACGACCCGGCGTTCATCGCCCGCATGCTCGCCTGGCTGCACGCCCACCACGCCATCAGCGTCTACTGGGCGGTCCAGCACGTGGCCGCTGATCAGGCCGTCCCTCCCGGTCCGCTGCTGGCCGGCCTGGGCGCGGACGCGAGCAACCCGGCCGGGGTGAACGACCTCGGCCTGCTGCTCGGCGGCCGCCTGCAGTACGCCGAGGCATCTCTGCCCCAGCATCAGCCAGTCTCCGATTTGTCCGCCCAGCCGGTGCTGGCCGCCTGGCAGCATGCCGGCTACCAGCTCATCCTCGATGTCCCGCTGGTGCCGCTGACCGTGCCCAGCTATAACGGCCCGCCCGAGCCAGGGGGGCATCCGTACCAACTGGCCGACTACCCCGATGCGCTGGCCGCCTTCCGCCAGGGGATTTCCGGCGCCCGCCGCTCCTGAAGCAACGTCGGGAATGGTGCGGGAGCCGCCGCCTGCGACGCGGCGTCCAGCCCGGTCCTCTGTCGCGACCGGCATCAATGTCCCGGGGCCTGCCCGGCGGTGCGCGGGGTAACTAAGTAGGCAGCGGCTGGCGCCTGGCCGGCCGGGTCCCGCGCGGATGAACCATCTGGGTCCCGTCTGCGTGTTGCCAGAAAGGTGGCGACACGCAACACGGCGTGCCCGTGCCACGAAGGGTCGGGCCAGAACGGCCGGCTGGCGGGCCCGGCGGGAAGGGGCCAGATCAGGTGGGCCAGGGATTCTCGGTTAATGCCCGGCGGCTGGCTGAGGGCAGCCAGGACATCACCGGCCTGCTCGGCCGCTGCGAGGCGATTGCCACCGACGCGGGACAGGCGATCACCGGGATGGGCGGAGCGGCCGGTCACGCGGGGCTGGCGCTGGCGCTCGGCGGCGCCGCGGAGCAGGGCACGAAGGCGTTCCTGGACCTGGGCACCGCCTACGGGCATGTGGCCAGCGGGCTGACCACGACGGCCAGCACGTACACCCAGACCGAGCAGGACCTGGTCAGCAGGTCCGAGGACATCGCGCGCGGGCGGCTGTGAGCGGCGCGATCGTCATGCCGGGCGGGGACCCGGCGATGCTGGAGCAGCTGGCCGCCCACTTGGAGACCGCAGCCCAGGGCGCCGCGAACCTGGCGGACACCACGAGCCAGGTGACAGCGGACGTCCGGTCGGCGGCCGGGTGGACCGGGGACGCCGCCGACAGTTACACGGCCTTCACCAAGAACCTCGCCACGGGCGTGACCGGGACCGGGGCGCCCTTAGCCCAGATCGCCGCCGCGGTCCGGGAGTACGCCGGGTCGCTGCGGACCGCCCAGCAGAAAGTCACCGCGTACGCCACGGCGGCCCGGACCGCTCAGGCCGCCGGGAACAGCCCGGCTTCGGTGGCGTCAGCGGAACTGGCCGG
>Ga0302325_10031951_pt1 | contig 10816 bp, 14 predicted proteins | sample Palsa_T0_2_FD_201948 | JGI IMG/M metagenome (GOLD analysis project Ga0302325, IMG submission 201948) | Peat permafrost microbial communities from Stordalen Mire near Abisko, Sweden - Palsa_T0_2 | ecosystem: Environmental > Terrestrial > Soil > Palsa > Peat permafrost | place: Sweden: Abisko... | reverse complement strand
AGATTTCAAACAGAAAATCCAAACCGACAGATCTTGGACCAGCGCCCATTCTCTGCACCCCATTCTCCGGTGCCCGCCCCATTCTCCTTTATCAACCATCTGACTCGTATGCCATAACCATTCCATACGGTTCTGTTTTCCCTCCTGACGATTTGCCTCCTTTTTTCTTCTTCTCTCGAAACTGTTTGGTGTAGCAGTCGTCCTCATCATGTCCAGATTTTCCGCAATACTCACACCTCTCCATATTCCTGAAACATCTCTCTGACGGATGATTATCCTTGCCACAATGCTTGCATGCCTGTTTCCTTGCCAATGCTGCCTGATAATCCCTCCCATATCCATCTACCTCAGACGCCATAGATCTAATCCGTATCTCTTCATCCACTAGCCGAGCCGACAAATCCTGAATGCTGATTTCTTCAAGCTGAGATTCCAAATTAACGACAAGATAGCGATAGCTGTCTGGAAGGCCATTGAGGATAAATCCCATGACAATTGGATTGTCCAGCTTGTGTCCGATTTCTGCAATTTCGTCCGCCGTTTGCATGAAGAGATACGGATTAGATCTATGGCGTCTGAGGTAGATGGATATGGTACGGTGGAGGCTTGTCAACGAGGATTTCATCGAATATTTGCGGTATACTGGCTGGCACATTGCCTCCGACACATTGGTCTCTGACACATTGGTCCCTACGCAAAGAAGCCGCAACCTCCATGGAGGAGCACATGCTCCTGAAAGCGTGAAGAATTTTTGTGTTGTGTGGTGGCTCCACGAAATTGTTCGTTGGGAGTGGTCCAGTTCAGGATCCCGCGCTGATCTTTGAAATATTTTGTCAACTGCCTCGAGAACGACTGAGAAAATATGCTTCGACGACGGATATTGGAACTATCGAGAGCAAGTGTTGCTCGGCCGCTAAGTCGACAGCCATATCGAGTGTCATCATTCTCCTCGACTTCTTTCCTTAGAACAGAAGACACCGCCGCAGAACCCACTCCCGATCCCCGAGACAAACAAATCACCGACCTAAAAGTATTTCCCCTATCTCTTATTCCAAGCTCAAATCCCGTAGGACAAATACGAAAAATCGCTCCTCGACTTCAAAAACCTACAAGAACAAAGCAAACGAGAACTCGCCTCCGCGAAATCCTTCGCAATCCAAAGATTTGCGCGCGATCTCTTGGAGTCCGTCGACAACATGTCCCGCGCCGCCTCCGTCATCAACCAAGAACTCAAAGACGATGCAGAGCGACATAAACCGTTTGCGGATCTATTGCATGAACTGGGCAAGGCCGAAGGAAAGTTATTGGGCACCCTAGGGACACATGGGATGACGATTGTCGATCCGATGGATGAGAAGTTTGATCCGAATATTCATGAAGCAACTTTTGAAATGCCGTTTCCGGGGAAGGAGCCTGGGACGGTGTTCTATGTTGAGCAGAAGGGGTATTTATTGAATGGGCGGGTTTTACGGCCTGCGAAGGTATGCTCCTTTTGAATGATGGGTGTTGATGATCAGGTTGGAATTGTAATGGAAGTTGAAAAGAATTGATCTAGAGTATATATCAGAATAATTGCATTCCCCTCCTCAAGTTGTAGTATTTGTTTGATAGGAAAATGGACATGTCCCTGCATAAGTGAGGATGCATTTCTAAATGACCATGGGTATAAGCTGCTAGTTGCTATAGTATCTCATGACGATATTACTTTCTCGACTTTGGCTTCCCCTTTCTCTTTCCTCCAGTGGAAGTCTTCTTCTTCGGCTTCACTTTACTGCTCTTTTCCCTCTTGGGCAGTTTGGCCCCCCTTTCCGCCTTCGTCTTTTTATACGGCCTCCCCATCGGTTCATCATCATCTCTCTTCTTATTCTTCGGTTTCTTCGACACAGGAAGTCCGTTATACACTGGCTTCGATTTTTCTGCCATTAGCCACAACCCATCACTGTTATTATTACCCTTCGCAGAGGCCTTCTCCTTCTCAGTGGCAAACCAAGTACGTTTCGGTCTAGCCATAATCTCATCCTGATACCTCATTACATTCTCCCCTTTCCTGACCTCCATCTCAGCAATCCGCATCGCCTTCTCCTCCTTCTCCTCCTTCAATACAGCCTCCACCTCTTCCTCTAATTCCTCTAATGTACGGCCCAGGACATCGATGTTTTCCGGAGCGAGAACACGTGAGACAATTTTACCAGATTCTTTGACTGCTTTGAGGGCTGTTTTGACGATTTTACGATCCGCCTCGCCGGCCAGGGTGATTGCCCTGCCGAGACGACCTGCTCTCGCCGTACGACCCACTCGATGCAAGTAAATCTCATAGGAAGCAGGCGCCTCATAATTTATCACCGTATCAATCCCCTTGATATCCAAACCCCGAGAAGCCAGATCCGTGCACAACAGAAAGTCAACCTGTTGCGTACGGAACGATTCCAATGCCGACATTCGTTGCTCCTGAGTCAAGGAGCCGTGAAGTTCTCCCGCCTTTAGGTTCATAAGACCGAAGATGATGCGCATGCGGTGAGCAAAGGCTTTACTGCGGAAGAAAACGATGACGCGGCGGGTGAAGAAGGAGCGGCAGAGTTCTAGGAGCATTGCCGGGCGGAGTTTTTCTTTCTCGGGGCGGATCCGGATGAATTCTTGGGTTAGGCCGGTTACAGTGGAGTTCTTGGGGTCGACGAAGAGGCGGACTGGTTTGTTCAGGGAAAGGCGGATTAGAGTGTTGACGTCGTCTGTCATGGTTGCTGAAAAAAGCATCGTCTGGCGGGATTTAGGGAGTGATTCAGTGATCTCAGTCAACTCATCACGGAAACCATCTTCTAGCATCCTTGCAATTAGCATCATCTGGAAGGGGCGAATACCGATCAGCTTCATCAATGACCAAAATCTCAACTCCATCAGGAACAAATCCCTGAGAATTCCTAACGTGATCAATAAACCGTCCCGGTGTCGCAATAACCACATCAGGCCCCTTCCTCAACTCTGCTTCTTGACTCTTGACACTCAATCCTCCCACACAAAGACAAAATTTCACATCCGTGAACTGCGCCAATTTAGTCGCTACACTAAAACACTGCATTGCCAACTCTCGCGTGGGCGTCAATACAAGAACTCTAGTCCTAGCAATCGCCCGTGCTCGATAGGCCAATCGTTCCAATACAGGAATCATGAACGCAGCAGTCTTACCCGAACCAGTGACTGCAGAGCCGACTATGTCTTTCCCCTGAAGGGCAATGGGAATGGTACGTGATTGGATCTGCGTGGGTTGATGGAAGTTCACTGCAGCAAGGGCTTTGAGAATCGGTCGGGTCAGGGACATGGTGTCGAAGCCGCCTTGCGTGGAGGCTGGAAGATTGTCTGTAGGAGGGGCAAAGTAGGCTTCCTTGCGGGCGGTTTCTTCGGCGTCTTCTTCGGGATAGGATTCCTGGTCTTGGTCGGAGTCGGAGACAAGGTCGTCGGGATGGGGTTGATAGGAGGCTACTGAGTCAGAGTCGGAGGCTTCGTCTTCTAAGTTGGTGGCCTCTCCGTTTGCTTGTTGCTCTGAGATTTCGTTGTCCGAGGCCTTGTCTTCGTCCTCTTCGTCCTCTTCGTCTTCACTGTTGGCTCCCATACCGAATCCCTCTTCGCCTACAGATTAGCTAGAATCATCAGATGTGATGCCTATATCCTCATCATCATCAAATCCATTAAACTCTTCGTCTTCTTCAGCACCCTCAGACTCGTCCCCTGAATCTTCATCCTCTTCATCGTCCGCCGACTCCTCTGCATCAGCAACCATATTCCCCCTCCGCCGCGCAATAATGCCATCTAAATCCACTCCAGCACCATCTTTCATGCCCGTAACGCCCTTAAACCCCCATCCATCGTCCTCAATCCCTTTGACTCCCCCGAGGACACCATACCCATCAAACTCAAACTCAGGATTCAACTCCTCGTCCACCTTGCGTTTCTTCGTCTTCGTAGCCACTTCCTCGGCTTCTGATTCTGTCTCTGACTGAGATGCAACATCGTCCTCTTCCAGAGTCAGAACAAAGTCTCGCGCTCGCTTGACTCCCATTTCTTTACAAGGTGATGTTCCTGACTCGAGTCTTCTGGCCTGGCAGGAACACTTTTCCACAGGCAAATTTTTGATCGACATCGAAAAGTCACGTGCCGGCCGTGGATTTAATTTCCTGGCTGTGAGCCCCTTGCGCGCTTCAATCCTCCCTCAACGACTTCAACGATGTCAACGGAAATAAATAAAGACGAGCTTGTAACAACAGAACAATCAAATTCTCATCCCGCAATAGTCGAGCCCGCTAACCCTCTCGACGGTCCTAAAGTTCTTCTCTACACTTCGCTCTCCTCGGGATCGTCCTATGTACCCTCCTTCCCAGCACGCTGTCCACTCTCGCTCTCGCAGGCACTGACTACATAGGCGAACACGGCACAGTTGAGGATTGAGACGATTCTGAAGGCACAGAAGATTGGATATGAGATCGTGGACTTGGCGACGGATGAGAGGGCCAAGAAGGTCTGGCGTTGGCATGGCAAGGGGAGGAAGTTGCCTGGTGTAGTAAGGGTTACGGAGGAGGGTGAGACAGTTGTAGGGGGGTTGGAGGAGTTGGAGGAAGCGAATGAGTATGGCGAGTTGAAGAAATTGGTCCTGGATGAGGGGAATTGAGAGTCAATCCATGGATTAATCAGTCTTGGAAGGTGTTCCTCCTTGAAAGATTGATCATCATTACGTTTTTTCAACCTTACCGGCTGGTGCATTCCAGTATTATTTCACTGCACTTGGATATGGGGTATAGAGGCTATATACAACTATGGCCACTTTCTATGCTGTGAATGACCTCTCTGCGAGTGATTACCTCTCCCGTAATTCTGCTCCTGCGGGGCCCCTGCAGGTTGTGACCACGGAGGTGCAGCCTGAGACCCTTGTCCTCTCTGATCCCAATGCACATTTGCAGTTGGTGGAATATTCGCGCGATAATACCCCGATTGTGTCGGAGGTGGAGGAGGAGGTGGAGGAGGATTATACGAGTACTGCTGTGGATGTCCCTGATATCCCTGAGGCGGCATTTGATATTGATACGGGTGCGACGGAGGTATTCCAGGGTATGAAGGTGCTGGTGGATGAGATTGCGGGTTATTGTGTCCTCTGGGGAGAAGAGATTCTTGTGGTGGAGGGGGGGACCATCTCCGTTTTGTAGGAGAAGGTGATCTCGAAATCGATCGACTTCGTCCTCTCTTCCGTCTCGGCGGTGAATACGAATAAGATCTCTCCCTTCTCCTACCCAGAGGACTCCGACTCCGACTTCTACTCCGACTTGACCCAGAAGCCAACTCCGGACTGGGAGTGCTCTTCCTTTCCATAGCAGGCTTTTTCAACTTCCCCACTTTCTCCATAAGTTGACTCCGTAATCTGTCCTGCGCGCGCTTCAGTTGTCTCTCTTCCCTATTATTCCAAAACGCAAGATTCCACCCCTCACCATCGAATTCCTCGCCTTCGCTTCCTTCGCTTTCTTTGAATTTCCAGTCGTGCACTGAGGTCTCGAAGGATTCTACTCCGGCAAGGAGGTCAGGATCAAGTGTTTCCGACAATTTGATCGCTTTGACACTCGCGGGGAATATCGGTTTGTAATTATTCGAGTATTCCTGACGTCATTTTTGAAAGAGGGGGGGATAGTACGACTATTTCGAGCATACATGATACGGGGAGCAACCAATGTGGATCACCCATGTTCCCCAACATCGCAGGCTTTACCAGAGGTTTCCTCGCAACTTTATCTTCCTGTTCTACAGACTTCTCCTCCCTCAGTGGCTCCTCCGTGATTTGTCCAAACTCTTCGGGGGTAAAGTATTTCTTCTCGGACCATAATTCGATGACTTTATCAAGGGGTTCGGATTGTGCCTCTGGCGCCGAACGGATCGTTTTGACGAGTGCAGGAAGATATTGTAATGCTGCAGAGGAAACGTATGCTTTTGTTTCGCGGAATGTATTTGTTGCGTGGAAGAGGACGTCATTCATTACATATAACAATGCTAGTCGTTCCTTGAAAGTGGGCAATGTTGCTGACAGGGCTGATAGAAATCGAACTGCCGCCTATGAAGTTAACTCCGCAGTCTGAACAAGGATATACAGTGACTTGTTTCGCAGTACTACAGTGGTTGAGGATCCATATTCGAGTTTCCTATTATTAGATATGTCGTGGTTTAGAAGTGATTGTACCTTGACGTTGCGTTGGGAACATTGTGAGGTGACGGCGGCGAGGAGGGATTGAAATGCTGCGACGAGTTGAGGCGATACCTTTGGTTCTGAAGGCAGACTGAGGGAGGCCGAGAAAGCTGCCTTGGCTACTGCGAGCTGATTGTAAGAAACGCTAAAGAGAGAATGCACCTGCAGCTTCTGTTGCTCCATTGGTCAAGGAACGGCTGTCACTGAAGATGTCGAGACATGAGTTGCGGACTTGGCACGAAATCGAAATGCAATGCAGATCATTTTGGCCAGGAGACGTGCGTGGTCGACTTGAGCAACCCATGTTGACACCCACACCATAACAAGCATTACTCCTGTCTACACAACACTCTCAGCCATTCCTCTCTCTTATTTGCGTGCAAGCGAGTGAGCGCCTTCTCTAAGGATGTCCCGGCGAGGACAGAGAAGAGGCTACGACGAGAACGGCTACGAATCCTGGGATCGGTCGTCTGCAGGCCAGAGACGCATAAATGGCGATTACTCCTCTTCTATCAGCACTACTTCGATGACCCGTGAATTGGATGATTTATTACGCACTATTGAGTCTGAATGGGGCAACGTCACGTCGGTGAATGTTTCCACCAGCCATGGGACACTGTACTGACGATGGTAGTATTCCCCCGTGGAGACCGCGATGCAGCTTCTCGATCGAAGTTCCTTGGGACGGGATTATAATGCTTTCAAGGCATTGTACGCTAGACTTGAACGGGCTCTGCAGTTCGTGGTGAATGGTACGGAAACGTGTATGGGTATTCCTGACGGATAGATCATTTCCAGGAATTCAATAATTCAATCGGACTTTATCGAGGATTAGTGCAGAATCTCGAGGCTTCACAGGAACGACTGCGGAAGCTACGGGATACACTAATATATACTAAAGAGAGCATGACAAAACAAGGAGGAGATCTATCAATGGCCCTAAATCGATCACAGCAATATAAAGAAATGATCAAATTGCTCGAGATTATGTATAGCCCGCTAAACCAGTGGGTTCTAATACTAGGGATCAATTACAGGCGGTGCCGGATAAAATCGAGACTCTTATTACAGAGAAACGGTTCACTAGAGCTGTTGATATTCTCTCGGAATCACTCAGAATTCTGAATCAACCTGAGTTCAAGAATATGGGGGCCCTACAGGATGTCTCGATATACCTCAAGAATCAGGAAACTGTGATTCCCGTGTGTTCTGAATTAATAGGAAGTTATTACATGATTTGCTTGTTGAGGAACTTCATAATCACTTGTATCTCAAGTCGCCATATTGTATAGATCGATGGGCACCCTACGAACCCGGCCAACGTCAACGTATAACACCCAAATTCGTGCTCACTGACAATAGTCCCACGTAAAGAAAATGTCTCCAAATTCGTCAATTCTCTCGACTTATTCCCTTCTAAACCACCCGGAACAAGTATTCCTCCGTCCTCCTGTTTCTAATCATTACAGATCTCGCCGTCTTGAACGATATCTCTCCAACCACAAAAGTCCACCCCGAAAGCGACTCTTTCAGCTACATCCAACAAATCGTCATGGCACTGCACTCCCTAAGCCAAGTCCATCGCGCGATGGACACAATCACCCAGCGCCTCCCCGTAGAAGTCTACCAACTGGTGGATAAGACGATCCAAGAGATCGAACTGCGCAGACAAATCGACTGGCAAAACATCAAGGGCAAGCAAAAGCAGTCGACGTTTGATACACAGTCCTCCAGTGGTGGAAATGGATTTATGAAGAGCGAGAAGGACGCGGAGATTTTGGCGGATTTGATGTGGAGTTTGTATTCCAAGTTGGCGGCCGTCTTGAGTGGACATCGGGTAGTGCATGACTGTGTTCTTAAGATTGTGAAGGAGAGTAAAAATGCGGGAGGAGTCGTGGATAAAGAGAATTTGATGGATACCCCAGAGTTTAATTACATTGAGGTTTGGAAACCGATTCAGAGCGAGGTACAACTCCCATCTTGGATCTGTGAATTAACGGTAGATACGCTCATTACTGTTGGATTATCTAACGAACAACGTCCATGCCACAGCATCCGTTCAAAGCACATCTCACTCCCTTACAGACCTATTCAACAAACGCAAGCCGAAAGACGATTCCAAGGTTCCCCCACCACCACCCCAAATTCGTTCTAAGCTTTAGATCCTCTTCCGACTCGACTATGACCAACAATCGACCCGCAAAGCCGACGAAGAAGAAATGTACAAACTCCTCGAATCCTCCGTCCCAGGTCTAGTCCTCCAACGCGAACGCAATAAAGCCGATTCATCCACCATTGGAACAAGAGCCGATATCTCCGTCACGGGGCATAAACTCCTTATCGCCCCCGATCCATTCAATATCGTCTATTTATTACCACCTACCATCTCTTTCCTTGACCGAGTAAAAGAGCTGATACCGTACAGCCCTCCCACACCCCCCTGTGAAGTGAATTCGTTGACGGTAGGGCTTCGCTGGTAAGTTCGACGGTGACGTCGTTTCTGGATGATTTTCTGGTGGCGGTGTTTTTGCCGCAGTTGGAGGATACGGTTACGGATGCGTTTAGTCGGATTGCGGATGATGATACCTTTCAGACTGTTACTAGACCAGCGTGATTGCCGGGATTGGGCGTGTCGGCCCTGAAGGGGCGGACCTGAACTAGGTAATGGAGAATAGAAGGTGTCTGTAGAATAATTGTACTTTTGAGAAAGCATCGAATGAGGAAGACGGTGGGTGGAAGTGTACGTAAGTTGGGTGCCAAGTGAGACACGGATTCAAGATTTCGATGGCGGGTCTACAGCATTACTAGCTTATCTTTCCAAACAGATATCAGAACTATACCTAAACAATCACTCGTTACGACGTCTCTGTACCTTTTTAGTCCTCAATGAAAAGGGCAAATCCAAAAGCATGAGATGGCCACCTTAAATGGCCATACATATGATTTCTCTTACATCTCGAATCCATTATCTATAGACCCCACACCCACACCACAAATGCATACCCCAAAGCGTCCATCGACTAAAACTCAAACTCCTTCCTAAATATATTGACATCCACTCCACTCGCGGCCTTCTCCGCCAAGTCCCGTCTATCCAGACATAGAAACACCCGTCTCAAAGTTTCCCACTGAACAATTAGTTTTCCGCATCAACGCAAAAGGGCGGGCGCGTACGAGATTTGCAGAGATATTGACCCCGCCGCCGAGATCGCCTTCTACTTGATGCATTGCCAGAGAACCAAGGAGATGTTGCGCTGCTTCTGTATAGCATCCTATGTTGATACATGAGACGCCGAGGTTGTATCGCGCGCGGACGAAGGTTGGTTTGAGATCTAAAGCGCGATGATAGGCATCGATGGCTTCTTCGCTTTTCCCTGAATTGGCTAGTGTCGCACCAAGACGGTTCCATAATAAATGGTCCTACTGTCAGTTGTGATCTTAAGAGAGAAAGGATGATGAGGGGACTACATTAGGACGCATGTTGAGAGCGGCGGTAAAACAATCTACTGCCTTTTCGTATTCTTCGTCGCCGTAGAATAATACGCCCAATCCGACTTGAACATCGGCATCCATGTCCGCTCCGTTGGGCGAGAGTTGTGCAGCTCGGATGAATAGTTCGGTTACCCGGTGGTGGATTTCGGAGCGGGAGTGGTTTGAGGAGAGAGGAGGTTGTTGGACTGTAGATAGGGAAGGGTATTTTGATGAGAGCCATTGTTCTAAGGTGAGATATGCTGCCGTATCGTATCCTTCATTCGTATATGATACTGCCAGATTCTTCGATCAGAAACACATACTACTAAGAAAGGGTACCATTAATGCGGGGAGATTAGCTTCGTCGAGTCGGATGGCTTGTTCTAAGGCTCGTATTGCCGCCAATTCTTTCTCGTTCTGGGCTTGGACTGTTCCAAGGTAAGTCCATCCGTCGACTCTGCCAGGGTCCAGCTGAACTACAGCTTCAAAACATAATGCCGCCTCAGATAAACTCCCTCCCACCTCCATCAATCGCATCCCCTCGCTAAACGGGTCCTGGTGGGCCATGTAAGGATTATCAGGCTCAAACAAGTAGTCCCCAAGATCAGGTTTGCCATCAAACACATCGTTCGAATCAAAAATATCATCATCCGTAAATCTATCCATGAAATCCCCCTCTCCATTTCCCATTCGTTCCGCCTCCTCCCCCCGAATGCCATTCCAAATACTCTGAAAATCGCCGAAAAACTGCTCATTCTCATGAGTGTTGAGTTCATCCGAAATAGCTTTATTCGCTTCGTCGTCCTTCATACTATCTTCAAAGGCGCGGAATTGCTCTTCCCATTTCGTTTCGTCAAGTTCCATCATCTTGGATTTTCCTTTCATATCGGAGAGCGGTGGCGAGTACATTTGTGGAGCGGGTCCAGGATACATGTCGAAACGGGATTGAAAGTCTCGCATGAAGGAGGCATCAGCAGCAGTTGGCATTGTATGGAAGTGTTGTGCTACTTCTTGGGGTGGATTGTTTAGAAATTCAGATTGCCATGGCTGGTTTGCAGACAGAGGACGGAAAGCAGTTTCCATACGTATTCGTTCTTCTGGACGCAACTGATGTGGAGAAGCAGTTTCTGA
>Ga0302325_10031950_pt1 | contig 10816 bp, 9 predicted proteins | sample Palsa_T0_2_FD_201948 | JGI IMG/M metagenome (GOLD analysis project Ga0302325, IMG submission 201948) | Peat permafrost microbial communities from Stordalen Mire near Abisko, Sweden - Palsa_T0_2 | ecosystem: Environmental > Terrestrial > Soil > Palsa > Peat permafrost | place: Sweden: Abisko... | reverse complement strand
CGCCCATGACCCAGGTCCCGCCGCCGGCACCGACCCGGCGGACGCGGTTCCCGTTGATGTGCGCCCGGGAGTTGACACGCGCCCGGGAGAGGTGCGGGCCGCCGCCGGGACAATCGCGCTCGCTCCCGGCGCGCCGCGTCGGGCCGTCGTGCTGCGCAACACCGGGCATCGCGATGTCTGGATCTCGTCGCACTTTCCGCTGGACCAGGTCAACCCCGCGATCGAGGTGGAGTTCGCTGGCGACTCGGAGACCGGGACCGTTCCATATCCGGATGGAGACGGGGGGACGGCGGCGAGCGGCGACGCGCTGGCCAGCCCGCTGACCGGCTGCCGCCTTGACTTGCCTGCCGGGGAGGCGGTGCTGCTGCGGCCGGGCGAGCGCTCCGCGCTTCTTGCTGTTATCCGTTCGAATCAAGGCGCAGCTCGTTAGCGCTGAAAATTTGACCGGTCATGGGCGGTCAAGCTTTCAGCGCTAACCAGCCAGCACGCACGGGAGGCTTAGTGAGCACGCTTGACCGGAGTGAGTACGCGGCGCGGTACGGGCCGACGACCGGGGACCTGGTGCGGCTCGCGGATACGGATCTGTGGGTCCAGGTCGAGGCGGACGACGTCTATCCCGGTGACGAGCTGCTCGGCGGGTGCGGGAAGACCGCGCGGGACGGGGTGCTCGTCACGGCGCAAGCCGGCGCCGGGCGGAACGGTGCCGCCAGAGACAGTGCCGCCAGAGACAGTGCCGCCAGAGACAGTGCCGCCAGAGACAGTGCCGGCCGGGACAGTGCCGGCCGGGACAGTGCCGGGCGGGACGGTTCCGGGCGGGACAGCGCGCTCGACATGATCGTCACGAACGTGCTCGTGCTCGACCCGCTGCTCGGCGTCAGGAAGACCTCGATCGGGATCGCGGGCGGGCGGATCGTCGGCACCGGGCGGGCGGGGAACCCGGACGTTCAGTCGGGCGTGGACCTGGTGGTCGACTCGCATACGGCGATCGTGCCCGGGGAGGGGCTGATCGCCACGGCGGGGATCATCGACTCGCACGTGCATGCGTCGAGCCCGCAGATCGTTCCCGCCGCGCTGGCGGCGGGGGTGACCACGGTCGTCGCGATGGGCATCGGGGGTGTCTGGGATGTCGGCGCCAATCCGGCCTATAACCTGCGGTCGATGATCGCGGGCTGGGCGGGGGTGCCGCTGAACGCGGCGTTCCTTGCCCGGGGGTCGTCGCGGTCCGCGGCGCTGCTCGAGGCGGCGGTCGAGGCCGGAGCGGGCGGGTTCAAGGTGCACGAGGACTGGGGGGCGACGCCGCTCCAGGTCGACACGTGCCTAACGGTGGCCGAGGCGACGGGCCTGCCTGTCGCGCTGCACACCGACACGCTGAACGAGTCCGGGTATCTCGCCGACACGGTCGCCGCGACCGCGGGCCGGACCGTACACGCGTATCACGTGGAGGGCGGCGGCGGACATCCGGACGTGCTTGAGCTGCTCAACTACCCGCACATACTTGGCTCCTCGACGACGCCGACGCTGCCGCTCACGCCGGCGACCGTGGCCGAGCTGATGCCCATGACGATGACCGTGCACAAGCTGCACGCCAGGCTGGGCAGCGACGCGGGGATCGCGGCCAGCAGGATCCGCCGGCACGGGATCGCCGCGGAGAACTTCCTGCACGATCTCGGCGCGATCTCGATCATCAACTCCGACTCGATGGGCATGGGACGGATCGCCGAGGTGGCCAGGCGCACGTGGCAGCTCGCGCACGTGCAGGCGGTGCTCGCGGGGCAGGCGGGCCCCGGTTACGTGAACAACGAACGGGTGCTGCGGTACCTCGCGAAGGTGACGCTCAACCCGGCGATCGCGCACGGCATGGCCGCCCACGTGGGCTCGCTGACCGCCGGTCGGCTCGCGGACATCGTGCTGTGGGACCCGGCACGGTTCGGCTCGACGCCGGAACTGGTACTCAAGTCCGGGTTCGTCGCCTGGGGCGCGTCCGGCTCAGGGTCGGGCTCGACGCGGATCACTCAGCCCCGGGTGATGGGCCCGTTCTTCGGCGGCCTCGGCGACGCGCCCCGGCGCCTGGCGGCGCAGTTCGTCGCGGCGGCCGTGCTCGACGACGCGGCGCTGCGCGCCGCGCTTCCCGCCGGGGTCGGCTATCTCCCGATCGAGGGCGCCCGCGGCCTCACCCGCGCGGACCTGGTGCGCAACTCCCGCGTGCCGCGGGTCGCCGTTCCCGTCGAGCCGGGCCCGGTCTTCGTGGACGGCGCCGAGGTCCCCGTCCACGAGGCGGTGTCCCTCCCCCTCACCAGGCTCCACCACCTCGGCTAACCGCCGCCGGCTCAGCGCTTTGTCGAGCTCGGGCCGACTGGCGCCTGCCGGGCCAGCGGCCGCAGTAACGTAGCCCGGACCCGGGAACGCCGAACTCGTGCGCGGCCGGGCCACCGACCCTCAAGGGGCGGCGGTCCTGTTCTGGTCACGTCTGCGCGTCCGCGATGTTGACCTGCTCGCAGCGGGCGAGGTCCTCCCCGCACAGCGCGCCAGCCTCGTGATCGTACGGGTTGGCGACGTGCCAGCGACGGATCACGTCCGGGGCCGGTTCCCCGGGTCGCGGACGGTGCGCCGGCCACCGGGCGAGCGGCGGCCGGCGGCTCCGGCCTGGCGGGCGGCGGCATGCAGGCAGGGCAGGACAGCGGGTCCCGGCCCTCGCCGAGGGAAACGCGACTTGCCTAGCAGCTGACCGTTGCCTGCGTCACATACCTGGCCCCCTGGCCGGTGATGACCACGTCCATGACCGTGGTCATCGTCTGGCCCGGCTGCACCGGGGCACTGAGGCTCCCCGCGTTGACCCCGGTGTAGGCCCTGGCCGGGGCGGTGGCGTCGACCGTGCACATGGGTGTGGCCGCGCTGGTCCCGGTGTTGGTGACCTGGATCGTGACGGCGAGCGTGGCGGGGTTGATCACCGTGGTACCGGTCACCTTCGCCGTGAACGACCCGCTGCTGCTATAGACGGACCACAGGAACCAGGCGGTGATCCCGGCGAAGCCGAGCAGTATCACGATGACGAGCCGTCGGCGCGGGGCCTTCTTCCGCTTCGGCGCTCTGCGCTGCGGCACGGCCTGGGCCTGGGCGTAACTGTAGGACATTCGTTCTCCCCCTGTCGGGCGGGATCGCCCCTCCCTGGTCGATTGACTCCCATATAAGGTGGGCGGCGCAGGGGGTTGACGGTACCGGTATCTCGCTGCCATGTAACCGTTACCTGGAGTAAATCAGGCAACGGCATCGTCTCCTGCCGGCCTGACCACAAGCGGAACCATGTGCGCGTCACTCACTGCGCCGGCTCTCAGTCGACGGTCAGGATCACCGGTCCGTCTGAGGTGATCGCGATCGTGTGCTCGGCATGGGCGGCGCGGCTCCCGTCCGTGGTGCGGATCGTCCAGCCGTCCTCATCCAGGTAGATCTCATCGCTGCCGCTGGCGATGAACCAGGGTTCGATGGCGAGCACGAGCCCCGGCACGAGCCGCATGCCCCGGCCGGCCCTGCCCCTGTTGGGGATGTGCGGGTCCTCGTGCATGGTCCGGCCCACGCCGTGGCCGCCAAGATCGGTCGAGATGCCGTAACCGCCGGACCTGCCGACCTTACCGATCGCGGCCGAGATGTCGCCGAGCTTGCCGCCGGGCACCGCCGCCGCGATCCCGGCCACGAGCGCCGCCTCGGTCGCGGCGATCAGTTCGGCGTCACCGTCGAGCGGCTCCCCGATGGTGAATGAGATGGCCGCGTCGCCTACCCAGCCGTCGAGGGTCGCCCCGGCGTCCACGCTGAGCAGGTCGCCCTCCTGGAGCCTGTAGTCACCGGGGATACCGTGCAGCGCCGCGTCGTTCACGGACGTGCAGATGACCGCCGGGTAGGGAACCGGGGCGAACGTCGGGTGATAGTTCAGGAACGGCGAGGTCGCCCCCGCCTTGGCGAGCACTTCCCTGGCGGCCTCGTCGAGCTCGGCGAGCGTGACACCTGGCGCGGCGCAGGAACGGGCCGCCGCGAGCACGCCGGCCACCACCTGACCTGAGGCGCGGATCGCGTCGATCTCCCCCGCCGTCTTGATCTCGACCATGCGCCAACGATACCGGTCGGGCGCGGGAAGCGCGGGAGTGCGGTACTTGCGTAAAGAGGTTCGGTCACTCGTGGATGCGCTGGGCGCTCGCCTGCGCCGGGCGGTGGTCATACATGAGGGGCAGCCGCGCGGCCGGTCCATCGGTCAATAGTCTTGGTCCATGGAATCCATGGAGACGGACCTGGCGGCCAGGCTACGCGCGGTCTGCCTGGCGCTGCCCGAGGTGAACGAGCGGGCCAGCCATGGCGCACCGACCTTCTGGGTGCGGGACAAGAAGTCCTTTGTGACGCTGTGGGCTTCCGGACACCATGGTAACGACTTTCCCCACCTGTGGTGCGCCGCTCCGCCTGGGGAGCAGGCCGCGCTGGTCTCCGCCGAGCCCGATCGGTTCTTCCGGCCGCCGTACGTGGGCGGCCGGGGCTGGATTGGCGTGCGCCTTGACGGCCAGGTCGACTGGACGCAGATCGCCGAGTTGTGCGATGAGGCCTACCGGGCGGTCGCACCGGCCGGCCTCATCGCCAGGATCGACGGCTAGTCGGCTGGCTCAGGCGGCTAGCGCCTGGGCGAGGTCGGCGATTAGCTCGTCGCAGTCTTCAAGACCGATCGACAGACGCAGGAGTGAATCGCTGACCCCGACCGAGGTGCCGGCGGTGGTGCAGTGGGTCATCCGGGCGGGCTGCTCGATCAGCGATTCCACGCTGCCAAGTGATACCGCGAGGGTGAACACCCGGACGCGCTCGCAGACCCGACCGGCCTCATCGGCGCCGGCGTGCAGTTCCATCGACACAACGCCGCCGAACCCGCCCGGCATCTGCTTGCTGGCAAGCGGATGGCCGGGGTGGCCGGGCAGCCCCGGGTAATGCACCCGCCGTACCGCCGGGTGGCCGGCGAGGAACTCCGCGATCCGCTGGCTGCTCTCGCAGATCTGCCGCATCCGCACGGGAAGCGTCTTGATTCCGCGTTGCACCAGCCAGGCGTCCTGCGGTGCGGCCGCCGTGCCCAGCATGCCGACATGCGCGCTGATCGTGGCCCCGACCTCGGCGGCGGCGGAGATGATCGCGCCGCCGATGACGTCGGAGTGGCCGCTCAGATACTTGGTGGTGGAGTGGATCACCAGGTCGGCGCCGAGCGCTATGGGCTGTTGCAGGTACGGAGAGGCGAAGGTGCCGTCGACCACGAGCAGTGTGTCCGCCCGGTGCGCCAGGCTGGCGATGGCGGAGATGTCAGTGATCTTGAGCAGCGGGTTGGACGGCGTCTCGGTCCACACGAGCGCGGTCTCCGGACGGATCGCGGCGGCCACCGCGTTCAGGTCGGTCATGTCCACCTCGGTGCAGGCAAGGCCCCACCGCCGGTAAACGTCGTGCACCAGATCCCAGGTGCCGCCGTAGACGTTGTCGGGTAGCACCAGATGCGCGCCTGACCGGCACAGCGCCTGGATCACGGTCGCGCAGGCCGCCATGCCCGAGGCGACCGCCGCCGCCGAGGCGCCGTTGTCAAGCGTGGCGAGGCACTCTTCGAGTGCGGTGCGGGTGGGATTGGCGATGCGGGAGTAGTCCCACCCGGATTCCACCGGCCGGGCGTGCGGGCGCACGAAGGTGGAGACCTGGTAGATCGGGGTCGTCACCGAGCCGTTGTGCCTGGCAGGATCGTGGCCGGCGTGCACGGCGCTGGTATCGAATGCGGTCACAGCGACTCTCCACGCCCCATGGATTCGCGGTACCACCGGTAGTACCAGCGGCCGATGATCTCCTGCTCGGTCGGCACGAGCACTCCGCCGCGCGCGTAGGCGCGGGATCTCATGTTCGGCTGGCACCATTGCGACGCGGCGAAGTCCTGCAGGTTGACCCGGTGGAACAGCTCGACCGTGTCGTCGAGGTCATGAGCGGCGACCGTTTCCCGCGGGAAGAGCCATTCGCAGACCACCGTGGTGAGTTCCGGGCCCACCGGGTGGAACCGGTGCACGATCACGTGGTCGGGCAGCAGCGACAGGAAACAGTTGGGCCTGATGACCATGCCGTAGTACTTGCGGTCATCGCTGCCGGTCAAGCCGGGCAGCCGGGGCAGGACGGCGTCGCCGCTGACCGAGAAGGAGGCCTTGTCCTCGGCGAACCGATAGCCGTCTGTCTCATAGGTGGCGGTCGCGCCGCCGACGAGGTTGCGGAACTGCGGCAGCGTGTCGACGAGTTCCGGGTGGATGGTGGCGCAGTGATAGCACTCCTGGAAGTTCTCCTGGATGATCTTCCAGTTCGCCGCCACCGTGTAGTCCACCCGCTTGCCGACCACGAGGCTGGCCAGATCGTAGCGGGTGAGCTTGGCCCGGTCGCCGCCGAGCCTGTAGTCGAGCTGCGGCCACACCTGCTCGTCGAGTGGCGGTGGATTCTCGGCGAGGTTCAGCCAGACAAGACCGTGCCACTGCGCCAGGTGCACCGGATGGAGGCCGTAGTCGGCCTTGTCGGCGGCCGCCATGGACTGCCAGTTGGGTGCGCTGATCATGCTGCCGTCAAGACGGTAGGACCACGAGTGGTACGGGCAGCGGATCGACCGGCCGACATCTCCGCTGTCGGTCAGGCAGAGCGTGGCGCCGCGGTGCCGGCAGACGTTGAGGAAGGCGCGCAGCCTCTCGTCGCGGCCGCGGACCACGATGACGTTCTCGTCCCCCACGCTCGCGCGCACGAACCGGCCCGGTGCCGGCAGGTCCTCCGCCCGGCACACGTACAGCCACTGTTTCTCGAAGATGTTCCGCTTCTCAAGCTCGAAGATCGCGGGGTCGGTGTAGTAGCGGCCGGGCAGGGTCGGCAGGAATACCTCCGGCGGTGCCATGGTCATGGCGCGTTCCCTCACTCTTACTTACTCTTGTCACTCTGGTGCGGGATTATCGAGTCCCTGTGCCGCCCGGGCGAACCGGAAGTCCGACGGGAAGCGGGGATCGCGGATCGCGGGCCGCTCGATCGAGAACGCCTCGATCGGATATCCGGTGCGCCCGTCGACCGCCAGGTCGGCGAGGATGTGCCCGATCAGGCCCGCGAACTTGGCGGCATGGCCGGCGCCCACGAACAGCGCGATCCGCGGGTTGCCGCCGATCGTGTCAAGGATGAAGTTCCTGTCATGGGTGAGGTCGTACACGCAGGTCTTGCTGACCAGTTCCGGGCCGGCCGCGCCCGGCAGGTACCTGGCCACGAACTCGGCCACCTCCGCGGTCTGCTCCGGGTCGGGCTCGAACCTGCGGGTCTGCTGCGTGACAAACCGTCCGGACATGTCGCGTGCCACCTTCACGCCAGCCTCCCCGTACACAGGGAAGCCGTACCACGACGCGTCCTCACCGTGGAAGATCCAGACAGGGAACCGATCGGGCGCGAACGGGCGCAGGTCAGGCGAGGCGAAGTAGGTGACCTGCTCCTGGGTGAGCGTGAGCGGTATATCAAGCTCAAGGCCGGCGATCGCCGTCTCGGTCCATGACCCGGCGCAGATGGTGAGCGTTCCGGCTTCGAACACGTGGTCGTCGGTGCGCACCTCGACATGATCGGCGAAACCCGCGATCCTGCGGACCGGTGTGCGGTCAAGGAAGGTCACCCCGAGGGCACGCGCACGGGAGATGTGGGCCGAGTTGACCCGCCGGATGTCAAGGATGCCCGATTCGGCCTGGTAGACGGCGACGATATCGGCCCCGACCCGCCACTGCGGCCAGCGGCGGCGCAGCTCGATTCCGTCCATGACCTCGTGGGCGTGGCCCTGTTCGGCAAGCGAGCGGGCATAGCTGCCGATCTCGGCCTGGCCGGCGCTGTCGTTGGGCGCCAGGTTCAAGCCGCCGGTGATCCGCAGCAGGTCAAGGCCGGTCTCCCGCTCCAGGTCGCGGATGTGCTTGTAGGCCGCCCTGGTCAGCGACGCGTATTCGGTGACGTGGTAGGAGTGCCTGATAATCCTGGAGTGGTCCTCTGACGCGCCCTTGTCGTGGCCGAGCTGGTACTGCTCGATGGCTAGGACGGTCCCGCTGTCACGCCTGGCCAGCCAGTAGGCGGCGGCGGCGCCGATGCCGCCGACGCCCAAGACGATGTGGTCGTAGCTGCTGCTCACCGGGCGTCCTTCCGCAGGTTGGACTCACCGCCATTGTGTCAGTCGGGTACTCGCTGGTCATCCGGCAGGGCGTCGCGGATCGCGGTGCGGTTGTTCGGCATCTGTCGGAAGGCACGCGTCCCGCTCACGGCGGCGCTCACCGCGGCGCTGGCCGCGGCGCTGGCCGCGGCGCTGGCCGCGGCGACGGTCGCGATCAGCGCCGCGAGCGCGAGCGCGAGGACGGGCTGGCCGGCGGTGAGCCCGGCGAGGACCGCCCCCGCGGCCGCACCGCCGTTCATCCCGGTGTTGAGCCATGCCTGCGTCTCGGTGCCCGCCGAGCTCGGCGCCGCGCTTGCCGCCAGGCCGAACAGCGAGGCCAGGGTGGGGCCAAGGCACAGGCCGGCCACCGGCGCGGCCACGGCGAGCAACGGAGCATCAAGGCCCGCGGCGGTCAGCGCCGCCAATCCGAGTGCGTAACAGCCAAGCAGCCGGGCGAGACGGCGGTGGCCATCGCCCGTCGGCGTCCGCGCGCCGAGCAGCAGGCTGCCAAGGACGCTGCCGACCGAGATCTCGGCGAGCAGCGGTCCCGACGCCCACAGCGCGTGGTGGTGGCGGGTATACGCCGTCAGCCCAACCTCCACGGCGCTGAGCGCCGCGTTGGCCAGTGCGCCGGTGACAAGCAGGGACCGCAGCTCGGCCGAGTGCAGCGGCCCAAGGACCGAGCGCCGGGCGCGCGGCTGCCGCTCCCGCCGCGCGTCCCGCTCGCCCGGCGCGACGTCACCGCGGCGGGCCTGCGCGCCGATAATGATCACCGCGGCACCGGTGAGCACGTCAAGAACGGCGACCGCGGCGGCCGGGGCGATGCCGGTGGCCAACGCGCCTGCCAGGGCGGGTCCCGCGATGGAACCGAGATCAAAGACGGCGGCGTCGAGCGCGAACGCGGCATGCCGCAGTCCTGGGCCCGCCTGCACCGACCACAGGCTGCGCATCCCCGGGCTCAGCGGCGGCACCGCAAGGCCCGCCGCTGCCGCCGCCGCGACGAGCGGACCCGCGGGCTCGCGGGCAAGCGGGCCCGCCACCAGCACCGCCAGGGCCAGCGCATAGCCGATGCCGCAGGCCGCTGCGACAGGAAACAGCCCGTACCGGTCCGCGAGTCGCCCCCGCAGCGGTCCCGTCACGGCCTGCCCGATCGTGTAGCCGGCCACGACGAGCCCGGCCGTCGTCATCGAGGCATGCCCGGCCGCAAGCAGCAGTAGCGTGATGCTGACCATGCCCTGGGGCAGCCGGGCACAGACATCCGCCACCGCGAGCCCCCGCAGGACCGGCTCGCCAAGCAGGCGCCGGTACGACCCAGCGACGCCCTGGACGGCGCTCACCGCGCTCCGAACCGGCCCACGGTAGGAAAACCTAACACCTTGCGGGGAGGTGGACTGTACAGGCGGTGCAGCCGCAACGCGAGATGCGCAAGCAGCCGGTCGCGACCCTCGCGCAGGCTAAGACCGCAGATCTGCTCGATACGGTTCAGCCTGTAGTACAGGTCACCGAACCGGTCGGTGATCCACATGAAGCCGAGCAGCAGCCCCGGCACCTGACCGGCACGCACAACCGCTGCCACAGCTCGACCGCCGGGTTCTCCGGCACATAACCGGGCCCGGACAGCAGGGCGATCTCCTCGTACCGCACGTCCTGCGGCCGCGTCCTGCGGTTGAGCAGCGACCACACGCGCGCCGGGTCCGCATCGCCGAAGTCCTCGCTCGCGGCGACCAGTCGCAGATCGTGGTCATCGACGAGGACAGCGCGGCCAAGGCGAGCGGCAAGACCGTCCGCCAGTGCCTGAATCTGCTCGACGCTCATAGCCAACCTTCAGCGACGAGTGTAAGAAACCTAGATCCACCACGTTACGGACAGATTCGGCCAGGTACACAGCCCGCCCGCCCCGCGGCTCGCGAGCGAGCGCGTAACGGTCACGTTACTTCCCTTCAGGAGGCGGCCCAGTTCGTTGCTCGCCCGTCCGGAACGGGTTAAGTTCTCGCTCAGGGGCCAACGCCTGGTAACCGGGGAGGCAAGAGTTGACGTCGTTCCTCTTGCGGCGCCTGGGGTTGATGATCCTTACCCTGTGGATCCTCAGCCTGATCGTGTTCTTGGCCGGCCAGGTTCTCCCCGGCGATCCCGGCCGTGCGATCCTGGGCAATCTGGCCTCGCAGAACTCCGTACAGCTCCTTGACCACCGGCTTGGCGTCGATCGCCCGCTGGCTGTCCGCTACGGCTCCTGGATAGGCGGGCTGCTGCACGGCAGCATGGGCACGTCCTACACCTACCAGAGCGCGGTCGGACCCTTCATCTGGTCGGCCCTGTTCAATTCGCTCAAGCTGGCCGCGCTCGCGTTCGTGATCGTGGTCCCCGTGTCGATCCTCGGCGGCGTCGTCGCGGCGCTGTCCGATGGCCGCGCGCTCGACAAGATCATCTCGTTGACCGGACTGTCGCTCGCGACCGTGCCCGAGTTCGTGTCCGGGATCGTGCTGATCGTGATCTTCGGTGTCGAGCTGAAATGGCTGCCGGTGACGGCCGCCGCGGGCGCGGGCGCGTCGGCCCTGAGCCAGCTACAGCACCTGATCTTGCCGGCTATTCCGCTGGTATTTGTTCTATTTGGATATATTGCCCGTATGGCCA
>Ga0302325_10031945_pt1 | contig 10816 bp, 8 predicted proteins | sample Palsa_T0_2_FD_201948 | JGI IMG/M metagenome (GOLD analysis project Ga0302325, IMG submission 201948) | Peat permafrost microbial communities from Stordalen Mire near Abisko, Sweden - Palsa_T0_2 | ecosystem: Environmental > Terrestrial > Soil > Palsa > Peat permafrost | place: Sweden: Abisko... | reverse complement strand
CCCGGGGGGTACGGTTCGTTTCGGCTGTCATATCGGCTGATCCCTGTGTCGCTGCGAGTCTGGGATGGCCGATGAGGCGTCAAGGTGAGGGGATGCCACTCGCCGGCGCCTGCTGTTCGGTTCCCGTATAGGTGGTGATGGCACCTGACGCGGACGTGTCCGTCGTCAGGACCGGCCCCTCCTGTACCAGGACACCATTCTTGACAACACCTATGTAGGCGCCGGTGATACCCGCGTGGTCGGTCGCGGAAAATGCGTACGGCGCGACCGCGGCTCCCTGCGGGAGGCCGCCCTCGATCGCCGACACCAGGTCCGCCCGGGTCGGGTTCCGGCCCGCCTTGAACATGGCCTGCACGAACGCGTAGGCGACGGCCTCGCCGTACAGGACGTTGCCGTCGAAGGGCGCGCTCGCGTCGTACTCCTGGTGCACCTTGCTGAACAGCGAGATCCAGCTGTTGCTCATGTCACCAAGCGTCGGCAGGTAGCCGTCGGTGATGATCCCGTTGGTGAGCGCGTTGCCGTTGACGGTCGCGCCGCCCTGCTTCGCGTACGCCTCGAGCAGCCCGGACAAGGTGATGGCGTCAGACCCGACGTTGCTGACCACCAGCTGCGGGCTGAAGCCGAGCTTCAGGCTGTTCAGCTTCAGCAGCGCGGTGAAGGCGGGAATCGAGAACGAGATGACCACCTGGGCGCCTGAGGCGCGCAGCGCGGCGACCTGCGGTGCGATGTTGACGTTGGTGTCGACGTAGCTCTGCTTGCTGACCACCATCGAGGCCGGGATCTCGTCATCGAGGCCCTTGACCCCGTCCTGGCCGAACTCGTCATCCTGGTAGAAATAGGCGATCTTCTTGCCGGCGAAGTGCTGCTTCACGTACTGCCCGAGGATCTTGCCCTCGCGCACGTAGTCGATCTGCCAGCCGAATGTCTCCGGGTCTGCCGTCGGCGAGTTCCAGCACTCGCAACCGGACGCGACGAACACGTCGGGGACCTTCTCCGAGTTGAGGAACTGCACCACGGCCAGGTGGGTGGGCGTGCCGAGGCCGTCGAAGAGCGCGTACACGTTGTCCTGCAGCACCAGCTGGCGCACCACCGACGCGGTCGTGGTCGGGTCGTAGCCGTCGTTGAGGTACTTGTAGACGATCTTCCGGCCGTATACGCCGCCGTGCGCGTTGACGTAGCTGAAGTACGCGGCCGACGCGGGGGCGATCAGGTCGTAACCGGGAGCGGCGGGCCCGGTGAGCGGCTGGTGGCTGCCGATGAGGATCTGGGTCGGGGTGATGCCGGGCGCGGACGCGGTCAGGGCCGAGCTTGAGCTGCCCGAACCCGAAGTCGAGCTAGAGCTTGGGCTCGAGCTTGACGAGCACGCGGCCACGGCGAGCGCGGCCACGGTCACGATGGCCGCGGCCTGCCAGCGGCGCCGCCGAGATCTAGCTATGAGGTGCTGAGGTCTTTTCATGAAGTGCCTTCCTTCTCATGTTGGCTGGCCCGCGCTTGCTCGGCCGAGGGCGTGGGCGCATGGCGCCGGGTGGGGGTCTTCGGGCCAGGACCTGTGAAGAGAGCGAGGATTCGTCGCAGCCCGCCCTGGATCCCTTGCGGGAAGACGAGCATGACGAGGATGAGGACCGCACCGTAGGCGGCCACCGGGATGTTCGATCCGACGGAACTGGACAGGCCGTGGCTGGTGGCCACGTCCGTGACGTAGGTGGGCACAAGGACGATCACCAGGCTTCCCCACAGGGCGCCGGGCAGGCTGCCGAGACCGCCGATCACGGCCGCGGTCAGCAGCGCGATGGAGAGCGTGAGCGTGAAAGCACCGGGCGCGACCAGCCCGGTGACGATGGCGAGAAGGGCGCCCCCGAGCCCGGCGCAGGTGGCGCTGACCACGAAGGCGAGAATGCGGGCCGCGGCGACGTTCACGCCGTCCAGCGCGGCCGCCACGTCGTCGTCTCGCACGGCGCGCCAGTTGCGGCCGATCCTGCTGTAGTACAGGTTCGCCAGCAGGACCAGGGTGACCAGCGCCACCAGCGCGCTGACCCAGGCCTGCCATCTGGTCAGCGGAAAGGTCGCGCCGAGGAAGCCGGGAGCGGTGAAGGCCACGTTCAGGCCCTGGTCCCCGCCGAAAATTCCCTGGTAGGCGTAGGCGAGGGAGGGAAGCGCGACGCCGAGCATGAGCGTCGCGCCGGCCAGATAGGGACCGCGGAGCCGGGCCGCGGCGGCACCGACGATCGCCCCGGCGGCGGCGGTGACCGCGGCGGCCAGCACGAGCACGACGATAAAGGGCCAGCTGAGATGCATCAGCAGCAACGCCGTGGTGTAGGCGCCGATGGCCATGAACGCCCCGTGCCCCAGCGAGATCTGGCCGCTGAGCCCGGTCAGCAGCGTGAGGCCGGCCACGGCGGTGACCTCGACCGCGATCTCCGCGATCTGGTAATCGCGGAACGTGTTCAGCTTGATGGACAAGAAGACGACGATGACCGCCACGACGACGGCGACGCCTAGCCTGCGCGGCAGCGACTGCATGCTCACACCCGCCGCACTCGCGTGGCGGAGAAGAGACCTCCGGGCCGGATCATCAGCACCACGACGAGCACTCCGAGAGCCACCACGGCGGTCAGGTCCGAGCCCAGGTACCCGCCCACGTAGCTGAGTGCGATCCCGAGGAGCAGCCCGCCCACCACCGCGCCGACCGGGCTGTCCAGGCCGCCGATCACCGCCGCGGTGAAGCCGAACACGAAGATCGTGTCCATGCTATTCGGGTACAGGAACGTGGAGGGTGAGACAAGCACGCCGGCCAGCGCGCCGATCAGGCCGGCCAGCGCCCACCCGACGGTCAGCACCCGCGCGACCCTGATGCCGGACAGCCGGGCGATGGTCGCGTTGAATGCCGCCGCGCGCATCCGCAGCCCGGCGGTGGTGTACTTGAACGCCACGGCGAGCGCCAGCGTGGTCACCAGCACCGCCGCGGCGGTGAACACGTCGAACCGCGACACGCCGAGCGGCGTCGTGCCGATCTTCAGCCCGGTGACTGAGAACGCCGCGGGAAACGACCGGTACTGTCCGCCGAAGAGGATGCCGGCCAGGCCCTCGAGCAGCGTGAGCAGGCCGATCGTCACGATGACGCCGTTGAGCGGCGGCTTGTTCATGGTCGGCCGGATGACGGTCAGCTGAAATGCCGCGCCGAGCACGATGCCGGCCGCGAGCGCGACCACGAACCCGGCCCAGTAGGAGCCGGTGCGGTAGATGACCTCGATCGCCACGTAGGTGGTGAACATGGCCATCCCGCCCTGCGCGTAGTTCAGCAGCCGGGTACCCCGCCAGATCAGCGCCACCGCGGCGTAGATCATCCCGAAGACGATCCCGCTGAGCGTGAACTGGAGGAACTCGACCACTGGCATGCTCTCCTATGAGTGGCTAGAACCCGAGGTAGTGATGGCGCAGCGTGACGTCGGCGGCCAGGGTCCGGGCATCCGCGGAGGCGACGACCCGGCCGAGGTTGAGCACCACGCCGTGGTCGGCGATCGCCAGCGCGGCGCGGGCGTTCTGCTCGACCAGGACGATGGTGAGGCCGTTCTCCCGGCTCAGCTGGACCACGAGGTCCATGACCTGGGTCATGACCCTGGGCGCGAGACCGAGCGACGGCTCGTCGAGCAGCAGGACACGCGGTCGCGCGAGCAGGGCGCGCGCGATGACCAGCATCTGCCGCTCGCCCCCGGACAGCGTGGCGGCCAGCTTGCGCCTGCGATCGGCGAGCGGCTTGAAGCGCTCGTAGGCTTCGTCGAGAGCGGCCGTCCGCTCGGCCCGGGAGTTCGCCGCCCTGGCTGGCCCGGCCCGGGCCGGTACGGCTGGCCCTCTGAGCGCGCCGCGCCAGCTCATCATGCCGACCCGCAGGTTTTCCTCGACGGTGAGTTCGGCGATGACGCCCTGGCCCTCGGGCACGTGCGCGATCCCGGCCCGGACCATCTGCTCCGGGTTGCGGCCGGCCAGGTCGGCCCCGCCGAGCAGGACCCGGCCCCGGCGGGGCCTGATCATGCCGCTGACCGCGCGCAGCAGCGTCGTCTTGCCTGCGCCGTTCGCGCCGAGCACCGCCGTGATCGCGGCCGCTCCCGCCGAGAGGCTGACGCCGTCCAGCGCGATGACCCCGCCGTATCCGGCGACGAGCCCCTCGAGCACCAGGGTCGATGACTCGTCGGCCCCGGCGGGGGCAACCTCCGCTGCGCTACTCATCGGCGGAAACCTCGTCACCGGTCGTGCCGAGGTACGCGGCGGTCACGGCGGGATTGTCCTGGACCTGCCGCGGCGTGCCGGCCGCGATCACCTTCCCGAAGTCCAGGACCGTGATCGAGTCACAGACGGACATCATGAGGTCCATGTGATGCTCGACCACCACCAGGGATCCCTCGGTGGCGAGGTCGCGGATGAGGGCGCCGAGTTCGGCGAGCTCGCTCTCGTCCAGGCCGCTCGCAGGCTCGTCGAGCAGGATCAGGCTGGGCTTGGCCACCAGCGCCCGGGCCAGCGCGACCCGCTTGCGCATGCCGTAGGAAAGCTCGCCCGGCCTGGCGTCCGCTACGTCGGCGGCCCCGACTCGTTCGAGGGCCTGCCGGGCCGCCTCACCCAGCTGGCGCTCATCGCGGCTGGCCCGCGGCAGCGCGAGCAGGGCGGACCAGAATCCGGCGGAGGCACGGCAGGTCGCGCCGACCATCACGTTCTCGAGCGCGGAGAGCCCGGCATACAGGCCGACCCCCTGCAGGGTCCTGGCCACGCCGAGAGCCGCAAGCCGGTGCGGCCTGACATTGTGCTGGCGACCGCCGAAGAGCACCTGGCCGTCGTCCGGGCGGGTGAAGCCGCACAGCACGTTGAGCAGCGTGGTCTTACCGGCGCCGTTCGGCCCGATAACGCCCATGACGTGCCGCGGCGGAACGGCGAGGGAGACGGCGTTGAGCGCGGTCAGGCCGCCGAAACGGACCGTCACGCTCTGCACCTCGAGCACTGAACCTGGATTCATTACAGGTTCTCCTCGCCACTAGGAGCGGCACATTCCGTCATGAATCCTCATTCAAAACTGGTCCTCCGATGACGGGCAAGCCCGGAACAAATTTGGCACCGTTTCGTAACTGAACCGCAATACTGCTGCGGGCCTCAGCGCGCGGTTGAGATCGGGACCCTAGGCTGTGTCAATCGCATTGATACCGGGAGCTCCAGTGACTGCGTTGACGTATGACGAGGCGCACGCGCGCGCCCGGCTCATCGACCCTCTCGGGTACCACGTCAGCCTGGATCTCACCGGCGGCGATGAGATGTTCGGTTCGGTCACCGTGCTCCGGTTCGGCTGCCGGGTGCCTGGCGCGAGCAGTTTCGTCGAGATCAGGCCGGCCCGCCTGCGCCGGGTGGTGCTCAACGGCCAGGACGTGGATCCGGCGAGCCTGGACGGGAACCGGCTGCCGCTCACCGGGTTGCGGGCCGCCAATGAGCTGCGGGTCGAAGCCGACATGCCGTACTCACGGACCGGAGCGGGCATGCACCGCTTCACCGACGACGCTGACGACGAGACCTACCTCGCCCTGCACGCCGGACTGGACAACGCGCAACGGGTCTTCGCGGCCTTCGACCAGCCGGACCTGAAGGCGGCCCACCGCGCGACCGTCACGGCACCCGGGCACTGGACCGTCACCGGCAACGGCCTGGCCCGGCCGGCCGGCCGGGGCCGCTGGGAGCTGGCCGCCACCCCGCCCATCTCCACGTACCTGTTCACGCTGGTAGCGGGCCCTTATCACAGCATCCGCGCGGACCATCGCGGCATCCCGTTCGGGCTGCACGCCAGGCAGTCGCTGGCCGGGCACCTGCGCCGGGACGCCGACGAGATCTTCGCGGTCACCCGGGCCTGTTTCGACCGGTACCTGGAGATCTTCGACGAGCCCTACCCCTTCGACTCCTATGACCAGGCCTTCGTCCCGGAGCTTGAGTCCGGGGCGGTGGAGAATCCCGGCTGCGTCACCTTCCGGGACGAGTTTCTCTTCCCGTCCGCGGTGACGCGGGCCGAGCGGCAGACCCGCGGCATGGTGATCGCGCACGAGATGGCGCACATGTGGTTCGGTGACCTGGTCACCATGCGCTGGTGGAACGACGTGTGGCTCAGCGAGTCGTTCGCTGAGTACATGGGTTACCAGGTGCTGTCGGAGGCCACCGCGTTCACCGGAACCTGGACAGATTTCGCGCTGGCCCGCAAGACCCGCGGGTATGACGCCGACCAGCGGACCTCGGCACATCCGGTAGCGCCGCAGCCGCGGGAGGTCCCGGACACCGATGCGGCCCGCTCGGCCTACGACGACATCTCCTACGCCAAGGGCGCTTCCGCGCTGCGCCAGCTGGTGGCGTGGCTGGGCTGGCCCGCCTTTCTCACCGGGATCAACGACTACTTCGCCCGCTACCGCTTCGCCAGCGCAGCCCTGGATGACCTGCTGGACTGCCTGGGCGCCGCGTCCGGCGCGGACGTGCACGGGTGGGCGAGGCGCTGGCTCGGCACGGCCGGCGCGGACACGCTCGCCGTGCGCCGGCCAGGCCCGGCCGGCCACGCCTGGTCCCTCACCCACGCCGGCGGCCGCCCGCACCGCCTCTGGGTCGGGGCGTACGACACAGGTCCGGACGGCGGACTGGCGTGCCGCACCCGGATTCCGGTCCTGGTGCCCGCCGGCGCCGTCGAGATCGCGCTCCCCCCCGCAGCGGTCCAGCCCGAGCCTGCTCTCCTGCTACCAAACGACGGTGATGTCAGCTACTGCAAGATCAGGCTCGACCCGGGATCGCTGGCCGCCGTGACCACCTCACTCGGACGCATCCCCGATCCGCTGAACCGGGCGCTGGCCTGGAACACCGTACGTGACCTGGTCCGCGACGGGGAGCTTGCGCCGCAGCGGTACGCCGAGCTCGCGGTCAGGCACCTGCCGGCCGAGACCGACACGTCGATCACCGGGCAGGTGCTCGCTTACGCCCGCTGGACGGTCGCCGATCGCTACCTGGCGGCCGGGCCGCGCGCGGCGGCCCTGGCCGACATCGCTGGCCTGTGCCAGGACCTGCTCCGCCGGCCGGGTCACGACGACACGGACGGGATGCGCCTGGTCGCCGGACGAGGCCTGATCGACAGCGCATCCCGGGCAGGCGACATCTCCGGCCTGCGGTCCTGGCTCGCCTCCGGCCAGCTGGCCGCCGGCCTGGACACCGATTCCCGGCTCCGCTGGCAGATCCTGCTGCGGCTGACGGTACTGGGCGCCATCGGAGCGGCCGAGCTCGAGCGCGAGGCCAGCGCGGACATCACCGCCGCCGGGCGGCTCAGCGCGGCGCGCTGCCGGGCCGCGATCGGTGGCGAGACGGCCAAGAGGGCCGCCTGGACGGCCATGTTCGACGACCGTTCCGGCGCCGAGTCCGGCTACCAGCTGGCCGCGATCGCCCAGGGGTTCTGGCAAGCCGACCAGGCCGAACTGCTCGCCCCATACGTGCCCCGCTACTTCCCCGCGCTCGCCGAGGCGGCCGTCCGGCGCGGCCCGGAGGTAGCCAGGGTCCTGTGCCAGCACGGGTTCCCCCATCACGCCGCCGACGCCGCCACGCTACGGGCGGCGCAGGAGTGCCTGGAAGGCGGCGGCCTGACCGGTTCGCTGGCCCGGCTCCTAGCCGATCAGGTGGAGGACTTGCGCCGCTCGGCCGGCCTACGCTCCGCGTCCTAGGCTCCCGTGGTGCCGGAAGATCAGGGGCGGTTAATCGTCGGGGTACTGGCGGCCGGGCTTGACGTAGCCGAAGAACGCGCGCTTCTTGATGAGCCCGGCCACTTCATCGGGGACCATCATTTCCCAGGACTCGTCGCTCGCGGCGATTCTCCGCAGCACGTCGCGGCTGAAGATGTGCAGGTAATCAGGGCAGTAGTTGTCGAGGTTAACGAAGCTGCCCCGCCCGGCCAGGTAGTCATAGAGCGGCTGGATCTCCGGCTGGACCTTGATGTCGTCTACGGTCTTCAGCTCGTCATCCCGCCCCGGCCGCAGCGGGTAGACGTAGAGTTTCAGGCCGTTCTTGAACAGCCGCCCGAAGCTTTCCAGGATCCCGCCGGGGAGCTGGGCGTGATTCTTCTCGTCGAACAAGTCGATCAGGCTCGGCACCCCCATCACGATGCCGATCCGCTCGGTCGTCCGTTCCCCGATGTAGGCGGCCAGCCGGTAGTAGTCGAAGTAGTCGGTGATCAGCACCGTCTGGCCGCAAGCAGCGAGCAACTCGGCCCGCGCCAGGAAGTCCCGCCGGTCGACTTCCGCGGCCCCGCCCGCGAGCAAGTTCCGCATGGTGATCTCGGTCAGCGCCAGGATCGGCTTGCCGGCCACCGCCGGGTCCTCCGCGAACTTGGCCTTGGCGGTCGCGAGCATGTCGATGTTCACATGCGTCGGCGGCCGGAAGCTGCCCCGCTCGACTAGGACCGCCTTCTTGCGCAGCACCTCACTGGGCTGCAGGACCTCGCGGTCGGGACCGAACATCGCCACGCCGCTCAGCCCCAGTTGCACGAGCTTGAGGGCCATCAGCCTGTTGTCCACGCCGCGGAACTCGATGCCGCGGAACTGGATCATGTCGATCTCGATGCGGCCCGTGGTCAGCCGGTCCAGCAGGCTCTCGATCAGCCGCTCCGGTTCGTGGTGCTGGAAGAACGCGCCGTAGAGCAGGTTCACCCCGACGATGCCGAGCGCCTCCTGCTGCGACCAGGCCTCGATATCCAGCATTCGCACGTGCATCACGATCTGGCTGGGCTCGTCGTGGGACTGGGCCTGGAACTTCACGCCCATCCAGCCGTGGCACTCGTTGCCGCCCCGGAAACTGCGGGCGACCACCGTATCAGCGAACGCGAAGAACGACGTCGAGTCGCCGCGCTCGTCACCGAGCCGGTCGACGTTGAGCTGGAACTCCTTGTCGAGCATGCCCTGCAGTCGCCCGACGGAGACGTACCGGTCCGCCTTGCCGTAGACGGCGTCGCTGACCGCCATGTCGTACGCGGAAATCGACTTGGCGACCGTGCCCGCGGCGCCCCCGACCCGGAAGAACCAGCGCACGACCTCCTGGCCCGCGCCGATTTCCGCGATCGTGCCGTACCATCGCGGATCCAGGTTGATGCGCAGCGCCTTCTGGTGCGTGTCGGACTGCTGAGTACCGACCATGAGCTCACTCATGCGTCTCCCTGCCTGCTCGCCTTGCCCGGTGCTGCCGTCCGCGGCAGGTCCAGGGCGGCGGCGGCCCAGCACTACCACCAAACGCTCGGATTCTACTAATTCCGCGGTAACCACCGCCAGCCACGCCGGAACAACAATCCCCAAACGGAATGCGCCACCATCCACATCTGCGAAGGTGAGGGGTCGCCTGGTGCTTCCTGGACCACTACGGGCCTGACGAAACCGCCTCGATGAGCACGTTGACCGTCCGCCCGACGATGCCCTTCTTCTTGGTGACCCCGAAGATGGTGCGGTCTAGGCGGGCGGTGGCCGCGAACCTGATGGTCTCGCCCTCAACCCGCGCGCCGCTGACCCTGACCTCGGCCGGCCCGGGGGTCCCGTGCGCGGTGACCGAGCCGGTCACCACCCAGTCGGCGCCGTCACGGCGCGCACCCCGGCCGGTGAAGGTGATCTCGGGGAAGCCCCGGGCGTCCAGCAGGGTAGGCGAGATGACGTCGGCGTCCCTGGTCGCGTTGCCCGAGGCGAAGCTGGCCGCGTCGATGATGGCCTGCACGCTGGATCCGCCGGGCTCCGCTGCGATGACGACCTGCCCGCTCTTCAGCTGAAAGGTCCCGTGCACCGTGAACAGGCCGAACATGGCCTTGCAATCGGCGCGGACGGTGGTGCGTTCGGGGTCGAGCGGATACGTGCCGGGCGGCGGCGCGGCGGCCGGGAAAGCTTCGGCTGCATACTCGCTCATGCTGGCCAGTTATAGCAGCCGGGTGACGCAGCCGCGAATGACCGGTACCGCACCAGTTGCCAATCGGGCCACAATGATCGCGAGGCGGGATGTGCCGATCCGGGGCGCCTGCCGTTACGCTCGGCTTTCATGGCAGCAGATCAGGGAGTGGCCCGGCCGCCTTCCCTGTACCGCAAGGTGGCCGACGACATCAAGGCCGCCATCGCAGCAGGCGGCTATGCGGCGGGCACCCGGCTCCCGTCGGAGAGCGAGCTGGCCGAACGCTACTCGGTGTCACGCGGCACCATCCGGCAGGCCTTCGCGGCGCTGCGCGCCGATGGGGTGATCGCGTCCCGGCGCGGCGCCCGCCGGGTCGTCCTGGGCGGCCCGAGGGTGCAGAGCTTCGGCGAGCTGCTGTCTTTCTCCCGCTGGGCCCGGGCCCTGGGCGAGGAGCCGGGGGGCAGGGTCGTCGCGATGCAGCGCCGGCCGGCCAAGGCGCTGGAGGCCGAACGGCTCGCCATCGCCCCGGGCACGAAGGTCTATCACATGACCAGGGTGCGGCTGCTGTCCGGCCGCCCGGTGATGGTCGAACGCGGCACCTACCCGGACCGGGTGGGCGTACTGGTGGCCGGCCTGGACCTGGCCACAGACTCCATCACCGAACGCCTCGAGGAACTGGGCATCGTCTTCACCGACGCGGAGCACGTCATAGACGCGGTGCCGGCCTCAGCGCAGGACGCCAGGCTGCTCGGCGTCAGCCCCCGGGTACCGATGCTGCGCGAACGCCGCCTGACCACGGACCTGGCCGGGATCCCGGTCGAATGGTCCGATGATCGCTACCTGGGCAGCGCGGTCGCGTTCAGCGTGCACAACTCGGTCGCGGTCAACGCCCTGTCCCGGACGCCCCGCG
>Ga0302325_10031943_pt1 | contig 10816 bp, 11 predicted proteins | sample Palsa_T0_2_FD_201948 | JGI IMG/M metagenome (GOLD analysis project Ga0302325, IMG submission 201948) | Peat permafrost microbial communities from Stordalen Mire near Abisko, Sweden - Palsa_T0_2 | ecosystem: Environmental > Terrestrial > Soil > Palsa > Peat permafrost | place: Sweden: Abisko... | reverse complement strand
GGGATACAGGTCTGGTACGACGAGGGCATCGAACCGGGCAGCGAATGGCCGCAGGCTATCGCTGACGCGCTTTACGGGGCCGCCGCGTTCGTGGTCATGATCACGTCGGCCGCAGTCGCCTCCAGGAATGTCAGGAACGAGATCAATGCCGCTCTGAACTGGGGCAAGCCGTTTTTTGCCGTCCATCTCACGCAGACACAGTTGCCTCTGGGCCTGGAACTGCAGATGGGCGATGTTCAGGCTGTCATGCGCTGGCAAATGGACGAGGGCTCTTATGCGCGTAAATTGGGTAGGGCGCTGGCCAGCTATGCCGAGGCCGGGAATAAGGCTCCTCCCGCCGGACCGCCAGCCCCCGCCGTCCCCCGTGCCAGCACCCCCGCGCCGTCCCAGCCGGCTCCGGCCCCGGTCCCGCCATCACACCTGGCCCGCACCCTGACCGGCCACACTGACACGATCGCCGAGGTGGCGTTCAGCCCGGACGGGCGCCTGCTCGCCACCGCCAGCGGCGACGAGACGGCGCGGCTGTGGGACCCGGCCACCGGCAAGCAGCTGCGCACCCTGGCCGGCCACGGCAACGCGGTCTACGGGGTGGCGTTCAGCCCGGACGGGCGCCTGCTTGCCACCGCCAGCGCCGACGGCACGGCGCGGCTGTGGGCCACCGGCAAGTACCTGCGCACCGGCAAGCAGCTGCGCACTGGCAAGCAGCTGCGCACCCTGGCCGGCCACGACGGCGGGGTCCGCGCGGTGGCGTTCAGCCCGGATGGGCGCCTGCTCGCCACCGCCGGCGACGACGACAACACGGCGCGGCTGTGGGACCCGGCCACCGGCAAGCAGCTGCGCACCCTGGCCGGCCACGACGGCCCGGTCGTCGGGGTGGCGTTCAGCCCGGACGGGTGCCTGCTCGCCACCGCCAGCGGCGACAACACGGCGCGGCTGTGGGACCCGGCCACCGGCAAGCAACTGCGCACCGGCAAGCAGCTGCGCACCCTGGCCGGCCACGACGGCCCGGTCTACGGGGTGGCGTTCAGCCCGGACGGGCGCCTGCTCGCCACCGCCAGCTACGACACCACGGCGCGGCTGTGGGACCCGGCCACCGGCAAGCACCTGCGCACCCTGGCCGGCCACGACGGCCCGGTCTCCGGGGTGGCGTTCAGCCCGGACGGGCGCCTGCTCGCCACCGCCAGCTACGACACCACGGCGCGGCTGTGGGACTAACCCTGAGCCCGCCGGGTATCGGGCCTGTCGAGAATCGAACCATTCTCGACATGATCACTGGGTAGGGCCCGGACCCCGCAGGCGCCGTCTGGAGAGTGTCGAAAAAGGTGTTACAAAGCTGACGTGTGCAACAACCGGACCGGGACCGTTTTTTCACAGTCCGAAGTTGAGAGTTGTCCTAGCCGATATCCCGCTGATCCGCAAGACAGCCAAACCCTTCTGAGCCGGGATCCGGCCGCGCGCCGGAATGGCTGATATGAGCGCCGTACATGGACCCCTGCACCCTCCGCTCCTTAAGCGCCGATTCGGCGATATCGAGGACCCCGGTGGTGACTGAGGTTAACCCTGGCCGCAGTGGACTGTGACCTGGCGTGACCGGAGGCGGGGCTTACGGCGGGTTTCTGCTTGTACCTTGCGCGTACGGCTCGCAGAGGTCAGCGGTGGCGGCTACCAGTGATCGACGTGCAGCACGTCTGCCAGCGGGCGGCGCGGGGCGGGTCGGAAGGTGCCGCCGGTGTAGTAGGCGGTGGGGATGAGCGCGCCCTGGCGGATGTCACCGGGAAGGCCGAGCAGCCCGGCGATCTCGGTCTCGTATTGCAGGTGCAGCGTCGTCCAGGCGGTCCCGAGTCCCCGGGCACGGCAGGCCAGCATGTAGCTCCACGCGGCGGGCAGCAGCGATCCCCACAGCCCGGCCTGCGTCTGGCCGGCCGGCCAGGGGGGCCGCACCGTGATGCACGGGATCACCTGGACCGGGACCTCACCCATGTGCTGGGCGAGGTATGCGCTGCTGCTGCTCACCCGGGCCATGATCCCGCTGCCGGCGCTCCGGCCCGGGTCGGCGGCGGCGGCGCTGGCCAGGTAGGGCTCGGCCGAGCGCCGGTAGAAGTCCCCGATCTGCGCGCGCACCTGCGGATCGGTCACCACGATCCAGTGCCAGCCTTGCCGCATGCCGCCGCTCGGCGCCTGCAGCGCGATCTCCAGGCACTCCTTCACAAGCTCGAGCGGCACGGGACGGGTCAGATCCAGGCGCTTGCGCACCGACCGGGTAGTAGTCAGCATCTCATCAGGGGTCAGCGGCACACCAGGCATGATCGCACACCAGGGCAAGGACAGGCCCGCGCTCGACGACCCCGGCTTCCCGGCTGCCCGGGAGCGGATGTGGACCGGTGCCCTGACCAGCGAGCGCTACCGCCGGAACCGCGTGGCTGTCGCCGAGCGGGACGACGAACTGGTCGGGCCCGGGCCCACCGTGGCGCTGACGGCGGACCTGTCGGACACGAGCGTCGATCTGTCCCTGGACGAAAACCGCGCGCGGCGGTTGGCTTCGATAATGGACCGGGGATCGACTCTGAAACGCACGGGTTCGGGAGTTCCGGCAGTGTCGGTATCAGCGCCACCGCGGGCGCGGACCTGTTCCTCGGGCTGGACGCCGAGATAACCCTGGCCGGGAAGATCGGCGTCGGTGGGGATCTCGGTCGCCGTTCGGCGCGGGCGTATTACGACACTCCCTACCTTGCGGCCGAGCTGTCACCATCGGTAAGGGGATTTCGTTCCATTCCTGTCCAAGGAGTGCCGCCGCGTGTCCGTGAGGAGCGACGCGACAAGCGGGCTAGCGGCGCGTGTTCGAGCTGGCGCAGGCAGTTGACGCTTCGCATAATCCGCATATAAATTCAGGTTATGCGAAGTTCAGCGCCTGCGCTGCTGCCCGTCTTCCGGTCGCGGCTCCAAGCCGACATCCTGGCCGCGCTGCTTCTCAACCCCGATGAAGAATACAGCCTGACGGAGTTGGCTGAGCGTTTCCATGCTCCTCTCAGTACCGTGCATGGGGAGGTGAAGCGTCTGACGGACGCGGCATTGCTGCGGCGACGCGATGTGGGACGCTCGGCGATGGTGCGGGCGAATCCGGATAACCGCCTGGTCAAGCCTCTGACTGAGTTGCTGCTCCTGTCCTGGGGGCCGCTGCAGGTCGTGGCCGAGGAGTTCGCGGGCCTGCCTGGGGCAGGCCGTGTCCTGATCTTCGGCTCCTGGGCGGCCCGTTACTACGAGCGCCCGGGCAAGCCGCCGCATGACGTCGATGTCCTGGTTGTTGGCCGGCCGACCCGCGAGGATGTCTACGACGCCGCCGACCGGGCCCAGCAGCGTCTCGGGATGCCGGTCAACCCGGTGATCCGGACCGAAGATGCGTGGCGCCTGGCATCGGACCCGCTGGTCCAGCAGATCCAGTCCAGCCCGTTCGTGGAAGTCCTCGTGCCTGACGACAGCGGCATCTCCGGCCCCCTACCGGCCACTAGGCGGTCTGGCGATGCCTAGACCGAAGTTGCCGTAGCTCTCCGTAGGTATTGCCTCCTGAACTGCCGTTTTGGTGAGATCCGGCCACGGAGTGTAGTCAGAAAATTGGCGTGTCGCTACCGAGATCTGCGTCGACTTGCCACTATGATCAGGCTATGACCGGAACCGGCGGGAAAGTCCACGTAGTCAGAGTGAGCAAGACCGGGTACGTGGACAAGCAGGGCTACGGCAAGGACTACTCCTCGGCCTACCTGCGCCGCACCTACCGCGACGGCGGCAAGGTCAAGAACGAGACCGTCGCCAACCTCTCCTCGCTGCCCGGCCACGTCATCGACCTGATCGACGCCGGCCTCAAAGGCCAGCAGCTGGTCCCCGCCGATGGGGCGGTCACCATCACCGGGGCGCTGCCGCACGGCCACGCCGCCGCCGTGCACGCCATGGCCGCCAAGCTCGGGCTGCCCGCCCTGCTGGGACCGGCCGGCCCGCACCGGGACCTGGCCCTGGCGCTGATCATCTCCCGCGTCGTCAAGCCTGGCTCCAAGCTGTCCACCCTGGCTTGGTGGGCCGACGCCACCCTCGGCGCCGACCTCGGCATCGCGGACGCGTCCACCGATGACATCTACGCCGCGATGGACTGGCTCGGGCACCGGCAGGACGCGATCGAGGCCGGGCTGGCCCGCCGCCACCTGAACCCGCAGGCCAACTCGTCGAAGATGGCCCTGTTCGACCTGTCCAGCTCGTGGCTGGAAGGCACGCACTGCCCGCTGGCCGCCCGCGGCTACTCCCGGGACGGCAAGAAAGGCACGCTTCAGATCGAGTACGGGCTGCTCACCGACCCCGACGGCCGGCCCGTCGCGGTCCGGGTCTTCCCCGGCAACACCGGCGACCCGGCCGCGTTCACCGCCATCGTGGACGTGGTCCGGAAGAAGTTCGGCCTGCAGGAGATGGTCATGGTCGGCGACCGCGGCATGATCACCAGCGCCCGGATCCAGGCCATGAACCAGCCCGGAGACGGGACGGCGCGGCCGGACACCTACGGGTGGATCACCGCGCTGCGCGCCCCGGCCATCCGCAAGCTGATAGCCGACGACGGCCCGCTCCAGCTCAGCCTCTTCGACCAGCAGGACCTCGCGGAGATCACCTCCGATGACTTCCCCGGCGAGCGGCTGATCGCCTGTCGCAACCCGGTCCTGGCCGCTGAGCGGGCCCGCAAACGGGAGGACCTGCTGGCCGCCACCGAGAAGCTGCTCGCCCCCCTCATCGCCCGCGTCCAGGCCGGCAAGCTCACCGGCGCCGGGCCCATAGGGGTGGAAGTGGGCAAGGTGATCAGCACGTACAAGACCGCCAAGCACTTCGAGGTCACCATCACCGATACCACCCTGGTCATCGAGCGCCGGCAGGACCGGATCGAGGCCGAAGCCACTTTGGACGGGTTCTACGTGCTGCGCACCCCCGTCCCCGCGCACGAGCTCGACGCGGCCGCCGTGGTCACCGCCTACAAGAACCTCAAATACGTGGAACGGGACTTCCGGCACATCAAATCCGACGACCTGGACCTGCGGCCCGTGTTCCACCGGCTGGAGGAACGCGTCAGGGCCCACGTGCTGATCTGCATGCTCGCCTGCTACCTGACCTGGCACCTGCGCCGCGCCTGGGCCCCGCTGACCTACACCGACCAGAACCCGCCCAGGCAGGCCAATCCCGTCGCCCCGGCCCGCCGCTCCGCGGCCGCCCAGGCCAAGGCCTCCGGCCAGCACGACCCGGCCGGGCAGCCCTACCACAGCTTCCGCGGCCTGCTGGAACACCTGGCGACGCTGACCCGCAACCAGGTCCGGTACACCGGCACCCAGGTCACCATCGCGATGCTCGCCGAGCCGACCAGCATCCAGCGGCAGGCCTTCGAGCTCATCGGCGTCCCGATCCCGCTGACCTTGAAGTAGCCAGAACGCCACCCGGAAAATCCAGCAAAATACCAGGTCAGACTAAGAATCACCTGCCGAACTGGCCGTAACTTCGGCCTAGATGGACGCGAGGCGAGGCAGAGGTCGAGCAGCTAGTCGCGCACGGTGAACTGGAGCGAGACGCATACAGCGCTTATGTCCTCGCCTATGACGCCGCGCGGTTCGCCTGCATCGCCCTGCTCGCACAGCAAGGCTTGCGCGCCACGACGAGCGGCGAGATTGCCGCCCAGCTCTTCGTCGGCGAGGCCACCGTCAAGACACACGTCTCGCGGGTCATGACCAAACTCGGCGCCCGCGACCGGATCCAGGCCGTCGTGCTCGCCTACGAGAACGACATGGCCTAGCAGCCCTGCGGGCCAGCGGCCGCTTCGGGTTGGCGTTCCGGCGCGGCCAGGTTCGTACCGGGTCACCACGTGCCGCGCGGCGGGATGCGGTGAGGCCCCGCAGTATGCAACCGGCAAGGTGCGGTGAGCGTCCAACCGGCATGAAGGCTGGAGACCTCACGCACCCGCTGACGGCCGCCCGCCCGCTGGCCCGGGCGGCCGTAGCGCTGGCATGCGCCCTGGCCATGGCATCCGGGCTAGCGGCGGCGGGCTGTGCGGGGTCGCCCGCCAGGGCAGGGTCGCCGGCCAGGACAGGCGCGCCGGTTCCGGCGGTCGCGATATCGCGGCTGACCGTGATAGGCGCCCGCGCGGCGAAAGCCAGCGGCGACACCGCCCCGCTGCAGATGACCGCGGTGCTGACGACGCACGCGAAGGCGCTCACCTCAGCAACGCCCGGTGACGTCGTTTCCGGCGCCGGCGACGTGCCGGTCTTCCTGGTCACGATGCGGGGGAACTTCGTGGCCACGGCGGCCTCCCGGCCGCCCGGGGCAGCGGCGCCCGCCGGCAGTTACCTGTCCATCGTGGTCGGCGCCAGCACCTTCCAGGTGCTCGACTCCGGCCTCAGCCCCAGCCCGCCACCGGTCTCGCCCGCCAGCCTCGGACCTGTCACGTACCTCGCCTGTCACCCGCATTAACCGAAGGTAGCGGCAGGCTTGGCGATGCCGGTCCGCGCGGGGTATGGAGCTGTGCCAGCGCCGCTCACACCCTTGCGTAGTCAAGGATGTCCTGTTCGAACTCGGATACTAGTTCGGTGGTCAGCGTGCGCCGGGTCTGGCCGATGGCACGCAGGATGTCGCCGGAAGTCAGCTCCTCGTCGCCCTGCTCGAACAGGACACGCTCGAAGGCTAGCTGCGCAGTCCTGCGGGCGGCGAACTCGATGTCGGCCGGGGTAAACAGCCGCGACTCTTCCACGATCGCGGCCATGTCCAGCTCGCGATGCGGGATCGCGGCCAGGTACCGGTCCCAGATCGCCGCCCGGGCGGCCGGGTCGGGCGGGCCGACCGGGATGACGTAGTCAAACCTGCCGTGCCGCAAGAACGCGCTGTCCAGGGCACGGACCGAGTTGGTGGCACAGATGAGCAGCCGCTCATCCTGCTCACGAAACGGCGGGATGAGCTTCAGCATCTCGTTGGTGACCCCTTGCGCCGCCGAGACCGTGCGCGGCCGGCGCGCCCCAGCGATCTCCTCCACCTCGTCGATGAACAACACGACCTTGTCCAACTCAGCGACCAGAGAGAACGCCTCCCGCAGGGCGGCGGCCAGGCCGGCTGGGGATTCCCCCGCCAGCCTCGACGGGAACAGCTCCACGAACGGCCAGCCGAGCCGCGACGCGACGCCCTTGGCGAACGTCGTCTTGCCGGTGCCCGGCGGCCCGAACAGCACGATGGCCCGGGGCGGCACCAGGCCGAGCCGGTCGGCCAGCTGCGGCTGCGCCAGCGGCAAGATAACCCGCCGCTCGATCAGCTCCTTCTCCTGCACCATCCCGCCGAGCTGGTCCCAGGCCCCCGCCCGGATCATCCGGCCACCGAGCTGGTCCAGCACCCCGGCGCTGCCCGGACCGACCGGCTCCAGTCGCTCGTACAAGACCATGCCCCGGCGCGCGGCGTACCCCGCGTGCTCCAGCGCCAGGACCCCGATCTCGCTCTCGCCCCCAAGCAGGCACTGGATCCGGTACACCCCGGCCGCCACCAGCCGCCGCTCAAGCTCGCCCAGCATCGCGCTGCCGATTCCCCGGTGCCGCCACGCGCCCGCCAGGCTGATCCGCATCACCCACGCCCGGTCACCGTTGATCGTCGCCACGGCGGCCCCCGCCAGCTCCTCGCCGACAACCGCGACCACCGCCGGCTCGTGCAACCGGACCGCAGCGATCAGATCGGACAGGCTAAAGGCTGGTGCCTCGCTGCTGGCCTCCGGGTTGTCCCACAACCGGACGACGGCATCAAGATCATCAGCGTGGAAGTCCCGGACCCGCCACGGCGTCATCGCATCAGTGTGCCACCTAAGGTGTTGCCGTCAGGGCAGAAGGCGGCTGGCGTGCCGGGCGTAGATCTCCCGCATGCGCTCCGGGTCAGGCGGAGTGCCGGGCATAAGGGCGGCGCCGATGTCGCGCATGAAAGCGAGAGCGGGTTCTGGCGGCGCCCAGATCCCCAGCACCCGGGCGTCCTGGGCGGATGGATTGCTGAAGCCGTGCCGGTGACCGCGGGGGGCTACGAACATCGAGCCCGGCGTTGCCTCCTGCGGCGCGTCATCACCGGCCACCAGCAGTCGTCCGCTGAGCACGTAAATAGCCTCATCGAATTTGTCATGCGCGTGAGGAATCGGACCGGCGAAGTGGCCCGGGATGGTGAGTTCCATTGCGGCGAAACCTGGCGGCAGCCCGTCCCGGCCGGCCAGGATGTGCACCGGCTGGCCGGCATAGAGGAACGCCGGTCCATCACCTGGGCGCGTCAGCAAGGTCATGGCCAGTTTCTACCATCTGTACCGGCACTCACCCGCGATCGCCGTGGCCGCAGATCTCCCAGCGTGGAGGCCGCGGGGGTCGAGGGAGCACCGCAGATCGAGATCTTCACGGATGTCTGAACCGAGCCGCCCGCTGCGGCCGGGGAGGGGCTTCCGCCTCTCCCCGGCCTCGCTCGGCATTGTCAAGGTCGACGCCGATTTCGAAGACGAGTACCCCGGCGGCGACACCACCTGCACGGAGGCCTACGCGTCCTTGTGCCGCACTGGAGAGGCCCTGCTGGGCGAGCTTGACCGGCGCATCGCCGCGACCTTCGGCATATCGCAGGCTGCCGCGACGGCGCTGGCCGTCATCGACGGGGCCGGCACCCCGCTGACCCCCTCGCAGATCGCCGACCGGGTCCTGATCGCCTCCGCCACCATGACCGCCACCCTCGACCTGCTCGAACGCCGCGGCTGGATCCGCCGCGTCCCCAATCCCGCCGACCGGCGCAGCGTGCTCATCGAGATCACTCCCGAGGGCCGCGCCACCACCGACCAGCTGCTCCCCGGCATCCGCACCGTCGAGCAGGGCATCCTGTCCGCCCTCACCCACGACGAACGGGACTACCTGCTGGACCTGCTCGCCAAGGTCCTGACCCGGACAGCCGAAGCCGTCGCCGAACCGCCCGAGCCTCTCCACGGCCAGCGCAACCGGCCCGGCCGGCTCACCCCCCGGCAAGACGCCGAGCCCGGCCCCCGGCCAACCTCCGGCACCAGAAGCCCCCCATGCCATGACCGATGACGACGGCATGACCAGCGATTCAGCTTATTCACTCTCCGTTATCGTGCGAGTAATGCCAAGCGCGAGTAGCCGCCGTTCTAGTGCCAGGTTCAGCCGATCAGAGCCCGAGCACGCGGCGCAGTCCCCGGTCGACTTCGTCCATAAGGGATCCAGGCGCGTAGCCGACAGGTTCCTCAAGGTCAGTCTTATCGAGGGTGACGAGGGCGGTGACGTTGATGACTGAGTCCTTGGGGAGGCCGGAGACGGCAGCCGGCAGGAAAACGTTGCCGGGCATGGTGGCCAGAGCCGTATTAGAAGTGATGACGGCCGCGATGGTGGTGTTCAGCCGACTGGCATTGAATGGGTCGGACTGGATGATCAGGACCGGGCGCCGCTTGGCGGGCTTACTTCCGCGTGCTTCGCCGAGATCGGCCCAGCAGATAGTGCTGCGCTCGGTCACCAGTCGCCCTGGCCTGCCAGGTAACTGCGGCCAGCGGCGGCAGCGGCAGCGTTAGAGTCGTCATCGCCGGTTCGCAGCGCCTCGTCGATCTGCTGAGTGAGCGAACGCGAGGCGAGTTGGTCCAGGTAGCTGCGGGCAGCGCGGGCGAAGAACTCGGACCTGCTGATACCCAGTGCCCGTGCTTGCCTGGTGGCTTGCTCGTAGGTGTCGTCGGGGAGGGAGATCGCTGTCTTCATGCCTTTAGTATAACCGGGTATTACTTCGATGAGAATCACCAGGACGACGTCCTCAGCCCGCACTCTCATGCATGTTATGTAGGTGATCTTCCTTGTCATCTGGGCCGCTGGCCCCGGCCTTGCCTCTTGTCAGGCGGAGCGGCACCGGCCGCCGGGAACCCGTGGCCGGTGCGTGATCGCCTGCGGTGCTGTCAGCACGGCCCGTTCCGGTAGGTCACGAGAGGATGGCCGACCCGCCGGGCTTGGCTGCGGGTCCGGTGATGCGGGCGGATGACGGTTCCGGGCCGGGCCGGTCTGGCGGGACGCAGGCCATTCCGTCGCTGAAGCCCGCTGAGCCGATCCCGAACGCGGCGTTGAAGCGGTCGATGTTCACCAGCGCCAGCAGGGCGGTGATCTCCACCAGCTGGCGCTCGTCGAAGTAGGACCGCACTCGCGTGAACAGCTCGTCTGTGACCTCGACCGGTGTGCGCATCACCGCGGCTGTGTAGTCCAGCGCCGCCTTCTCGCGATCGGTGAACAGGTCGCTGGAGGAGTAGCGCGGCAGGGCGAGCAGTTCGGAGTCGGAGAAGCCGGAGTTGCGGCATATCTGCGAGCCGAGGTCGACGCAGAACTCACACCCGATCATCTGCGCGCCCTTCAGCTCGACCAGGTTCTTGATCCGCTCATCGACGGTCTTGCCCTTGCGGACTGCCTGGTTGAACCGGCCCATGCCCATCATCATCTTCGGCTGATGCGCCCAGATCTGGATCGGCTCGATTCCGTTGCCAGTCCGCGGATCGCGGCCGGCCAGCTTCTTCACCGCCCTGGGCCCGAATCTGTATACGAGCTTGACGACCGGGCCGGCCTGGGACTTCGATACGCCTTCAATGCGTGCCATCGAGCACCCTCCTGTCACATCGGCTGGGTAACGGGCCTCATCCGCATGACGCCGGACCGCCGGGAAATGTGACATGGATAGATGAGCCGAGCTCCCAAACCGGTGTGTGCGGGGGATGCGGTCGGGTAGGCGGTCAGATCCAGCCGCGGGTGCGGGCGAGCTGGACTGCTTCGTG
>Ga0302325_10031941_pt1 | contig 10817 bp, 10 predicted proteins | sample Palsa_T0_2_FD_201948 | JGI IMG/M metagenome (GOLD analysis project Ga0302325, IMG submission 201948) | Peat permafrost microbial communities from Stordalen Mire near Abisko, Sweden - Palsa_T0_2 | ecosystem: Environmental > Terrestrial > Soil > Palsa > Peat permafrost | place: Sweden: Abisko... | reverse complement strand
CGTCGCCGGGACCGGCACCGTCGCAGGCAACCTGTCCGCCGTGCTCCCCGAGTTGCTCACGCCGGAGTACCTGGCGCTCATCCGCCTGGTGATCGCCCGCGACGAGCTCCGCGCCCGGCTGCGAGCCGCCACCGGATCCCGGATCCCGCTGCTGACGGAGTCCACCGCCATGATCGGCGGCTACCTGACCGCCGAGCGGGAGCTCGGCCGCATCGCCTCCGACGCCGACGTCGGCACGCTCGCCCCGACGCTGATGGGCGCCGCCCACCTGCTGTTCGCCGACGTCGACGGGACCGAGCCGGATGCCCTGGCCGTCGGCAAGGTCGTGACCACCGTCCTGGCCGGCGCCACGCGATAACCGCGGGGGACTGCTCGGGCACCCGACGTTTGGCGTCCGGGTGGATGGTGGCCCAGTCGGCGGCCATGTCGATCACGGTCCAGCCGTGCTCGGCGGCGGCGGTGAGATTTCGCTCGTGCCGCTGCCCAGGATCGGGTCCCGGTCGTAGGCGTACTCGCGGTCACCGTCGGTGTGGTTGACCACCAGTTGCAGGGTTCGGCGCGGGCTCGCGGCCGTCCACTGCAGCATGGCCAGGTCGCCGTCGGTGTTTCCGGCGGCGACGATCGGGCGCTGTCCGACGTGCCGGTGAATCGAGGCGGGCTTCTGCGGGCCGTCGTTGATGATCTCAAGCTTGGCCGTCTTAAGCAGCTCGGGCCCCCGGTCGCCGACCCGGAACTCGGTTTCGCCGACGCTGCCGATCACCCGGTGCGGCGGCAGACCGTAGACGCCGTCCGTCCAGGTTCGCATGAAGTCGGTGCCACCGCCGGAAAAGATCCAGCAGGAGAAGCGGTGGTGATGCCCGTGTGGGTGAGCGCCACCAGCTTGATCAGGGCGTCCAGGCCGCCCGCGCGCAGCTCTTCGGGGCTGGTGGGATGGCCAAGCTCGGCCGCCCGGTCCAGCGCGAAGACCAGCTGCGCGTACACGGGCTGCTCGGTCCACAGCGTGCCGTCATTGTCGAACACCGCGACGCGGTCCTGCAGCGGCGATGAGCGCGCCGCCGACCGGGACCTGACGACTCGGGCCGGTCGCGGCCGCAACGGAGTGCTCCGGGTGGCCGACCCAGGGTGGACTCGGCCGCCTTGACCCTCCTGTAATGGGAGGCCCGAGGCTGCCGGTATGACCATGACAACCCAGCAGCGGGACACCGGCGCCGCTCCGGTCTCGCGCATCGCCAAGTGGGCCCCGCTCGCCGCCATCCTGACCGGGACCTTCGTCTACATCCTCGACTTCTTCGTCGTCAACGTGGCCCTGCCCGACATCCAGCGCAGCCTGCACGCGAGCGCGGCCGCCGTCGAGTGGCTGGTCTCCGGGTACGCCCTGACCAGCGCGTCCCTCCTGGTGTGCGGCGGGCGCCTGGGCGACCACTACGGTCGCCGGCGGTGCTTCTGCATCGGACTGGCCGCCTTCGTGCTCGCCTCGGCGCTGTGCGCTCTCGCCCCCGATCCCGGCTTCCTGATCGCGGCGCGCCTCGTGCAGGGGGCCGGCGGCGCGATCATGGCGCCGAACATCATGTCGATCCTCGGCATGACCTACACCGGGCGCGACCGGGTGCGCGCGATCAGCGTCTACGGCATGGTCATGGGCATCGCCGCCGTCGGCGGGCAGTTGATCGGCGGCGTGCTCATCGACGCGAACGTGGCCGGCCTAGGATGGCGGGCCATCTTCTGGGTCAACGTGCCGATCGGCCTGGCCGCCCTCGCGGCGGCGTGGAAACTGGTCCCGGAATCGCGCGCCGCGCACGCCGGGCACCTCGACCTGCCGGGCGCCGCCCTGCTGGCGGCAGGCCTAGTGGCGATCGTGCTGCCGCTCGCCGACGGCCGCCAGCAGGGCTGGCCGGCCTGGTCGTGGGCGTGCCTGGCGCTTGGCCCGGTCCTGCTCGCGCTGTTCGCGGGCTACCTGCGCCGGGCCCGCCGGCACGGCAGGCAGCCGCTGCTCGACCCGGCCATCTTCGCGGTCCGCACGCTGCGGGTCGGCCTGACCGTGCAGGCGCTGTTCTGGTGCCAGCAGGCCGCCAGCTACCTGCTGCTGGCGCTGTTCCTGGAGCAGGGCCGGGGCCTGGGAGCGCTGGCGTCCGGCGGCGTGTTCACCGTCCTCGCGGCCGGCTACCTGCTGACGTCGCTGCGCGCGCCCGCCCTGACCGTCCGGTTCGGCCGGCGGGTGATCGCCACCGGCGCCGTCTGCGGCGCCATCGGCGACCTGCTGCTGGTGCTCGCCGTCGGGCACTGGGGAGTCGGCGGCCCGCTGGTCGCGCTGTTCCCCGGGCTGTTCCTGCTCGGCGCGGGACAGGGGCTGTGCATCACCCCGCTGACCACCACGGTCCTGTCGCACGCCGACGCGCGCACGGCCGGGTCGATCTCCGGGGCGCTGTCCACCGCGCAGCAGGTCGGCAACGCGATCGGCGTCGCGGTGAGCGGGGTCATCTTCTTCGGCCTGCTGAGCCACGGGTACGCGGCCGCCTTCGGCACCAGCCTGGCCCAGATGGGCGGTCTGCTGCTGGTCGTCGCGGCGCTCACGCTGACCCTGCTCCGCCCGTCGTCCGCGACCGCGAAGGGCTGATACTCAGATCATGGCGACGATGCTGACCATCGGTGACTTTTCCCGGATGACGCACCTGAGCGTGAAGGCGCTCCGGCATTACCACGACATGGGCGTGCTCGCACCGGCCGCCGTCGACCCCTTCACCGGCTACCGGTCGTATGACACCAGCCAGGTGGGATCGGCGCAGGTCATCAGGCGGCTGCGGGACCTCGGGATGCCCCTCGACTCGATCGCGGCGGTCCTCGCGGCCCCCGACCTCGAAGCCAGGAACCGGGAGATCGCCGCCCACCTGACCCGGATGGAACGCCAGCTCGAGCAGACCCAGGCGTCGGTCGCGGCGCTGCGGGCACTGCTCACCGGCCCGGCCGTGCGCCCCGCGATCGAGCTGCGGACCATCGCCGCGGTCACCGCCCTCGCGGTCCGCGAGGTGGTGGACGCCGCCGAGCTGAACGACTGGGGCAGCGAGGCGTTCGACGCCCTCGCAGCGGCGCTGGCGACGGCCGGGCTGACCGCTGCCGGGCCGTACGGGGGGCTTTTCGACGGCGAATTCTTCGAGCTCGAGCGCAGTGAGGTGACCGCCTTCGTCCCCGTCACATCGGAAACCGGCCTGGTCGGCGCGGGCACCGGCGTCGGCCTCGACCCGGCTGGACGGGTCCGACTGCTCGAGATCCCCACCGTGGAGGCGGCGGTCGCGGTGCACGAGGGCGCATTCAGCGAGATCGACCGGACCTACGCCGCGCTGGGCGAGGTGGTGGCCGAGCGCGCCATCGGCGTGGATGGCCCCATCCGCGAGTACTACCTGGTCAGCTCGGCCGACACCGACGATGCGGGCAAGCACAGGACCGAGGTCTGCTGGCCGGTCTTCCGCACCGGCGCCCCGTGATTGACCAGCTTCGCCCCGGGTACCGCGTGGCGATGAGCCGCAGCGACGCTGTGCGCCGATAATGACAGACGCTGGCTAGCGCTAAGGGGGAACAATGACGCAGGTGACAAAGGTCGGCCAGGTGGTGGTGCCGGTGTCCGACAAGGATCAGGCCATCGCGTTCTACACCCAGAAGCTTGGGTTTGCGCTGGTGGCCGACGTGCCGTTCGGAGACGGAGACCGCTGGATCGAGGTGGCCCCGCCCGGCGGCGGCGTGACGGTGGCGTTCGGCCCGGCCGGAAACGACTTTCAGCCCGGACGGCCGACCGGCATTCTCCTCAGCTCACCCGACCCCGCTGCCGACCGGACCGAGCTCGAGGGCCTCGGCGTCGACGTGGACCCTCAGCTGATGGGCGGCGGCGCCGGGGTGCCGTTGATGTTCTCGTTCCGCGACCAGGACAAGAACTCGATCATGATCGTGCAGGAGGGATAACTCGCCGGCGTCACCGGTGCTGACCGCGAGCGACACGGCTGCGGCGCGCAGGGCGCCGGGGCGCAGCGGGGTGCCGAGCAGCTGGCTGACCAGCGCCCGGTGCGAGGCGTGGAGGGTGCGCACCGCGGCCGGGTTGATACCGGGCTTGGCGGAAGGGACGCCGCCCCGGGGTCGTCCGGGCTTGGTGGGGATCCACAGGTAGCCGGGGTCGCTGCCCTCGAGCTCGGCGATGAGCGTCCCCCGGGCGGCAAGCCAGCGGGTGAGAACGTGCACGGTCGACCGGGTGAGCGGGTACGACTCGCCGTCGAGGTCGACGCTAGCTTCTTGGCCCCCGGCCACGTCGCCGTCCAGATGCAGCGCGCTCAGCTTCAGGTCGGCGATCTCGGGCACGCCGTGGCCGGTGTCAGCGATGACCGCGGCCACGGCCGCGGTGCGCAGCGCGGTCATCGCGTTGGCGTGGATCGGCCGCTTGACGGTGAGGTCGTGCAGCAGCCTCTCGGTGTCGCCCGGGGTGAGGTGGTAGCCGCGGGTCGGCGCCTGGCGGTCGACTCGCGCGGGTTCGCCGAGGAACTCGGCGAACGCGTTGACGGTGTCCGCGCGGACCCGCATGGAGTTCGGGTAGGCCGCCGCGTCCGGGCCGCGGAGGGTATTGCGGGTGCGGGTCTTGCCCTCGGCCGCGTCGGCCAGCCACGCCGCGGCGCGTTCGCCGTCCAGCAGTTCCCTCGCCGTCAGCGGCTTGTCCGACCCGGCGGCCCGCTGGGCGTGCCGGAGGTACTCGTTGAGGAAGGTCTTGCGTATCCGGCGGGTGCTCGCAGACAGGTCGCGCTGAGCGAGGTGCCGGAGAAATTCGTCGATTGCGTCCCGCGCCGGCGCGCTGGCATCCAAGGCTGGCATGCCCAGCACAATAGCGGCTTCCATAGATAACAGCAAGAAGTCTCGATAATTTCGACCTCTCCGCTAGGTGCGGGTTTTCCGTGATCCGGGTCGAAACGATGTGAACCGGACCGTTCCGGTTTGATACGACCCGGACCTACGGACGCCCGCAGATACCGAGGGGTGATCGTTTGCCCGGCATCTTGCTGTTATCTTAACGGGGACCGATGCACCGTGCCTGCGAGGACTGCGTACGCTTCTTGCTGTTATCCGTTCGCGTCGGCGGCTCGCGCCGCCCGGCGGGCCTGCTCGAGCTCGTCCACGCTGACCGGGCCGGACGAGGGGAGGCCGGCCGACTGCCAGGCCCGTTGCGCCCTGGACACGTCGCCGCCCGCGTCCTCGAGCACGATCCTCTTGGCCGTGGTGGCCGCCACGGCTCCCTCGCCGCCCAGGTCAAGCAGGTGCGCGAGCATGCGCACGGACTGGGCGCGCTGCCCGGACTTCCGCTCGTTGTACCGGTAGACCAGCGCCCAGTGCCCCGTCAGCGACCTGGCCCGGTCGATCAGGGCCCTCCCCCGGTCGGTTCCCTCCTGCTCGGTGCGGATCTGCTCGGACTCCCCCGACGGCAGCCGCAGCGTGACCAGGCCCCGCCGGCTCGACTCCTCGATCTCCACCTTCTCGATCAGCGCCGCGAACGTCGCCGCCGACTCCAGCCGGGCGATGTCCTGCCTGGCCTGCTGCGCGATCAGGTGCAGGTCCACCACCAGGGCCTGCACCCGGCGGCCCCAGGCCGCCTCCTCCCCCGGCGGGCACGGTCCCGCCGCCTGCGCCGCCGCGACGACCAGGCTGTCAGCGTTGTCCACGAGGCTGATTATCTCGTGTCCCAGGCCGCCCGCCCCCCGGCGCTCGAACTGACCGAGCCGGCTTTCGGCGTCATTCGGCGCGGGAGATGGTCACCACCTCGTCGTCATCGGTGAACGCGATGCCTCCGCGCATCGATTCGCCGCTGAAGAACTCCCGGTACTTACGCTGCAGCGACAGCATCCAGCCGAGGCCGACGAGCGCGGTGACGATGCCGATGGACAGCACCCCGCCGATCGTCCAGTTCGGCCAGAACGGCATCTGCCAGCTGGTGTAGGACTGGTCCGGGTCGGTGTAGAAGTACACCGACCAGCCCAGGATGATGAACAGCATCACACCCGACAGCAGCGGGAACACGCCGCACAGCCAGAAGGTCCTGGCGTTGCTCAGCAGCGACTTGCGGTACCACCAGAAGCACGCGAACCCGACGACGCCCAGGTACAGGGCGACGAAGAACGTGCAGGCGGTGACCGAGTCGGAGATGACGTTGCCGCCCGACACCCAGTTGATGGCCACGTACATGACGCCCGAGATGACCGCGAACGAGGTGGTCGAGAAGGTCGGGGTCAGGTAGCGCGGGTGGATCTTGCCGAAGATCGGCGGCAGCGCCTTGTGGAACGCCATCGACAGGGTGGTCCGCGCGTTCGGCAGGATCGTGGTCATCGCGGTCGCGGCCGATGAGGACATGACCATCAGGAGCAGTAGCCGGGCGAGCACCGTGCCGAGCGCCCCGCCGCCGAAGACCGCGGTGCCGAGCGGGGAGAGCACGTCGTTCTGGTTGGCCGGGTTGGACAGGCCGATGCCGCTGCTGCCGAAGCCGGCGAACAGCTGCATGCTAAGGATGACCACGAAGTAGGTGCCGAGCAGGATCACCGTCGACAGCACGCCGGCCGTGCCGGGGATCCGGCCGGGGTCGTCGGTCTCCTCGTTGACCGACGTGGTCGTGTCCCAGCCCCAGTAGACGAACACCATCAGCAGCATGCCGGCCATGAAGATGCTGGGCGAGGCGAAGTGCGCCGGGTTCAGCCAGGACCAGCTGAACGTGGAGTGACCCTTGGGCGCGTGCCCGGTCAGGTACTTGACCAGGGCGACCACGGACAGCAGCATCAGCATGATGAGCTCGAGGACCAGCAGCGTCACCTGGAGTCGGGCGGACACCCGGATGCCGCGGTAGCACAGGTAGCTAAGCCCGGCGATGAACAGCAGGCCCACCAGCAGGACCCAGATGCTGGTGGGGTCGCCGCCGATGCCCTTGGCCCCGACGAAGAAGAACAGGTACTGGCCGGTGATCTGCGAGTAGCTGGCCATCGAGAGCAGCGCGGCGGCGATGGTCCCCCAGCCGCCGAGATACCACCCGGTCCGCGGGCCGAGGGCCCGCGCGGCCCAGGTGAAGCTGGTGCCGCAGTCCGGGTCGGCCCGGTTCATCTCCTTGTTCGCCCAGGAGGAGAAGAACATGGGGATGAAGGCCAGCGGGACCAGCAGCAGAGTCTGCGGACCGACCAGGGCAACGACGAACCCTAGCGTGGCGGCCAGGCTGTAGGCGGGGGCGGTCGACGCCAGGCCGATGGCGGTGGACTGGACGAAGGTGATCGACCCGCTCCGCAGCCCGCGGGCTGACGCGATCGGTCCTGCTTCGGGCATTCGGTACCTCCGAGGGTCGCCTCGTCCACACCACGCGCATGGATCCCGTTAGTATGCAGGCAACTGATTTCGCAGTCAATATGCCAATTTCTCGACGATTCGGCAGGTATACGCGGATGCCACCGAATGATTTCGTAGGTGTTAACCGGATAGCCGGGCCTGTTGACGCGTTCCCAGGGCGGGAACCGGACACCGCTTCGAGCGGGTGATCCGGTGTTTCCAGCCGGCCGTAACCGGTGCCCGGAACGACCGGAAAATCTACACTTGCGCTGTGGCCACTGCGATGCCCGCCGATCCTCCCGGGGATCCCCCTCAGCTTGAGGATCTCCTGGGGGAACCGTGGCGGGCGCAGGTCACCGGGCTGCGCCGCTACGTGCGCAAAACCAGGGACGTCCGGGTGGCCGAGCTGCTGTCGCTCGCCTTCGAGGAGGCGGCCCGCGGCGACGCCGACGCGGCGGGACAGCACATCGCCGCCGCCGGGGCGCTGCTGGAGACCGGATCGCCCGCCGCGACGCACGACGCCGCTGCCCCCGGGATCTCGGTGCCGCTCCCCCGCGCCGCCGGCCTGTCGGCCCAGCGCGGTCCGGTGGCGGAACCCCGGCGGACCGCCACGATCATCCGCAGGCCGCTGACCGGCCGGGCCCGGGTGACCGTGACCGGCCCGGTGCTCATCGCGACCGACGGGTCGAGCAGTGGCGACGGGAAGCACTGCGCCTGGGCGTTCATCGCCACCGGCGGGCACTGGGGATGCCAGGCAGGCGACTACCGGCACGACAACGTGAACGGGCGCTCGGGCGCGCTGATCGCCGAGCTCCGCGCCGTCTATCTCGCGTTGCAATGCGTCCCCGGTCCGGCAACCTTGCTGGTCGACTCCGTCATCGCGCTCCGCTACCTGCATGCCTGGCGGCGCGGGGAGACCGGCCGGATGCCGCCGCAGTATGACCTCCACCCCCGGCACGCCGGGGCGGCGCCCGCCCTGGTCACGCTGGCCGAGCTGGTGTCCGCCCGGCGCGGCGAGCTCGTTCTCGCGCACGTCAAGGGGCACGCCGGCCACACCCTCAACGAGGGCGCCGACCTGCTCGCCACCATCGCCCGCCGCTGGGTCGCCGCCGACGACACCCTGCCCCCGAAGGTCATGCAGGCCGAGGCGGCCGACATCGCCGCCACCTTCCTGGCCCAGTGGCATCGCGAGAACCCGCAGCCGCTCCCGCCTCGCCCCTGACGTGGCCCGGCGGGTGACGATTAACACCCGGCTGACCTGGTTCCGCTGGTCACGGCGCCGGGTGATCATAGAGGCGTGAATACCGTCATCGTGGGCACCGGCCCGCTCAGCTTCGCCGAAGTCGTCGCAGTCGCCAGGAACGGCGCCGCCGTGACGATCTCAGCCGAGGCGCAGGCCGAGATCGCCGCCAGCCGCAAGGTCATCGAAGCCCTCGCGGACGACAGCGCACCGCACTACGGCGTGTCGACCGGGTTCGGGGCGCTGGCCACCAAGCACATCCCGCCCGAGAGCCGCGCCCAGCTGCAGCGTTCGCTGGTCCGCTCGCACGCCGCCGGGTCAGGCCCCGAGGTGGAGCCCGAGGTGACCCGGGCGATGATGCTGCTGCGGCTGTCCACCCTCGCCACCGGCCGGACCGGCGTCCGGCTGGCCACGGCGCAGACTTACGCCGAGATGCTGACGGCCGGCATCACCCCGGTCGTGCGGGAGTACGGGTCGCTCGGGTGCTCAGGCGACCTCGCCCCGCTCGCGCACTGCGCGCTCGCCGCGATGGGCGAGGGCGAGGTGCGGCTGGCCTCCGGCGCCCTCGCGCCCGCCCGCGAGGCGCTGCAGGCGGCCGGCATCGAGCCGGTCGTGCTGGCCGAAAAGGAAGGGCTCGCGCTGATCAACGGCACCGACGGCATGCTCGGCATGCTCGTGCTGGCCGCGACCGACCTGCGCGCGCTGCTGAAGACGGCCGACGTCACCGCCGCGATGTCGGTCGAGGCGCTGCTCGGCACCGACGCGCCGTTCGCGGCCGACCTGCAGGCGCTGCGGCCGCACCCCGGGCAGGCCGCGTCGGCCGCCAACTTCCGGGCGCTGCTGAACACCTCGCCGATGGTCGCCAGCCACAAGGGTCCGGACGACACCCGGGTGCAGGACGCCTACAGCCTGCGCTGCTCCCCCCAGGTCCACGGGGCCGCCCGCGACACCCTCGAGCACGCGGAGACGGTGGCCGGCCGGGAGCTGGCCAGCGCGATCGACAACCCGGTGGTCACCCTCGACGGCCGGGTAGTGAGCAACGGCAACTTCCACGGCGCCCCGATCGGCTACGTCCTCGACTTCCTCGCGATCGCCGCCGCCGACCTCGCCTCGATCGCCGAGCGGCGCACCGACCGGATGCTCGACACGCACCGCTCGCACGGCCTGTCGCCGTTCCTGGCCGACGACCCCGGGGTGGACTCCGGGCACATGATCGCCCAGTACACGTCGGCCGGCATCGTCTCCGAGCTCAAGCGGCTGGCCGCGCCCGCATCGGTCGACTCGATCCCGTCCAGCGCCATGCAGGAGGACCACGTCTCGATGGGCTGGTCGGCCGCGCGCAAACTCCGCCGCAGCGTCGACGGGCTGACCCGCGTCCTCGCGGTCGAGCTGCTCACCGCCGCCCGCGCCCTCGACCTGCGGGCGCCGCTGTCCCCCTCGGCCGCCACCGGCGCCGTCGTCGCCGGGCTCCGCGAGACGGCCCAGGGCCCCGGCGCCGACCGCTATCTCGCGCCCGAGATCGAGGCGGCCGTCCGCTACGTCGCCAGCGGCGGCGCGGTCCGCGCGGCCGAGACCGCGACCGGCCCGCTCCGCTAACCGCGCCGCCGCCCGTTCCGCCTGGCCCACATGCGCGGTTGGGCTCACTCTGGCCGGCCCAAACGCGCATGTGGGCGCGGCCAGGCCGCGCGCTACGACGGCCGGTGAGCTGCCACGGGAGTTGGCGGGCCAGCGAAGTAGTGTCATGGTGGCGGTGGAGTCACCCCGGTCCGTTCGATCGAAAGGATTTGAATTTTCATGGAAGGCGCCCGCCCCGTCCGCGCTCCGCGCGGCACCTCGCTGACCGCACGGTCGTGGCAGACCGAGGCCCCGCTCCGCATGCTGATGAACAACCTCGACCCGGAGGTCGCCGAGCGCCCCGACGACCTCGTCGTCTACGGCGGGACCGGCCGGGCGGCCAGGTCCTGGCAGGCGTTCGACGCGATGGTGCGCACGCTGACCGAGCTCCGCGAGGACGAGACCATGCTGGTCCAGTCGGGCAAGCCGGTCGGGGTGCTGCGCACCCACGAGTGGGCGCCGCGGGTGCTGATCGCCAACTCCAACCTGGTCGGGGACTGGGCCAACTGGCCCGAGTTCCGCCGTCTCGAGCAGGCCGGGCTGACCATGTACGGGCAGATGACGGCCGGGTCGTGGATCTACATCGGCACCCAGGGCATCCTCCAGGGCACCTACGAGACGTTCGCCGCCGTCGCCG
>Ga0302325_10031937_pt1 | contig 10818 bp, 5 predicted proteins | sample Palsa_T0_2_FD_201948 | JGI IMG/M metagenome (GOLD analysis project Ga0302325, IMG submission 201948) | Peat permafrost microbial communities from Stordalen Mire near Abisko, Sweden - Palsa_T0_2 | ecosystem: Environmental > Terrestrial > Soil > Palsa > Peat permafrost | place: Sweden: Abisko... | reverse complement strand
AGGGGGGAGAGACGAAAAAAATTCGTGGCTTTGGCCGGGTAGCGGGCGGTTTTGTGCCGTAGGACGACGGCTGCGGACCCACGCCGGAGGGCGATGACGGATTGTTGTTGTTTTCATAAAAAAATTTGGAGCGGCTGCGTTTGTTCGCAGGATGCACTTTCAAGAAAAGAGTAGAACGGCTCGGAAGGGAGCGGAGGTTTCGAGAGGGTGGTGAAAATGAGTAAGTGGATGAGGATCAGGGAGATAGGGACGAAAAAACTTTTCTTCAAAAGTTGTGACCGGATTTTCGGGTGTCTTTCTCGGTAATTTCAACAAAACTCCCAGTCATCTCGTCCGTTGCGTGAAAGACTCTTCGGAGACGCCCCTCATGAGGCTCCAGCGTGATCACTCCGCCTTCCACGATCCGCTCTACCAGCAAGGGCGATCTGCCCGCCGCACCGGAACGAAAAACCACGCCCGGCCGGAGGCTTCCCGTCCTCGCCGCGCCCCTCGCCACTGCAAACGGCACGGCTTTATCGAAAAACGTGTCCGCGAACTTCTCATCCACCTCTTGCCCCAGGTGTGCCGCCGCCACCTCGAGCGCCCGCGCGGACAATCGATTCACCGGCTCGGCGGCCAAATCTCGCGGCGGCTTCACCTCCAGCCACTCTGGCGGCCGCGGCTTCGGTTTCGAATAAGCCATCGATTCCAGTCCGAAGTAAAGGAGCACGCCAACCAACACTCCCAACACCAGCCACAGTTCTCTTCGCAGACGCATCACCGGTAAGCCCTCGGGATAGAGCAGATACCGCAGCCATGCCGGCGCCTCAAGGTCTCGCAGCTGTGGCTTTCGCCCCAGCAGGAACGAGAGAAAAACATAGTCGCGTGTCGGCGGTTTATCCTGCACCCGCAACTCCGAAGCGATCTCCCGCTTCGCGAATTCCAGACTAGCCGTCGCGCCGCCGCCCGCCAGTTCTTTGCGTTGCAGGAAATCCCGCAACAGTCCCATCACGCGCGAAGACTCCTCTACACTGAGTTTCCCGGTCAGATACGCCCTCAGCCATGGCGGCATCCTCCCGTGGCGAAACCAAGCTAACCGCACGAGCCTGGCCAGCGCGTTCTCCCGTTCCATGGGCGGAAGCAGCGCCAGCGCCAGATGCAGCGTCAGATTCCAAGCTAAGCCTGGATAAACCGCGCAGGCCATCAGCAGAAGATACCCATTACCACCCAGCCACGCCCGCAGCTGCCGGTCGAGCGAACGAAGCTCCCGCAAATCCTCTTCTCCCGAGGGAGCTGGTCCGTGAATCCAACGGGCCTCATTTTCCGCGAGCACCCGAGGGTAAGGCGCGGACGTTCCACCGCCGCGCGGCTGAACCACCTCGCTATTCAGTTCCGCCACACCTGCCACGCCCGCGCTGGCAACCGCAAAACCCAAATCTGAGAGTTGCTCCCGTTCGCTAGCCGTGCTCGCAGCCAGGTTAAGAACCGCCCGCTCGGGCCAACGCGTCAGCGCCGGAACCCAGGGGGCAGGCGCGCTCGTTTGAAAATCGAAGAAGCTTCGGGCATGGGCCACAATCCAAAGCTCATGCCGCGGATGCAGCGCCGAGATCTCCTCTATCCGCAACCAGCCACGCTCCGTTGTCGGCATCTCGCAGATGCGCGGGTCGCCCGCGAAGGAATATCGCTCCAGCCACACGTCACGCGTCACCAGCCGGTCGAGAAAGCAATTCCAGAAGCGCGCCTGTTGATCGCGGCTGCCCTTGCTCTCCAGCAGGACCAGGTATTCCCGCGCCGCCCGCCGCTCCAGGTGAACCGGCGTAAAAAGGCCTGCCCGAGCTGCCGTAAGCCGCACCGTCGGCTCGATGTCCAATTGCGAAGTGGGTTCGGGCCGTCTCTGGCGAAGTTCGCGCGCCACCGTCGCCACGTCAGCACCCTGAAACAATTCGTCCTCTTCCGATCGGCTGTGTACCCGGACCGGCTCAAAATCAAGGTGAGTCTCCCATTGGTCCAGAAACGCCTTGCGCTCCCGGTCTCGTTTCCTTTGACGCCAGAATGCCGAACCGGCGAAACTCAACGGGATGAGAGAGAGCAGGAAGGTGACCCAGCGGGGGAAGCGGCGCATAGGTGCGACTGCTATGCTCGCGAACTTTAGCACGCGCTGAGCTGCCTTCAGTGGCCCGAGCTTGATGACACGAAAGCTGCCCGCAAGTGCCTGTTCGACGTAGCCGGGTTCGTAGTCGGGATGAGTGACTAGCAGGCTCAATGCCGCGTTTGTCGTGGAGGTGGAGGTTGTCACTAAATGCCACAGCCTAACCGAAAAGTCGTTGCTGCTAGTCGCAAGTGTGCCACCATCGGGGCTGAAATCAGCGCTGTTCACCCTATCCCGGTGCCCCCGCAAGACGAGGAGTTCCTTGCCCGTGAAAGAGTTCAAAATTCCAGCCGTGTCGTCATTGCTCGCGGTGGCAAGCGTGCGACCGTCTGGGCTGAACACCACTCTGTTCACTTGCCCGGTATGGCCGCCCGCGCTGACTAATGCCTTGCCTGTGACCGTGTCCCAGATTCTTGCGACGCCACCGTAACCGCCCGTTGCCAATCTTCGGCCGTCTGGACTGAAAGCCACGGCCAAGACGCTATTGCCTTGGTTCAGAGTGAAGATCCGCTTACCCGTTGCGCTATCCCAAATTCTGGCCGTCCCATCATAGCTCCCGGTCGCCAGCGTACGACCGTTCGGGCTGAAAGCCACGGCGTCTAATCTGGACCCGTGCCCTCTCAGGGTAAACAGCTCCTTACCGGTAGCCAAATCCCAAACTTTGGCCGTCGTGTCCGCGCTGGCGGTCGCTAATTTGCGCCCGTCTGGACTGAAGGCTATATCCTCGACCGAATCTGAATGACCTCCCAAAGTAAGAAGTTTTTTACCAGTGACTGCATCCCAAACCGTGGCTATGTCCCCGGCACCGCCGGCCGCAACCCTGCGACCGTTGGGGCTAATCGCAGCTGCAAACGACGTATCCGCGACACCACCTACCTCAAGGAGCACTTTACCCGTGGCGGCATCCAACACTTCGGCTCCGCCAAACGCGTCAATCACCAACTTGGAGCCATCCGGGCTGAACACCACGCGGTTGACAATTAACCCGTGATTGAATATTTGCCGGCTCGACCGAAGCGTGACCGACACTCGCTGCTCGCCCTTACGGGCCGCAGCAAGCACAATCGCAAAACCACCCCGTGAATCCGTCACCGCTTTCGGATACTGCGGAGTATCAATGCCAGAAGGAATCCACACCGTCGCAGTTTCCGCCGCATATCCATCCACTGTTTCGACCATCCCGCGCACTTCATCATGAGGCGGCGGACTTACTTCAGTGCCCGGTTCAACCACCGGCCGCGGCGGCGCCGGAAGACTCAGCGCCGGAATAGGTCGAAAAAGGCTCTTCAAATAAAGCCCGCCGCCAATCATCCCTCCAACCAGCAAAACCGCCCCCGCAGCTATCCGAATCCAACCCCCACCTCTCTTCGGCAGCACAGAAACTTCCTCCGGCACCGGCGCGCGCCCCGCTATCCACTCCGCGAACCGGTCATAAAACTCCTGTTGCTGAACCGGGTCGCCACACACCAGCGGCGCAATCAGCGTTTTCAAATCCGCTGGATCGCTGGGCATCGTTCCCGCCTCAATTAAATGCAGCGCCAGTTCACGCATCGCCATCTGTTCCCTCGGTCCGCAGCCGAACCCAGCGGGCAGCGTTTCCAGGAAAGCGAGTAATTCGCCGATTATTGCTGGCTCTTCCATTCGTCCCAAAGCAGGGTCTTGCGCTGTTGGTCGCGCTCATGTTTGAGCAGCGTCACCAAGCTCGGCTCCACGATGGCGCTCTGCCCGCGCAATCCGGAACTCAGCTTCGCCCCTCGCTGAACCAGATACAGCAGCCAGTCCAGTAGTTCGGCGGTCGCGGGCGGCTTTTCCACTGCCGCCGCCCCGCTGCGCAGAAACGTGAAAAAAGCAATCGCCTCCGCCAGCAGCGGGCTTTCCACTTGCAAAAACTCCGGCAACCGGGAGGCTACGATTTCTTCCAGGCGCCCTTCTGGAAACGGAATGTGGTAATACACGCAGCGGCGCAGGAACGCCGCCGGCAAATTCCTTTCCGAGTTGGAGGTAATCACCAGCACCGGCTCCAATCCCGCGCTCGCGCGCACTACCGAATTGCCCAGTTCGGGGATCTTGAAGTACAGCCGGTCAATCTCGTTCAGCAGATCGTTCGGAAAATCGCGCGGAGCCTTATCTACTTCGTCAATCAGCACAACCGATTGGGCCGGGCCGCGGTGCGTCCAGCCTTCGGGCGGTAGCACGCTTTCAACCTCCGACTGAACGCGCGTCTGCAGAATGGCTTCTCCTAGGGCGTTATAGTGAATAAAGTTTTTTGCGTCCGGCATCGCGCCGCCATTGTCCTTAGCATGAAAGCGGCCTAACGTGTCATAAGTGTAAAAGAGATCGCGCGCTTCAGAGTTCGATTTAGTTAGCTTCGAACATGAGCCGATCGTGGTAACTGAGTTTCCAGGCAAGGTAAGACGCGCACTCAGTTTTTCCGGTACCCGGCTCGCCAGTTAATAACAGGGGCTTTCGCAGGATGAGTGCGACGCGAATCGCATCGGCTAGCCCGTCATCCGGCAGATAGCCCTCGGGCTTCCACTCACCGCGCCGCGTTAAGGGAAGCCTGGCGGGTTGCGGCGGCCGGATCTTATCTTTGTTCTTTAGATCGCGAAACCAGTCTTCGTCTAGGATGCTCATGCCGCTATGCCCTTATCGCGATACTGTTCCAACAGTTTCAACAGTTCGCCGGCCAGCGGCCTCATAGGTAACAAACGCATCCCGGCACGCTGGTAGATGCCCCAAATCCCGCCGGTCAATTCCTCTCTACTCTCGGCGCGGCACCGGCTGCGCACCTGGGGGAGGCTGGCCCAGTTCACCGCATCGTCGCGCTCAACCTCAGGAAGAGTGATGACCGATACAGAGGGGCCAGATTCCCGTGCGATCGCATCCTCGATCTCCTTCTGCAGGGAGCGATCGCGCCGCTCGCATACAATTGAGACCACCATCACCAAATTGCGCGTGGCGGGCAGCGTCCAATTCCCTCCGCGCCATTCACTCAGAATGCGCCTCAGCACAACCTCTTTGCCCGTATCCCAACCGCTGGTGGTTGTCTTCAGTAAGGTCAGTCCTTCTGGAATCTTCATTTCGAGCCGCCACTCCGGCCGCGCGTCGAGTGCCAGGTGAAGGAATCCCGGCACGAATTCGGGATCGTCGGGCCAATCCATCAACCGGACGTCGTGCACCGGCAGCCCTTGCGCGTCCAAAGCGCGCGGCAGATCGGCTCGATGTGTCCGCTCCAGAAACGCCTCGGCGCAATCCTCCAGTGTGCCAATCAGAATCAAAACCGCAGGCAGCCGCGCCGCGCCCTCCGGAATGCGCAGTGCGTTCAGCCTGGCAATTGGCTTCATCCAGTCACACAAGTACGGAAGCTCGGCGGGCAGAGGCTCCAACGCCCGCCGGTTCGGAGCCCAGCGTCCCTCGGTCATCTCGTTCACGACACCCTCAATCGCCACGATCAGTTGATAAAGCACATCGTCCTGATTCAGCGAATTAGCAACATCGTGGTCAATCCCGGGAGGTAGGAATTGCAGCGCTCGCAATCGTTCCGGCGGCCGCCATTGTCGCCACATCACTGGCAGAATGCGGCACTTGCCCGCGATATGACGATCCCATGCCGTCTGCATCTCGATGCCGCGAATGTAACCGGAAGCGTTGAAGGAAGCACTGGTGAGCGCCACAAAGAGGTCGCATTCACAGAGGCCCGCCTTAATTTCGCTATCCCAATCTGTCCCCGCTTTGATCTGCCGGTCGGACCAAACCTTGATAAGGCCATCGTCTTCGAGCGCCGTCAACTGATCCCTGAATTGTCGAAACGACCGGGGATCGTCGCCGTGGCTGTAAGATAGAAAAACCTTCAGCGGCTTGCTAAATAACATATAAGTCCGCTATTGTACTATTCTTATGCTGGTCTGTGGGTTGACAGGAGGTGTTCCGCCACCATCCTGAGGAGTACGATAGTGGAGCGGCCACTTATATCGAGAGGGCCTAGATCCGTTTTGATTCAACCGGCTGCGCTATCTGCGCGTGGCTTCGGAAAGCAAAACATTGAACGATCTCCGCGCGCCGTTTGTGGCAATCACCGCCTCGGGTATATGCGAAGGAGGGCGCGTTCTGCATCACTTGTTTCATGGGATTCCCAATGGAGTCATGGCGTTAAATACCGCAGGCGGAACCGCCCGCGCCACCATGCACATCGGTAATTTACAGAGCACGCCGGACCGACATGCGGGCGAGAGCTTCGATCTGAATGAGGTGCATGACTGAATGTCTTCTGAGAGCAAGAAACCGGTGGGGCTTGAAGTGTTCTTTAAGCCGCGCTCGGTGGCTGTTGTGGGCGCCACCGCGAAAGAAGGGTCCGTGGGCAGATCCGTTCTTTGGAATTTAATCAGCAGTCCGTTTGATGGGACCGTTTATCCGGTGAACCCCAAGCGCCGATCGGTTTTAGGCATTCGAGCTTATCCCTCCATCAAAGCCATTCCCGATCCGGTCGACCTAGCTGTGCTGATCACTCCCGCGGAATCGATTCCGGGAATGATCGAAGAGTGCGCGGAGGTGGGTGCGAGCGGCGCGGTGATCATTTCGGCGGGATTTCGCGAAACGGGCGAGCATGGGCTTGAGTTGGAGCGACGCGTTTTGGCAACGGCGCGGCGGGCGAACATGCGGTTGATTGGGCCGAACTGTTTAGGTGTCATGTGTCCAATTACCGGACTGAACGCGACCTTCGCGCATACCATTGCGCGCCCCGGCTCGGTGGCACTCATTAGTCAAAGCGGCGCCATTTGCACGGCGCTGCTGGATTGGAGCCTGCGCGAACAGGTGGGGTTTAGCGCGTTCCTCTCGATCGGCTCCATGCTGGATGTGGGTTGGGGGGCTTTGATCGATTACCTCGGAAACGATCCACACACTCGCAGCATTGTGATTTACATGGAGTCCGTGGGCGATGCGCGGTCGTTTCTTTCGGCAGCGCGCGAAGTAGCACTCGATAAACCGATCCTGGTGATCAAGGCTGGGAGGACTGAATCGGCGGCTAAGGCGGCGGCCTCCCACACAGGCACGCTGGCTGGCAGCGATGCGGTGCTGGATGCGGCCTTTCGGAGGGTTGGGGTTCTGCGCATCGACGAATTGGACGATGTCTTTCACATGACGGAGGTTTTAGCGCATCAGCCGCGTCCGGCGGGACCCAGGCTTACCATCGTGACTAACGCCGGCGGCCCGGGGGTTCTGGCGACTGACATGCTGATTGGGCTGGGCGAGCAGTTGGCGCCGCTTTCCGATGCAACGATTGCGGCTCTCAATCAGGTGCTTCCTCCGCACTGGAGCCACAACAATCCGATTGACATCATTGGCGATGCCGGCCCTGATCGTTATGAAGCGGCCGTGAAAATTGCCGCTGAGGATCCGATGACAGACGGTCTGCTGGTGATTATGACTCCTCAGTCGATGAGTGATCCGGTGGAAATCGCCAAGAAGCTGGTACCCTTTGCCAAGCTTCCCGGCAAGCCGGTGCTGGCCAGTTGGATGGGAGGCGACCGCGCGGCAGAGGGCGAAACGGTACTCAACAAAGCCGGCATACCGACGTTTTCCTTTCCGGACAATGCCGTGCGCGCCTTCCATTATCTTTGGCGCTATAGCTACAACTTGAACGCTTTGTATGAGACTCCGACACTAACGGAAGGCGACAAGGATTCGATTGCGCAAGCAGCGGATTTGATTGCGAGTGCCCGCGGTAAAGGCCGAACCATACTGACGGAATTCGAATCTAAACGGCTCTTGCAATGCTACTCAATTCCCACTGTGACTACAAGGCTGGCAGCTTCAGCTGAGGAAGCTGCGCAGGTGGCAATGGAGATTGGTTTTCCAGCGGTGCTCAAGCTGAACTCCCTCACCCTCACTCATAAGACGGACGTGGGAGGTGTGAAACTGAATCTGCGAGACGCGAGCGCCGTGGAGCGCGCTTTCCAGGAGATCGAGACCTCTGTTTCGGAGAAAGCGGGAGCCCAGCATTTTCAAGGTGTCACCGTGCAGCCCATGGTGCAAATGGAAGGCTACGAATTGATTGTGGGCTCGAGCATTGACGCGCAGTTCGGACCGGTGCTGCTCTTCGGAATGGGCGGCCAGCTTGTCGAAGTTTTCAAAGATCGCGCGCTGGCGCTGCCTCCGCTCAACACGACGCTGGCGCGGCGCTTTATGGAGCAGACGCAGATCTTCAAGGCGCTGGAAGGAGTGCGCGGACGTAAGCCAGTCGACCTGGGGAAGCTGGAGCGGCTGTTGGTTCGCTTCAGCCAGTTGGTTCTAGACCTGCCGATGGTACAAGGGATTGACATTAATCCGCTGGTTGCTTCGGCTGAGGGGCTTATCGCTTTGGATGCGCGCGTCTTGCTGTTCCCGGAGATGACGGATTTGGCTAGCATTCCGAAGCCCACGATTCGAGCCTATCCGGCCAAGTACATCGACAGAGTAACTCTAAGGGACGGCTTGTCTCTGACGATTCGGCCCATTCGTCCGGAAGATGAACCGGCTGTGGTGCGCTTTCATTCGACCCTATCGGACGAAAGTGTCTACCGGCGCTTTTTCACGCAGATGAAGTTTGAGAGCCGGGTGCGCCATGAACGATTGACGCGCGTTTGCTTTATCGACTACGACCGGCAAATGGGTCTGGTGGCCGAGACGAGCATAGCCGACGGCCGAACAGCGGACATTCTTGGTATTGGCAGATTGGCGAAATCGCCCTTGAAAAATGAGGCGGAGGTGGCCGCGATTATCACCGACTCATACCAGCGCAAAGGCATTGGACGCGAAATCGTTTCGAGGCTGGTGCGCGTGGCGCGAGATGAGGAAATCGACCGGCTGACGGCGTCTGTGTTGACGGAAAATCCGGCCATGAAAAAGCTGCTGGAAGGGCAAGGGTTCGTCTTTTCAAGCGGACCGGACCCCGACATTCTGGAAGGGGAGATGAGTCTGGTTTGACAGCCTCGAGGGAACTCAGTGCAACATGGTTTCAGCACGAAGTCGAATATGTTTTCGGCGGAGGCGGCACTGAGCTGTTGGCCCGGCAGAGCGGGCAGGATGCATCGTTTCGTAATCTCTTTACGAGAGATCATGGAAACTTCAGGACAATCGTGAGCGCTGCAGCTGCCGTCAATCCGGCATCACCGTGGAAGCCGAAGGCGAATCCCTGGCTGATCGCGTTTGTGGTATCGCTAGCGGCTTTCATGGAAGTGCTCGATACCAGCATTGCCAACGTGGCGCTGCCGCACATTGCCGGGAACATGGGCGCGAGCAGCGATGAAAGCACGTGGGTTCTCACTTCCTATCTGGTTTCAAACGCTATCGTTCTGCCCATCACCGGCTGGCTTGTTTCGCTGCTGGGCCGAAAACGGTTTTTTGTCATCTGTATCTCGCTATTTACAGTGAGTTCGCTGCTCTGCGGTATCGCGCCGACACTGGTGATTCTTTTGATCGCGCGAGTGATTCAGGGCGTGGGAGGCGGCGGTCTGCAACCCATGGCGCAAGCCATTCTCGCGGATACGTTTCCACCTGAAAAGCGCGGCTTGGCCTTTTCCATTTATGGAGTGACCGCGATCTGCGCCCCCGCGATCGGACCAACCCTGGGCGGCTGGATCACAGATAGCTACAGTTGGCGTTTTATCTTTCTGATGAATCTGCCTGTCGGTATTCTGGCGCTGTTTCTGGTCTTCGCTTATGTGGAAGATCCTCCCTTTCTCAAGCGCACGACACTGCATGAAAGCAAAATCGATTACTTTGGTTTCGGGCTCCTCGCCATCGGAATTGCGTTCTTGCAGATCGTGCTCGATAAAGGGCAAGAGGACGATTGGTTCGGGTCGAGGTTCATTCAGACACTCACCGTTGTTTCCATCATTTGCCTGGTCAGCCTGATCTTCCGGGAGTTGCGCGTCAAAGAACCAATTGTGGACGTTCACTTGTTTAAGAACGTCAATTTCGCAACTTCGAGCGTGATGATGTTCATGGTGGGAGCGGCTTCTTTTTCGACCACCGTCTTGATGCCGCAGTTTCTGCAGAACCTGATGGGATACACGGCTGAAAGTGCCGGCATGGTGCTCTCGGTGGCTGCGCTGATTCTGCTGATTGAACTTCCGCTGGTTGGACAGTTAACGAGTAAAATTCAAGCGCGCTACTTAATGGCGTTCGGCTGGGCCATGCTGACTCTGGCGATGTTTTTCTCGACGCGCCGGCTCGATCTTGAAATCAGTTTCGCTTCGGCCACCTGGTTGAGAATTGCTCAATATGTCCCGATGGGATTCATCTTCATACCGGCGACCATGGTGGCGTATCTCGGATTGCCGCAAGAGAAGAGTAACGCCGTCGCCGGGTTAATCAATTTTGTGCGCAACATCGGCGCGAGTGTCGGCACCTCCGCCGTGACCACGGTACTGGCGCGGCGCGCGCAGTTTCACCAAGCGATGTTGGCTAGCAATACGAGCCTGACGAGTTCAACGTTTCGAAACTCAGCAGCGTCTCTGGGAGATCAACTCCGACGGGCAGGCGTCGATCAACCGCAAGTGCAGGCCTATCGCAGGATCTATAACTCGATGCAAGATCAAGCCTCGACGCTCTCCTATATCGACACGTTCTGGATGTTGGGAATCGCGACCGGCATCATGTTTCTGCTCTCGTTTCTGCTGAGAAAAAACAATCCGGGTCGAGCGGGAGGA
>Ga0302325_10031936_pt1 | contig 10818 bp, 7 predicted proteins | sample Palsa_T0_2_FD_201948 | JGI IMG/M metagenome (GOLD analysis project Ga0302325, IMG submission 201948) | Peat permafrost microbial communities from Stordalen Mire near Abisko, Sweden - Palsa_T0_2 | ecosystem: Environmental > Terrestrial > Soil > Palsa > Peat permafrost | place: Sweden: Abisko... | reverse complement strand
AGCAGAAGCTGCAGGAAGCCCTCGGCGGCAGCGTTTCACTTGCCGCGCTCGATAAGGCATTGGGCGAGTTGTTGTCCAAACTGCGCATCACGCGCGTCGACTACAAAGCCACCGAAGGCTCGTTCTGGGATGTCCTCTACCGCTGGGCCCCGGACGCGGTTCGCGAAGGCGTAGGACTGTCGGTGCAAGAGGCGCTCTCCGCGCTGCTCTCAAAATATCTGGACTGCGTCATCGCCGCCGAGCCAGCCGAACTCGAAGCCTTTTTCGGAAACTTCGTGGCGCGCTCGCGCGTGAAAGAAGCCGTGAACGCACTGCTGGCTGCCCGCGAGTTCAGCTTCGTCCACGTCGGCGGAAGGTCGATGCTGCAAATCACCCCAGCGAAAGAGCCAGTGACAGCCTCAGCCAGGCCGCACCGGGCGACCAAATAGGCCAGCGGGTTCTCCGTGTACAATCGTCTCCTCGCGCGATGAACCGCCACTCTCACCCCGACCCCTCTCAACGCAAGCTGATCATTGCCATCGACGGACCGGCGGGCGCGGGTAAAAGCACCATTGCTTCCCGCCTGGCCCGCAAGCTCGGCTACGTGAACCTGGAGAGTGGCGCCATGTACCGCGCGCTGGCGCTGAAAGCCATCGACCAAGACGCATCACTCGACGACGAAGCCGCGTTGGTAGAGCTGGCGCGGGATTCGCGCATTCAGCTCGAGCCCGCGATAGGCGGAAACCGCACGCTGCTCGATGGGCGCGACGTTTCCTCGCGCATTCGCGAGCGGGATGTCACCGAAGCGGCCTCGCGCGTGTCGGTGCATCCCGGAGTGCGGGCGTGGATGGTGGCGCGTCAGCAGGAAATGGGCGCAGGCGGCGGCGTAGTGATGGAAGGCCGCGACATCGGAACAACAGTTTTCCCCGACGCCGACCTCAAAATCTTCTTAGATGCCGACCCCGTAGTCCGCGAGCAGCGCCGCATGGAACAGCAGAAAATCAAGGGTGAAGTAACCGCCAACCTGGCCGCCGACCTGCGCGAACGCGACCACCGCGACCGCACCCGCGCCGCATCCCCTCTGCAGGCGGCCACAGACGCGGTGGTGATCGACTCAACAAAGTTGGCGGAAGACGACGTGCTGGCGCGAGTCGAAGAATTGGTGAGACGCAAGTTCGATCGCTAGCGGCCGGAGAAGCGCGCCGATTGGAGCAGGCCTTCCAGGCGTGCCTTACGCGGTCTTGAGACCTCCGGGCTTTAGCCCGTGAGGCAATTAGCTCTTAACTTTTATCTGGATCCCCAACTCCCGCAACTGTGCCTCGCTCACCGGCGTCGGCGCATCCACCATCAGATCCACGGCCCGCGCCGTCTTCGGGAACGGAATCACCTCCCGCAAACTTTCCGCCCCGGCGAGAATCATCACAATGCGGTCAAGCCCCAGCGCAATCCCTCCATGCGGAGGCGTGCCATACTCCAGGGCTTCCAGAAAGAATCCAAACCGCGCTCGCGCTTCTTCTTCGGTCATGCCCAAAGCGCGGAAAATCCGGCGCTGCACATCCTGCCGGTGAATACGAATCGATCCCGACCCCAATTCGGTCCCATTCAGCACCACGTCATAAGCCAAAGCCCGCACCGCGCTCAGTGGCGACAGTGGATCGTTCAACGCCTCCACGCCCATCTCCAGCTTCGGCATGTCTTCTTCATGCGGCGAGGTAAACGGATGGTGCGCCGCGTTCCAACGCTTCTCTGCGTCGTCCCACTCGAACATGGGAAAGTTTGTAACCCACAAAAAGCGGAAGTCTTTGGCCGCATCGCCGCTCTTCTTGAAGATTCCATGCCGCTCGGCATACTTCTGCGCCAATGCGAGACGCAGCAGCCCTGCCGAAGCGTAGATCGCCAACTCCTGCGGCGTAACCTTGCGATGCTCGCAAACCACAGCCTGGGGCCCGGCCTGCAACGACCCGGCAGCCAGCACGATCAGATCGCTCTGTTCCATGCCGGTCTTCTGCGCGATCGCCGCCGCCGCTTCAGGAAACCTGTTCCCAATGCGCTTGAAGTCTTCGAAGATCTTCGCTCCGCCCTTGGAGTGGAACATGGGCTTGATGTCATCGCGTTCTTTGCGCGAAAGCTCACCCACCTTCGGAGTACGAATCGCCACCACCGGCAAGTTCGCGTTCACTCCTAGGTCCTCGAGATTCCCCGCCGAAAAGCATTCCCGCACATCCGCCATCGCCGGCAGCCGCAAGTCCGGCTTGTCGATGCCATACAGCCGGATGGCCTCGTCATAATCCATGCGCGGAAACGGCGTCTTGATGGCAAACCCCGCCGCGGCAAACGCCGCCGTAAGAAATCCCTCCACCACTTCCCAAACCCGCTCCGGCTGCGGATACGACATCTCCAAATCGATCTGGGTAAACTCCGGCTGCCGGTCGGCCCGCAAATCCTCATCCCTGAAACAACGCACGATCTGAAAATATTTGTCGAACCCGGAAATCATCAGGATCTGCTTGAACAACTGCGGCGACTGGGGCAGCGCGTAGAACGTCCCCGGTTGCACCCGGCTCGGCACCAGGTAATCGCGCGCGCCCTCCGGCGTCGACCGTGTCATGAACGGCGTCTCAATCTCAAGAAAGCCCTGCCCCGACAAATCATCCCGGATCGCCTTTGCCACCTTGTGGCGCAGTTCGATATTGAACTGCATCCCCTCGCGCCGCAAATCGATATAGCGATATTTCAGCCGCGTCTCTTCATTGGTCAGCGTCGTCTCCGACGGCAAGAATGGCGGCAGCTTCGACTCATTCAGAATGCGTAGCTCCTCCGCCACCAGTTCCACTTCCCCGGTCGCAATGTTCTTGTTCACCGTGCTCGCATCGCGCCGCTTCACCGTTCCGGTCACGCCGATCACGTACTCGTTGCGCAGAGCCTCGGATTTTTCGTGGATGGCCGCGTCGCGCTCTGCGTTGATCACCACCTGCGTCACTCCGGTGCGGTCGCGCAGGTCCACAAAAATAAGGCTGCCCAGGTCGCGCCGCTTGTTGACCCACCCCGTGAGCACGGCCTTTTTGCCAGCGTCGGAAGCCCGCAGCGCTCCGCACATATGCGTTCGTCGTAGATCGCCTAAAAAGTCGAGCAAGCTGTGTCCTTACCGTGAGAAATGCGGCGGAATGCCGAATCAAAGATTATAAACGGTGGGGGAACGCTCCCTTGTCACCCCTCACGAAGTGAGGGATCTTGGTTTCGCCGGTACCGACTTGACGGCAGACCTCGATTTCGGGTGGCGCAGCGCTTCACGCGCCGCGATCGATGCCTGCCATCCCTGCAGCTTTGCCCGGAGGTCTCGAGAGAAGTTTACTTCTTGCTCGCCTTCCCTTCCATCACCGTCGACCACTTCGTTCCATCCTGCGACATATCAAACACGAAGGTATAGGACGCCGCCGACGTAACCTGGATCGTGAACCGGCCCTTCGTGGTCGTGCCGCCCATCTTCGACTCGCTCGTCCAGGTCCAAGTGTCGCCATCCACCGTGCCCTTGGAGTCGTCAAACTCGCCAAAGCTGTTGAACTCGCGGTAGGTATAGGCTTTGTCGTCGGGGGAATATCCCATCACCGACAGTCCCACGCCGTTGCCCATCGTGCTCTTGTAGTCCGAGTGGCACACCAGGTAAAAGCCGCCCTCCATCCACTCGCATTTTTCGTTTTCCGTCATGGTTCCGCCCGCACCCATCATTCCAGGCTTCATGGTGCCGTCGAGCGTCCACATCCCCACAAACACATCCAGCTTCTTGAGCTCTGGCCCCGGCTTCGGGGCCCCCGTCTGTGCCATCGCCGCCGCCGCGAACATCAACACCGCCGCCAAGGTCATTCCCGCTCGTTTCATGCGCGTCTCCTCAAATGTCTTCTTCCGCTTGTGTTTCCCGGCACTCGGATTCTAGCCGCCGCTCCCTTCGAGTCAAGGCGATATCGTCGGGCGGGGAGCGAATTTTACCGATGGTTACGAATTCTCCGCACCAACTCCCCGCGCGGCACCGAAACCTGCTCTCCGGTAGCCAGATTCTTCAGGGCGAACGCATCCGCCTTCACTTCATTCTCGCCCACGATCAAAATGTATTTGGCTTCCGCCTTGGTCGCCGTCTCAAACGATTTCTTCAGCCGGAAGCTCTCGTCCCCCAAATCCACAACCAAATCATGACGCCGCAACTCGCGCGCCAGCCGCGCCGCTTCGCCATTCAAGCCCGTGCCGAGCGGAGCCACATACACATCCGGCTTCCGCACCACGCCCTCCGCCGAATCCGAGCCTTCGAGCGACATCACCAGCCGGTCTTCCCCAATCGCAAACCCAATCCCCGGAGCCGCCGGCCCGCCCAGCGCCTCCGAAAGCCCGTCATAGCGGCCGCCGCCCAGAATCGCGTTCTGCGCCCCCAGCGCCCCATGGGTGAATTCAAATGCCGTCCGCGTGTAGTAATCGAGTCCACGCACCAACCTGTCGTTCAGAATAAACGGCACGCCCACGGCTCTTAAAATCGTCTGAACCTCGTCGAAATGTTTCCGGCATCCCTCATCCAAGAACTGGCTGATGCGCGGCAGGGTCTCGATGATCGGCTGATCCTCCGGCACCTTGCAATCGAACACGCGCAGCGGATTCGTCACCGCTCGCCGCTGGCAATCCACGCACATGTTCCCCACCACCAGCTCCAAAGCCTTGCGCAGCGCCTCATTAAACTTCACCCGATCCTGTTTACAACCGACGGAATTCAGCTCCAGATTCCATCCCGCAACCCCCAACCGGTCCAGTAGCGTGGCCAGCATCTCTAGCAACTCGGCATCGCGTGCGGGAGAATCGCTGCCCGCCGATGCCGGGCCGATGATTTCGGCGTCGATCTGATAAAATTGACGATAGCGGCCTTTCTGCGGGCGTTCGCGCCGGAACATCGGTCCGATGCAATAAAGCTTGTTCAGTCCGCGATCACCGAGTTTGTGCTCAATGTAGGCGCGGACGATGCCGGCCGTGGCCTCGGGGCGAAGAGTCAGAGATTGTCCCTTATCGCTCTCTGCCCGGCCGCGATCCTCCCAGGTGTACATCTCCTTAGCAACAATATCGGTCTCTTCGCCCACGCCGCGCGCAAACAACTCCGTCGACTCGAAAATCGGCGTACGAATTTCCTGGAAGTTGTAAGCGCGAAAAACATCCCGCACCACCGACTCCACAAAATTCCACAGCCCCGTCTCCGGCGGCAGCAAATCCCGCGTTCCTCGCACCGCTTTAATCATGTCCGTTTCAGTGGTTGGTCGTTCGTCCTTGGTCGTTGGCCGAGAGCCATGGGCAATTCGCATGTAGCTCGGAAAGGCATCTGCCTGAATCTGCAGAGATCCGTGATGGCTCGATGCGAATTGCCAACCGCTAACCGCGGTTCGCTCGGCACTCGGGACTAGCTACCTGTCCCGCAAATACTCCCTCGTATACGCCAAGTAATTCTGCGCATACCGCATGATCGTCTCATCCTCACCCGCATCCAGTTTCCGCCGGAACTTTCCCGGGGAACCCATCCACACCGATCCCGGCTCCACCAGCGTCCTCTCCGGAATCAAAGTCCCCGCCGCAATAATCGATCCCGCCCCAATCTTCGCGCCGTTCAAAACAATCGCCCCCATCCCGATCAAGCACCGGTCCTCCACCACGCACCCATGCAGCGTGACCGAATGCCCCACCGTGACATACTCGCCCAGTGTCACACCATATTGATTCTTCATCCCATGCAGCACGCAGCAATCCTGCACGTTCGAATACGCCCCAATGCGGATCGCGTACACATCCCCGCGCAGCACCGCATTCATCCATATCGATGCATGCTCGCCCAGCACCACGTCTCCAATGAGCTGCGCCGACTCATCCACGTAACAGGTCTCAGGAATCACCGGCCGTATGCCTTTAAATGGTCGAATCATAACCTTCGTATGGCTCGGAAAACGCTTGCATCATCCTGCAACGGGCGCTCTCTGCCCGCCGACGGACCTATGAAACTTGCCGCCACCACCCTACTGCTAACGTGCAAGGAACACTGAACATAGCACGCCCCCACGCCTCTCGGTAAAGCAAAATCCCCACTCTGAAACTGGTCCCAAGATCCCGAAGGCATCGTCTCCATAGTCAACGTCGCCACCCTCGCAAGCTAACCCCGCCACCTCTGACGCCTACGTGTAAAACTGATCTTCTGAGAAATGTGGAAGCTCTGCTCATCGGGAGCGGAAACTCCTGTCCGCTAACGGCCTGCGGTATGGAAGATGCGTGGCTGGCCCGAGGAGAATGATGTGAAGACCGCCGCCTCGGCGATCGAGCGAGCTGAGCGAACTGAGCGAGCTAGCCCTAGCACATCATTGTTGGGAGTTCTGACAGTGGGCAGTTTTGAGTTTAGTTCGCGTGCTTAAGCTGTCGCCGCAGAGTTTCCACGGTCAGGCCGGCCAGGCCATAGGTCGCAGCATTCGCAAGAATCGCCCAAAAGACGCCAAGCGGGAAATGAAAATAAAAACTGGCAAACACAACTGGGCAAGTCAACCGGGCAAGAGGCCACATCGCTTCGGCTGAAGCTATCGGAATTGGGGCCGTCGGAAACAGATAAAGTGCCCAGAAGCCCGCAACCAGAAAACCTGCTGCCACCCACATGACAATTCAGAGTTGCATCTTCAGAACCGCCCACTACGATCGCGAGGGGAAAAATCAAGCCGACCCACTGTGCCGTGTGACGGGCCGAGAATGAACCCGTCTCTAGACGTTGGGAACCCGCCGAGACCCTTTAGGCATCTCCGCATGACGGAGCGTCGCACACCGGATCCTAGTTCGAGTCGAGTCCCCGTTCATTCAGCATTGGTTCAAAAATCGGTTACCGCCATCACCAACCCCGCAGGTCGGCTTTCAATCTGGATGCTAGGCAAAACCTGCGCGCTTGGCAAGTGGAAGACTGCAAATAGTTGGCAGGTGGTTTGCAACGAAAGTAACTATGGAGCGGGTTTCGGGCTTGGAAGAGTGAAACCGAGAATCGCCCTGCGGGCGATGGGCGGGCAGGAGTAGCCGTCCCCACACGCGGCCCGCGGCAGCGATATGGGCTCTCGAAGCCCTCGTTGTATACTCTGGACGCGAAACCGGAGGCTCCTATGAGCGTTGGGTCAACGAAACCCAGCGCCGGAGGTTAGTCGGGTGATGCTCAAATATCGTGCCGCTGTGCTGGCAGCCGCAGGGGTTCTGGTCTTCGGGCATGTAGTGCTTCTGTTGCGTCGGTTCGGCACCGATACGGCTTCGGTTGGGGGAGACTGGATTGCGGGATTCGCGGCGCTGCTGGCGACCATTGCGAGCTGGCTGGCTTCGCGCAGCGCGGGACCCTTCGGAAAACGAGTATGGCGTCTGGTGGCGCTTTCCGTTTTTCTGGCGTTCGTGGGTCAGGTGTTCTACACCTATTACTACGACTATGCCCACAGCCCGATGGGCACCATCTGGCCCAGCGATTTTCTAGTCTTCTTTTGGGCCGTGCCTGCGATGATGGCGCTGTTCCTGAGTCCGCTGGACCCAAACAGCGGATACCGCTGGCTCCGCACCTGTGATTTTATCCAGGTCTGCGCGCTGGTGCTGGCGGTAGAACTTTCGATTATTTATGTTCCTTCGCGGTGGCAGACCGCGCGGCATATCATGGCGACTCGCGCCTTGAGTGCGGGCATTGTTTTTTTTGGCCTGCTCACCCTCAGCTTCGTGGTGCGGGGGATGCTCGCTCGCTTTCGACCTGCCCGCAAGCTATTTCAAAGGCTCGCAATTTTCTTCTGCGTCTACGCCATTACCACCAACACCACCCTCAGCGCACTGGCATCCGAGCACTATAAAGAGGGAACGTGGTTCGATCTGATGTGGACCGCTACTTTTTGCTTGCTCGCGGTTATCGCTGCGACCTGGAACGACACTGAGCAGGATTTGGAGAAAGTCGGCCCTCCAGCCCGCAGTATGCAACTGCTGGGGCAGTTCGCCCCTTTGCTGATCCCAGCCATAGTTTTCCCTCTGGTCCTGGGAATTGCCCAAGAGCAGTTTGTGTGGGCAGTCGTGCTGGTGACGGTTTCGTTCGCTGCGGCGGGCGGGCGGATGTTTGTCGTGCAGAACCAGTTAGTGGTAAGTTCCCGCGAGCTGGAGAAAAACCTTTCCCTGCTGCGGGGCATCACCGAGGGCACAACGGATGCGGTGTTCGTCAAAGATCTGCACGGGCATTACGTGATGATCAATTCCGCCGGCGGACGCTTTCTGGGGCGGAGCACGAAAGAGGTGATCGGCAGGAACGACGTGGAACTCTTTAACCCGGAAGAGGGCCGCGAGATCATGAAGCGGGACCGCGAGGTCGTGCAGTCCGGCACGATGCAAACTTACGAGGAGAGCGCCACGTCTGGTGGAGTAGCCCGGACTTACCTTTCCAACAAAGGCCCGTTTCGCGACCCAAGCGGCGAGGTGGTTGGGCTGCTGGGGATCTGCCGCGACATTACAGACCGCAAACGAGTCGAGGAGGAGATTCACAAGTCCGAGCAAAGGCTGCGGGGGCACGTGGAGCACACGCCTTTGGCGGTGATCGAATGGGATCTCGAGTTCCGGGTCGCCTCGTGGAATCCGGCGGCGGAGCGTATTTTCGGATATTCGCGAGAGGAGGCGATCGGCCAGCACGCCAGCTTTACCGTGCCTCCGAATTTTCGCGAACAGGTCGACCGTGTCTGGCATGATCTTCTCGCCCAGAAGGGCGGAGCGCGCAGCACCAACGACAACATCACAAAGGACGGCAGGACGATCTCCTGCGAGTGGTATAACACTCCGCTCATCGACGACTCGGGACGCGTGCTCGGAGTCGCCTCGCTGGTGCAGGACGTCACCGAGCGTGTGGTGCTCGAAGACAGGCTTCGCCAGTCGCAGAAGATGGAAGCTGTGGGCCGCCTGGCCGGGGGCGTAGCCCACGATTTCAACAATCTTCTGACCGTGATCCTGGGTTACACACAGTTGCTGATGGACGGCTTGCCCCCGGGCAGCCGTATGGCCGAAGGGACGGCCCAGATCAAATCGGCGGCCGACCGCGCCGCCGGCATTACGCGCCAGTTGCTCGCCTTCAGCCGCAAGCAGGTTCGCTCACCGCGGCTCATCGACCTCAACAACGTCATGCTGAATCTTGACACCATGTTGCGGCGGCTGATTGGAGAAGACATTGAAGTGTTCACCGTCCCTGCTACCGATCTGGGCACGGTGAAGGCCGATCCCGGGCAAATCGAGCAGGTGCTGATGAACCTGGCCCTGAATGCGCGGGACGCTATGCCCAACGGCGGGAAGCTCACTCTGGAGACTTCGAACATCCAACTCGACGAAACTTATGCCCACGAGCATCAACCCGTTGAACCCGGACGATATGTAATGCTGGCGGTCAGCGACACGGGCGTCGGCATGTCTCCGGAAACTCTGGCTCATATCTTCGAGCCGTTCTACACCACCAAGGAACCTGGCAAAGGCACGGGGCTTGGCCTTTCGACCGTTTATGGAGTCGTCAAGGCGAGTGGAGGCTACGTTTGGGTTTATAGCGAACTGGGGCAAGGGACGACGTTCAAAATCTATCTTCCCCGGGTAGACCAGCCTGCTCAACCGCTGTCGGGGGAAAATCGACCGTCCGGTATCCAGCGCGGGACGGAGACCATCCTGCTGGTGGAAGACGACCCGCAGCTCAATCAACTGGCAAGCTCGGTATTGGCCCATTGCGGCTACAGGGTGTTGACTGCGGCCAATCCGGAAGAAGGGCTCGCCGTGTGCCGCAACCATCCCCACGAGATCCATCTTCTGGTGACGGACGTGGTGATGCCCAAAATGAATGGCCGGCAACTAGCCGAGGAAGTGGCGCGCATTCGCCCCAGCGTAAAGCTGCTCTACGTCTCCGGTTATACCAGTAACGCGATTGTGCATTACGGCGTCCTGGATGCCGGACTGTGGTTCCTGCCCAAACCGTTTTCTTTGGCGGCATTAGTGGCGAAGGTACGCGAAGTGCTGGACGCGCCGGGCGATGGCCGCAACCGGGAGACGGGCGGCTAGTCTGCGGTGTTTTAGCGGAGACGGGTGGGGACAGAAAACGGGAAGTCTTGCGAGCCTACAGGTCAACCGGCTTTGCGCTTCTCCTGCAGCACTTCATCGAGGGCATCTGCCAAGAGATGCGCTCGCTTCTGGTAATCAGTTGCTCCGCTATCCACTTTTCGCTGCAAAAGGTGATGCTCATCGGCAATGTTCAGAGCCGCCAGCACTGCCAGGCGCACGGTATCAATGGTGTTGGTGGCCTCGGCCACCGCGCGCATCTTGCCGTCCACATATTCCGCAAGCTTGAGGATGTATTCCGGATCAGATCCGCGCAGGTTGTAGACCTGATCGAAAATTTCCACCCGCACGCTTGCGTTCTGCGCGTCCTTCACCAGTTGATCCTTGGTTGCCGTCGCCATATTATGTTTCCTCAACGGTGGAAACCTGACTGTTTTCTGCTATTACTCAGCGTTCGCCCGCGCGCACTGCGTAATCTGCGACGGCGGACTCAGCTGGCCTGCTCCTCGGCCATCGACTCGATCTGTGCCAGCATCTTCTCTACACGGCTGCGAATGTCTTCGCGCTCTTTGCGCAACTGCACGGCCTCGCGCCGCAGGGTGTCTAACTGTTCGTCGCGTTCAACGAGTTGCTGTCGCGCTCTTTGCGCGTCGCGCTCGGCCGTGGCTTGCGCCTGCCGCGCCGACTTGTACATCTCGATGGTGCGATGGACCTTTTCTTCCAGCGCCTGAAAATAATCCGCTGGAACCTGCTCCTCCGCTT
>Ga0302325_10031935_pt1 | contig 10818 bp, 9 predicted proteins | sample Palsa_T0_2_FD_201948 | JGI IMG/M metagenome (GOLD analysis project Ga0302325, IMG submission 201948) | Peat permafrost microbial communities from Stordalen Mire near Abisko, Sweden - Palsa_T0_2 | ecosystem: Environmental > Terrestrial > Soil > Palsa > Peat permafrost | place: Sweden: Abisko... | reverse complement strand
CCGGCCGACGCGGCCCTGCCCACCGAGACGGTCTGGTCGACGCCGAAGTACCTCGACCATACGCCGAAGCTGTTCGAGGCGCTGCGCGAGCGGGTCGGCTTCGGCGTCGAGCTGCTGCACGACGCCCACCATCGCCTGACCCCGATCGAGGCGGCGCGGCTGGGCAAGTCGCTGGAGCCCTATCGGCTGTTCTGGCTGGAGGACCTGACGCCGGCCGAGAACCAGGAAGCGTTCCGGCTGATCCGCCAGCACACCGTCACCCCAATCGCGGTGGGCGAGGTGTTCAACACGCTCTGGGACGCCAAGGACCTGATCCAGGAACAGCTGGTCGACTACATCCGCGCCACCGTGGTGGGGGCCGGCGGCATCACCCACCTGCGCCGGATCGCCGACTTCGCCGCGGTCTGGCAGGTGCGGACCGGCTGCCACGGCGCCACCGATCTCTCGCCGGTGACGATGGGCGCGGCGCTGCATTTCGACAGCTGGGTCCCCAATTTCGGCATCCAGGAATACATGCGCCACACGCCGCGGACCGACGAAGTGTTCCCGCACGCCTACCGGTTCGAGGAGGGGCTGCTGTTCCCCGGCGACGCGCCCGGCCACGGCGTCGATATCGACGAAGCGCTGGCGGCGAAATTCCCCTATGATCCCAAACAATTGCCGATAGCGCGGCTGGAAGACGGCACAATGTGGAACTGGTGACGTGAGACTGGTCGTCTTTGGCGAGGGAATGATCGAGGAACAGGCCGACGCCGCCGTCGCCTGGGGCGGCGACGTGGTCAACACGGCGGTCTATCTGGCGCGGCAGGGCGCGGCGCCGGAGCTGATGACGGCGATGGGCGTCGACGGCGAGAGCACGGCGATCATGGCGGCGTGGGCGGCCGAGGGGATCGGTGTCGGCCATGTGCTGCGCGACCCGGGCCGGACCGTGGGGCGCTATCGCATCACCCTGGGCGCCGACGGCCAGCGCAGCTTCGCCTACGACCGGGCGCGCAGCGCGGCGCGCGCGTTCTTCGATCATTCCGAGGCGACGCGGACCTTCGCCTGGGCGGCGGGCGCCGACATCCTTTACCTCACCGGGATCACGCTCTCGATCTTCGGGCGCGACGGGCGCGAGCGGATCGGGGCGCTGGCGCGGCGGGTGCGGGCGCGCGGCGGCCAGGTGGTGTTCGACACCAACTACCGGCCGACAGGCTGGCCCTCCGCCGAGTCGGCGTGGGCCGCGATGATGGCGCTGGGCCCGGCGATCAGCCTGGCGATGCCGTCGCTGGAGGACCAGATGGCGCTGACGGGCGCGGCGACGCCGCAGGCCGCGGCCGAGGCGTGGCGCGAGTTGGGCGCGGACGAGGTGGTGGTGAAGCTGGGGGCGGAGGGCGCCTACGCCGCCTCGGCCGCCGCATCGGAGCTGGTTGCGGCCGTGCCGACGGCGCGGATCGTCGACACCACGGCGGCGGGCGATGCGTTCAACGCCGGCTACATCGCCGCGCGGCTCGCCCGTGGCGCGTCGATGCGCGAAGCGGCCGAGCGCGGCGCGGCGCTGGCAGCCGAGGTGATCGGCTGGCCCGGCGCCATCGCGCCCAGGCCGGTGGGACTGCGGGCGGTGGACACCGAGGCGTGACGGCGTCGATCACCCGGCCGCCGCGCTTCGAACTGGCGGGGCGCGACGGGTCGCGGCTGACGCTGAGCTCCGACCAGGGGTATGCGGCCCAAATCTTCGTGCTCGAACCGGATATCATCCGTGTGCTGCACATCCCGCCGGGCGGCCTGACCGGCCCGCGCAGCTGGGCGATCGCGCCGGGCGCGGAGGATGCGCCGCCGCTGGGCCGTAAGCGGTTGGATGCGGGCGGCTTCTCGCATCCGGAGTTCAGCGTGGAGACGGTCGAACGCCGGCTCGTGGTCGCTACCGACCGGCTGCGGCTGACCGTCGAGCTCGACGGCTTCTTCTGCGCCTGGGAGATGATGAGCGCCGGCAGCTGGCGCCCGGTCGCCCGGGATCGGCCGACCCAAGCCTATGATTTCGGCTGGTGGACGGGCGGCGTGCGCCACTATCTGCGCCGCGACCCGGCGGAGCGATATTTCGGGCTGGGGGAGAAGTCCGGCCCGCTCGACCGCGCCGGGCGGCGCCTCAGGATGAACAACACCGACGCCATGGGCTACGACGCCCGCACGTCCGACCCGCTCTACAAGCACATCCCGTTCTACATCACCGCCAATGCGGAGACCGGGCTCGCGTTCGGCCTGTTCTACGACACCTACGCCGATTGCGCGTTCGACTTCGGGGCCGAGCGCAGCAACTATCACGGTCTCTACCGCGCCTTCGAGGCCGAGGCGGGCGACCTCGACTACTATGTGATCGCCGGGCCGGCCGTCCTCGACGTCACCCGGCGCTTCACCTGGCTCACCGGCCGACCGGCGCTGATGCCGCGCTGGGCGCTGGGCTATTCCGGCTCGACCATGAGCTACACCGACGCGCCGGACGCCCAGGCGCGGATGGCCGGGTTCGTCGAGGACTGCCGCCGCCACGACATCCTCTGCGACAGCTTCCACCTCTCCAGCGGCTACACCTCGATCGGCGCGCGCCGCTACGTGTTCCACTGGAACCGTGACAAGTTCGCGGATCCCGCAGCCTTTGCCGCGAGCTACCGCGCGGCGGGGGTGCGGCTGATCGCCAACATCAAGCCCTGCCTGCTGGACGACCACCCGCTGTTCGAGGAAGCGCGGACGCGGGGCCTGCTAATCGCGGATGCCGAGGGTGAGCCGGTCTGGACCCAGTTCTGGGACGGGCTGGGCGCCTACCTCGACTTCACCAATCCGGACGCCGCCGCCTGGTGGCGGGCAAACGTGACGACGCAGCTCCTCGATGTCGGCGTCGACTCCACCTGGAACGACAACAACGAGTTCGAGGTCGTCTCGCCCGCCGCTCGGGCCGCGATGTTCGGCGCAGCAACGCCGGCGATAGAAGCCAAGCCGCTGCAGACGATGCTGATGCTGCGCGCCTCGCGGGACGCGCAAGCCGCGCATGCGCCGGACCGGCGGCCGTTCCTGGTCTCGCGGGCCGGCGCAGCGGGGATGCAGCGCTACGCGCAGACCTGGAGCGGCGACAACGCCACCAGCTGGGAGACGCTACGCTGGAACCTGCGCATGGGCCTGGGCCTGGCGCTAAGCGGGGTCTCCAACGCCGGCCACGACATCGGCGGCTTCGCCGGGCCGAAGCCGGACCCGGAGCTGTTCGTGCGCTGGGTGGAGGCGGGCGTTTTCATGCCGCGCTTCTCGATCCATTCGTGGAACGACGACGGCTCGGCCAACGAGCCGTGGATGCACGAAGCGGTCACGCCGATCGTGCAGGGCCTGATCAAGCTGCGCTACCGGCTGATCCCCTATCTCTACGACCTCGCCTGGCGCCACCACGAGCGGTACGAACCGATCGCGCGTCCGACCTTCGCCGACTTCCCGGACGATGCCGCGGCGTTCGCGGATTGCGACGAGCTGATGCTGGGACCCTCGCTGCTGGTCGCCTCGGTGGTCGAGCCCGGCGCGACGGCGCGGCGGCTGCGCACGCCGGCCGGGGCGGCGTGGGTCGATTTCTGGACCGGCGAGCGCCATGGCGGCGGCGAGACGGTGGAGCTGCCCGCACCCTGGGGCCGGCCGCCGCTGCTGGCGCGCGAGGGCTCGGCGATCCCGCTCAACATCGCGCCGCAGAGCTTCGACCGCCGCGCCGACCAGCGCGCTTTCGCGGTGTTCGCCCCGGCGGCGGGCGCGTTCGAGACCACCTGCCACGAGGACGACGGCGAGACCGAGGCCTGGCGGGACGTCGAGGTCGGCCAGTGGCGGCTCAGCGTGCGCGCCGCCCCGGGCCGGCTCGACGTGGACTGCCGGGCCGAGGGTCAGCGGCCGCCGCGCGGGCCGGTGGCGCTGCTGCTGCGCCCCGCCGACGCACGGCCGGTGTTCGTGGGCGGCCAGTCGGCGGCCGAGACGCGCTTCGAGGACTGGCGGCGGATCGAGCTCGCGCCCTAACCCAGGCTTGCGTTTGCGGGAAAATCGCCGAGAGTTGCGGCGCGCCGGTTCATGGCCGAGGGAGAGGGCGAGCCGCCCGTGCACAGCTATCGCATCAGCGGCCTGGCGGTCGCCTCCCAGCTCGAACTGCTGGGCGCGATCGATGCGCCGGCCAATGACGACGCGCCGGACATCACCGTGCGGCTGCAGGCGGCGCCGCAGACGCTGGCGGGCGGCGTCGCCGGCGGGCCGAACTGGGAGATCGAGGGCGAGCGGGTGCTGCTGCGCGTGCCGCGGGTCGGACGCTTCCTGATCGAGGGCGGGCGCCATATTGGCGTCGAGCTGGAACCGGGCGCGACGCCGCGCGACGCCAGCATCTTCGTGCTCGGAGTCTCGTTCGGCATCCTGCTGCACCAGCGCGGCGCCATGGCGCTGCACGGCGCGGCGGTGGCTCGGGACGGGCGCGCTTTGGCGATCTGCGGCGCGTCCGGCGACGGCAAGTCGACGCTCTCGACCGCGCTCTGCCGCGCCGGCTTCGAGTTCGTCGCCGACGACATCTGCGCGGTGAGCCTGGGCGACGACGGCCGGCCGCTGGTCTGGCCCGACGGACGCCAGCTGAAGCTGTGGCGCGAAGCGATCGACCAGCTGGGCGTGGCGCAGAGCCAGGGCGCGGCGGTGCGGGGCGGGATCGAGAAATACTTCATCGGCGCGCCGGCCGCCGCGATCGCCGCGCCGCGGCTGACGGCGATCTATGTGCTGAACGACGTGCGCCCGCCGCGGGCCGAGGCGATCGAGCCGCTGAACCTGCCCGACGCCATGCGCGCGCTCGACCTGCAGGCCTACCGCCCGGCGATCCGGGCCAGGATCGCGTCGAAGCCGCACAACCTCGCCCAGTCGGCGGCGGTGCTGCGCCATGCCCGGGCGTTCCGGTTCGACCGTCCGCGCGGCTTCGAGCACATGGACCGGCTGGTGGAGGCCCTGGCCGCGCACTGGGAGGCCCTCGGCCGATGAGCGACGCGCCTGGCATCGTCTGGCTGGCCTCGTTCCCGAAGAGCGGCAACACCTGGTTCCGCATCTTCCTCGCCAACTTGGCCGCCGGGCGCGACGAGCCCGCCGACATCAACGATCTCGACGAGCGTGGCGGCATCGCCAGCAGCCGGCATGAGTTCGAGGCCGCGACGCTGCTCGATTCCGGCCTCATCTCCCACGCGGACATCGATCGGCTGCGGCCCAGGATCTACGAACGCATCGCCGCCGAGACCAAGGCGCAACGCTGGATCAAGGTCCACGACGCCTACACCCTCACCGAGGCCGGCGAGCCGCTGCTAGGGCGCGGCGCGGCGCGCTCGGCGATCTACCTGGTTCGCGACCCGCGCGACGTCGCCGTCTCGCTAGCCCACCACAACACCACGACGATCGACGCGGCGATCGCGCTGATGAACCGGCCGGACGGCGCGCTCTGCCGCGGCCGCCGCGGCCAGCCGCCACAGCTGCGCCAGCAACTGCTGGGCTGGAGCGGCCACGTGGCGAGCTGGCTCGGCCAGACCGACGTTCCGGCGCACCTGATGCGTTATGAGGACATGCGCGCCGATCCGCACCGCGCCTTCGCCGCCGCGCTAGGCTTCGCCGAGCGGCCGGCGAGCGCCGAGGACATCGCCCGGGCGATCCGCCACGCCGATTTCGCCGAGCTGCAGCGCCAGGAGCGCGAGCGCGGCTTCACGGAGCGCACCTCGCGCACCACACCCTTCTTCCGCGCCGGCGAGGTCGGCGGCTGGCGGCGCGAGCTGACCGGCGAACAGGTCGCGGCGCTGGAACGCGCCCACGCGCCGATGATGGCGCGGCTGGGGTATGAGCTGAGCGAGGTCGCGGAAGCGGCGGCCTAGATCGTCGCGATCCGGATCATCTGTCCGGGCGCGCAGCCAGCGAGGACCGTCAGCAGGTTCTCGATCTTCATCGAGACGCAGCCGGTGGTCGGGCCGAGGCCGCCAGCAACCTGTCGGGCGACGTGGAGGAAGACCGCGCTGCCGGACGCCGGGACGGGCGGGGCGTCGTTGTAGCCGATCACCGCCAGCACGTCGTAGAGGCCGTCGTCGCGCCACATCGTCTCGGCGTCGGTCTGGTAGGGCATGTGGACGATGCGGTTGTAGGCCGGGTCTTCGGGATCGTCGCACCAGCCGTCCGTGGGGCTCGCCTTGTAGATCGGCAGGCCCGATTTGGGCGCGGACATCCGGTCTGGACGATAGCGGATCTCGCGCAGGCCGAAGGTTCCCCCCGGCGTGCCGCCGTCGCCCTCGAATTTGGGATGCAGGATGCCCGAGCGGCCGACCGCGCACGGATAGGTCTGGCCGTTGAAGCGAAGCGTCCCCGTGGTCGCGCCTGGACGTGCGCTGACCTCGATGAGACCCGCGACCTCCGCCAGGACGGGCGCCGCCGTCACTCCGGCCAAGGCGGCGCCCGCCGCGATGGCGCTACGTCGTGTGATCATTCACGGGAGTCCCAGCTCGCAGCCCGCCGTGAAGCTAACATGCGCGCAGATAGGCGCAATCGCCGTCGGCGGGCGCTTTCAGCTAGCGGCCCCGAAGCTTCTCGCCCAAGCTTCGCCGCATGAGATTCAACACCCTCACCACGCGGATCCTGGCCGGGCTGGCGCTGGGGCTGGGGATCGGCGGCGCCCTGGCCGCCCTGCATCCGGCCTGGCGCGGCGCGGCGATCGCGCTGGCGGACGGGCTGGGCAACGTCTGGCTCGACGCGCTCCGGATGACGATCATCCCGCTGGTGTTCTCGCTGCTGTTCACCGGCGTCGCCCAGGCCGCCGGCGCGGCGGAGGCCGGAGGTCTCGCCGGGCGGGCGCTGATCGCGTTCGGCGCGCTGCTGCTGGCGTCGGCGGCGATCGCCGCGGTGGCGACGCCGCTGCTGCTGAGCGCGTGGCCGCCGCCGGCCGCGGCGATGACGGCGCTGCGCGCCTCGGCCCAGGGCGCGGCGAGCGGCATTCCCCCCTCCCCGCCGTTCGCCGAGTGGCTGAGCTCGTTCGTGCCGGCCAACGTCGCCAAGGCCGCCGCGGACGGGGCGATGGCCTCGATCGTGGTCTTCGCCCTGCTGTTCGGCCTCGCCGCCACGCGCCAGACCGAGCCGCGCCGCGCCGCGCTCTACGCCTTCTTCGACGCGGTGCAGGCGGCGATGATGACCATCGTCCACTGGGTGCTGGAGGTCGCGCCGCTGGGCGTCTTCCTGCTGGCGCTGGCGGTGGGGGCGAAGGTGGGCGCGAGCGCCGTCGGCCTGCTGGGCCAATATGTGATCGTGGTCTCGATCATGTGCCTGGCCGCCGGGGTGATGGGGCTGATCGCCGGCATCGTCGGCGGGCGGGTCTCGCCCGGCCGGATGTTCGCCGCGCTGATCCCGGTGGAGGCGATGGGGATCTCCACCCAGTCGTCGCTGGCCTCGCTGCCGGTGATGCTGGACGCGACCGAGACGCTGGGTGTGCCGGCGCCGGTGCGCGACATGGTGATGCCGATGGCGGTGGCCCTGTTCCGGATCACCAGCCCGGCCGGCAACGTCGCCGTGGCGATCTATGTGGCGCACATCTACGGCGTCGCGCTCGACCCGTTCCGGCTGATCGCCGGCGTGGTGGTGGCGGCGCTGGTGAGCCTGGCGGCGGTGGGCGTGGCCAGCTCAGTGACCTTCTTCGTCACCCTGGTGCCGATCTTCACCGCGATGAACGTGCCGCTCGACCTGCTTCCGCTGCTGCTGCCGGTGGAGACCCTGCCCGACTTCTCCCGCACCATCGGCAACGTCACCGGCGACGTCGGCATCACCACCTGGGCGGCGAAGTGGCGCGGCGCGCGGGCGGGCTAGTGCAGGAGACGCGCGGTGGCCACCGCTTCCTGGAACAGCGTCTGCAGCGCGGCGGAAATGTCGCCGTCCGTGCTGACTTCATAGAAGAGACCGGGTGAGGCGCATTGCTGCGCGCCGAGCGCCATCGGGTCGGTGGGGCTGGCCGACGTCATGCCAGCGGGCCAGTTGGGGGGCAGGCCCGTCGGCAAGGCCGGCACGACCGCGGTTTCATACCACCCACCCGCCGCAGTCAGCGGATAGTAGGTGGTGTAGAGCACGGCGATGCGGATGCCGCGCGCCTTGATCGCCGAGCAGATCGTACCGCTCCAATCCAGCGGCGCGTAGGTGCGGGTCGGCGTCGCGTCGTTCAGACCATCGGTCACGATGAACAACACTTCCTGCGCCTGATTTCCGGCAGCGCCGTTGCCAGGGTTTGGAATGTAATTCGCGTTTCCACTCGTGTTCATTTCGCTCACGTCGGCGTCCAAATAGGTATCCATGTCTCCGTTACTATCAGTGGCTGACACCAGGTGATTATTTTGATACATCGTTAGCGCGCTGATAGTTCCCGCCTGGGTATACAACGCCCCGGAATTTGGCGTGGTTGAAACCGGCGTCAGCGATTGCAGCGTGTAGACATTGAGATCATTACTTGGATTGGACTGGTTGGTGTCGGTTTCGTACAGCGCCATTTGATAGGCGGCGTTATCTGTTAGTTCCGTCTGGCCGGCCGTATTCGTTAGGTTTTGAACGGCGGTTCTTAGCAGATCAATCCGCAAGGTCACGCCGAGGCAGCGCGAAAGATCGTAGTTATCGCGCCCGGTCTCGGGAAACAGCGACCCAGCCGAAAACGACGTGCCGTCCCAATAGACGCCGCTGACCGTACATACAATTCGGGACGGTGTGCCGCCGGTGATTGGCGTACCGCCGCTCCACGCCAAGAACTCGCACTGGTAGGTCGTCCCACCGTATTCCGGATCGGCGTGCTTCGGACATGGCCAGGCCGGATACGCGGGCACCGGCGTTGAGGTTGGGGACGCTGTGAGTTCGGCTGGATTGCTCTGGTGACAGCCGAAAGCGCAGCCGAGGACCCCGTCGAGTTCCTGCTGGGTGTTAGCCTCCATCGTGGCGATCCCGGTGGTGGTGGCGGCGATCTCCATCGACGGCGAGGTGTCGAGCAGCAGGTAGAAGTTGATGTTCGGCGCCGTCGACGAGGTGGCGGTGGAGCTGCCTTTGATCGTCAGGCTGGGCATACCGAGCAGGGAGGCGAAGGTGTTCTGCGACTGCCCCGTGTAGCTCACGGTTATGTTGCGGCTGACGATGTTGCTGGTCGACGAGTCGGGGCATCCCGAGACGGTGACGCTCAGCCCGGTGACACCGGCCACCGACACCTCCTGACCGTTGAAGAGGGTCTGGGACTGGGTCGCCGCCGTCGTGCAGGCCAGGGCCATCTCCGTGGGCGTGACGGCGCCCAAGGCCGCGGCGTCGGCGATGCCGTCGAGCTGGTCCTGGCGGGTTTGCGACATGGTCCAGTCGAACGCCATCCCGAGCGCGAAGGTCAGCGGGATCATCACCAGGGCGGTGATGACCGCGATGTTGCCGGCCTTGTTCCGCCAGAAACCGCGCTGGTCTCCGGTTTCGCAGTCAGGTTGCTTGGTTTGACGGATCATGGGCGACGGTCAGGTGCAATGCGGCGTTTGGGGCGGCCCGGGGATCGACGTAGATGACCTCGGCAGCATGAAGATTTGGTTCGTCATCGTGATCGGACCGATGAAGGCCGCTCCGATCGAGGGCTCGTAGAGGTAGGTGGTCTGCACCAGCATGTAGTAAGAGTTGGGGGTCTGGAATCCGGCGGGCATGGTAACCGCAGTGCCGGCGGCGAGCTGCGTGGCGCCATTGTATGGCTGGTCCCAGGTCACCGACCCGGCCCCGGACGAATTGGTGCCGACCTCGGAAATTCTGATCTGGATATTGCCGGTCGGATAGGGCGTCATAATCTGCGCAGACGCGTTCAACACATTGCTGACATCGGTGCAATTCATCGAGGTGTACTGCGCCGAAACGTCGGCGAGCTGGACGGTGGTGTCGGTCAACTTGCGATACGCGGTCGCCGCCTCGGTGACTTCGAAGCCCACCAGATAGACGAGGATCACCGACGGGACGACCAGGGCGAACTCGACCGCCGCGACGCCGCGCCGGTCGCCGCTGAGCCGGCGCAGCCGATCGGCGATGAACCGGGCCAGCATCTTAGTACGGCTCGTTCTTGAACACGGTGGTCGCCACCAGCAGCCGGTCGCCGTTGCTCTGATTGGCGAGGCCCGGCAGCAGCGGTCCGGCGACCACGGGCCAATTGTACATCAGCCGCAGGATGACGATGTCGCCGGGACCGCCCGGGGCATAGGCCCAGGTGTTGGTCACGTTGCTGCCGCTGTAGGTCGGCGTCAGCGTCCCGGTGTTGAGGCTCGTGTAGGTCGAGGCCGATTCGACGTCGACCATGATGCTGCCGCAGGTGAAGATGACCGGCGCGGCCGTGCAGACCGGGCCGCCGGGCGCGGTGAACTGGGTCTGGGTGTCGCCGGCGGTCTGGATCTGGCCGGTCATGATCTCGCGGCCGACCTTCGTCGCGGCCGATTGCAGCACCTGGCCGGCGAAGAAGATGATCGACAGCTGCAGCGAGGCCAGGATCAGGAACACCAGCGGCCCGATCAGCAGCGCGAATTCCACCGCGGTCGCGGCGCGATCGTCGCCGGGCAGCCGGCGCAGGCGTTGCAGAAATGCGGTCGACATGCCGTATCTGACCCGATTGTCCCCGAAGCCCGCGCCGTCCGCGCCCCGCCGCGCTGAGCGACGGGAGCTTGAGCGCGCAGACTACCGCGCCAGTGGTTGAGAGATCGTATGCGCCGCCTTGGCGCACAGCTGGCCCGAACTGGCGCAATCCAGGCCCCGAACCGGGCTTTGCAGATTCGGCGCCAGACCTAGCAACATTGACAGCCC
>Ga0302325_10031934_pt1 | contig 10818 bp, 12 predicted proteins | sample Palsa_T0_2_FD_201948 | JGI IMG/M metagenome (GOLD analysis project Ga0302325, IMG submission 201948) | Peat permafrost microbial communities from Stordalen Mire near Abisko, Sweden - Palsa_T0_2 | ecosystem: Environmental > Terrestrial > Soil > Palsa > Peat permafrost | place: Sweden: Abisko... | reverse complement strand
CTTCCGATCATCCTCGAACCGGCCGCTTGACAACCGCCAGGGAACTCTGCGAGGCGCCGAAAACACTACCCGCACTGTTGGGGATTGAGGGCGGTTCCTTCACCATGATCGCCCCAGCAACATTTCCGTCCGGCGTGCGGACATCCGCAATCCGCCTCATCCAATCACGTACGGAGGACCCAAATGAGCCCGGATGACTTGATACTGATCAGTGTCGACGACCATATTGCCGAGCCCGAGGATATGTTCAAGCACCACGTCCCGGCGAAATACCTTGATCGGGCGCCCGAAGTTCGAACCGACGAGTTCGGAGTCCAGCAATGGTGGTACGGCGATATCAAAGGTCGCAATCTGGGTCTCAACGCTGTGGCCGGCAAGTCCCCGGAATTCTTCAACATCGACGCCAGCCGCTACGACGAAATGCGACCTGGCTGTTATGACGTTCACGAACGAGTGCGGGACATGAATGCCGGCGGCCAACTCGCGGGCTTGAACTTTCCAAACTTTACGGGATTCTCCGGGCAAGTACTCAACCGGGGATCCGATCACAACCTGAACGAGATAATGATCAAGGCCTATAACGACTGGCACGTTGATGAGTGGTGCGGCGAGTACCCTGGCCGATTCATCCCATGCGGCATCCTCCCGTTGTTCGATGTCGAAAAAGCCGCCGACGAGATCCATCGGCTGGCGGCGAAGGGATGTCACGCGGTTTCCTATTCCGAAAACCCCGAGGCACTGAATATGCCGTCCATTCACTCCGGGATGTGGGACCCACTGTTTGCTGCTTGTGTTGAAACTGAGACAATCCTCTGTTGTCACCTGGGATCCTCATCGCGAAGCACAATGGCATCCTCTGACGCTCCGCCAGGCGTCGGCATGTCGGCCTCATCTGCGGCAACGATCTACACCCTCATCGATCTGCTCTGGGCGACGTTCTGGGAGCGATTCCCAACTCTCAAATTCTCGCTCACCGAGGGCGACATCGGCTGGATCCCGTACTTCCTGTGGCGGTCCGAACACGTGAACGAGCGGCACGGAGGCTGGATGGGCCACGACTTCTCAAAAACCGGTAGTCCTACGCAGATCTTTAACGACCACATTCTCGTCTGCTTCATCAAGGAGACGATCGGCATTGAGCTCCTCGACCACTTCAATCTCGAGAACGTGTGCTGGGAATCCGATTACCCCCATTCCGACGGTACGTGGCCGAACGCGCCTGAGGAGCTAGCGAAGTCGCTAACGGGCCTGAACTCGGAGCAGATAGCGAAGCTCACACACGAGAATGCCATGAAGCACTACGGATTTGATCCGTTCGCGTGCCGACCAAAGGAGCAGTGCACGACGAAGGCACTGCGATCCGAGTCACCGGATGTTGACGTCGTCACTCGGGCAGGTCGTGAGGCCGATCAGCGGGACCTTGACGCGTGGAGAAGACTGCAGGCTGCTGCTGCAAGCCGTTAGTCGGAGGGCGGCAAAGGTCAACATGCCCCGCGGAACTCACGCCTTGATCGCCGTTGAGTTGGCCAACCACACACAGAGTTTGCTGTCAGCACCGCTGCCAAGCCCCGGGATGAGCCAGGCTTCCGGAGACTCGACAGGATCTCTGATCGCCTCGCGTGGGCGAGGGGCGAAATGAGGATCGGCCTCGCGCTCTCGGGGATCAACCCCAAGTTTCGTATTGCCGCTGCACAGGCTGCCGAGGAGGTCGGCTTCGAGTCAGTTTGGTTACCCGAACACCTAGTGTTCCCCGTGGCCATGAGCAAGAGTCCGCGGTCTGACGAACACCATCCACCCATGGCACCCGAAACTCCGACGTATGACGTATTTGTCTCGCTTGCGATGATCGCGGCCACCACGGAGCGAATCCGCCTCGGCACGAACGTGTATAACATCGGCCTGCGCCACCCTTTTGTCGTAGCCCGAGCCGTTGCTACACTCGACGCGCTGTCCAATGGTCGGATGGAGTTCGGGATCGGTTCGAGCTGGCTGGAGGAAGAGTGGACAGCGGCAGGTCTGGACTTCTCAGCCCGCGGCCGTCGCATCGACGAAAGCATCGAGGTATGCCTGAAGCTATGGTCCGAAGAAGTCATTGAGTACCACGGGGAAATTTTTGACTTTGACCAAGTTGCATTCAATCCTAAGCCACACCAACGCCCCCACCCGTCCCTGATCATCGGCGGCGACGGAGTTGCTGCGCAGCGACGTGCCGCCATCATTGGCGATGGATGGTTTCCTTTGAACCACCCACTGGAAGAGCTGCCGAACCTGTTACGGAAAATCAACGAGACCCGCTCCAAGGTCGGACGAGCCGGACTCACGACTCTGACTCTGAGTAGCGGGACGTCGCCCCGACCTGACCTGGCCCTCTACCGTGACCTCGGGGTGGCTCGACTCATAGTGCGCCCGTATACGGGGACCAGAACGGCAATCGACGAGATTCGACGTTTCGGAGAACACGTGCTGGCACGGTTCATATAATTACTCACGGAAGTCGAGATTGTGTGTATTAGAGCGCTCTCAGCCGTTCGACGCCTGTCCCTTGAGCCTGTCCAAGTGATTGTTCCAAAGCTCATGACTGCAAGAGCATCGGCGACACGAAGCGGATTTGGGCGTGCCCCTCGACGAGGAGGGTGGCCGTACAGCGTCTCGAAGCTCAAGGATTCCGTCCATGACTGCCGCAAAGGCCAGAGGTGCGAGGCCAAGTCGGCTCATCAGTGATGAGAACGGCAGGAGGATCAACAATTGACCTGCCACAATCATTCAATCCCCCGTGTCGATTGGACGCCAACCATTGGGCGTCGAGCCGGCGCCACGGATGCATTACCGTGCATTGACCATTGCGAAGCACTGCCGCTTGGCGTGGTCAGCCACCCCGTCACTGAGAGGCCCACCCTCTCTGCTCATCAAGGGTGCCACGGGCAGCGACCGCAAGCCGATCGAGCATTTCGAGCTGCACCCCAACCAGGACGTCGTTGTGCCACGACTTAAGCCCGATGTGCACACCGCCTGCGACAAATCCAACTAAGAACGACACTTACGACAGCACCGTGTGTATCAGTAGCTTTGTCCTCGACAAGCTATTATACTTGACGCAGCATGGATTCACGAGCAAGAGTTGGGGCTTGTTGAAAGTATTTGTGTAGCCGCGTCGACCGGGGGACTGCTGAATCGGCCGACTCATGAGCGAGGAGTCAAGTCTTGGCCGAGTGGAACCCGTTCTCGCATGTCTGTGTGGACAACCCGTTCCCGATCTATCGGGAATTGCGGGATGAGCAGCCGGTATACCACAACGAGAAGATGGGTTTCTACGCCCTCTCTCGGTTCGATGACGTGCTCTATGGGCTCCTGCACCCTGCACTGTTCAAGTCGTCCCACGGAATCACCCTTGAGCACTTGGACTCCCCGGACCAACTGCTCAACAAGGACGACCCCGAGCACCTGGAGCACCGCAAGATCGTGGCCCGGGCGTTCACCGTATCGGCCATCGGCAAGCTCGAGCCGAAGATCCGAGAGATCGCCGCCCGCCTCCTCGACCAGGCGGGCGACCGCAATGTCATGGACGTGCTAGACGACTTCTCCATCCAGATGCCGGCCTCGATCATCGCTGACATGGTGGGCTTGCCACACGAGCACCGGGCCGAGTTTCTCGAGCATGCCAAGCGCTTCAATGTGGCCGAAGAGACCGATGACGACCCGCGCCCAACCGAAGACGCGATGGCAGCATCCCTGCACGTCTATGAACTCGTGACCCAAATCGTGGCCGAAGCGGCGAAAAACCCTGGCGACGACGTGATGGGATCACTCCTCAAGGCCCACATCCCCGACTTCAATGGTGGCACCTACCAGCTCCGCGAGGACCAGGTCGCCACCCGGGTGGTCGAACTCGCCGGCGCAGGCTTCGAGACCACAGCCAAGCAGATCGGCAACGCCGTGGTCGCCCTCGCCTGGTATCCCGAGCAACGGGCCGAACTGGCCGCCGACCCATCGCTGATGAAGAACGCCGTCGAGGAGATCGTGCGGTGGGACCCAGCGTCACACTACGTCGTCCGCTTCATCGAAGAGGACGTGATGCTGCACGGGACGACCATCCCCGCCAACAGCCGCGTGGTACTCCTCACGTCGTCAGCCAATCACGATGAGCGAGTCTTTGAAAACCCCGAACTGCTCAACATCCACCGCAAGATCGAGCGGCACGTCGGATTCGCGTTCGGTACTCACCTTTGCCTCGGTGCCGCCCTGGCCCGATTGGAGACAAAGGTGGCACTCGAAGAACTGTTGGCCCGCTACCCCAATTACCAGCTGTCCGGCCCCATCGAACGCGGCTACGCCGGCAATGTGCGCGGGCTCGACCACCTTCCGATCATCCTCGAACCGGCCGCTTGACAACCGCCAGGGAACTCTGCGAGGCGCCGAAAACACTACCCGCACTGTTGGGGATTGAGGGCGGTTCCTTCACCATGATCGCCCCAGCGGGGTCGAGTTTGGCGGGGTCGTCGACTCGTTCCGGCCGCTTATCTGGAACCTCCGGACTCTGATTAGCGTTGAATGACAGAATCGGAGAAAGTAATGAAATTCGAAGGTAAGGTCGCTCTCATCACCGGTGCAGCACGCGGTCAGGGGAGAAGTCATGCGGTCCGACTGGCCGAAGAAGGAGCGGATGTCATCGCGACTGATATCTGTGAACAGATCGATGTCGTCCCTTACGAGATGTCCACCAAAGCTGACCTCGATGAGACGGTGCGACAGGTAGAAGCCCTTGGCAGACGGGTCGTGGCAAGGGTGGCCGATGTTCGTTCTGTCGATCAGATGGAATCGGCCGTCGAAGATGGGGTCGCACAGTTGGGTCGGCTGGATATCGTATGTGCGAACGCAGGAATAACTGGTCCCCTGACAGCTGGTTCATCCTTGGGCGATCGAGTACATGCGTTCCGCCAGGTGGTCGATACAAACTTAACGGGAACATTCGTCACGATCGAAGCAACAAAGAAGCATCTGATCGCAGGAGGTGCAGGGGGCTCGATCATTATCACGAGTTCATTGGCGGCATTTAAGACCCTGGGTGCTGGCGGCGGATATGGCGAAGCCAAACATGGACTTATGGGACTCATGAAGGCTGCCGCTCATGAACTCGCGCCATATTTTATCCGGGTGAATTCTATCCACCCGTCAAACGTCGATACTCCCATGATCATGAACGATGCTCTGTTCCGAGTGTTTCGGCCAGATCTGAAGGACCCTTCAATCGACGACGCCAAGGATATTTTGCAGTTCTTGAACTTAATGCCCGTCCCCTATCTCGACGTGTCGGACATCAGCAATGCCGTGATCTTCCTGGCATCAGACGAGGGGCAATTCATCACTGGCGTCAGTCTTCCCATTGATGCCGGGGGATCGATCAAGTAGGGCGTGTTCTCATCCGATCGACGACCTCCGGAATCCAGGCCACCTGGCCCTGTCGAGGTTGTTGCGACGTATCGCGTCCTGCCTCAACTGATCTCCCCACCCAAACCACTTCAACCCCACGCTCAGCCCCCTTGACGCTAGGCATTTGAGTTCTGATGTCCTACGTGGTCACCTGCACCGAGACTCCGCCCGGCAGTTTGTGTCGGCCGGCAGTGGCCCTAATCCCCTTCCCTCGTCCCAGGACCGTCTGCACCGCCTGGACGAGAGTGACTACTCTCCATTCCATGGCATCCTGGTCCTGTCATGCGTAGCCGTAGACGGAGGGAAAATTGTGAGCTCGGGTTCGGCTAGAGGTCGGCCGCCGAAGCCGCAGGGGGGGGCCGAGATGGCAGCTCTGGTCGAAGCGATGTGGACGGTGATGGCCAAAGATGGCTCACTCGAGCCTTCTATACGTGAAATCGTTGCCGAGGCCGGGTTAGCACCGAAGGCCTTCTATCGCCACTTCACGACAAAGGACGATCTCCTCGTGCTTGCACTCAACGAGGGCTCGCGACTTCTCGCCCTTTACCTCCAACGGCGGATGGCTCGTGTGAGCAGCAGCCCCGAAAAAATTGGCGAGTGGATACGAGGAGTTGCGGGCCAGGCTGCTACGCCCAGAGCAATTCGGCGAACATCGCCCTGGTCGCTTTCCATGGGCCGGCTCGAGCGCGACTTTCCGGCGGAGCTGGCGCGAAACCAGGCCCTAGTCATCGCTCCGCTCGAGGAGATTATCCGCCAGGAGGTCGCAGCAGCGCGTAGCGTTAGTTCTGACTCGAAGACCGACGCACGCGTGATCTTCGCCGCCGCAACCGACATACTTCGACGATCGCTCCTGGCCGGCACTGCTGCCGCGACGGACGAGGTCGAGCACCTGGTTAAATTCACTCTGCGCGGCCTTGGCTTGGTCGCGTGATCGGGCGAGCGGGGCAACCATTAGTCTGAGTAACGCTCGCTGGAGTGCCCAGAAGGGGCAGGCGTCGCGTCGCTCGGTTCTCCGCAGCCTTGGTCAATCACGCTCTGGACAAGCAGGCTCCTCTGAATCTGACGCGTCGCACCCGTTCGCGGGAGCGACTCTCTTATCTCGAGTCGTCGGGGATGCTTAAACCTCGCGAGAGTGCCAGCACAGCGAGACTGGAGGTCGTCAAGAGTAACGACCGCTCCGGGCTCAAGGACGGCAAAGGCCGTAATTACTTCACCCCAGGCGACGTCAGGGACTCCCGCGACCGCGATGTCAACGACGCCCGGCATCCCGGCAAGAATTTGATCAATTTCTACCGGCGCCACCGATTCACCACCGGTACGAATGATCTCTTTCGATCGCCCGACGATGCTGTAGTAGCCCTCCTCGTCGCATTCTGCCAAATCGCCAGTTCGAAACCAGCCGTTGTGGAGCGATGCGCTCGTGTTTACGGGGTCCCGGAAGTAGCCGCTGAAAAGAAACGGACTTCGAACAACGAGCTCCTTGTCAGCCTCGAGTCGAATTTCACATCCGGGGGCTGAGGGGCCAACCGAGCCTGGTTTTCTATGGACGTCTTCGGGCCACAGCCGACATACGCCTCCTGCCTCCGTCGAACCATAGGTGACCGAAGTGGCTGTGCCTGGAAATCTCTGAGCGATCTCGTCCAATAGAGCAGCGGAGGTCGCCGATGTGCCGGTGTCACACATACGGAGGCATTCAAGGTCGAAGTTGTTGAGGTCGGCATCGAGGATTCGACGCCAGACCGCCGGTATCGCGTACAGACGAGTAACTCGGCGGCGGTGAATCGCCTCGAGGATGGACTCGGCATCAGCGCGCTCGACATAGACCACCTCATCGCCATTGGCCCACGCTGTCATTGGCCCATACCAGCCAGCGGTGTGGAAATGAGGAAACATACAAAGCGTTGGGCCGTTTGGTGCCTGGGTTTGATCGATCATCATTCGCAGCCGAAGGGCTCGGTGTGAAAGCTCCACGCCCTTGGGTACATCGGAAGAACCGCTGGTGAAGAACACGACGTGCGTCGAGGTTTCGTCGATATTGGGCTGCCCAACCCCGGTCAAAGACGCATCGCGGTGCAGTTCGCTAATGGACGTAATGCCAGCAGACACTTCGTCTCCGATCACGAGCCGCGCGTCAATTCGGCCGAGGATCCCATTCACCTCGCTCTTCGTGGCCGCTGGATTGAGTGGGATAAATGCTACGCCTATTCGAGCGGCCGCAAACCAGAGTGGTATGGCGGAGATGGTCGTGGAGCCACACCACACGATTCGATCGCCGACGGTCAATCCCTGGCCCGCAAGTGCCCGCGTAAGTCTCTGCGCGTCGGTCTCTAATTCGGCAAATCGAAGTTCAGTGTCGCCAAATGACGCCGCGACTCGCTTGGGACTACGGTGCGCAGCCAAGGACAGAACATCGCCGACTAACAACGGCTGCACTGTCAGTCTTTCAACTCGATCTGGATCTCGTAGAAGCGCTTGGTTCCGATGTTCACCGCCCGCTCGGTGCCACCCCGCTTCAAACTGAACGTCTGCTGACGTGATACATCAGCCTCGACGTGCTTGCCCGAGCTGCCCTCAGCGGGGATGCCCGCGATGCGGTCGCCCTCGATCACGACGACGGCATAGTCCAGATCGTGGTGGTGCATTGGCAATTCCTCGCCTGGCAGTAGGTCGATCTCCCAAATCCGCACACGATCATTCTCGAAAAGGATCGAGCTACCTACCTCGCCAAATTGTTCCATACCTTGCCTCCTCCTGACGTTGCAGTCGATGTTTCAAGCATCCATCTTGCCGATGGGCGGGGTAGCACAATCGTCCTTAATTACGCCGACTTTGTAGACCGAACCGAGCGTACTATTGAGATAATCCGGGGCATCAAGTGTGTCGACAAACCACCCAGTGGGACACATCGTCAAGATCTCAACGAAACTGAATCCCTGGTACTCCCACTGCACTTCGAAAGCGCGCTTAATCATGCGCCGAGTCCGCGCAACGTTGCCAGCCGAATTCACAGCACATCGAGCGACATACGACGATCCGCGCAGACCGGCGACGACATCGGCGATGGCGATCGGGTAGCCGTGCTTCTCCGCATCCCGGCCCTCGAGCGAATTCTTTGTCCGCTGCCCTAGTACTGTAGAGGCAGTCATTTGACTGCCAGTCTCTCCGAGCACCCCGTTGTTGAGTAGCACACAGGTGATCGCCTCGCCCCGCGCCGCCGCGTGCATGACCTCCTGGAGACCTTCGCTCACCATGTCACCATCACCCTGTACGGTCATCACCAGCGTGCCTGGGCTTGTCCGCTTCACTCCGGTCCCGAGCGATGGTGCTCGACCGTGCAGGGCTTGGAGCACTTCAATGTCGAGGTTCGAGGCAAACAGGGTGTAGCACCCGACACCGAATACCGCGATGGTGCGCTGGGTGAGTTCCATTTCCGCGACCATTTCGACAAGACTCCGCATGGCGATCGGCTCTCCGCATCCAGGGCAGAGTTGATGTTCGCCAGAGATGATCAGAGCAGGTGTGAAGTCGTCGACCAGCTTACCTGAAGGGGCCTTTCGCATCGAGACCACTGAGCGTTCGTTCATCGGGATTTACTCTCCATGGCTATATGGCACTGCTCGAAGCAAGCGCGGACCTTGGCTTTCAGCGTTTCTATTTCAAGGACAGGTGCAATCCCAAAACCCGAGCGATCGAAACTGACGCCGCCGATAAAGGTCACCGGACAATTCCCCGACACTGCCAACTGAACATCCACCAGCATCTGCCCTCGATTGAGTTCGAACACCGCAACGCCTCGCACTCGATCTGCAACCGCCGAGATAGCCGCTGCAGGAAATGGCGAGAGGGTGACCGGACGGATGATGCCGACTGGAATCCCCTCGCTACGAAGCTCTTCGACCACGGCACGGAGGTAGCGCGCCGGGGTACCGTATGCGACGACAACCAGTTCCGCGTCTTCAGTTTCGAACGAATCCACCCGCTGTTCAACGCCAGTCTCGATCTCATCCATTACGTCCGCTAGGGCCTCGAGCCAGCCCCCGTGGGTCACGAACTCGGGGTCGCTTCGCTTGTTGGGAGTCAAGGGCGAGAGGAACCGCGCATTCCCGCTCCCACCCGTCGAACCGTCAAGCGCCCACGGCTTCGATGGATGTGACTCCTTGTCAATCGCCGGGATCTCGACCGCCTGTTGGGTGTGTGCTAGGTAGTAGTCGCCGATCACGATCACGGGCGTTCGCCACCGATCTGCGAGATTGAAGGCATCTCCCACCAGATCGACGGCCTCTTGCACGTCGGCAGGGGCGAGTACAATATGGGTATAGTCGCCGTGACCACCCCCCCGGGTGGCCTGAAAATAGTCGCCCTGGCCGCGCGCCATATTGAGTACCACGAGTGGGAGTCGAGCCCGGCTCATCTCAGCTAGCGACTCCTGCATGAGCGAGAGACCCTGGCCAACCGAGCCGGTCGCCGTGCGGGTACCGGTAGAGGTGGCGCCCCATGCCATACCAATCGCCTCAATCTCGCTGTCGGCGTTCATGCAGATGCCGTCAACTGTGGGAAGCAAGCGCGACATGTGTTCGAGTACCTCGGTAAATGGTGTCATTGGATAGCCACTGAAGAACCGACACCCAGCGGCCACCATCGCTTGAGCGATGGCCTCACAACCTTCCGTCAGTTGACGCGTCATCGGGGGTTCTTCCGAGTGGCAACCATCTCGACAGGGCCAGAGGGAAGCGCCTTCGGCTCATCGAACTTCCAAACCTGGAACACAAAATCAGGGCAGATTTGGGCACAGGCTTGGCAGGCCGTACACCCAGCAGACAGCTCCGGGTAGCGAAAGCCGCGCTCATTAAGTCGGCCGTTCGACATACTGAGGACTCCTGGTTTGCAAGCGTCGATACAGAGCTCGCACCCCTTGCACGCCTCAACATCAATCGTAATTGTTCCGCGGGTCATCACCGTTGGCTCACTCACTTTGCGGCTACCTCCACGTTCCAAGCTGGCACGACCGGCCCATCAATGAGTTCGAATCCAGCCGAGATAGCACGGGCGTTCGCGTCGAGATGTTCGATTCTGTAACTCGGTAACACCGACTCGGCTGCAGATAGCAGGGCGTGCAGTGACACAATGCCAGTCGCAGAAGCAAAGGCCCCGAGAGCACACAGACTTGCGGCACGGGGGGCCTCAAGTGCCGCCGTGATCTCGGTGGCCCTGACCTCAACCACGGTGGATTCTTCGGGCTTGGTGAAATCGCGAAAAACGCTTGAATCGATTAGGACAATGCTGCCCGGCCTAAGTCGCCGACGCAGGAGGTTCCAGTATTCCGGGTGCATCGCTATCGCGCCCCAATAGCGCGAGACAGTTGGCGGCGACGTGACTCGGCCCTCACCGATG
>Ga0302325_10031933_pt1 | contig 10819 bp, 7 predicted proteins | sample Palsa_T0_2_FD_201948 | JGI IMG/M metagenome (GOLD analysis project Ga0302325, IMG submission 201948) | Peat permafrost microbial communities from Stordalen Mire near Abisko, Sweden - Palsa_T0_2 | ecosystem: Environmental > Terrestrial > Soil > Palsa > Peat permafrost | place: Sweden: Abisko... | reverse complement strand
TCTAACGTGGGGCAGCAGGATAAGCGGCAGCTTTCCGACTTCGGTGCGAACTTCCCTGGCGTCATCAATCCGCAATTGCCGGATATCAATATCAGCGGCTTCATCAATCTCAACGTGACCGACCTGTTCAACGAGCACGACAACATTTACCAGGTGGGTGACACGTTCCGCTGGACTCATGCCAAGCACTCCGTAAGCATCGGAGGCGAGTTCGAGCGTCTGGAGCTTTACAACTTTGGCTCCTCCGGCGACAACGGAACCTTTACCTTCAATGGAACCAGGACCGCGGGAACCGTAGCCAACCCGACCAACCCGGGACATACTGTCACGGTAACCGGCAATGCCTTTGCCGACTTCCTCATCGGCCGCCCAGCGACTCTGCTCCAGGCCAGCCCCTATCATCGCAACGCAAAGACATTTGACGGCTATGTCTTCGCAGAAGACGACCTTCGTCTCACCCAACGTCTCACCTTGGACCTTGGTGTGCGCTACGCTATCTTTCAACCCTTCGGCATCACCGGCAACCGTACCAACACCTATCGTTCCGGGCAGCAATCCACGCTTGTCCCCACCGCTCCTCTGGGCATGGTGTTTCCCGGCGATAAAGGGATCCAGAACGGGTTGGCGCCTACGGATTATCACAACCTGGCCCCTCGTGTGGGCGTCGCCTTTGACCCGTTCGGCAATGGACGGATGAGCATCCGGGCAGCCTATGGATTGTTCTTTGAAGATCTTCGTTCCGATATCTACACTTATGCGGCGGTCAATCAGCCTTTTGTCGTCTCCAACACGCTCAATGTCCCCTTCAGCCTGACCAACCCCTACCAGGGCGTCGTTGATCCTTTCCCCTACACCTACAATCCCTCGAGCCCACGCTTCACGTTTCCCATGAGCCTCTTCACCGTGCCCGCGCCCACGATGAATTCGCCGTACGTCCATGACATCAGCGCGTCCATCCAGCAGGCAATCTTTGGCGGAATGCAGCTCAACGTCGGTTACGTAGGCAAGCTCGAGCATGGGCTGGTGCGCATGACGCAAGCCAACCCCGCTGTCTACGGACCAACCGCGACCTTGGCCAACACCGACACACGACGTCCGTTGCTGCCTGGCATCTACGCGAGTGTCCGCCAAATCTGCATGTGTTCTCCTGCGACGTATAACTCCATGCAAGCGTCGCTTTCCAAAAATTACGCGCACGGTCTCACCTTCAAGCTGGCTTATACCTGGGGCAAGCTGATCGATCAGTACTCCGCAACCAACCTGGGCCAGTTCCCGCAGAACCCGGCGAACCCCGCGGGCGACCGCGCCCGTTCCGACTACGACCGCCGCAGCGTGTTCTCCGGTTCCATCGTCTACCAGATTCCGTTTTACAAAGACTCGAACTTCGTCCTGCGGCAGGTCTTCTCCAATTGGTCGGTAGACAGCCTGGTGCAGCTCTCGAGCGGCTTACCGTTCAATGTCATTACCGGGCGCGATGCCTCGCTGACCGGCGTAGACTATGATCGGCCCAACGTGGTCGGCATCCCGTACCGCCCGCGTTACATCAACCGCGCCGACGAGTTGTCGCAATTCTTCAACAAGAATGCCTACGTCGCCAATAACCCCGGCCAGTACGGCAACTCCGGCCGCAACCCGCTCAGCGGTCCTGGCCTTGCAAACGTCAACATCTCGCTGGTGCGCAGCTTCCCGATCGGTGAGCGCTTTGGGGAACTCCAATTCCGCTCCGAGTTCTTCAATGCCCTAAATCATCCGAACTTTGGCCAGCCCGACCCCAATTACAACGACCTCTCTACGAGCTTTGCCTCCATTACCTCGACCGCTACCTCGACGGGCGATCCTCGTATCGTGCAGTTTGCGCTGCGTTACCAATTCTAAGAGGAGAAAAAATGGGCATCATGACTCGTAGAGATTTTCTGCAGACCTCGGCTGCACTAGCCGCCTTTGCCATGACCTCACCAGGGGGTGCTGCCCCGTTCTCTTCCGGCGCGGAGTGGTTCGACCGGCCGATGCGATGGGCGCAGCTCAACCTGAGTGAAGACGATGTTGCCAAGATGGACCGCCAGTATTGGCTAAACTACTTCCTCACGATCCACGCCGACGCGCTCTGTCTTTCGGCGGGCGGCGTCGTAGCGTTTTACCCCACCAAGATCCAGTACCACCATCGCAGCCACTGGCTTGAGGGGCACGAGGATTTCTGGCCGGTTATGCTCGCGGGCTGTCGCAAGCAGAATATGGTCGTGCTTGCCCGCACCGACCCGCATGCCACGTATGACGACGTCGCCGAGGCTCACCCGGACTGGATCTCGGTTGGGCCGGACGGCAAGAAGCGTCCTCATCCTGACTATCCAGGGATGTGGCTAACCTGCACACTTGGCCCCTACAACCTCGATTTCATGACCGAGGTTACACAGGAGATTGTCGAGCTCTACGACGTAGACGGAGTCTTCGCCAATCGCTGGACCGGCAACGGCATGTGCTACTGCGACCACTGCCGGCAGGACTTCCGCGCCGCGTACAACCAGGACCTTCCCCGCGATCACAACCCCCGCAATCCGGTTTATCGCAATTACCTCGCCTGGGAGCAAGGGCGCCGCTTCGAAATTTGGGCAAAATGGGACGGAGTTATTCGCAAAGCCCGGCCTAATGCCCGTTACATCGCCAACTCCGGTGGCGGAGCCACCAGCGGTCTGAACATGAAGAAGGTGGGGGAACTGGCTCCAACACTTTTTGCCGACCGGCAATGCCGCGAGCGCGTAATGGTGCCCTGGGCCAATGGCAAAAACGCCAAGGAGTACCGCTCCACCCTGGGCAATAAGGCGATCGGCGGCATCTTCAATGTGGGCATCGTTTCCCCCTATCGATGGCTCAACTCCACCAAGAGCCCGGCAGAGACTCGCCTGTGGGTCCAGGATGGCATGGCCAATGGTCTGCGCCCGTGGTTCAACATGGTCTCGGGACAACTCCACGACAGGCGCGGACAAAAGGTCATAGAAGATCTCTATGTCTGGCATTACCAGAACGAAAAATACTTCCGCAACCTCGCCCCCGTGGCTGGGATCGGCATCGTCTACTCGCAGCAAACGGCGGAGTTCTATGCCGGCGCCGCAGACATGCATCGACTGGTGGAAGACCCTCAGCTGGGCATCTATCAGGCGCTAATCGAAGCCCGAATCCCGTTTGAGATGGTGCACGAACTCAACCTGGACGCTGCTAACCTGGGCCGCTTCAAATCCCTGATCCTGCCCAACATTGCTGCCCTCTCCGATCAACAGTGTGAGCAATTAAGGGCCTACGTAAAGGGCGGAGGCAGCCTGGTCGCGACCTATGAGACTTCGCTTTGTGACGAGCAGGGCAACCCCCGTGCCGATTTTGGCTTGGCCGACCTCTTCGGCGCCTCGTTCGTATCCCGCGTCAACGGCAAAGCGCCGCTGCAGAACACCTATCTCTATCCTGAAAAGTCCAGTCCTTATTACGCCGCGCTGCTTAAAAATCTGGAAGACGCCGACACCATCATCGGAGGCACATGGCAGATCAACGTAAAGGCTCACGCCGGCGTTCAGACACCGCCGCTGTCGCGTATTCCGGCCGTCGCCAATCTCCCCATGGAGAAAACTTTCTGGACGGTCGACAAGACAGACGTTCCTGACGTACTGATGAATCAGGTGGGCGCCGGCCGCGTCGTGTATTTCCCTTGGGATATCGATCGCGTGTACTGGGAGGTGATGGCCTACGATCACGCGCTGCTGTTGCTCAATGCCATCGCGTGGGCCACGAATGAACCCTCTCCTCTGCGCGTCGAGGGGCAGGGAATGTTCGACGCCACGGCATGGTTGCAGAAGGATTCCATGACCGTTCACCTGGTGAACCTGACCAATCCCATGGCCATGCGTCCGCAGATGCATGAGCTGATCGCTTCGCCGCCACAGAGAGTCGAGGTCGAAATCCCCAAAGGGAAGCGAGTGGCGAAGGTCCATGCCTTGATGAAAGTAGGCCCTGTTCAGCACACTCTGAGCGGGGATACGCTCAAGTTCCAGGTCCCCTCTGTGCTTGATTACGAGGTGATCGCCATTGACTTCGCCTAGGACCGGCCCATGCGAAAGCCGTCGCCAAGCTCATTAGCACTGGGGCTGATCCCCTTCATCGGCATGTGCTTCTCGGTGTCCCTGTGGGACAGGGTCGAGCCGATGATCTTTGGCCTGCCCTTCAATCTCTTCTGGCTGCTGGCGTGGATTGTCATCAGCAGCCTTTGCCTCGCCCTGGCAAATTCGATCGAAACGAGACGGAATCGAGAATGACAAAATGACTCCGGCCGTCGTAGCCATGGGCTTGATCTCTCTTATCGTGTGCGTGGGCACGCTGGTGGGCTTGCGGGCCGGTGTTGGCCGAACCAAAAACCTTGAGGAGTGGTCTGTCGCGGGCCGCAGCCTGGGCGTCGTCTTTGTTTGGCTGTTGATGGCCGGCGAGCTTTACACTACCTTCGCCTTTCTCGGAGCAAGTGGGTGGGCCTATTCGCGCGGCGGCCCTGCGCTCTACATCATGGCCTATATCACGCTGGGCTATGTTATCTCGTTCTTTCTTCTTCCCTACATATGGCATCTGGGACAGAAGTATGGTCTGCAAACACAATCCGACTTTTTCGAAAAACGATACAACAGCAAGCCGCTGGCAATTTTCACCTCGTTGACCGGGGTCTTGTTCCTCATTCCGTACCTCCAGATTCAGTTGGCTGGCCTCGGCATTATCGTGCAAGTCTGCAGCTTCGATCAGATTCCGCGAAATCTTTCTGTCCTGATCGCAGTGTGTATCATTGCCGGCTTTGTCTTCGCCGGCGGCATGCGCGCCGTGGCATGGGTGTCCGTAGTCAAAGACTTTCTGATGATTGTGGCCGCGCTCACCATTGGTGTCTACGTTCCGTATCATTTCTTCGGCGGGGTATCGCCTCTATTCCACCAACTTGCCGCCGTGCATCCCGGCCATCTCACCATGCCGGGCGCGACCAAGGCGATGGGGCACTCCTGGTTCATCTCGACGGTCATGCTGAGCGCCTGTGGTTTCTACATGTGGCCCCACACGTTCGGCTCGGCGTTTACCGCCAGGAGCGGGGAGACATTACGCCGCAACGCGATCGTTACCCCTCTTTATACGCTCAGCCTTGCCTTCATCCTCATCACGGGCTTTGCGGCGGTGTTGTTGCTTCCCCATCTTTCGAATCCGGATATGTCTCTGCTGCTGCTGGCGCGCAATACGTTCCCGGCATGGTTTCTCGGGATCATTGGAGGCGCCGGTGCGTTAACCGCCATGGTGCCGGCCGCGATTATCATCCTTACGGCATCAACGTTATTTGCGAAGAATGTCTATCGTCCTCTGTTTGCGCCGCGGATGACAGAGGAGGGAATCGCCAGGCTGGCTAAGGTGATGGTGTTGCTTTTGGCGCTAGTGAGTTTTTATCTTGCGTTGCACAGTTCAGCGACATTGGTGGCGCTCCTATTGCTCGGCTATGCCGGAGTTTCGCAATTTTTTCCGGCTGTAGTCTTCGGCCTCTTCTGGCCGCGTGTAACGACCATCGGTGTGACCGCGGGGTTAGTGATCGGCATGCTTTCGGTCGCAGTTCTTATGCTGTCGCACCGCGATCCTTTCCACGGAGTCAATGCCGGATTTTTCTCCTTACTGCTGAACGCCTTTTTCACCTGGCTGGTGAGCCTGCTGACCCCACGTAGGCCCAACCCCCTGCCGCTGATAAGTTAAGCGCAGAACGAGCCGATCCAACCGCAATTTGATTGCTCGGCGTCCCCCGATCCGCTATGCTTTGCCAGTTTCTCCCCGTTACGTCTAGGAGGGACCATGCAACGGCGTTCGTTTCTCAAAGCGGTCGCAATGGCAGTTCCTGCCGCCGGCCTACAGACTTTTCTTGTCACTCAGGCTCGCGCGCCCAGACCCCTGCGTTACCCCCCGCGCCCGAGAGCTGCATGTCACAAGTTGTCACTCTGTCCAATATCCCAAAAATCTAAAATTGCATGGTAGAAATTGGCGGAATTCATTCGACGTGTAGATAGAACAGCCAATTCGGCTGGAATCGACGACCAGGAGAGAATCCGATGCGTTTCATGATGATTGTGATCCCCAAAGGGTATGAGACGGCAGCTCCGGACGCAGCCCCAAGCGCCGAGGCGGTGGCCAAGATGATGGTGTACAACAAGAGCCTGCAGAAAGCGGGCGTACTGCTTGCGCTCGATGGGCTTTTTCCCCCTTCGACCGGGGCGCGTATTTCTTATACAGACGGCAAAGCTACGGTTACGGATGGACCGTTCGCTGAGGCCAAAGAGGTCATCGGGGGATACTGGATCATTCAAGTGCGCTCGCGAGAAGAAGCGATCGAATGGGCTAAGCGAGCACCGATGGCAGGCAATGAAATCATCGAAGTGCGTCAGATCCACGAGATGGGCGATTTCCCCGCGGACGTGCAGAAAGCAGCGGAAGGCTTCGAGAATCTCCCGAACGCGGCAGCCGCCAAGGCATGAGCGACATTCACAGGACGATTGAGGCGGTGTGGAAGATCGAATCCACACGCCTCATCGCCAGCATTGCCCGCGTGACCCGCGACATCGGCATTGCGGAGGAACTTGCTCAGGATGCGCTGGTAGCAGCGCTTGAGCAATGGCCGGAAGAAGGCGTTCCGGAAAAGCCTGCCGCCTGGCTGATGACAGCGGCGAAGCGGCGAGCCATCGACTACCTGCGCCGTGGCCGGATGCTTGAGCAAAAGCACGGAGAGATCGCGCGCGAGCTTGAGTTCCAGCAGCAGCAGCTTGCCGAAGCGCTGGATCGTGCTCTGGAGCAGGTCATCGATGATGACGTCCTGCGTCTGATCTTTACCGCCTGCCATCCGGTGCTGGCGGTGGAAGGACGCATCGCACTAACGTTGCGCCTGATCTGCGGCCTCTCCACAGCCGAGATTGCTCGGGCCTTCCTGGTGCCTGAGAAGACTCTGGGACAGCGGATCTTTCGCGCCAAGAAGACTCTCTCCGAAGCCCATGTTCCCTTTGAAACTCCGCGTGGGGACGAGTTGCGCGCGAGGGTTGAGTCCGTTCTCTCCGTGGTCTACCTGATCTTCAACGAGGGATATACCGCAACGTCCGGAGAAGAGTGGATGCGCGTAGTCCTCTGTGACGATGCGTTGCGGCTTGGGCGCATGCTCGTGGAACTTCTTCCCGGTGAATCTGAAGTTCACGGCCTTTTGGCACTCATGGAACTGCAGGCGTCGCGCAATGCGGCACGCCGGGGACGAAAGGGAGAAGCAATTCTATTGATGGAACAAGACCGTTCCCGGTGGGACCACGCGCAGATCCATCGAGGAATGGCCGCGCTCCATCACGCGCAGAGGCTGGGTGGCGGGGCCGGCAACTATGCTCTTCAGGCGGCGATCGTCGCCTGCCACGCGCGAGCCAGTAATGCGGCAGAAACCGACTGGGAGCGCATCGTCCTTCTCTACGACGCTCTTCTCCAGATCCGGTCATCCCCCATCGTGGCGCTGAATCGTGCGGTGGCCGTCGGAATGGCACAAGGTCCCGCCGCGGGGCTCGATGCCCTGGATGGTATCGCTACTGATCCTGCGCTAACGGGCTACCATCTGCTTCCCAGTGTCCGGGGAGACCTGCTCATGAAACTGGGCAGGTTCACCGAAGCTCGTGAAGAGATTCAACGCGCCATCGCGATGACCCAAAACAAGCGAGAGCAGGAATTACTCATGGAGAAAATAAAGCAGATGCGGCAGATGTAGCCAGAAGCATCAGCGATTGCTTCTGCGCATCCTGTAGTGCAAGCGAAGAAACTTCATTCCCCACATCCAAAGAGTATGGTTCGCTCGTACCGTGCCGGATTCAGCGGCATAGACATGAATCTCTTCTTTTAAACTCCTCACGTATCGGGCCCAAATCATTCCCGATCCCGCATGCACGACAAAGTAAAATCCCCCTGCCGAAAGGTCTGAAGAACCCGTTCCACTCCGGCCAGGCATCCAACTCAAACTCTGATGTTTGTTCATAAAATTCCCTTACGGTGGGAGACACGGCCGAGAGATCACTATTTCCCTCTTCCAAATCCCGGAAATCGGCGATCAAACCGCGTATCCCGCTTCGGACTGTTTTCAATCCTTGCTCGTCTGCATACTTTTCGAAAAAATGTTTGCCAATCTGTCGCGTTCCCCCGGCTGGGCCGTCTAGCCAGGAGTGGTCTGTTAAAGAGATGTACCGGCCCGTCGCGCGGACCCACTGCTGCGTGGTCCAGTCGCTTAGATCTCCTCTCTTCTCTCCCAACCAGATCACGGAGGTATTATGTCATTCCTACGCGCCGTTCGGTGCGCCCGGAACAAATTGCGCGGTGAGCGCTTTGGCCGTTCTCAACATCACGGTGCCTTTTGCCGCCGCACCTTCAGGTGCGAATCAAAGGATCTCAGCGCAGCGGTTCCAATATATTCGTGGAGTTCGGCTCGGTTCACGCCAGTAGCATCGACCCATGCCTCGGGATAATTATCTCGGCCGATCTGATCGCATTCATTGCCGAAAATCTCGTGATTGACGGGACCCGGGAGTACATCCAGCTGCGCATGCGGAATGTATTTGGCCGCGAACTCTGCATTATCCTTGGCGGGAGTCGTGGTGTCACCGGCGCCAACGATGATGTAGGCTGGGACTGCCGTGCGTCGAAGTCCCGGCGCGTCCATTCCAAACCCCTGGATGTCGCCAGGCGCCATCGCGAAAACCGCCTTGACCCTTATATCGCGCACACCAAGCGCGGGTTTGGCGTCGACGCTCATCTGCTCACGCACATAGGCCGGTACCATCTCATTGTTCTTCCAGCCCCGCTGGTAAGCGAGAAACAGGTCTGGATTGATCTCGGCTCCCCCGATCCAAACGGCGGTAAATCCCCCTTGGGAATGACCTGCTACGCCGATCTGACCGGGATCGATGCGCGGACCCCACTTCTTATCCTCGAGGAGGTGGGAGATATCGAGACTGATGTCGCGCGGCCGCTGCCAAATCCGGTTGCGCACGTACAGCGCGCTCGAGTCATAAGTATTTGCACGGTAGTGATAAACCATTGCGACGATATAGCCGTGCGCGGCCAGGTATTCGCCGAACCATGCATACACCGAGCCGTTGCCGCCCGCCCCATGCGAAAAGACGATGAGCGGATGCCTCAGACCGTCAACCACTGGCGGCGCGTCTTTGTAAAGATGCAAGTTGGAAGACAGAAAAATGTGGAACGGCTTGGCAGTACGCTCTGGAGCAGCGGGATAGATCAGCATGAAGTTCAGGGATCGGCCACCTGCTGCCGGCTCGGAGAATTCCACCTGTGTCATCCCTACTTTATGCGGAGTAGCGGGAATGACGGCCTGGGCGGCGGTCTCATCGCAATACAGCGCGCAAATTAGGACTGCAAAACCGAGCAAGAAACTGCCCAGCCTATTTGCGTATTCGGTTGGATTATTGGTCCGCGAACAACAGGCCGCTAACATTCTCTACTCCCTTAGTCTTTAGGACGGGTAGTCAGTTTTTATCGAAGGCACTAGCACGGCCTCATAGGCAAACCTCGCCTAAAGAGTGGCGCGGCTCAGATCATCGCACGGGCAGAACGACAAGGCAACGGGGCTTTAACAGGGATGGTTCGCCCCTTCATCCCAAATTCGACGGGCGCACTTTTCCTTCGTACTAGTGGACTGTAACGGCTGATTCAGGAGTAGAACCAGATCTGAGAAAATGCGCGATCCTTCTAGGCGTCGCGGCTCTCATGCTTTGTATCAGGGCCTGACTTTAGTCGGGCCGCAGAGGGCTGAGAAAGAATTGGGCTTTAGCCCCTGCGGTTCTAATGAATCAGCTGTTACAGTCCACTAGCGGTAAGGCTGTGCACCTTGTTCGGAAATCCATGGACCAGAACGCCAATCTTGTTGCGATGTCGTCCCCCCAATCCGGCGCGATACAGAAGGATGTTTCTATGCCTGCGACTGACGGGCAGTACTGAAGGGTTGGTATATGCGACCTGCGAAAGGGAACGGATCTGCGGTGATTTTGTTGCATGGGATGGCTGACAACCGGCAAGGGGTGACAGGTTTCGCCCACATGTTTCTGATGCATGGATATGCTGTTCTTTTGCCCGACTCGCGAGCGCATGGAGAGAGCGGCGGCAGCCTGGTGACCTATGGGGTGATGGAGCGGGACGATGTGCGGCGATGGGCGGAGTGGCTGCGTCCGCGAATCACAGGTTGCGTAGACGTCTTTGGCGAATCAATGGGCGGGGCTATAGCGGTGCAGACGAGCGCGGTGACTCCCGGATTGTGTGCGGTCGTTGCGGAGTCGTCCTTTGCCAGCTTTCGTACCATCGCGAACGACCGGATTGAACAGGAAACCCCACTGTCGCCGTGGTTTACGCAAACGCTGGGAATACCCACGCGGGAAAGTGCACTGCTCTACACCCGGCTGCGCTACGGAGTGAATCTGGCCGATGCCGATCCCTTAAAGGCGATTGCGGTTTCTCGCGTGCCAACTTTGCTGATCTGCGGCACCGAGGACTCGAATATCCCTATGCGGCACTCGATGGCGCTGGAGCGCGCCGGACGAACCCACACGCAGCTATGGATCGTCGAGGGGGCCGGGCATACGGCAGCAATGAGCATAAATCCTGCGAAATACGAGGTCGAAGTCGTCGGTTGGTTCGATGGGCACGGCGGATCGCGGTGATCCCTATTTCCCGTCCGCGGATTTCCCAGGTCGGTCCAATCAAGCATTCGCGAAAGATGAACCAACGGAGTCTCCTTTGCGTATAAAGT
>Ga0302325_10031927_pt1 | contig 10820 bp, 9 predicted proteins | sample Palsa_T0_2_FD_201948 | JGI IMG/M metagenome (GOLD analysis project Ga0302325, IMG submission 201948) | Peat permafrost microbial communities from Stordalen Mire near Abisko, Sweden - Palsa_T0_2 | ecosystem: Environmental > Terrestrial > Soil > Palsa > Peat permafrost | place: Sweden: Abisko... | reverse complement strand
CCAGTCGCCTGGAGTTCAATGCGGGCTCGCTCGGCAAACGCGTGGGCGCCCATAGTGGAAAACAACTCGTGGGCAATTCGGAGGTGCGCTCGGGCGTCTAGTCGGCGCTTTTGGCGTCGGAGCCATTCCCCATAGAGTAAGTGAGCGCGTGCGACATCGTTCGCCGCATCGACTCGCTCCAACCGATCAACAGCGTCCCGATAGTGTGCTTCAGCCGCATCACCGGTTTCCATAAGAGCGCGAGACCGCGCGACCAGACCCAGAGCAAGCGGCGTTGCCGTTGCGTAATAGCGGAGAGAAAGCCTCTCGAAGGCGATTGACGCGGTGGCGCTGTCACCCGCGCGGACGGCGGCCTCGACAACATCGGGAAGACTTCGCGTTCCGTACCTAAAAGGGTCATTGCTGAGGAGGCGTTTAGCGGAGGCAAGTGCCTCGTCATAGTGTCCACGCCCGAGTCCCAGAATGAGCAGGGCCCTATCAATGAGATTGAAAACAGACGTGACTGCCCTTTCTTTTCGCAAGGCGGCCCCGGCTTCGTGGGTTTCGGCATCGCGACCCTGCCAAGCAAACAGTTCCATTTCTAGGGACTTATTCCACCACTGACCCGAGATGGAGCGCACATCGCGACACTGTGCGTAAAGAGCCTCGGCTCGTTCGAAGCCGCCCTTATCTAGCGCGATGGTCGCTTGCCCCAAGAGTCCTATTGCCAAGTTGTGCATCGTTCGGTGTTCCTGTCCAAGACGACCTAGACGGGTGGTTATGGCAAGACGCGCTGAGTCATCAACTAGATCTGACGCGGCTATTGCGACGAGGTCATTCCATGGCGGCCGGACGTCGGGATCGACGCGGTCGTCACAGAAGATGGAGATCGCTCGGCGCAAGCTCGGCAGCGACTCGTTGTAACCGATAGCAAGGCGCGTGGCAAAACCATGGAGGAGAAGGTCTCCAAGAGTGTTCTCCGGTCCCGACGTCTCGAATCCGCTGAGAGCCGACCGAGCGATGGTAAGCAAGGTGGCGCCTGACGATTCGGTGGTGAAGACGATTTCAGCTTTGAGGGCATCGAGCCATGCGTCGCGGGCTTGAGTTTGGTCGAATTCAGCCAGCGAGCGGGCAGCGTCGATCAATGCTGGGACGGCGTTGGGCTGATAGCGATAGTTAAGAATATTGCCGTGTATCCTTTTTGCCCTGGCATCTTCGACAGGATCGGAGAGACTTTCTGAGCCGCGTTCAAGTAATTCTTCGGCTCGTTCCGGCTCGCTTGCGGCGAGCGCCTCCTCCGCAGCATCGAGATACCTAACCGCGCGTCGGTTGCTGTTCGGGGTAAGTTCGGCGGCTCGAGCTAAGGTCGAAGCAACGGCCGCATGGCCGCCTCGACTCCGGCTGCGTCCAGCCGACTCTTCGAGCGCTGTTGCCACGCTTTCGTTTGGGCCGGCTGCAGCCGCAGCCCGGTGCCAGGCCCAGCGATCCTGATCCGACTCTTGGTCAGTTACGTCGGCGAGAGCACCGTGCACCCTCCGCCGATCGGCTATCGATGCTCCCCCATAAACCGCAGATCGAACGAGCGGGTGACGAAAGGCCACTTTCGGCCTAAGCACCAGTAGTCCGGATGCCTCGGCTCCCTCGAGCCCGTCTGGACTGATCCCAAGTTTGACCGCGCAGCGCCAGAAAATATCGGGGTCACCGCTCGGCTCAGCCGCCGCGGCGAGCAAGAGCATCTGTGACTCGGGCAACAACGCCTGAACCTGGCGCAAGAAGCGAGCCTGCAACCGATGCCCGAGCGGAAGAGGCTGAGGGAGAGGCGACCCACCTCCGAGCTCACTGGCTGTCAGCTCGTCGACGAGTTCAGTCAGGGCGAGCGGGTTCCCGTTTGTCTCGATAACCAACTGCGTAGCAATCGGCGCAGGAATGAAGGTCCGAGAGACCGAGGCGAGCAAGGCGTTGGCGTGATCTGGGGATAAACCTCTGACGAGAACCGACGGGATTCCGTCGAAGGGAACCTCCCGCTCAGACGGCTCCCGGACCCCGAAGAGCATAACGATACCGTCAGCTTGAATCCTAAGACCCACGAAGGCCAATACCTCCAGCGATTCGCGATCCAACCATTGCGCGTCATCGACAACGCAAAGCAAACCTTTTTTGGAGGCGACCCGCGCAAGCAGGGTCAGTGTGGCCAGGCTAACTAACAACCGTTGGGCTGGGACTGCTGGTTCGGACCCAAGCCCGAAGGCAGCGGAGAGCGCAGTTCCCTGCAAAACCGGCAACGCGTTGATCTCTTGAGTGAAAGGGAGGAGCAACCGGTGAAGACCGGCATAACTCAAATCCATCTCTGACTCGACGCCGGCGATTTGCACAACCGACAGCTCCCCAGCATTACTAAGGGCGAACTCAAGCAGCGTGGATTTCCCGACGCCCGGTTCACCCCTCACTACCAGCGCACCGCTCAACCCCCCGCGGGCATGGGCCAGCAACGTTGACAGCTGCTCTCGCTCCGCCTCCCGGTTGATCATCTCTCTCACGATGCCTCGGCCCGCGACACATTACCTCGGATAGTGCTCCCCCTATAAGGCGCCTCATCGCCGGCGGCAATCCAATAGAAGCAGGCGGGGGTCCTGACAGCGTGCTTCTCACGGCTTCTCCGACCCGGCGAATACCTTCCAACGGTGAATCGCCCTGGGAATTTTGAAGCATCTAGCTCTTCGGGAGAGATTACGACTTGACCGAGCTCGGCTCGGCCCCTTCCCATCGACCCGGCGGGGCACAGACGAATGATCTAACTGGCCTCGATCACTTCGACTTCACGCGTGCTCGGCGGCGACGCGCTCCCACGACGACTGCTGACGCCGGTTCTCGCTCAGCTCGGTCGCTCCGACCCGATCGATCAAGCCAGCGAGCGCCCCGCCGGCTTCGATCTCGAGCAGCTGGCGGGGATCTCCAACGAGGACCACCTTGGCCCCGGCATCGTCGGCCGACTCGACGAGTCGGCCCAGCGCCCGGGTGCCGGCCGTACTGGCCTCGTCGAGGACGACAACGTCGCGGGTCCCGAGTTAGGTCGACCTCGCTAGTGTTCGGCGGCCCCCAAGTCTCGGCGCCCGAGGGGTGGCCGAGCGGCGCGCCGTTCCCCCACGGAGCGAGGCCAAGCGCGTCGACCTGGGCCACCCAGCGCTGTCGCAGTCCAAGCGCGCTGGCACCTGCGTCGGCACCGTCCTTCGCAGCACGGGTGACAAGAGCTGCCACTTCGGCGGACCGCGCTGAGGTGGCTCAGGTCTCCCCCATCAGGTGCGCGATCTCGCGCCGGCGGGTCGAGAACGCTCGCCGCAACGGCTTGGAGACCCCGTCCAGTTCGGCTATACCGCGGGATACCTCTCCGAAGCGAACGCCTAGGGCTCTGGTGAGGCCGGCACGCAGAGCGCCCTGGCAGAGGAAACCGGCGGTCCGGGAGTGGTGGTAGAGGAGCCAGGCGTCGAACGCGGACCAGATGCCGTCGAACCCCTTGGCGACATTGGCCCCCAACACGTGGGTGTGGAGTTGGGGGTCCCCCGCCCGCGAGGTCCGGTGGGTAAAGGCCGCTGCCACCAGTCCCTCCGCGCTGAGGCCCCTCTCTCCCCCAGCATCCCGACGGACCCCAAGGGCATGACGCTCCACGTAGCCTATCGCCTGCTCGACGGCGTCCTCGTGGACGCCGCGCACGATGGCCGAGGTGGCCGGATCCGATAGGCCGAAGAGCAGAGAGACCGACTTGGGGGCCGACCAGATGAGGTCGAAGCCAGCCACCCGTTTCACCTCGTCCACCCGGCCCGCCGTCAGGATCTCGCCCTGCGGCGAGAGGCCGGCGAGCACCCGGCGGAGGTCATCGGGAGCGACGGGACCCTCAAGTCTGAGCCCCCGTGTAGTACTCCTCACGCCCGTTGGCGACAGTGGCGATGTAGTACTCGCCCGACCGCGCCACCATCTTGCCGATGGAGAGCACAGGGTCAGCCTTGGTCGGAGTCGGGCGCTGCCTCGAGCTCGGACTGGCCGACCAGGGCCAAGAGGCCGACCTTTGGAACCAGGCGTCGGCGCCCGAGCTTGATCACGGGGAGCTCGCCCCGGGCCACCAGCTCGTAGACGAAGGCCCGGGAGATCCCGAGCATCTCGCCGGCTTCGGCCACCGTGTAGACGAGGCGCTCTTCGGGTGCGTGGAGTGTGCGGTAAGTGGTTGTCATGGACGCCACTGTCGGTTGTGGACGTCCACAGCGATGTCCACAAATGTGTCCACACCAGCAAATTTCTAGAAATTCCTGTTCCGGAACAGCGAGGGCAGTCAAGGGACAGGCGAAGCCGAGGCGCCGTTATACCGCCCCGCTCCTCGAGAGCCGGGGATGCCCTGGACTTAGTGGAATGGCCGGCCCGCCGGGTCGGCCAATTCGCGCTTTGTCGCTCCGCTGGGACCGATCTACTGCCCGTGGCAGCCCAAACGCTTACGGGCTGCTTCCGCACTGCCAGTGATGCGATGAAGCTGTGGCACCTGGCGCTGCGCCGACGGACCGAGTTTGGAACACTCGGATCTCTGCTCAGTCGGAAGGAGACCCCCAATGGGACAGTACGTAGCTATCGATCTGCACAAGCGCCGTTCACTCGTCGTGCGCGCCGACGAGAACGGTGAACGCATCGAGACGGTGCGCATCGAGAACGATCCGGTGACCTTCGCCGCGACGATCGCCGCAGCAGGCGAGAATCCCGAAGTTGTCCTCGAGGCGACCTGTGGCTGGTACTGGGCCAGCGATGTCTTGGCCGAGCTGGGCGCACAAGTGCATCTGGCCCACCCGCTCGGGCTGCACTGGGACAACCGACGGGTCAAGAACGACGTGCGTGACGCCAACGCGCTCTTAGACATGTTGCGCCTGGATCTGGTGCCCGAGGCTTGGATCGCTCCTCCGCCGGTGCGCGAGCTGCGTGAGCTCGTCCGCTACCGGGCCAAGCTGGTCTGTCTGCGCTCTGGGCTCAAATCCCAGGTCCAAGCGGTGCTGACCAAAGAGGGCGTGCTGGCGGGTCGTTGGGAGCTCTGGAGCACCAAGGGCCGTCGTGCCCTGGACGAGCTCGACCTCGGCGCGTCGTTCCGCGCCAAGACCGATTCGCTGTGTCGCCTCATCGACACCTACGACGTCGAGATCGCAGCTGTGGGCCACGAGATCGACGACTGGCTGGCCGATGACCTGGGCTATGGGGCCATCCAAGCCATCAAGGGGGTGGGTCCGGTCCTGGCCTCAGTCTTCGTGGCCGAGATCGGTGACGTGGGGCGCTTCGGCTCTCCCGCGCAGCTCTGCTCGTGGACCGGTCTGACCCCGCGCCATCGTGAGTCCGACTCCAAGGTCACGCGCAGCGGCATCACCAAACAGGGTTCACGCCTGGTGCGCTGGGCCGCCATCGAGGCCATCTCGAGGGCCCGCGACACGACGGTGGCCGAGCTCTACGCCCGGGTCAAGGAGCGCCGGGGCACCAACGTGGCTCGCGTGGCCGCGGCGCGCAAACTTCTTCACCTCGTCTACTACGGACTGAGAGACGGCGAGATCCGCTGCTTGGCCCAGACGGGGTGAGCCGGAACGGACACTGACCGCTGCGTGCTCCGACACTTGCATGATCCCCACGGCGGATCGACTCGGTGATTGAGCCCAGCGGCAGTGGCCGGAACGCTCCATGCCGCCGGCGACGCGCGGCGAAGAGATGAACGGCAGCCTTTCGGCCTGCCCGAAACCCGGATCAGGGACACTGGAGCGATACTCCGCAAACTGCAACGTCAGACACGGGCCGCGAAGCACAGCCTGGATCAGCGATGGGGCTATGGGGAATATCGTCACGCCCAGACGGCCGTCGGCGACCCCATTTCTCGCCTCGAAAAGGCTTGACAGGTGCCCCAGCATCAGAGATGCAAGTGTGTGTCTAAATCTGGGTCGTCGTTGTGACCGGCTTTAGGGGCCTCGGTAGGAGCATGTAAATGTGCCGGCGGAGTTGGACACATCCCATTGCCGGGGCGACGAGAGCATCAGCTCGTGATCCCAAAGGATCGACCTCGGCGGCGGGAAGGAGGGGACGTGTCACTGCCGTCGCAGCCGAGGTCCACAATGAAGGAATGCCTGAGGACCAGAGCCGGCAGAGGCCCCTCGACCAGCTCCTTGCCAACATGATCGGAGAGCCCATTGAGGGCATCGAGCAGGGCCTGTTCATACCGCAGGGCACCCGTGCCTACCACCGGGGCACATCCGCTCCGATTATCGGCATGCCGATGTTGCAGGGCGAAGGCGGCCTCGACATCCCGCCGCATTCCATCCCGACGCCCAGCGACTACATGGGCATTTACCTCACCCTGCGCGAGTACGGCCCCGACCTGGCCGGCCTAGGCACCGATGGGGGGGAGGCGATCAGACTCTTCGCCCGTCAGCTCATCGGCAACGTCGGTCGGGAGAACATGATCCACCACCTCTGCGGCCTCGTGATGGCCATCTCGAGGCCCGAGATGGCCGCACAGCTCAGGATGGGCCTGGAGGCGTCGATCACTTCGGCATCAAGGGCGCGGCTAAAGGCGGCACTCGACGCCGAGCCCCGCCATCACCTATTGGCCCTCCAGCCCGTCCTGATGGCACTCTCGCAAACCTTCATTGACGATGGAGACTTCCTCGGGGCGGGTATCGAAGCAACGCCGCCCGAGGTGGCCGCGCTGATGCTGAGCCACGCAGTAGGAGCGGGACTCAACTGGCCCGAAACAGATCCTGACGAACCCAGAATCGGAGGCCACCCAGAACACATTGCTGTCGACTTTGTCTGCAACCAGACCCTTTACGGCGACGATGACCTAGTCGGCGTCCTCGACCGCACGCTGCGCTTGTGGCGAGACTACGGATCCGTCGGCGCGCCCAAACTCGGCGGGCGTCAGCCGGCTGAACTACTTGAGTCCATCACCGGCCTCGAGATCGAGGACTTCTTGGCGCTGGGGTTCACCCTCTACCTGCAGCGGCTGCAGTGGACGCCGGGCGCTCCATGGCGTCTCGCCGATACCTTCGGGTCCGACATGGACGAGGCCAAGAAAGCCGCCTTCTTGGCATTTGTGGCCCGCACGCCCGAGCAGATGACGAATCGTCTGCGCAGCTCACCTCCACGCTCAGACTGGGACTTCATGGCGTACGTCGAGTCCCCAGTCCTGCAATACCCCGGGACCAGCGACCCTGGGGGTCTAGTGGTGATCGACCTGGCTTTCTTGCTGCAGAAGATCACCCTCGGGCTGTACTGGCTTGTCCACGATCACCTACGCGACCACGAGGGCAACCTCGCTCGCCAGCAGTGGACTCAGGCCTGGGGCGACATGGTCGAGGCCATGATCGAAGACAGCCTGCGCCCCCATGCACCCCTCGTCCTGGACGCCCAGAGCACCTTCTACACGGAAGACGACCTCAAGACCGCCTACCCGGGTCACAAGACCTCCGATGTGGTGATCGACGCTGGCGAAGCAATCATGGCGATCGAGATCGGAAGCGGACGACCGAGCGCGGAGATGACCCGGGGAGGGAGCCCCGACGCGTTACGCAACGACCTCGAACGTCTCGCATTCAAGAAGATCCGCCAGCTCGACGACACCTGCCGGTGCTTGATCCGCGCACCTCAGCACCTGCTCGGCTATCACGGACCGGCGCGACCGGTGCAGCCCGTGGTGGTCGCCGCAGGCGGCTTCGTGATGTCGCCGGTGACTGCCAATGCCGTCAAGGAGTATTGCGAGTCCGGCGACCTGCTGACCTGCACCCGTGCGCCGGCCATGATCACGGTCGACGAGGTGGAGATGCTCGAGGGGCTCGCCGAGAGCCGGGGGATCTCCATGGCCCAGGTGCTTGCGAACTGGAAGGCATCGCCTCTGAGAGACATGACTCTGCGCAACTACCTGCTCGACCGCTACGGAAGAGACAACATCCTCGCCTACCGCCCAACGCGCATGCGGCCCAGGTTCAACGCCTTGGCTGAGGACATGATCGCCCGACTCAAGCTCCTGCCTCCCGAGACAGACTCCCCAGCGGCCTAGAGAAGCGTCGGCACGCGGCTCAGGAATCCGGTGAGTCCGACAATCTTTCGCCGGGATGGCCAAGGAATTCCCCGATTTGGCGTGATGGACCCAGTCGGAGCTCAAGATCTCCCTCGAGCACGCCATTGACCCCGGTGGAAGTCGCGGTCCAGTGGGCAATCAGTATCTCGCCCTCCGCGCCTGGAGCCACCACGCGCACCGGTTCCCCCACGAACGTCTTCCTCGGCCGCATGTGCCCAATGTGGTACACGATTGTCCGTCCCGACACCGTGTGGTCTCTCATCCACAGCGCTTCCGAAAGGCCAGGTAGCCCTGCCAGCGTGTAGGACGGGGCAGGCGCTATCAGCAGGCTGGGATCGAGTCCGCGCACCTGTCTCGGACCCCATATCCGTGGGCAGTTCGGCAAATGGGGCAGCCTCGCCTCGTCGGGGTCAATGAGGACCCCTGAGTCGAACGTGATCTCAACTTCAACGTCCTGGAGGTTGCCCGAAGTGGTGTTCTCGACCACTACCTCGAAGACGCAGCCTGCGTCCTCCAGAAATCCCTGAATCGCCGCACCAACGACAGACGACCGGGCTTCATCGAGGTATCGCTCAACCTGGTCGACGTACTCGTCCTCGCTGCGGTTCTCCGGCACCGTCCGGCCCATCAGGGGCTCGACGAGGGCGGACAGGTGCTCGAGTCCTGGAGTCGAGAATCTGTCGATGTCCACTCCCGCCCAAGGCGTCAGCCGTTGGCGCTGATGGTCCGCTAGGGCCTGCATTCTCTGCTCATCGAGCGGCTTCATGAGCGCTGCGCGCTCCTGGTCGATCCATCGATTCACCGCGGCATCTGTACCGTCGAGCACGGTCAGGGAGTCAGCTGCCATTGCGACAGTGAGTTCGAGCGTTGGCGAGGACCTGCGCACACGCTCGGTCAGCATCTCGATGTCGGCAGTATTGGCGCGTTGGGTGGTGCCCGGGTGTCGGACGAATATCGCTCCCTGTTCCGTCCTGTCGTAGGCGTTCTGCAGTGTGCGAATCGGGTCGCCCCACTGGGGAGCCTCGATGGTGATGACGAGCACCTCGGCGCCCTGAAACGTTACCCACAAGGGTGTCCACATTGCGCCCTGGGTCCCAACGTACTTGCGAATGGCGTCCGTCAACTGTGCCGGATCCATCGGAGACTGCCCGACCACTCGGCCCGGCTCGATCCCGAGTACCAGGTACGCCAACCCACCGACGTGTCGCCGGGCGGCGTTGGGTGACCGGTTGGCGAATCCCAAGATGTGCTTGGATGCGTCGAACCGCCCCTCGGCGGCACTGAGGTCCAGACCGATCTTCCACTCCAGCCAGTCCGTTTCGTTCTGAGGATTGGTGGTGTGTATGTGGGTCACCAGCTGCTCGAGGTCATCGACCCCGCGCAGGGGTCGAGTCACGTCGAGTGGGCCCGCACCCGTTGCCGCGGAGGTCATCCCACCAGTATGCGGGTCCGCCGTGACACTCGTGACCGGGCCCAGCGGTCCTGAATGGGCGCGGTCGACCATCCCGACCCTTAAGGACGTGGATCTCAACGCTTACCCGTCGAGAGCGATCCTCGCCAGCGTTGACACACCGGACTGCCAAGCTGCTCCAAAACGAGTACTGGGAGGAGGTGAACACGCATGCAGAAAACAAGTTCCGTCAACCCAGATCGGTTGCTGGACCACGCTCTGATCACTTGGCTTCATGGCCACTGGATCACCGCGGTGATCGTGGGAGGAATGGTGGTGATTGAGCAGGGTTGGTCATTGTCACGTGGGCAGCGACGGCGGTACCGCTAGATGGAGCGGCCCATTGGAGTGAGGGTCCGCAAGGGAGGCGTCCAGGTGGCTTAGGGGAGGAGTTGAGCCTCCTCAGACGAGAGGCCTGGAGCAAGTCATACGCGACCCCTCCCTCCAGTGGGCCTGAACCGCCGGGCGAGGATTCGTACGGAGGGCCACCAGGGAGTCCGGTGGATTTGGCAATCCAATTGCCAATTGAATCGACAGAATCGTCCGGACGCATTCACACACCCGCTGGGAATGAAGGCTCGGGTCGCGGTGAACGGTGGCAATCAGTTGAACTCGAGCGAAGCCAACCGTGTACGCCAGCGTGGAAATGGGCTTCGTACTCAACGACCGATGGTTCGGTCGCGCTGCAGTAGGCAACTAGAAAGTCGGCGAACACTTCCCCAGTGATCTTCGTGGCTTCGCTTCGAATCACTTGATCAAATGGCGAGCTTTAGTTGAGGTTCCTCCTCGGATTCTCCGGCAACGTTGATCATGTCGGTGGATGCGATAGGGGGCAAGAACGCCAAGATCTGGTGACTGCGGGCTCTATAGCTTCGGCCATCGCGCTCCAGCAGCCCTAGGGCGACAAGGTGATTCAAGTCTCGGGCCAACACCCGCGGCCCTGCGTTCGCATACATCAACGCAATTTCCGCCGTCAACAATTGAAGATGTTGGCGGGCGACGGATTCTCCGATCGGCATCGCGAGAACAAGTGCACGCTGTCTATCGCTTGCCTTCGTGTTGGGTTCGCCGCTGAACTTCTCGTGGATGTAATTGTTCCAGGCGATATTCACCTGCTGTTCGCGAACCATGCCGATGACCTCTCGGATACCGTCAATGAAGCCCTCGATGGCGTAAGTCAAGAAGCCGAGGGTGTCTCCACCGCTCTCGCTTGCACGCGCCAACTCGCGGTAGTAGCGGTCCCGGGTCAGGTTGTAGTGGTTCGAAAGGAGGTGGGCGGCGGGCATCGGCACCACGCCGCAGTTCGCC
>Ga0302325_10031926_pt1 | contig 10820 bp, 8 predicted proteins | sample Palsa_T0_2_FD_201948 | JGI IMG/M metagenome (GOLD analysis project Ga0302325, IMG submission 201948) | Peat permafrost microbial communities from Stordalen Mire near Abisko, Sweden - Palsa_T0_2 | ecosystem: Environmental > Terrestrial > Soil > Palsa > Peat permafrost | place: Sweden: Abisko... | reverse complement strand
GACTGGGTGCAGTCGGCGTCGGAGGCGGCCGCCGCGATCTGCGCCTGGTTGGCGGCGGCGCTTACCGGCTCGTCGGGACTCACCGGCCCGTTCCCGGCGTACATGGCCTGCCGCTGCTGGAAGAACACGGTCTGCGGCTGGTGGTAGCTGTAGCCGTTCTTCGCCATGCAGGCGGCCCAGGCGTTGGTGGCGTTCTTTACCGCGGCGTCCCTGCCGGCGTCGTTGCCGATGTCGTTGCTCAGCGCCTCGATTCCGGCCAGCGGCCCGGTTTCCGTGGCGTGGGTGAAGTCACTGAAGATCGTGCCGCACTTGCCGATCGCGGTCTGCTCCGCCTGGGGCAGGCTGGCCGGGTTCGTGCCCGGCTGCCCGATGTCGAGGCCGAGGGCGCTCAGCGCGGCGCCGGGGGAAACCCGGAAGCCGTACTGCTCCGCCTCGGCGACTCCCAGGTAGCCCCATCCTCCCCACGGCTGGGAGAACGCCAGGGCCACGGTGCCGAGGTTGATGGCGATCGGAGCCTGGCCGCTGTTCGGGTAGCCCGCGGCGGTCATGCACGCGTTAGAGATCGCCTCACCCGACTCGTTGGGCGCCAGCCCGTCGTTGTTGGACTGGCCGAGCGCGGCGTAGGGGGTGAACGCCTCGCGGGACAGCGCGGCCTGGACGGACGAGGGTGGTGGCGGCCTGCCGACACTGGGCGCGGTCACGGTCGTGTCCGGTCCCTTGGGCGCGCTGGCGGTGCAGGCCACCAGGCCCGCGCAACAGCAGATCAGCACGCCGAGGCCGGTGCGGATACGCATCTTCGTTCCTCCTACGCTCATGCGTGCTGCAGCGCCGCGAGCGGGCTGGTCCGCGCCGCGCGCAGCGCGGGGTACGCGCCCGCCAGCAGGCCGACGACGCTGCCGATCAGCGGCGCGGGCAGCGTAAATACCGGGTTAAGCACGGCGGTCCAGTCCTTGGCCGCGGCGAAGGTCACCACGGTCCCGACGCCGATGCAGGTGCCGATCAGGCCGCCGAGCGTGCCGAGCGCCGTGCTTTCCGCGAGGAACTGCGCGGCGATGTGCCGCGGCCGGGCGCCGACGGCGCGGCGCAGGCCGATCTCCTCGGTCCGCTCGAGCACGGCGACCAGCGTCGTGTTCGCGATACCGACCGCGCCGATCAGCAGGCTGATCGAGGCCAGGATCAGGAACAGGCCGGCCAGGTCGCCGCTCACCTCGCCCTGCAGGTTCTGCGGGTTGGGCGGAGACGTCACGACCAGCCGGCTGGGGTCGGCCGGAAGTTCGGCGCCCGCCAGCTGCCGGGCCACCGCCTGCGCGGCGCCGATTCTGGTCGCGACGACCAGCTGGGCCTCGTCCTGGTTCCCGATGCCGGGCTCCGGGTTGCCGAAATCGGCGAGGGCCGTATTCTCCGGGATCAGCATCGCGCTCTCGTCGGTCACCACGCGCTGCGCGGAGCCGTAGACACCGACCACCGTGTACGCGATGCCGTCGACGAAGATCGCGGGCTGGCTGGCCAGGCGCGCGGGGGAGATGCCGAGTGCGGTCGCCGTGCTGGTGTCGATCATCGCGACGTGCTGGCTGGTGTCGTTCTCGTACCTGCTCAGCGGCGTGCCCGCGACCATCGTCAGCCCCATCGCCTGGACCGCGCCCGGCGAGGCGGCCAGCAGGCTGACCGTCTGCGAGGCGGTGGCGGCCAGCGCGAGCGAGCCGGTGAAGTCCGTGCCCTGCGGCAGAGAGACCGGCCACCAGACACCCGCGGCCACCACCCCGTTGATGTGGCGGGCGATCGCGTCCGCGTCGGCCGGAAAGCCGATGGCCGGGTTGGTGTCGGGCGGGGCGACGTCATTGGCCGGACCGTTGTCCTGCACGGTCACCGTGGTGTCCGCCAGGACCGTGAACTGGTGCGAGATCTGGCCCGCGCCGGTCGCGGTCAGGCCGAGTACGGCCACGAACGCGCCCACGCCCAGCACCGTGCCGAGCATGGTCAGCCCGGCCCGGCCCGGCCGCTGCACGATCCCCGCGACGGCCTCGGCGGTGGCGTCCCGCGCGGTCAGCCGCGAGGCCGGCAGGCCAGTACGCGACCTACTCATGATCGGCCTCGATTCGCATCGACAACATCCCGTCGATGATCGCGATCGTCCGGCCGGCGTGGGCCGCCACTCCTGCGTCGTGCGTGATCACCACGATCGTGAAGCCGGCCGCGTTCAGCTGGTCGAGCAGCTCCATCAGCGCGGCCGCGTTCCGCGAGTCCAGGTTCCCCGTCGGCTCGTCGCACAGCAGCAGGCTCGGCCGGTTGACCAGCGCCCGCGCTATCGCGACCCGCTGGCACTCCCCGCCGGACAGCGTGGTGGGCAGCGCGTCGAGCCGGTGCCCAAGCCCGGTCGCGTCGAGCACGTCGACCGCCGCCCGGAACCGGGCACCGCGCGGCGTCTGGTTGTAGAGCTCGGCGAGCAGCACATTCTCCAGCGCCGTCCGGTAGGGCAGCAGGTGGAACGCCTGGAAGACGAACCCGATCCGGCTGCCGCGCAGCGCGGACCTGTCGCGGTCGTTCAGCGCGGAAGTGTCCAGGCCGTCCAGCAGGTAACTGCCCTCGGTCGGTGCGTCGAGCAGGCCAAGCAGGTGCAGCAGCGTCGACTTGCCCGAGCCGGATGGCCCGGTCACCGCGACGTAGTCGCCCGCCTCGATCACCAGGTCGGCCGGGCGCAGCGCCGGCACCGGCGGCGGGCCCGGGTAGGTGCGGCCCAGCCCACGTAGTTCGATCACCGGAGTGGTCATCAACCGCTCACCACCACGCGGTCGCCGGCCGTAAGCGCGCCGGAGGTCACGGGGTTCACCTGGACATAGCCGTTCTCGGAGATGCCCGGTGTCACCGGGACCTGGGTCTGCTTCCCGTGCCCGCCCACTACGGTGACGTAGCTCGTGCCGGACGCCGTGCTGACGATCGCGCCGACCGGCACCGTGAGCACCGGCCCCTCGGTCTTCCCCGTCTCCACGGTGACCAGGACGTTCTCGCCGTTCAGCGCCGCAGCAAGCGGCTCGGACGGATGCACGGTCAGCGGGATGAACAGCGTCGAGCCCGAGCTGCCCGACCCGGAAGACCCGGACGACCCGGACGACCCGGACGACCCGGACGACCCGGACGACCCGGTAGATCCGGACGACCCGGTAGATCCGGACGACCCGGTAGATCCGGAGCCGGCGGACCCGGAAGAGGCCGCCGACTCCGAGCCGCCCCCGATGTCCACCACCGCTCCCGCGGGCCCTATGGTGGTCGCCGTCCCCAGGTCAGCCACGGTCCCCGTCGCGTGGATGCCGGTTACCTCGTCGTAGATCGTCACCTCAAGGCCGGATTTCACCTGACCGGCGTAGGCCGGCGGCAGTTCACCGGTCAGCGCCAGCGACCCGCGGGCGGCGAGCTCGAGGAACGGCTGGCCGGGCTGCTCGCCGGTCGTGCCGTTCACCGCGACGACCGTCGCGGGCAGCGCCGGCAGGAACACCACATCCGCGGCCGGCACGCCGCCCGAGGATGGCGGGGTGTAGCCGAGGTGCTCGTAGTAGAGGGACACCGCGTACTCGGTCGCCGAACCGAAGTACCCGGGCGTGTCACCGTCGTCGTAGTACCCGAGCGAAGCGAGGGCCTTTTGCAGCTCGGCCACGTCCGGCCCGCTCTCGCCTGGCGTCAGGTCGCGCCACGCGGGCACCGTGCCGGTGAGCGCGAACAGCGGCTGGCCGTCGATCTCGGCGAGCTCCTCGCCGTTGGCGATCGTGTCGCCCGCGGTGACGTCCAGCTTGGATATGTACACCGCGGTCCCGCTCCCGCCCGCCGAGGCCGAGGCCGAACTCGACGACGGAGCGCTCGCGTACACGTCGTACTGCGTCGCCGGGTACACCTCGCCGCGCATCTCGACCGACGAGGTAAGGACCTGGAAGACGACGGTGGCGGTGGTCACCGTGGCGGGCGGCGCCGCGGTGTCCGCGGCCAGCTGCTGTGGTGACTTCACGAAAGAGGCGCCGATCAGCCCGCCGACGGCCAGCAAGGCCGCCGCGATGCCGACCCCAAGCAGCAGGCGGCGCCGCCGGGCGAGCCGTGATCCGCGCGTCGTCGCCCGGCCGCTCTCGCTGGGGCCGTTCTCTGTGGCCGGGGAGCCAAGTTGTGTCACGAGATCCTCCGTTGCCTCGCATGCCGGCCGGGTACGGGCCTCACCTTCTACGGCGGTTCTGGAGAAGCTGAACGATCCTTATGTGAGTTCCGTGTCAACCCAGGCGCCGCAAGTCCGGCCGCTCCCGACGGCGTTCACACGAAACTTGCAGATTTCTCGCACACGATGTTCACCGCCGTATGCTGCGATGACGTGATGCCACCTGACGACGGGAACCTGCTCGTGGTAGACGACGAGCTCTTCTTGAGAGAGGCCGTCGCCGCTTCACTGCGCTTCCTCGGCTTCGAGGTGACCGCCGCGGAGAACGGAACGGAGGCGCTCCGCCTGGCCAGGAACCGCCCCTTCGACCTGCTCATCCTGGACGTGATGCTGCCCGACGTCGACGGGTTCGAGATAGTCCGCAGGCTGCGCAGGGACGGAAACAGGGTCCCGGTGATCTTCCTGACCGCGAGGGACACCCAGGACGACAAGGTCACCGGGCTCACCATCGGCGGCGACGACTACATGACTAAGCCGTTCGGACTGGAGGAGCTGGCCGCCCGGGTCCGCACCGTGCTGCGCCGCACCCGCCCGGTGCCCGCCGAGCCGGTCCTGTCCTTCGCGGACCTCACGCTCGACCAGGACACCTACGAGGTCCGCCGCGGCGGGCGCCTGATCGAGCTGTCGCCGACCGAGTTCCGGCTGCTGCGCTACTTCATGCTCAACCCGGGCCGGGTGCTCACCCGCGCCCAGCTGCTTGACCACGTGTGGGACTATGACTTCGGCGGATCCAGCACGGTCGTCTCTACCTACGTCACCTACCTGCGGCGCAAGCTGGCCAGCGACGGGCCGGACCTGATCAGGACCCAGCGTGCCGTCGGCTACAGCATGCGCCTGCCTCGTCCAGGCGAGGAGGCCAGCGCAGATGAAAGCCAGGCGAGTTCGGATGAGTCATAGGCGAGCTTCCCGTGCGAGGGCGCTGCTCAGGCGGCTGCTGCGCGCTCAGTTGCGCCTCAAGGTGATGGCCGGGGTCGTGGTGGTCACGCTGGTCGCGCTGGCGGCCTTCGACGTCGGCGCGGTCGCCACCATGCGCCGCTACCTGCTCGCCCAGACCGACAACAACCTGCAGGTGGCGCTGACCCTGACCACGCCGAGGCTGAACGGCATACTGTCTCCGCCTGGCCATCCAGGAGCACCGCACGCCGTGCCCGCGCAAGTTAAGACGCCGCCCGGGTCCAGAATCCTGGCGCTCCCCGGCGCGTTCGATATCGCCTTCCTGCCGATCCACGGCGGGCAGGTGACACTGCAGGTAGCCGCGAACGCGGGCGCGGGCGGCTACTCGTGGACCCTGTCGCCCCGTGCGGCCAAGGTCGCCGCCAAGCCCGGCCCGCATACCCTGGTCGGTCCCGACGGGGGGGCGCAGATCCGGATCCAGTCGCTGCGCGTCTCCGGCGGATCCCTCGTCGCCGGCACCAGCCTGGACCAGGTCACCAAGACCATCGATCAGGTCGAGGTCATCGTCACGTTCGGCTCCATCGCGGTGGTGCTGCTCATCGGCCTCGGCGTCTTCGTGGTGCTGCGCCGCGGCCTGCGCCCGATCGAGGCGATGGCCGGACAGGCCGACCGGATTACCGCCGGCGACCTCACCGACCGGGTGACCCCGCACAGCCCCAGAAGCGAGGTGGGCAGGCTTGGCGCGGCCCTGAACGGCATGCTGGCCCGGATCGAGGCCGACGTGCACGGGCGTGAGGAAAGCCAGCAGCAGATGCGCCGCTTCTTCGGCGACGCCAGCCACGAGCTGCGCACGCCGCTGGCGTCGCTGCGGGCCAACGCCGAGCTTTACCAGCAGGGCGCCCTGGGCAGCTCCGACGAGGTCGACGAGGTGATGGACCGGATCGTGGTTGAGACGCGGCGCATGGGCCGGCTGGTCGACGACATGCTCCGCCTCGCCCGGCTCGGCCAGCATCCCGGCCAGTCCCGCGAGCCGGTCGACGTGACCGCCGTGGTCACCGGGTGCGCGGAGCGAGTGCGGATCGCCGACCCCGCGCGGACCTGGCGGGTGCGGATCGCCGACGGCCTGACGACGGTCGGCGACGAGGAACTGCTGCGCCGCGCCGTCGACAACCTGCTCATGAACGTGCTCGTGCACACCCCAGGCGACGCCGTGGGCACGATCACCGCGTCCGCCGCCGACGATCGCGTCACCATCGAGGTCAGCGACGACGGCCCCGGCGTTCCGCCGGACAAGCTTCCGCACATCTTCGAGCGCTTCTACCGCGCCGGAGGCCCCGCGCCCCGGTCACGCAGTGCTTCCCCGGCCGCCGTTTCCCCGGCCGCCGTTTCCCCGGCCAGTCAGCCCCGGCGGGCCCCCCTGCCCGGCTCCGGCCTGGGGCTCGCCATCGCCGCCGAGGTCGCATCCGCCCACGGCGGCACCGCGTTCGCCAGGCTGGCCAGCCCGCACGGCCTGCTGATCACGCTGATCCTTCCCGTCCGCCGGCCATCGGGTCCGCACTCCGTCCGCGAGCTAGCCGCCTCAGTCGGCTAACTAAGCGGGCCTGCTGAGCCTGACCGGGTGCGGGCCTACTGATCGGGTACCGCCACGGCCTCCTTTTCGGCGGCTGCCGCCAGGCCGACGACGATCTGCGGGTACAGCCGGCGGAGCGAACGGTGCACCAGGCGGCCCGCCAGCGTCAGATCCCAGGATGCGGCCCAGCGAATGCGGGTTCCGGCGGCTGTAGGGACGAGGGTGACCTCGGCCTGGTAGTTACGGACCGGGATGCCCTTGACCACGGTATAGGCCAGGCGCCGGCCTTCCTCGACGTCGAGAATCCTCTCGACCGAGACCGGGTACCGCAGCCCGTAACGGTGCGAGGACTGCAGCCAGTACACAGCGCCCTGGCCGTGCGGAGAGGCACTGCCCGGGCTGCGGTAGCCGGCTTTTCTCCACGGACCCCACTGCGGATAGGTCATAGCGTCGCTGACCAGCGCCCAGACAATCTCGGGTGCCGCCAGGGCAGTGTGTTCGGCTTCGACATGCAGCTTGCTCATCTCACCCAGCGCTCCTTCGTGTACCACTCGGTACATGAACCAGATGGTACATTCGGGCGTGACGAATTCGCAAGCGCGTGAGCGGCTGCTCGTTGCCGCGGTGGAGCAGGCCATGCACGGCGGCATCACCGATATGAGCCTGCGCGAGCTGGCTGCGGCGATCGGCACCAGCCACCGCATGCTGCTGTACCACTTCGGATCCCGCGAGGGCCTGCTGAATGCGGTTGTCCGCGCGGTCGAGGGTGCCCAGCGCGCCGCCGTCTCAGAGTGGGGGATCAGTCTGTTCACCGCCCGCCGGCTGTGGCAGCACTTCAGCGACCCGCAGCTGTGGCCTGCCGAACGGCTGTTCTTCGAGCTGTACGCTCACGCGCTGCTCGGCCGTCCTGGCACCGAGGGATTTCTGGACAGCGCGATCGAGCCATGGGTGGCCGCGCTCGCGCCTGCCATCGCTCAGGAAGCCGGGCTGGACAGCAAGACCGCCAGGGCTGAAGCCAGGCTCGCCGTCGCTGTCACCCGCGGGCTGCTGCTCGACCTGCTCGCGACCGGCGACCGCGACGGCGTCACCGAGGCCTTCGAACGCTACCTCAAGCACACCGAAACCATCGTCAGCCTCACCGCAGACCAGCCCGTCCAGCCCAGCCCGCCACCTGGCCAGCCATCGCCCGCCGCATCAGAGGGTGGCTGCGGCGCGGACTACTAAGCGGCTGAAACAGCGCTGATCAGGTGCTCGGTCCACGTGGATCTTGGCACGGTCCGACAGCCGCTCTCGGCTAGATCGGGTATTCGGTGGGGGTGGTGGTGAAGGTGCGTCCGTGCGGGGTGCACCAGACCAGGACGCCTGGCTCCGGCTGAGTCAGCGACCAGCCCTGGGCCTGCTTGCACCGATGATGGTGACGGCACAGAGGCGCGAGATCGCATTCGCAGGTGATTCCGCCGTTGTCCCAGGCGAGGGTGTGGTCCAGGTCGCAGCGGGCGGCGGGGCGGCTGCAGCCGGGTGCGGTGCAGCGGGTGCTGCGGGTGCGGATCAGGTGCTGGAGCTTGCGGCTGGGCCTATACCCGGTTTCGGCGTGCTGATGGTCGCAGCTGCCGCGGGCGATCGGGGTCAGCCGGACCCGCAGGGTGCGCAGGTAGTCCCGGGCCCGGGTGCCGGGCGGGGGCTCTGGTGGTTCGGGGCCGGGTGGTTCGGGGCCGGGTGGTTCGGGGCCGGGTGGGGGCGGGTGGCGGCCGGAGGCGCAGCCGTGGGCGGCGGCGGTGCCGTCGGGGTGCAGCACGGTGACGCACCAGCGGGTGTGCGGGCTGCGCCCGGTCGCGGCGAGCAGGTCGCGGGCGGTGCCGGGGTCCAGGATCCCGAACCCGCCGGCCTCGCCCGGTGTCGCGGACAGGCCCAGCGCGGTGGCCAGCGGCACGGTGATGTTCACCAGCGCGGCCAGGCACGGCCCGGTGTCCTTCCTGGCCGGGCGGCGGGCACCGGCGTCCGGGCCGTCCGGGCCGGTCCCGGGCGGGCTGTGCGGCCCCGGACCGCAGCCGCCGGTCCCGCCGTTCCCGTCCCGCGGGCCGCCGTCGGGGTCCGGTCCGTTCGGGCCGTCCGCCGGTCCCTGGTCCGGTACAGTCCCGGCAGTCAGGCGGCTGTCCCGTTCCTGGAGCAAATCCAGGTATGCGCGGGTGCGCAGTTCGCGCAGCGAACCGGGAACTCCGGCGGCGCGCAGGTCCAGGGCCCGCTGCTCGACGTTCTGCCAGGACGCCAGGACCTCATCGGAGGGGAGTTCCCGGGCGGTCATCCCGGCGTTCCCGGATTCCTCCCGGAACGGCCGGACGTGCGCCTCGCGGCGGCGAGCCTGCTTGCGCCGCTCATAGGAGTCCGGGTCCAGCGTGAGGACCAGCTTGGCCGCCGCCGCCCGCAGCTGCGCGTAGGTCTTCTTCTGCGCCGCCGCCGCCAGCAGGGGATCGGCCCTGGCCGCGTCGGCAGCGGACAGGAAATCGGTCTGCTCGGAGATGATCTTGGCGTGGACCGGGTCGATCAGCCCGGCGCCCAGCGCCGCGAACGTGACCGGGAGCCGCCCGGCCAGGTCGCACGCGTAGGAGATCCGGTCCGCCGCCCCGTGCCACGACATCCGCAAGTCCAGGCAGACCTCATCGGCGACGAAATCATCGAACCGCACCCGGCCGTCACCGGCCGGGACAGGGGCACCAGCGGCGGCACCGGTCCCGGCTTCGTTACCGGCCGCGGCACCGTTACCGGCCGCGGCACCGTTACCGGCACCGGTCCCGGCGGCGGCCGCGGAGGCCTGCTGCGCCTCGGGAGCGGGGTCCGGGGGAGCGGGGCGGGGCGTGCGGGGGCGGCGCGGGACGGCCGGGTGGCGCAGGGCCAGCTCGCGCATCGCGGAGAACTCCAGCCAGGTCCCCCACGACGACATCCGCCGGCCGCCGCAGATCATCGCGAACAGCATGTCCTCCGGGACCTGCTCCAGCCCGGCGCCGTCGCCGCCGGCGACTGCGGCGGCCACCATGGCCAGCAGCGGGCCCGGCGCCATCGGCGGCCGCTGGTCGTCGCCGCCGAACCGGGCCAGCTCCATGTTCTCCGCCGGCATGCACACGAACAGGCCCTGCTCCGGCTCATCCGGCTCATCCGCAGGCGGCTCATCGTCCGGAACGGCCGGGGGCCAAGCGGGACCGCTGTTACCGGTTCCGGAAGCATCTGCGGCGCCGTGGTCTCGCGGTCCGTTCCCGCCGGGGGGCAGCGGCGCGGGGCCCTGGGGCTCCTGCGCGCCGGGCCCGGGCGGGGGGAACGGTTCCTCGGGCATGAACCACCCTTCGTTCAGAAGATCAGATGGTCAACCTGCCCTCTTAGTATATCGAACACAGAGTCGATATACTAATGAAATCGCGCCGTGTCCCCGAAGGATATTCGGGACGGCTGGTGCCCATCCGCGGATCCCGGGAGTCTCATTGGCCCGCCCAGACCCAGCCCCCTGGCCCAGAGCCGACGCTGCCGCCGGATCCCGGCCAGAACCTCGTCAGAACAGGGTGTTCTCCGGCAGCACGCCGCGCATCCGCTCGTAGTCCAGGGTGACGCAGCGGATACCCCGGTCCTCAGCCAGGGTGCGCGCCTGCAGCTTGATCTCCTGGGCGGCGAAGATGCCCTGCACCGGGGCCAGCAGCGGGTCCCGGTTCAGCAACTCCAGGTATCTGGTCAGTTGCTCAACGCCGTCAATTTCTCCGCGTCTCTTGATCTCGACGGCGACGCTGATGCCATCGGAGTCCCGGCACATCAGGTCGACCGGGCCGATCGGGGTCGGGTACTCGCGGCGGACCAGCCGCCAGCCGTCGCCGAGCAGGTGCACCTGGGCCGCGAGCAGTTCCTGCAGGTGCGCCTCCACGCCGTCCTTGACCAGTCCCGGGTCGATCCCGAGCTCGACCGAGGTGTCGCTCAGCACCTCGGTGATCGTGATGGCGAGCGTCTCGCCCGCCTTGTTGGTGACCGACCACTTGCCCGCTTCCTCGGTGAGCCGGCACGGCGGGGACATCCAGTTCAGCGGCTTGTACGAGCCGCCGTCTGAATGCACGAGCACCGACCCGTCCGCCTTGACGATGAGCAGGCGCAGGGCCGAGGGCAGATGAGCGGTGAGCCTGCCGACGTAAT
>Ga0302325_10031924_pt1 | contig 10821 bp, 11 predicted proteins | sample Palsa_T0_2_FD_201948 | JGI IMG/M metagenome (GOLD analysis project Ga0302325, IMG submission 201948) | Peat permafrost microbial communities from Stordalen Mire near Abisko, Sweden - Palsa_T0_2 | ecosystem: Environmental > Terrestrial > Soil > Palsa > Peat permafrost | place: Sweden: Abisko... | reverse complement strand
GTGTCCATGAATCCGGCCGATCGTTCCCTGGGTCCAGCTCGCTTACTATAGCATCATCATGGCGTTGCGCGCCTATCCGCCCTCGCTTGGCGCGCCCGGCCGCCGCCGGCGCGGCAGCCTCTTCAAGGCGATCCGGCCTAGAGTTCCCTCAGCAAAAAAAGCGGCTGCGAACGCGATTGAACAAGGGACTTTCCGAACTCTCGCCACAATGGCAAAGGATGCTCGGCGGAACGGGGAAAGGACTTAAAGCATGAAATGGCAGGCAGCCTTGGTCGGCGCGCTCGCGTCGGCTCTCGTCACCACCATGGCGTTTGCGGACGTGCGCGTCACCAACGATCCGGGAGGCGAAATAACCGCCTATCTTCGCAAGTTCCACGAGATGCGCGCCTCCGGCGAGCGCCTTATCATCGACGGACCGTGCCTGTCGGCGTGCACGTTGTTCACCGCCTTCATTCCGCGCGACCATGTGTGCATTACTGGACGGGCGATTCTCGGGTTCCACGCCGCCTCCTATTACGATGACGCCCGGCGTTCGCTGGTGCCGACGCGTGCCGGCACGCGGCTGGTGATGCGGATCTACCCGCCGCAGATTCGGAGCTGGATCGAGCGGCACGGCGGTCTGACCCCACAGATCATCGCGCTTCGCGGCCGCGAACTCGCCGCGCTCTACAACACCTGCCGCTAAACAAGGCGCGGTTGTCGGCAGCCACGTTCCGGCCTATCTACCGGATGCTGCCCCCTCCCTTCCCTCCCCCGCGCGCGGGGGAGGGAAGGGAGGGGGAAATGCGCGAGACTGTCGCACCACGCCTGATGTCGCGGCCGCTTATTCTGGCCGGCGCAGCGATTATAATTGCGCTCGCAGGCACCCTCTGGCTCTGGGCCCATTACGGCGTGGCCGTGTTCTTCGAGACCATCCGCGCCGGCTTTATTGCCTGCTTCGGCTGACGGAGGACGGTGTGAGCCTGCGCATACGACCCTCCCGCGCCTTGCCGGTCCTGGCCGCGTTCCTCTGCGGGCTGGTTTTGGTCTTCGCCGCCATCGTGCACATCACCGGACGCTCGCTGTCGCCGATCGGACCGGCGATCGCCGCCGTCGGCGGCCCTTTCCACCTGGAGGATCAAAACGGCAAGCCGGTGAGCGATCAAGACCTCAAGGGACAGCCGTTCCTGGTCTTTTTCGGCTACACTCACTGCCCCGACATCTGCCCGACGACGCTGTTCGAGATTTCCGAGGTCATCAAGAAGCTTGGCAACGATGCCGGCCGCACCGGCGCCATCTTCATCACCGTCGATCCGGAGCGTGACACACCGGCGGCGCTTAAGGATTACCTGTCGAACTTCGACCCGCATTTGCGCGGGCTGACCGGCGATCCGGCGGCGGTCGCGGCGGCGATCAAGGCCTATCGGGTCTACGCCAAAAAGGTCCCGCTTAAGGACGGCGATTACACGATGGACCACACTGCCGTGGTCTACCTCATGGACAAGGACGGCCACTTCGTCGCGCCATTCAACTTGAAGCAAACGCCCGAAGCGGCGGCCGAGCAATTGCGCCGCTATCTCTGATGACACTGCGCAGGCGAAACTACCTGCCGATCCCGGCTCTGCGAACAGCCCTGCCGTCGTAGCGGCCAAGCTCCATGAGCGGGCCGCCCGCTCTCTTCATGATGCTCATCGGTCCGATGGGTGAGGGGCGCAGGCTTTGCCCGCTACGCAGGCCCGCGCCGGAAATCCGCGAACTTTTCGCCAGCCCATGCTCGGTCTTTTCCCGGCGCTGCGGGTCGTAGAGAAGCTGGAACAGCGCGCGCCAGGCGGCGAGCGAGAGCAGGAACCAATAAAGCGGCGTCAACACCAGCACCCAGGCGTGCGCAAGGAGCCGGCGCCGCCTTAGCCCAATCACATCGATCGCAATCGTCGATGCGTAACCGCCGAGGAGGGTCGCGACAAACACCGGCGCGGCGTGCATGGCTCCGATGGCTTGCAGCGGCGGTGCGGCGAGCAGCGAATAGCAAAGTCCGAGCATAAACACCGGATGGATCAAGGCCGCCAAAACATTGCAGGCGAAGAAAAGCTGAAAGGCGATCGCTCCCGCCGGCGCGAGTTCTCGAATGAGCCGTCCCGGCCGCCGCATATGCACGAGCCACGTCTGCATCCGGCCCTTGTACCAGCGCGTGCGTTGCCGGAGCCACGGCCCGAAACTCGCCGGCGCTTCTTCATAGGTGGCGGATGACAACGCCGTCGAGCGATAACCAAGGCGAGCGAGACGAATACCGAGATCGGCATCTTCGGTGACATTGTACGGATCCCAACCGCCGACCCGACATAAGGCGGTAGTGCGGAAGTGGTTCGAAGAGCCGCCTAGCGGCGGCGGCAAATGCAGCGCCGCGAGCCCCGGCAAAAAAGCATCGAATTGGCCGGCATAGGCGGCCGTGAACATGCGCGCGAGCCAACTGTCGGTCGTGTTGTCGATCGTCAGCGACGCCTGGACACAGGCAAGCCGGGCGTCGGCGACCGTGAACACGTCGGAGCGCACCGGAGCTGATCGGGTTCCGGCACGTCTTCGGCGTCGTAAACGACGGTGAACGATGCTCGCGCAAAGGGAAGGGCGACGTTGAGCGCCTTGGGCTTGGTCCGCGGTCCGATCGGCGGCGCAGTGATGATCTCAAAGGGAGGGCCCCAAATCGAGGTTGGCCACCGCCCGTCGAGTTTCGTGGTCGTCGGCTTCCAGCACGAGCTTCACATCGACTCGAGCGCCCGGATCGCGCGGTATTATGGCGCAAACGCCACAAACGGCCATATATCGGGCGCTTTGAAGCTCATTGCGCGAATTGGCGCAAAGAGCCAAAAATACCGCCTCTATGGCCCAAAATCCGTTCGATCCCGACACTGGCTATCCCCAACTTATCATCGTTTCGCCGCGCCCTTCTTGGTGGCGTAATCATGCGGTTGCGATCCGAGAAGTTGGACTCGGTGGGTTTGCCTTCGCATGTGCACTTGGCGCTGCCGGTCTCGGTGGGATATGACCCTCACCGCAATCGTACTTCTGACTGGTTGGATGTTTGGGTCAATCGGCGTTGCTACCGCGCCGTACAAGGCACCAGCGTGGAAGCTGTGTGGCATCGTGCTAGTTTTCTTGTTCTTCGCTGGGTGGGGCGGATTCTTGTATTGGCATTTTCGCAAGTCTCCCGGCGACGGTTTGGCAGAGGGTGCCAGTGTTATATTGACGGCGCTTGGCCCAATGCCCTTGCGCGACGGGTCATACAACTTTCCCGTCAAGATCGACACCCAAGGAGAGGATTCGGTATTAAATTACACTTATTGGTTTGGACAGCACATCAGTGACCATATTTTGACTGTCCAAGAAGAAAACAAACAGTTTGACGAATTGGCGGGTAGTAAATTCTATCCGGATATAGAAAAAGCGGACAAAGAAAATATTTCACCTGACGCAATATTCAATCGTCTTGACCATGGCCAAGCACTTCAATTGATGCAACCAAAAATCAAACTCGATAGCAATCAACTGAATCAAATAAATTCCGAAAAGCTATTCGTCTATGATTTCTTAGTTTTTCGATATACCGACAAATCTTCTCTGCAAAAGCGTAATTATTATTACGCAGAATTTTGTGGTCGCTATATGGTCTCGTCTGGTGGCGTAATTCCTTGCCCTTATCATAATTTCACAAAACGTCCGGGCAAGTAGAAAGGTTATTAAATCTCCTCCTGCGCCATAATACCGGGATCGCGGCGACGAGTCTGTTGACGACGTTTGCCTCGCGATAGAGCGCGCAAATAATGGTGTAGATCGGAAGCCTGTCGTCGCCACGACGCAGCGGGCGACGGCGCGCCTTGCCGGCAAAGGCGACTTTCAAGAGCCGCAACGCGGCCGCGGCCAGGAAGACCGTGCATAAGCATGTCGCGAAGGCTTCGAGCGACGCCGTGGAGACAGGGGCAAGAATTGTGACCACGAGAACCAAGAGCGCCACAGTCACGATGCGTCCGCTGCGATGTGGTCGCGGCGCATTGGAGAAAAGCGGCCGGGACTGCCGCAGCCCCTCGGCGGCACGTCGTCCGAGCGCGTTCCGAGCGTGTTGCGCAACGAAGCGCCAGAGGCGTTCGGAGAGGTGAGACGAAACGAACGCAAGCATTGCGGCCGGACTTGGCGCGGCTCGGCGAGGCGGCGCGCTGTGAGGCAGCGGGGAGCGATAATCCAGACGATCTCGCTTCCCTCGCGCAAGGGCAGCAATCCCGCTGCGGCCGCCTGGATCAGTTGCTTGTCGTCGAGCCGCTCGTAGGACGTGCCGAGAAATGCCGCCAGCGCCGTGAGGTAGGCTTCCTCGGTAATGGCGTCGCCGTATATCAGCACGCGATCTGCGCCCAGACCTATCGATCGCGCGCGATGCTCCGCCGCCGCAATCACCCGGCGGGGCAGAAGATGACGGACGCAGTCGATTTCCGGACAGGCGCTCGGGCGCGTCGCTGGCGCCGGACGGTCCGCCGGACGGTCTTGGGCGCGAGGAACCAACGCCCCGGGCTTTCCCCTGACCGCCCAATCCGTGCGCGGGCGAACTGCCGCCCCCCTAAAAGCACCAAACGCCACCGTTGGCCCCCCGACGCAACGAACAGCGCCGCATCCCCCGGCTTTGCCATGACAAGCTTTCCGGAAGCGCCGCAAGCCTCGGAATGGTGCTCGATACGTCCGCAAATGGCAATATATGCAGCGGCAGCAGCACCTCGCGGCGTTGACGGGGGCCCTGCCCGCCCCTATAAGCGCCGCTTCACCAAGCTCCAACGCAACGCATGGCCAATACAAAATCCGCTAAGAAGGCTGCACGGCAAAGCGCGCGTCGTACCGTGGTCAATAGGGCACGCCGCACGCGCCTGCGCAGCGCGGTACGAAAGGTCGAGGAGGCGATCGCCGCCGGCGATCGATCCCTCGCGCTCGCCGCCATGTCCGAAGCCGAGCCGGTGATCATTCGTGCGGCGCAAAAAAATATCGTGCACCGCAATGCTGCTCGCCGCAAAGTCTCGCGGCTCGCCCATCGGATCGCCGAGCTCGGCAAATCATAGCCGTTCCGCCGTCCGGCTTGCGCAGACGCAAGCCCACGAACCAAGCCTAATGACGCGCCGATCGTTGCACCGGATTCAATCCAGTGCGCGGTAATGGCACTGCATTCGCGGGACAAGCGAGACGCACGGAGCGCCGCTGCAAGTTTTCAGTGAATTGCCATCGATCTGTTGCAGAATTGTCACGTCAAACGCAAAACTGGCAGCGGTAGTATTCCGTTGCGCTTCGTGCGTCAGGCTGTGAAGTTTTTATTTGCTCCGCATGAACGACCGCGGGGTTACCCATGAAACTTGAGCAAAAGAATTGGTGCGCAATGAAAGGGTTATAGCTCATGCGAGGCGATGGACTTTGAGTCCGCGGCAAATTCGATGTGTGCAAGTTTATTTGCTCCGGTGCGCGATTTTGTCGATTCGAGGCTCTGCGCGATTGTCACAGAATTGTGAATCGGCCCATTGAGTCAAAGTCTTGCACAGCGGCTTGCGCAACGCGCCGGCGCCGCAGCTTCTGAAAGTCCAATTTTAGCGAGGTTTTTTTGCGGTTGCGGGCCGGAAACGGCGTGATAGCGTTTTAATTCTTCGGTCTCCGAAGGGTCTTCAAAAATTGGTCCTGACCAAACTCATCGGAGTATGGGTGCGGGAGAGTTGTGTCCATTGAAGTGTCGCGCAGCTTCGGCATAGTCGCGATTTGGGTGGGAAAGGACCTGCTGAGAATTTAGCAGGCCGCGTGAACCAGAAGCGAAAATACACAGGTGGCAGGCCTGGGGCCGTCTCGCGGGAAACTAGCGGGACATCAGCGATGACCATCGAGTGGGAGCGATGGAAGTGGGGGGCATGAAAATGATAATCCGCCTACGGTTGCATAGGCTCTCTTCATCCGGAGTCGCTCGACTTTTTGCGTTCGTCCTTTCATCGGCGCCGAGCCGCTGTCGTCGGGCAACAATCACGTCCAGCGGTTGAACGGCTTTCGATTCCGACGGCGTCTGCATTTCGTTTGCCGCATGCGCCGCCAAGCTCATCACGCGATGCGCACGTTGCGTTTCCCCGATGTGGGGCATGGTGAGCGTATCTCGCCCGAGTTGCTCGCTTAAAGTCTTTGATCCCGGAAAAGCAGGCCCCACATGACGAGCACGGACCAGGAGCGCTGGCAGCGAGTGAAGAGCCGCCTTCGCGTTGAACTCGGCGACGACGTGTTTAGCAGCTGGTTCGCGCGCATGGAGCTCGAAACCATCGACAACGGGGGGGTACGACTGTCGGTGCCGACACGCTTCCTGCGCAATTGGATTCAATCGCATTACAGCGAGCGCGTGCTGACCAACTGGCAGTCGGAAGAGCCAGCGATCACCCGTGTGGAACTCAGCGTCCGGTCGGCGGCGATCCGGCCGCTTGCTACCAAGCCGAAGCCGCTGGAGGCACCGATACCGTCGCGCGCGTTGCATGACGGAACGCAAAACGGCGCTGGCCTGCGCGGGAGCGTGCCCTTTATGTCGGTGCACGAAGCCCTCGGCGGATCGCCGCTGGACCCGCGGCTTGCGTTCGAAACCTTCATCGTCGGGCGCTCGAATACGCTCGCGCACGCCGCGGCGAGGCAAGTGGCGACCAGCCGGCGCGGCGACACGCTTATGTTCAATCCGCTCTACGTTCATGCCAGCGTTGGGCTCGGCAAGACCCACCTGTTGCAAGCGATCACCTGGGCCGGCAACGGCAGCGAGCGCAAAGTGCTCTATCTGACCGCCGAACGGTTCATGTATGGCTTCGTTTCGGCGTTGCGCACCCAGACGACTTTGGCCTTCAAGGAGGCGGTGCGCGCCATCGATGTCCTGATCATCGACGACCTGCAATTCCTCCAGGGCCGATCGACCCAAGCCGAGTTTTGCCACACTCTCAATACGCTCATCGACGCCGGCCGTCAGGTGGTGATCGCCAGCGACCGTCCGCCCGCGGATCTCGAAAGCCTCGATGACCGCGCCCGCTCGCGCCTTGCCGGCGGCCTGGTGGTGGAGATCGGCTCGCTCGGCGAGGAACTACGCCTCGAAATCCTCAAGAGCCGGGTTGCAGCGGCTTGCGTCCATCACCCCGGCTTCGAAGTCCCGCCGCCGGTGCTCGTCTTCATCGCCAAATCGGTCACCCACAACGGCCGCGACCTCGAAGGCGCCGTCAATCGCTTGCTGGCCCACAATAAGCTCAGCGGCCAGCCGGTGACGCTGGAGATGGCCGAACGTGAAATGCGCGACCTGATCAGGCCGGCCGAACCGAAAAGAGTGAGGATCGAGGATATCCAGCGCGTCGTCGCGCGGCAGTACAACGTGAGCCGCGCCGACCTCTTGTCCTCGCGGCGGACGGCCAATGTGGTGCGTCCGCGCCAGGTGGCGATGTACCTGGCGAAGATCCTTACGTTACGCTCGCTGCCGGAGATCGGCCGGCGATTTGGCGGGCGCGACCACACCACCGTGCTGCACGCCGTGCGCAAGATCGAGGCGCTCGCCGCCAACGACAGCGCGCTTGCCGACGAGATCGAGGCGCTCAAGCGCCAGCTCCAAGATTGACGGCGGACCGATTGGCCCGCCGCCACGCCGGACGCCAAACATGAGCCCCGACCGTGCCGCCTCTAATCGCGTTATTGCTGTGCGAAACGAGGGAAAAAGCCGCCCCGGCGGCGCTCCACACTTGCCGAAAGCGCCGTGCCGCGCCACTTTCGGTACCCCCATGTGAACGGGTCATGTGAACAGGTCATGCGATGAAGGTCACCGTAGAGCGTTCGGAATTGTTGAGGTCGCTCGGCCACGTGCATCGCGCGGTGGAGCGGCGCAACACCATCCCTATTCTCGCCAACGTGCTGCTTCGCGCCGACCGATCGAAGCTCAGTCTAAAGGCCACGGATCTCGATCTGGAGGTGACCGACACGATCGCGGCCGAAGCCGGCCCCGGCGGATCGACCACCGTTCCCGCCCACATGTTCTACGACATCGTGCGCAAATTGCCCGAAGGCGCGCAGATCGTCGTGGAATCTTCCGGAGACCGTGCGGCGCTCTCGATCCGCGCCGGCCGTTCGCGCTTCACGCTGCAAACCCTGCCGGAGAGCGACTTTCCCGATCTCGCTCCCGGCGATATGACGCATAAATTCGTGCTCAAGGCCGCCGACCTCAAGCGGCTGATCGATAAAACGCAGTTCGCCATCTCGACCGAGGAAACACGCTATTATCTCAACGGCATCTACCTTCACATCGCCGGCGCCGGACAGGCGCAAACGCTGCGTGCGGTCGCGACTGACGGCCATCGGCTGGCGCAGATGGAGCTCGATCTGCCGAAAGGCGCCGCCGGCATGGCCGGCGTCATCGTTCCGCGCAAGACGGTCGGCGAAGTCCAGCGCCTCATCGAGGACGGCGAAGCCGAGATCACCGTCGAACTGTCGCCGGGGAAAATCCGCTTTACCCTCGGCGCGGTGATCCTGACCACGAAGCTGATCGACGGCACGTTCCCCGATTATGCGCGGGTCATTCCATTGAACAATGACAAGGAGCTGATCGTCGACAAAAAGGAATTCGAGGCTGCGGTCGACCGGGTTTCCACCGTCTCGAGCGAGCGCGGTCGCGCGGTGAAGCTGTCGCTCACCGCTGGACGGCTCCTGTTGTCGGTCACCAATCCCGACTCCGGCAGCGCCACCGAGGAACTTGAAGTCGAATACGAAGCCGACCCGATCGATATCGGCTTCAACTCGCGATACCTGCTCGATATCGCGACGCAGATCGAAAGCGAGGCCGCGGTACTCAAGCTCGCGGATCCCGGATCACCGACGCTGATCCAGGATAAAGAGGCGCGCGGCGCGCTCTATGTGCTGATGCCGATGCGGGTTTGACAGGGATCGGGTATCAGGACTCAGGTATCAGAACCTGTTTGATACCTGATTACCGATACCTGATCCCCGGCTATGGCCCGCGTTCACCGCCTGACACTTACCGATTTCCGCAACTACCGCGCGGCCACACTGCAAGCCGACGCGCGACCGATCGTGCTTTATGGGCCGAACGGCGCCGGCAAGACCAATCTGATCGAGGCCATCTCGTTTCTCGCACCCGGTCGTGGTTTGCGCCGGGCGACGCTCGAGGAGGTGGCGTTCCAGGAGGGCGACGGTTCCTGGGCCGTCGCCGCCGAAATCGAGGGCGCGCTGGGGCTCGCCACTTTGGGCACCGGCGTCGAGCGCGCGCCCGAGGAAAGCGCGGCTACTCAACGCAAGTGCCGGATCGATCGAGAACCGGTCGCCTCGGCCGCCGCTTTCGTGGATCATTTGCGTGTGGTCTGGCTCGTGCCGGCAATGGATTCTTTATTTGTCGGCGCACCGTCCGAGCGTCGCCGCTTTCTCGATCGCCTGGCGCTTGCGGTCGATGCCGAGCATGCCAGCCGGGTCAATGCACTCGAGCGGGCGCTGCGCTCGCGCAACCGGCTTTTGTTGGAGACCCGGCCCGACCCGCACTGGCTAGACGCCGTCGAACACGAGACCGCGGAGCTTGCCGTCGCCGTGGCGGGACTGCGTGCGGAAGCGGTACGTCGCCTTGGCTCCGTGCTTGCGAGCCGCCAGGATTCGAGCTTCCCGCCGGCAGAGATCGCGCTTGACGGTTGGATGGAGCAGCTCCTTCCGACCCATCCCGCGATCGAAATCGAGGAGCGCTATCGCGCGGTGCTTCGGGAGAACCGCGGCCGCGACACGGCCGCCGGGCGGACGCTCGACGGCCCGCACCTCACCGACCTTTCGGTTCTCTACGCGCAGAAGAACATTGCCGCCGGCGAGTCTTCGACCGGCGAACAAAAGGCCCTGCTCATCGGCCTCGTGCTTGCGCATGCGCGACTGATCACCGAGATGACGGCGTCCACACCGGTCCTCTTGCTCGACGAGGTTGTCGCGCATCTGGATCCGGCACGCCGCGCCGCGCTGCATGCCGAACTTGCATTGCTTGGCGCGCAAGTGTGGATGACCGGTGCCGATCCGGCGCAGTTCGCCGAGATCAAGGACGCTGCGGCGATGATCGAAGTCCGCGCCGGCCGCTTGGAACTGAGAAACTGACCACGGCCGATTGCATCCGCCGCACTGATCGCAAGCGCGATTCCGACGCTTTTGCGCGAAATTTTTGACCGCCAAATTGTCGCCGCCAGGCCGGGCGCCTGCGGTACCGGACAGGCCGCTTGGGGGCCCGATTCCCGCCCCGTTTGCGGACCTGTTTGCGGGCCTGCCGAATCCTTGAAAAATGGCGTTTTGACAATATGTTATTGGCAACCAATTTGACCTGTACGCGACCCGGTTTTGGTGTACAAGAAAACAGGCGATTCACCCACCTTCCGCAAGCGATTCGAGAATATTTCGCATGGCCGAACCCGTCCGTAAACCAGACCCCGTCGCACCCTCCGATTACGGCGCAGAATCGATCAAGGTGCTCAAGGGGCTCGATGCCGTGCGCAAGCGCCCCGGCATGTATATCGGCGACACCGACGACGGCTCGGGCCTGCATCACATGGTCTACGAGGTCGTCGACAACGCCATCGACGAAGCGCTTGCCGGCTTTGCCAAGGAAGTCGTCGTCACGCTCAATCCCGACGGCTCCTGCACCGTGCGCGACGATGGCCGCGGCATTCCGACCGACATCCACAAGGGCGAAGGGGTGTCAGCCGCCGAGGTCATCATGACGCAACTGCACGCCGGCGGAAAATTCGACCAGAATTCCTACAAGGTGTCCGGCGGACTGCATGGCGTCGGCGTATCGGTGGT
>Ga0302325_10031923_pt1 | contig 10821 bp, 9 predicted proteins | sample Palsa_T0_2_FD_201948 | JGI IMG/M metagenome (GOLD analysis project Ga0302325, IMG submission 201948) | Peat permafrost microbial communities from Stordalen Mire near Abisko, Sweden - Palsa_T0_2 | ecosystem: Environmental > Terrestrial > Soil > Palsa > Peat permafrost | place: Sweden: Abisko... | reverse complement strand
TCGAGGGACGGAAGCCGATCTCGGTGGTCGTTTGCATGCCGGTCGCGCCGACGTTGGAGGTCATCGTGATGACGGAGTTCTTGAAGTCGACCACCCGGCCCTGAGAGTCGGTCAAGCGTCCGTCTTCGAGAACTTGCAACAGCAAGTTGAAGACGTCCGGATGAGCCTTCTCGATTTCGTCGAGCAGCACGACGCAGTACGGACGGCGCCGCACGGCCTCGGTCAGCTGACCGCCTTCTTCGTATCCGACGTATCCGGGCGGTGCGCCGACGAGGCGGCTGACCGCGTACTTCTCCATGTATTCCGACATGTCGATGCGGATCATCGAATCGGCGTCATCGAACAAGAACTCGGCGAGGCTGCGCGCGACTTCCGTCTTTCCGACGCCCGTCGGGCCGAGGAAGATGAACGAGCCGATGGGACGCTTGGGGTTCTTGAGGCCGGCACGCGAGCGACGGATCGCCCGGGTGACGACTTCGATCGCCTGGTCCTGCCCGATGACGCGCTTGTGCAGCGCCTCTTTCATCGTCAGAAGCTTTTGCGTCTCGCCTTGTGCGAGCTTGGAGACGGGAATGCGCGTCCAAGCCGCGACGATGTGCGCGATGTCTTCTTCGGTTACTTTCAGCGTCTTGTCGGCGTGAAGCTTGCGCTCTTGCCACTCCGCTTCCAGGCGCTGCTTCTCGATGCGAAGCTTCTCCTCGCGATCGCGAATGGCAGCCGCCTTCTCGAACTCTTGCGACTTGACGACGGCTTCTTTCTCGATTTTGACCTTACGGATCTCGTTTTCGATCTCGCGCACTTCGGGCGGCGGGAGCGTCGCCTGCAGGCGGACGCGCGAGCTCGCCTCGTCGACGAGGTCGACGGCTTTGTCGGGCAAGAACCGGTCGCTGATGTAGCGGTCCGAGAGTTTTGCGGCCGCCGCGAGCGCTTCGTCGGTAATCGTGACCTTATGGTGCGCTTCGTAGCGATCGCGCAGACCCTTGAGGATCTCGATCGTTTCTTCAACGGTCGGTTCGCCGACCATGACCGGCTGGAAGCGGCGTTCGAGCGCCGAGTCCTTTTCGATGTGCTTGCGGAATTCGTTGAGGGTCGTCGCGCCGATGCACTGCAACTCGCCGCGCGCGAGCGCCGGCTTGATGATGTTGCTGGCGTCGATCGCGCCTTCGGCCGCACCCGCTCCGACGAGCGTGTGCAGTTCGTCGATGAAGAGGATGATCTCGCCGGATGCCGCGCGGATCTCGTCCATCACGCGCTTCATGCGCTCTTCGAACTCGCCGCGATATTTCGTACCGGCGACCAGGCCCGCCAGGTCGAGCGTAATCACGCGCCGCTCGCGCAGCGGCTCGGGGACTTCGCCCTTGATGACGCGCTGCGCCAGGCCTTCGGCGATGGCCGTCTTGCCGACGCCGGGTTCGCCGATGAGCGCGGGGTTGTTCTTGGTACGGCGAGCCAAGATTTGAATGACCCGCTCGATTTCGTTCGCCCGCCCGATGACCGGATCGAGTTTGTTGTCGCGCGCGAGCATCGTCAAATCGCGGCCGTACGCGTCGAGCGTCGGCGTCTTGGACTTGCCCTTGGGCGCAACGGGTTGCCCTTCGGCCCCGAGTAACGAGGTCGTCTGCACGCGCACCTTGGCCGGGTCGACGCCCAGATTGGTCAGCACGCGCGCCGCGACGCCTTCGCCTTCACGGATCAGCCCGAGCAACAGATGTTCCGTGCCGATGTAGTTGTGGTTCAGCTGCCGCGCTTCTTCAAAGGCGAGCTCGATGACGCGCTTCGCGCGCGGCGTAAAGACCATCTCTTGCTGGACGGTCTGGCCGCCGCGTCCCACGATCGCTTCGACTTCCTGACGCACTTTGGCCAGGTTGACGCCGAGCGTCTCGAGGACTTTCGCCGCCAAGCTCTCGCCTTCGGAAATGATCCCGAGCAAGATGTGCTCGGTCCCAATATAGTTGTTGCCGAGACGCTGCGCTTCTTCTTGCGCGAGCACGATGCTCCGGCGAGCACGCTCGGTAAAAGGTTCCCACATTGACATATCGGCTAAGGCTCCTCGTCCGCCGGCCTCACTTGGCTCCGGCGCACCACTTTCCACTGCGGGGTCCCCGACGTTCATCCCTTGTACCGCTTGTCGGACATCCGACCGTGGTCCCGGAGTCGCCGCTCGTGTGGGGACATAACCGGCACGGGATGCAATTTAGTTTCGTCGTGCCGGAGGCTTGAGGGCGGTTGCCGGACGGCGGCGGCAACGCAGGCGACCACGCCCGGCGGGAAAAGGGATTCTCCCAAGCCAGCGAATCCGCGTCGAGTGCCGTTTTCCCAGCTTTTGCACCAGTTCAGCGATCAGCTTTTCAATGGCATCACGCTGGGCATGCTCTATATTTTGGTGGCGCTGGGGCTGAACATCATCCTCGGCTTGATGGGCGTCATCAACTTTTCGCACGGCGCGTTCTTCATGCTCGGCGCCTACACCGCGTACGCGCTCGCACCGATCGTCGGATTTTGGCCGAGCATCTTGCTCGCGGCGCTCGTCATCGGTCTCTTCGGCATGGCCTTCGAGTCGGGGCTCATCCGTCCGCTGTACCGCCGGCTGCCGGAGTACACGCTCCTTTTGACCTACGGAACGGCGCTCATCTTCGAACAAGTCGTTCGCTACATCTGGGGCGACGACGCCGTCCGCTATCCGGGCCTGCCTTCCTATTTGAGCGGCTCGATCACCCTGGGCAGCTATGAGTTCCCGATGTATAAGGATGTCTTCTTGGTGGCGGTCACGGTCGTCGTGCTGGCGCTCGTTTGGCTGGTCATCAACCGCACGAACATCGGGATGATCATCCGGGCCGGCACCCGGGACGCCGAAATGGTCAAAGCGCTCGGCATCAACATGCCGCTCATGTTCACGATCGTCTTTGGGATCGGCTCGTTCATGGCCGGGCTCGCCGGCGCGCTCGCGGCCCCCATCTACGCGATCATCCCGAGCCTCGCCTCGCAGTGGATCATTTTGACGTTCGTGATCGTCATCGTGGGCGGAATCGGCTCCTTTTGGGGCGCCATCGTCGGCGGTCTGACGATCGGGATCCTCTCCAGCATGATGGAACTCGTCTATCCGCCGGCCGTCGAGTTGACCGGTTTCATCATCATGGGCATCGTCTTGCTCGTGCGCCCGCGCGGGCTGTTCGGGGTCGAAGGACTCTTCGAGTGAAGGTTCCGGGCGGCCGGACGACGTGGATCACGCTCGGATCGATCGCCCTCTGCTTCGCCGTTTTGCCCCTCTTCATGCCGGGCGGAACGCTCGATTTCTATCCGTTCGCGGGAAACCGTTTCCCGGTGCACGCCGGCTTCATCGATCTGGCCACGACGATCCTCGTCTTCGCGCTATTCGCACTCGGCTTCAACCTGCTTTTCGGTCACACCGGCGAACTGTCGTTCGGCCACGCGATGTTCTTCTCGCTCGGTGCGTACGCGACGGCGCTCTTCACCAAAGGTTTCGATGCGTACCTCGGCCCGATTCATCTCGTCTTTGGGGGCGCGAGCAATCTGTGGATCGCGCTGCTCTTGGCCCTCGCCTTCGCGCTGCTCTGGGCCTGGCTTCTGGCGCGCTTGATCGTGCCGCGTTCCAGCGGAATCTATTATTCGATGATCACGCTGGCATTCGCCCAAGTGATCTACTTCATCACGTTCCGCTGGGGCGACATGACCGGCGGCGAGGATGGAATCCAGGCGATCGCCCGCCCCGATCTTCCGGGACTGCCGGCCGGCTGGTTGTCGGATGCGACACACATGTACGTTTTCGCCGCGGTGGTCGCGCTGCTGGCGACCGCCGTAAACTTTTGGATCGTGCGCTCGCCCTTCGGCAGCGTGCTCCACGCAATCCGCGAGAACAAGCAGCGCGCGCGTTTCCTGGGGTACGACGTCGACAAGTACCGCGTGAACGCGTTCGTCTTGTCGGCCGCCTTCCCGGCGATCGCGGGTTGGCTTTGGGTCTATTTCCAGCAGTCGATCAACCCTCAGGCCGGATCGATCGAATATTCGGGCGACGTGGTCATGATGTCGCTGCTGGGCGGCATCAGCACGTTCGTCGGACCGATCATCGGCGCGTTCGTCTACTGGGATCTGCAGAATCGCGTCTCGGGTTTGACCAAGTACTGGCCGGCAGTCATCGGCGCCGTCTTCGTGTTCTTCGTCTTGGTGAGTCCGCGCGGCATCGGCGGCATGGTCGAGGACCTGCGGCGCTACGGCGTGCAGGCCGCGCTCCGGCGCTTGGTTTCGAGACGCGCCCGTCTCCAATCCGATTTGGCCGAGGAAGTCAGTACGCGCGGAGCGGGACCGTGAGCGAAGCGTGCGCATTGCGAACCGAACGCTTGACGCGCTCGTTCGCGGGCTTCAAAGCCGTCAACGACGTCTCGCTGGAAATTCCGCTCGGCGGCGTGCGCGCGGTCATCGGACCGAACGGCGCCGGCAAGACGACGTTTTTCAACCTCCTCTCCGGACTCTTGGCGCCCACGGAAGGCCGCATCTATTTCGGTGGGCGCGAGATCACCGCGTTACCACCGTACGAGCGCGCCCGCCTCGGAATCGCCCGCTCCTTTCAGATTACGAATATTTTTGCGAAGTTGACCGTCTACGAGAACGTGCGCCTGGCGGTGCAATCGCTCCACGACGGCAAAGCCAACTTCTTCTTGCCGGCGAGCCGCATGGGCGATACCGACGCGCGCTGCGGCGAGATCCTGCGCGACGTCGGCCTGAGCGCAGCGGCGGAAGCATTGGCCGAGAACCTCTCGCACGGCGACCAGCGCCGTCTCGAGATCGGGCTCGTCTTGGCGCGCGATCCGACGGTCCTCTTACTCGACGAACCGCTGGCCGGAATGTCGCCGCGAGAAACGCACGAGACGGTCGAGCTTATTCAGCGTATCGCGCCGGGACGGACGGTCGTCCTGGTAGAGCACGACATCGACGTCGTCATGTCGATTTCCGAAACGATCACGGTCATGCAGTCGGGCGCGATCCTCGCGGTCGGAACGCCGTCCGAGATCCGCGGCAACGAAGCGGTGCAACGCGCGTATCTCGGGGGATTGACCTAGCCGATGCTGCTCGAACTCGAGAACGTGAACGCTTTCTATGGGAAGAGTCACATCCTGCAAGATGTCTCGCTCGGCGTCGAAGCGGGCGAGGTCGTGGCGCTCCTGGGACGCAACGGCAGCGGCCGCTCCACGACGCTCAAAGCGATCATGAACTTCGTCAACGTTCGCAGCGGAACGATCCGCTTTCACGGCCAGGCGATCGACGGCAAAGCGACCTTCGGACTGGCGCGGCTCGGCATCGCCTACGTGCCCGAGGATCGCCGCGTCTTCCCGAATCTGACGGTCGGCGAAAACTTGCGCCTAGCGGCGCTCGGCGGCCGCAAAGGCCCCTGGAACGAACAGCGCATCTACGAATATTTCGAAGTGCTGCGCGAACGCCGCGACAAGCCCGCCAAACTTTCCGGCGGCGAACAGCAAATGCTCGCCATCGCGCGAGCGCTCATCGCCAATCCGGAGATCATTCTTCTCGACGAGCCGATGGAAGGCTTAGCCCCTTTGATCGCGCGGAACGTCGAGGACGTCGTGCGCCGCATCCGTCAGGAGGGTAATACGATTCTGCTCGTCGAGCAGAACGCCGAGGTCGCGATGAGCCTGTCGGATCGCGGCTACATTCTCTCCAACGGCCGAGTCATGGCCTCGGGCACGATCCCGGAATTGCAAGCCGACACCGACGCGATGAAGCGCTACTTGGCGGTGTGAGCCTCCCCGATGACGCCGAAAGTGCCGCGCACTTCACCCGGCGCTTCGAATCGTTCACCGACGTCGTCTTCGGGTTCAGCCTTTCGTTCCTAGCGGGGCGCCTCGTGATCCCGGCGAGCGCGCACGACATCTTCGCGCAGCCCGCCGGCATCGTCGGGTTCCTCATCTCGTTCGGATTCCTGGCTGCGCTGTGGATGCTGAACCACCGCATGTTCCGCTTCTACTTCGCGCCCGCGACGCCGGATGTGGTGCTCGTCTTCGTCGAGCTGTGCGGCGTCGCGTTGATCCCCTACGCCCTGCAAATCTTCTTGAAGTTTCCGAACGACCCGGCCGGCTTTTCGTTCTACGTGCTCGTCTACGCGGCGATCCTGGGCAGCTCGGCCGCCATCGGATTTCGCGGATTTCGCCGGAACTGGCAAACTTGGGATCTGGATTCACGGGTCGCGCGCTGGCGCACGCCGTTGATCCAAAGCGTCGCGGCGGGATTGCTCGCACTCTCGGCAGCCTTGATCGTTGCGGGAGTGCCGCACGCTGAGTGGCTGTCTTTTCTCATCCCGCTGGTCGTCTTCGCGATCAGGCGCCGGCGCATGCTCCCGGCGTACGCCCGCTCATAGATTCTGGCCGAACATCTGCTGGGAGCCGCACACGCGACGATAGTCCGTGCGCCCGAGCAACTGACAGAGCCGCCGCGTTTCTTTCCAGGTTTCGTCGAGGCGGCTCGAGCGGAAATAGCCCGAACGGACGATGCCGCCCGTGCCGACCAGCACGTACGCAACGTCTTTGCCACGGCCGTCGAAAAACTTCAAGCGCAGCGGCGTCGCATACGCGCCGCTCACCGGCTTCCACCCGGCGCGCCGGTTGTTCAAATAGTCGACCAGCGCTCCGACGCGTTCGCGGTCCGCGATCGTCTGCCGGAGGTGGGCTTGCGGCAGGACGACCGTCACCGTCCTCACGTCGTCGAGCGGCGGGAAGTCGCGCGTTTCGGCGCAGGCCACCAAAACCAGAAGCAGCGCCGCACAAAGTGCGGATCGCCCGAACCTTGCCACAAAGAGTGACGTTATTCGGGCGACCCGCGCTTTCTTGCCCCTGGGCAGTGACCTGCGACACGAAGCGGTTTATCGAAGACTCGCTTGCTTCGCGCCACCCGGGGCCGATTGGTCTAGAGCTTAACGATTACCGACTTCGTTTCGGTGTACATATTGATCGCTTCGTAGCCCATTTCGCGTCCCCAGCCGGACTGCTTGTAGCCGCCGAACGGCAGCGCCGCATCGAAGACGTTGTAGCAGTTGACCCAGACCGTGCCGGCACGCAGGCCCGCCGCGGTGCGATGCGCCTTGCTGATGTCCCTCGTCCAGACGCCCGCGCCGAGGCCGAAGACCGTGTCGTTCGCGGCCGGCAAGATCTCGTTCGGATCGTCGAAGGCCATCGCGGTGACGACCGGGCCGAAGATCTCTTCTTGAACGACCTTCATGTGCGGCTTCGTGTCGACCAGGATCGTCGGCTCGACGAAGTAGCCGCGCTCGCCGACGCGTTTGCCGCCGATGTGCGCGCGCGCGCCTTCATCGAGACCCGACTTGATGTAACCGGTGACGCGCTCGAGTTGCTCCTGCGACACGAGCGGGCCCATTCCCGAACGTTCGTCGAGCCCGTGACCGACGCTGATCTTCTTCGCCTCCTCGGCGACGCCCGCGAGAACCCGGTCGTACACCGGGCGTTCGATGTAAAGGCGCGAACCGGCCACGCAGCACTGCCCGTGGTTGAAGAAAATCGCCATCGCCGCGCCCGCCGCGGCCGCGTCGAGATCGGCATCGGCAAAGACGATGTTGGGCGACTTGCCACCCAGCTCCAAGGTGACTTTCTTTAAATTGCCGGTCGCCGCGATGGCGATCAGCTTGCCGACTTCGGTCGAGCCGGTGAAGGCGACTTTGTCGACGTCGGGATGCGCCGAGAGCGCGGCACCCGCGGTTTCGCCGTATCCGGGCACGACGTTGACGACGCCGTCGGGGAAGCCGACTTCAGCGATGAGTTCGGCCAGCAGCAAGGCCGAGAGCGGCGTCTGTTCGGCCGGCTTGAGGACGACGGTATTGCCGGCCGCGAGCGCGGGTCCGAGCTTCCAGGCCGCCATCAAGAGCGGGAAGTTCCAGGGAATGATCTGCCCTACGACGCCGATCGGCTCTTTGCGCGTGTACGCGTGGAAGTCGCCCGGTACCGGAATCGTGTTCCCGAGGATCTTGGTCGCCCAGCCCGCCATGTAGCGGAACAGGTCGACGGCCAGCGGAACGTCGGCGACGCGCGCGATGGCGAGCGGCTTGCCGTTGTCGAGCGACTCGAGCAACGCGAAATCTTCAAGGCGCTCTTCGAGCTTGTCCGCGAGACGATAGAGCATCCGTCCGCGCTCGGACGGCGACATCGTGCGCCAGGGACCGCCGTCGAACGCTTTGCGCGCCGCGCGAACCGCCCGGTCGATATCGGCGCGGTCGCCTTCGGCAACTTGCGCCATGACTTCGCCGGTCGACGGATCGTAGACGGGGAAGGTTTTGCCGCTTACGGCACCCGAGAAATTGCCGTCGATGAAGAGTTGCCGCGGCGTACTCATGAAGGTGCGGGCAAAGGCCGGAATCTGTCGAGACTGAGGCGGTTCGAGAAGGGCCATGCGGATCGACCTCGCTGTGTGAAAAGTTAGGGGCCACGGTCCTTACCGGCGGAGGAATGTTCGACCTTCCGGACGAGCGGACGGCCCCTATTTCCGTCCCGGTGGAAACCACGGCCGCTCGAGCGAAGTCCAAGAGCCGGAGGTCCCAATGCCCACTCAAGAACAGGTTTATGAAGCACTCAAAGAGGTCGAAGACCCCGAACTCCAGATGGGGATCGTCGACCTCGGCCTCGTCTACGGCGTGGACGTCGAAGGACCCGAAAACGAGAACGTCAGCGTTACCATGACGCTGACCTCGCCGATGTGTCCGGTCGGGCCGATGTTCAAGCAGGCCGTCCTCTCCAAAGTCGAAGGCATGGAAGGCGTCAAATCCGCCAGCGTGGAGATCACGTTCACGCCGCCGTGGGATCCGCGCACGATGGCGAGCGACGACGCTAAGGTGCATCTCGGGATCTGGTAGTGACCGAATCCGAGCAGCCCGCGGCAGAGCCGGCAGTCGAAGCACTCCGCGAACGCCGCGCGCGGGCGCTCGCGCCGGCGGGCGAAGCCGCCAACGAACGGCAGCACGCCCGCGGTAAACGCACCGCGCGCGAACGCATCGAGACGCTGGTCGACCCCGGCTCGTTCGTCGAATTCGACATGTTCGCGGTGCACCGCACGACCGCGTTCGGGCTCGGCGAGAAAGAGTTCTTAGGCGACGGCGTCGTCACGGGACGCGCCACCATCGACGGACGTCAAGTCTTTCTCTTCTCGCAAGACTTCACGGTCTTAGGCGGTTCGCTCGGCGAAGTTTTCGCCGAGAAGATCTGCAAGGTCATGGATCTTGCGCTGCGCACCGGTTCACCCATGATCGGCATCAACGACTCGGGCGGAGCGCGCATTCAAGAGGGCGTCGTCAGCCTCGGCGGTTACGCCGAAATCTTTTGGCGCAACGTGCAAGCCAGCGGCGTCATCCCGCAGATCAGTTTGATCGCGGGACCGTGTGCCGGCGGCGCGGTCTATTCGCCCGCCATCACCGACTTTACGTTGATGGTCGAAGGCATCGCGCAGATGTTCATCACCGGTCCCGAGATCATCAAGACGGTAACCGGCGAAGAAGTCACTTTCGAAGAGCTGGGCGGCGCGCTGACGCACGCGACGAAATCCGGCGTCACCGATCTCATCGCAGCGGACGAAGACGAGATGAATCTCACCACGCGCCGGCTGCTCTCGTTCATGCCGCAAAACAATCTGGACGATCCGCCGCGCTATCCGAGTGACGACGATCCCGAGCGGCTTTGTCCCGAGCTCGACGATCTCATTCCCGCCTCGCCGAGCAAACCGTACGACATCAAAGCCGCAATCGGCGCGGTCGTCGACGACGGCGACTTCTTCGAAATAGGTGAGCTCTTCGCCCAAAATATCGTCATCGGCTTCGGCCGGATCGCGGGTTCGAGCGTCGGCATCGTCGCGAACCAGCCGATGCGCATGGCCGGCGTTCTGGACATCGCCTCGTCGATCAAGGCGGCGCGTTTCGTTCGCTTTTGCGACGCTTTCAACATCCCGCTGCTCACCTTCGTCGACGTACCCGGGTTCTTACCGGGAACGGGTCAAGAGTACGGCGGCATCATCAAGCACGGTGCGAAGCTGCTCTACGCGTTCGCCGAAGCAACGGTTCCGAAGATCACGGTCATCACCCGCAAGGCCTACGGCGGCGCGTACGACGTCATGGCCTCGAAGCACATCCGGGCCGACTACAACGTTGCGTGGCCGACCGCCGAGATCGCGGTCATGGGTGCGGCCGGAGCCGTTAAGACGATCTTCCGGCGTGAAATCGCAGAAGCGCCGCAACCCGAAGCGAAAGCTGCCGAACTGATTGCCGATTACGAGCACCGTTTTGCGAACCCGTTCATCGCCGCCGAGCGCGGCTATATCGACGACGTCATCGAAGCCGGCCGCACGCGTCAAGTCGTGGCGCGCGCACTCGCCATGCTCGCCAACAAGCGCGTCGAGCGCCCCAAACGAAAGCACGGGAACATTCCGCTCTAAAGGAGGGCATCCCGCGCGCTTGGTCGTCATATTCGCAGAGTGGGTTTATTAGACGGTAAGATCGCGCTCGTCACGGGCGTCGCAAATCGATGGAGCATCGCGACGGCCATCGCGCGTGCGTTTCATGCGCATGGCGCCACGCTGGCCTTCGTGTATCAGGGCGAGCGCGTCAAAGATGAAGTCGAAAAACTCGCGGCCGAGCTCGGCGGCGGGAAAGTGTATCCCTGCGACGTCACCTCGGACGAACAACTGCGCGAACTGGCGGTGGGCATCTCGCGCGACTTCGGCCACCTCGACGTCCTCGTGCACTCGATTGCGTTCGTCAATAAGGAAGATCTGGCGGGCAAAGTGTACACGACCTCGCGA
>Ga0302325_10031921_pt1 | contig 10822 bp, 7 predicted proteins | sample Palsa_T0_2_FD_201948 | JGI IMG/M metagenome (GOLD analysis project Ga0302325, IMG submission 201948) | Peat permafrost microbial communities from Stordalen Mire near Abisko, Sweden - Palsa_T0_2 | ecosystem: Environmental > Terrestrial > Soil > Palsa > Peat permafrost | place: Sweden: Abisko... | reverse complement strand
GTATTGTCCGTGTTCCTGATATTTTACCTAGGGTCGTTAGGCTTGGTTTACCTGGTAGGAAGGGATTTCTTCCCTACCGTGGATTCCGGACAGATTCGCTTACACGCGCAAGCTCCGGCTGGGACACGTATTGAGAAGACGGAGCTGATCTTCGCCGAGATCGAAAGAGAAATCCGCGCGGTCATCCCAGCGCGCGAACTGGACACTATTCTGGACAACATTGGCGTGCCCCCAGGCGGATTCAACCTCGCATTTGGAGATAGCGCCACCATTGGCAACAACGACGGTGACATTCTCATCTCGCTGAACCAGGACCACACCCCCACCGCCATCACCACCGAACGACTGCGCAAGCGGCTGCACGAGAAATTTCCCGATCTGGTCATCTTTTTTGAAGCAGCCAATATCACCAATCAGATCCTCAATTCGGGATTGCCGGCCCCCATTGACGTACAAGTCACCGGACGCGACGCCGGTCCCAATTACGCGATCGCGCAGCGCTTGTCCGAGCAAATCGCCCGTATTCCCGGCGCCGCCGATGTTCACATCCATCAGGTCGTAAACGCGCCCGAGCTGCGAATAAATGTAGATCGCATCAAGGCCGGACAACTTGGCTTGACGCAGAACAACGTCGCCAGCAGTTTGCTGATTTCGTTGAGCGGCAGCAGCCAGGTGGCCCCCAGCTTCTGGCTCAACTGGAAAAATGGCGTCAGCTACAACGTCCTGATTCAGACGCCGCAATATAAATTGGATACTCTTGACAAACTGATGCGCACTCCAGTCTCGGTAGGAGGCGCCGGCGTGGCGTTCAACACTCTCGGCTCAACCGAGGGTGCTGCCAACCAGGGGGACGCATCCACAGGAGCCGCGCCGAATCAAAACTCAGCCGCGTATGCCAATCCTGGAACGCTGCCTTATCAGACACAATTGCTTTCCAACGTGGCGACCATCGAACACAGCACCGGCCCCGAGATTGCCAATCACTATAACGTGCAGCCCGTATTTGACGTCTACGCCAACATCGATCGCAGGGATTTGGGTGGAGTAGCCTCCCAAGTGCAAAAGATAATTGACAACACTAAGATTCCCAGAGTTACGCAGATCAATTTGCGCGGACAGGCCGCAACCATGCAAACTTCGTTCTATCGGCTGGGCTTGGGGCTGCTTGCGGCGATCGTTCTGGTATACCTGTTAATGGCGGTCAATTTTCAGTCCTGGGTGGACCCATTCATCATTTTGAGCGCGCTTCCAGGAGCCCTGGCCGGCATCCTGTGGATGCTCTACGTAACCCAAACCACCCTGAATGTTCCGTCGTTGATGGGCGCGATCATGTGCATCGGCGTAGCCACCGCGAACAGTATTCTAATGGTGGTTTTCGCAAATGACGAAAGAATGGAAGGCAAGGGGGCGCGCGCGGCGGCGCTTTCCGCTGGATACACGCGCCTGAGGCCGGTGCTGATGACCGCGGCCGCCATGATTTTAGGCATGCTTCCGATGGCCCTGGGGATTGGCGAGGGCTCCGAGCAAAATTCGCCTCTGGGCCGCGCAGTTATTGGAGGATTGCTGTTGGCCACCGTCACCACGCTGCTGATTGTGCCGATCATCTATAGCTATTTGCGCGTCGAGGCGCCTATCGATCACGACCGGCAGATCGAGGAAGAAGAACGTGAGGGGCTGCCCGAATCCGAGTTCCAAATTTTTTAGACTGCATAGATTCTTAATTCGAGATGACATCATCGACCATTGACGAACCCGATAATCCGCCCGAGCGGTCTACTACGGCCACTGAAGAAGAGCTGCGCGCTGAAATTCAGCGGCTCAAGCAGCAGCTGGAGCAAAATAAGCCGCACGGTCCGCACTCGGCCCTGGACCATCCGAAGAGACCTTCGGGAGGCCGAATCGCGTTGTTGCTGGTGCTGGCGGCAGCCCTCTTCCTCGCCGCTTTTTTGGGCGGCTATATACCCCATCATCGCCGCGACATGCAGGTAATCGCCGAGGCTAGCGCGCAAAACGACGCGCTTCCGGACGTAACAGTGGTCACGGCGCTTAACGCATCCAAAATAGGCGACCTGTTACTTCCCGGCAATATCCAGGCCGTCACTGAAGCACCCATATTGGCCCGCGCTGAAGGCTATGTGCAGCGCCGCTATGTCGACATTGGCGATCGAGTGGCCGCCGGGCAATTGCTGGCGGAAGTAGAAGCACCGGATCTGGATCAGCAAGTGCGGCAGGCGCAAGCCTCGGTAGAGCAAGCTCAGGCCGACTTGGCGCGCGCCGATGCGGCTCTCGAACAGGGCAAGGCCAATGAGTCCATCGCTAAGGTAACCGCTACACGTTGGGACAACCTGGTAAAGCGCGGTGCAGTTTCTAAGCAAGAGAACGATCAATATCAGGCGCAGTACCAGGCGCAGGCCGCGAATGTGAGGGCGCTCGAGCGCGCAGTGGATGCAGCCAAGGGAAACATCACCGCAATGCAGGCCAACGTCGGACGCCTGAGCGAAATGCAGGGTTATCTGAAAGTGCGCGCGCCTTTCGCCGGTGTGGTGACGCTGCGGAACGTGGATGTCGGAACGCTTGTAAACACCGGCAGCACGCTGCTGTTTCGCATAGCGCAGACTAATTTGCTCCGCACTTATTTGAACGTCCCGCAATCCAGCGCCTCCGATGTGCACGTGGGACAAATGGCGTCGCTGGCCACTCCCGAACTTCCGGAGCGCAAGTTCTCGGGCGCCGTTACGCGCACGGCAAATTCATTGGATCCCGCCACGCGCACTCTGCTGGTGGAGGTTCAGGTGCCAAATCCGGAAGGCAAGCTGCTGCCAGGCATGTACGTTGAAGTGGACCTGCACCTTCCCAGGAAAGATCCCCCGCTGCTGCTTCCGAGCGACACGCTTTCGGTGCGTCCCCAGGGGACCATGGTTGCGATGGTAGATTCCAACGATCGGGTCCACTTCCAGCGCGTAGTGGTCGGCCGGGACTATGGGAGCAATATCGAAGTTCTCTCTGGATTGAACGCGGGACAGCGGGTGATCGCGAATCCGAACGATGCAGTTCAGGAAGGCGTTAAGGTCCATCCAGTCGTGGCGGCGGGCGATGCCGGCGCCAAACGCTCGCGTTAGCTCGTGCCCTGCCCTCACCTCTGCCGTACTCTGAAAGAACACGCATCATGAAAAAGATCAGTGTCGTATTTCTCTGCTGGCTACTGCTCGCGCCGGCGGGTTTCCCAGCCGAGTTGCCCGGCTGGTTGAAGAACACGTATGTGGAGCATCCCATCGTGCCCTTGGATCTTTCCAATTCGCCGCGAATTCGCCAGGTGCTGCGATCGGGCAATATCTATCTTTCGCTTTCAGATGCAGTGGCGCTCGCCATCGAAAACAATCTCGACATTGAACTCGAGCGTTATTCTTTGCCGGCGGCCGATACGGAACTGCTGCGCGCCAAAGGCGGCGGGGTGACGCGAGGACTAACCTACACCGTGTTCGAAGCTCCTGTAGGAGTCGGTGGACCTGACAGCCCGCTGGTGACCGCCGCGGCAACACCCAGCATCACCGCGGGATCGGTTCCGACCAATCCGTCCGAGCTAGGAGCGCTCGCGGAGCAGCAAGACAACCTCTCCCTCCTCCAGACCGTCCCACTTTCCACCGGGCCGCCTTTGCCGCAGTTCGATCCCGCGATCACAGGGCAGTTAAATTGGACGCGTTCGAGCGTGCCCGACGTCGATCCGGCAGCGTTCGGCAGCAACGCGCTCACCGGTAACAACGCCAACTACAATGTCGGCTATTCCCAAGGCTTCGGGCCCGGCACGGCGCTCAACGTTGGTTTCAATAATTCATACAACACAACTAACTCTTTGCAGACCGCCTTTAGTCCCTACACCACCTCGAATCTCGGCTTCACTGTGACCCAGCCGCTCATGCGTGGGTTCGGTCTGGCCGTGAATCGCCGCTTCATACGGATCTCGAAGAATGAGCAGAAGATCGCGAATCTTCTGGTGCAGCAGCAGCTCATCGCCACTGTTTATGGCGTGGTGCGCCTCTATACGGATCTGGTGGCGCTCTATGAAGACGTGAAGGTGAAGGAAGAAACTCTGGCCTCCGCCGAGAAGCTTTACACCGATACCAAAGCCGAAGTGGATGAAGGCACCCAGGCACCCATCGAGCTGACACGGGCCAATGCACAGGTGTCTTCCATTCGCCAGGATCTCATCAACTCGCGGGGGTTGCTCGAGGAGCAGGAGGCCGTCGTCAAAAACATAATCACGCGCCGCACCGATAACGATCCCGAGGTGCTGAACGCGCGCATTATCCCTACCGATACAATCGACGTGCCCGGAACGGAGGACAATCGCCCGTTGCAGGAGCTGGTCTCGTTGGCATTCTCCAATCGGCCCGATTTGGCGCAGGCCGGCGTACAGGTGGACAACACGCAGATCAGTTTGGAAGGCTCGCGCAACGAATTGCGCCCGCAAATCGACGTGGTGGGCACCGCTCAAAACAATGCTTTGGCCGCTCAACTCAATCCGCTAGTACCGAGCATTGATTCGCCCTTGATAGGCGGGTACGGCAGCGCTCTTGAGCAGCTGGCTACGCGTAAATATCCCTCGTATGGTGTCGGCCTCAACATAAATTTGCCCTTGCGCAACCGAATCGCTCAGGCCGATGTCACACGCGACGAAATCCTGCTGCGGCAGACGCAGGTCCTGCAACAGCAGCTACGCAAACAGGCGCAGCTGGAAGTGGAGGACGCGGTGATCGCCATGCGTCGCGCCCGGTCGTCCTACGACGCCGCCGTGCAAACCCAGACCCTGCAGCAAGAGTCGCTGGATGCCGAGCAGGCCAAGTTCGACGTCGGAGCCTCCACCAGTTTTTTCATCATTCAGTATCAGAGCTTTCTGGCGCAGGCTAAATCTACGGTGGTGGTGGCCAAGAGCGCGTATTTGAAGGCGCGGGCGGCGCTTGAAAGGGCAACCGGGACAATTCTGGCCGACAATAATGTGTCGCTCCCAGAGGCGGTTCGCGGACGCCAATGATGCCGCTCGGTTAGCGTCGCGCGATCAGCTCAAAATTGCTGCTGAGCTCGCGCAGCAGCGGCACGCGCGTCAGTGCTTCATCCAAAACGCGAGCCAGCCGATACCCTGCGCCCCAGGACGGAAATAATCCGGCCAACGGCGTGGACGCGAAATCGAACCAGCACGTCGACGTCTCAAAGCCCGCGGATCGGAACGGCGCGGCGGTCGAGCGAGGCAACAGCTGGCGCTCGTCTTCGGTCTGGTACTTCGCCATTAATTTTGGGACCAGGAGTTGGCCAAGAAATCCCGAGAGCCGCCGGGCACTTGGATCGAGAGCGTAGAAGACGCCGCCAGGGCGCAGCAATCGACCCAGCTGGATCGGAAATGCCGCCAAGTCCACGTCCGGCAAGTGATGCAGGAAGAAAATCGCAATCACCGCGTCAAATGGCTGTGCATCGAGAGCCGCGGTTTGCCAGCTCCCGGCAACAAACTTTGTGTTTGTTAAACCGCGAGTTGCCGCTGCCCGGCGCGCTTCCGAGATCGCCACTGGTGAGAGATCGATGCCGGTGACTTGCGCGACATGCGGAGCCAACAACAGCTCCGTGTCCCCGATCCCACAGCCAAGGCTCAACACGCGTGATGAGGAGTCGGACCCGGTAGCCAGCAGGATCCTCCGCGCAAGATACTCACGAAATAAAACCACGCCGGGCTGCGCAAAAAGATGCGGGCCGTAAGTGCTGTAAAGATTCTCGTAATAGGCTAGTTCGCGTTCGAGCACCGGGTCCGAACCGGATTTCATCGCGCTTTGCGCCACGCCAGCCACAGCATGATCGTTCCAAAGATCAGCATCGAGATGCCGCAGTAAAGATTGACATTCGCAAAATCCAGTGGCGCGCGATAATTCGCAGTCAGCCCAGTAACGCCCACAATTAGGCCCACCAGCACGAAAAACCCACCGATGCTAACGCGCAGATCGCTCATATCACCAGAACCAGATGTTCAGAACCACCAGCGCCGCTACTACGATTAGGGCCAAGGGGGCCGGCCGCTTGTACCATGGCACATCCTCATGCGGGATTTCGGTGAGTCCGTAAACCAGATTGTGAAGTTCCGATTCCGCTTTTGGCTGCGACATCAAGCTCACCACCAAAGTCACTACCAAACACGTGGACCACGCGAAAATCGCGATCCAGAAATTCTGGGCCATCGTGGAAGGAAACGTGTGCAGCGTCGCGCCCAGCCATCCGCCTTTATGTTCCGCCACGGTCAGTCCATGAGTCGCTGCAGCCGCAGCTGTCCCTGCCAGCAATCCGGCGAACGCGCCATGTCCGGTGGCGCGCTTCCAAAACATCCCCAGCAGAAATGTCGCAAACAGCGGAGCGTTGACGAAGCCGAAAACCAGCTGCAGAAAATCCATGATGTTATTGAAGTGGCTCGCCAGGTACGCCGTGCCAACTGACAGCGCCACGCCCACCACAGTGGTCACTCGGCCCACCCACAAATAATGCGAATCGGGCGCGTGCTTGCGGATATGTCCTTGATATAGATCGTAAGTCCACACGGTATTGAACGCCGTGACGTTTCCGGCCATGCCCGACATGAACGACGCCATGAGCGCCGTCAAACCCAACCCAAGCATCCCGGATGGATAAAACTGGGCCATTAATGTCGTCAGCGTCTGATCGTAATCTGGTCCGCCATCCGCCTTCAACGGGATCGAATAGCCCAGCGCCATGTGCGAAAGCGCCAAGGCCGCCACACCCGGCACAATGACGATAAACGGCATCAGCATTTTCGGGAACGCAGCGATCAAGGGCGTCCGCCGCGCGGCCGACATCGAATCCGCCGCCATGGCGCGCTGCACCACCAGAAAATCCGTGCACCAGTAGCCAAACGACAGTACAAAGCCAAGTCCTGCGACTAAGCCAAACACTTCCACACCCATCGGATTCTCGGATGCTCGCGCCGTGTAGGTCCAAGTGTGCGTCATCACGGCGGGCAACCGCGACGCCATCCCGCTCCAGCCTCCAGTCTTCATCACCACGAAAATCGCGAGCGGTGCAAAACCGAGAACGATGAGGAAGAATTGCAGAACTTCGTTATAAATCGCGCTGGTGAGGCCGCCCAAGGACGTGTAAATCAAAACGATCGCCGCCGACAGCAGCACCGAAGCGGTGAAGCTCCAGTGCAGCACCAACTCGAATAGCAGCCCCAGCGCATACATGGAAATTCCCGACGAGAACACCGTCATCACCGCGAACGTGATCGCGTTCAGCGCTCGCGTCTTTTCATCGAAGCGTAGTTTCAGGTATTCGGGAACGCTGCGAGCGCGGCTGCCGTAGTAAAACGGCATCATGAAAACGCCCACGAACAGCATCGCCGGTACCGCGCCGATCCAATAGAAATGCGCGGTCATGATGCCGTATTTCGCCCCGGACGCGCACATGCCGATCACTTCCTGGGCGCCGAGATTGGCGGCGATGAAAGCGAGACTGGTGATCCACACGGGAACCGAGCGGCCCGAGGTCAGGAAATCGGCGCTGGTTGAGACCTTGCGTTTGACGATCCAGCCGATGGTGAGGACAAAGACAAAGTACAGCGACAGGATCAGGTAGTCGACGGGGGCGAGGCGCAATCCGCCTAGAGTCTAGCATATGGATCGTAGGGGAATCGCAGGTCGTTGCGGCCTGTGCGATCATGCTCATTACCTCGCCATGCTTCTTTACGCCTGCACGATTTTCCTGAGTGCGTTTCTGCTCTTCGCCGTGCAGCCCATGATCGGCAAAATCATCCTGCCCTGGTTCGGCGGATCAGCCGCAGTCTGGAGCACTTGCCTGCTGTTCTTTCAGGCGGCGCTCCTAGCCGGCTACTTATACGCGCATTGGTCCACGACCCGGCTGCGACCCAGAAAGCAGGCGATGTTGCATATCACACTGATGGCCGTGAGCTTGGCTCTGCTCCCCATCCTACCCTCGCCGCGCTGGAAACCCTCGGAAGCCGGCGACCCTTCGTTGCGAATCCTCCTTCTGCTGGCGGTCACCATCGGCCTGCCCTACATCCTGCTTTCTACTACCAGCCCGCTGCTCCAGGCCTGGTATGTGGCCGCCAAACCCGGCGCTGTTCCCTATCGCCTCTTCGCGCTTTCGAATTTCGGATCGCTGCTGGCGCTGTTGAGTTATCCGGTACTGATCGAACCGCTGTTCACCACGCATGGCCAAGCGTATGGATGGTCCGGCATCTATGTTCTATTCGCCGCGGTATGCGGAGCTATCGCATGGAGCGCGCTCCGCACCAGCCACGAGCCACCAGCCACGCTTCTTGCTACGGTCCCGCGCGCTGAAGCTTCTCCTCCTTCTTGGGTCTTGCGACTACTTTGGACTGCGCTCTCCGCATGCGCCTCCGCGTTGCTACTTGCTATCACCAATCACTTGAGCCAGAACGTCGCGCCCATTCCGTTTCTTTGGGTGCTGCCGCTGGCCGTCTATCTGCTCAGCTTCATCCTGTGTTTCGATCGCGAAAAGGTCTATCATCGCGGCGTCTTCCTGCCGCTGCTGGTGATCTCGCTAGGCGGCTCCGCGTATGCGATTTACGCGAACGAAGGCAATCCCAACATCGCTTGGGCCATCCCAACTTTTATCGCGGCCCTCTTCATCGCCTGCATGGTGTGCAACGGCGAACTGGCCCGGCTCAAGCCCAATCCACGCTACCTCACTAGTTTTTACCTGATGCTTTCGCTCGGGGGCGCGCTGGGCGGGCTGTTTGTTGCCATCGTCGCCCCGCATGTTTTTCATACATACATGGAACTTCCGCTCTCCATGGTTGCCTGTAGCTCGCTAGCCGCGATCGTCCTGTGGATCTCGCCCCAACAGTCTTCTCAACCATGGACCGGCAAGATTCCAGTGGCAGTCGTGCGGATCGCGATGCTCGCCTTCACCGCCGGTCTTGCCATCTATCTCGGTTATGAAAAAAATCTCACCGATCAGCGCTTCCGGCTCTCGGTGCGCAATTTCTACGGCGTCCTGCGCGTGCGCGACATTCCGGAGAGCGAGACGGACACCGCTGTGCGCCGCTTGATCCACGGCACCATCAACCACGGCGAACAGCTGTTGGATGCAAGATTTCGCGACCAGCCGACCAGCTATTACGGTCCCTACTCCGGCTTGGGCCGCGCCTTGGGCTATCTGCAAAAGCTCGGGACCGTTCGCGTGGCTGTCGTAGGACTCGGCTCGGGGGTAAGTGCGAGTTACTGCCGCGCAGGCGACTTCTTCCGCTTTTACGAAATCAATCCGCTTGCGCTCTCCATCGCGAGCACATGGTTTACCTTTCTGGGAGATTGCAAGGCCGATCACCAGGTACTTCTCGGCGACGCTCGCCTCACTCTCGAAGCCCAGCCCAGCCAGCAATACGATGTGATGGCGATCGATGCGTTCTCAAGCGATGCCATTCCAGTTCACTTGCTCACGCGCGAAGCTTTCGCCCTTTATTTCCGGCATTTGAAGCGCACTGGCATCCTGGCCGTGCACGTTTCCAATCGCTATCTCGATCTGGTCCCCGTGGTCTCACGCAATGCGCGCGATTTTGGCAAAACGGCGATTGATGTCGACGACCAGGACGAAGGGGAAGATTACTTCTCAAACAGCGATTGGGTGCTGGTTTCAGGCGAAGCCGCCATCTTCCGCGATCCGGCCTTCAAGTCTTCCAGCGTGCAGCCCGCCCTCTACCGCCCGACCCTGCGCCCATGGACCGACGACTACAGTAACTTGTTCCAGATCTTGAAGATCCGAGACCGCTAATCTTTATCCGTCTCGATATCCGTCTCGATCTGAGTTCATCTGTGGCTGGTACAATGTCAATTCATGTCCCACTTGCTGGAGGGCAAGACCGCCCTCATCCTCGGTGTGGCGAACCGATGGAGCCTGGCTTACTCAATCGCCCGCGCTTTTATCCGTGAAAAGGCCGAAGTAATCTTGACCTACCAGGGCGACCGCCAAAAAGAAACCGTCGAAGAGCTTGGGGCCGAACTCAAAGTCCAGCAAGTGCTCTCCTGCGATGTAACCCAAGACGCTCAGTTGGACGCCTTAGCGAGTGGACTGAAGAACCAGGGAACCGTGCTCAATTCCGTCGTACATAGCATTGCGTTCGCCAATCGCGAGGATTTAAGCCGCCCGTTTGTCGAAACATCGCGCGCCGGTTTCGCCCTCGCTCAGGATGTAAGCGCTTACTCGTTGGTAGCTGTGGCGCGCGCTACTGCTCCGCTCATGGCTCCCGCCGGTGGATCGCTCATGACCCTGACGTACCTAGGTTCAACGCGCGTCGTGGAAAATTACAACGTCATGGGCGTGGCCAAAGCTGCGCTGGAAGCCTCCGTCCGCTACCTGGCCGCCGATCTGGGACCGTCGAATATTCGAGTAAACGCCATTTCCGCGGGAGCCGTCAAAACTACGTCCGCCCGCGGTATCCGGGACCTGTCCAAAATGATCGAGGGCAGCGCCAAGATTGCCCCGCTCCGCCGCAATACCGATCCAGCGGAGGTGGCCGATACCGCTGTTTTCCTAGCCAGCGATCTCGGTCGGGGCGTTACCGGTAATGTTATCTATGTCGATGCAGGCATGCAAATTATGGGCTTTGCCCTGAAGGAATAATGCGATCCTTCAGACAAATTGACAATCGCCGCCACCGATTCTTATCATGTAATTGCAGCCTGACCGGAGCTGGCCTCTCCAGAGGCGCTTCCGGCCAGTCATCGCAGTTCCTCCGAGTCTAACTATGATTACAGTTCAAGGCCTCACGAAGAGATACGCCCACACGCTTGCG
>Ga0302325_10031920_pt1 | contig 10823 bp, 11 predicted proteins | sample Palsa_T0_2_FD_201948 | JGI IMG/M metagenome (GOLD analysis project Ga0302325, IMG submission 201948) | Peat permafrost microbial communities from Stordalen Mire near Abisko, Sweden - Palsa_T0_2 | ecosystem: Environmental > Terrestrial > Soil > Palsa > Peat permafrost | place: Sweden: Abisko... | reverse complement strand
GCCAAGGGTAAGGAAAACCTACCCCTGGGGTGCCTTTCCGGTTGTCTCGGCCGGGGCGAGGATGGTCTCACAAACCAACCAGCCCGAGGAGGCAAATGAAATGCTCAGCACCAAGATCCGCACAGCGCTCGTCACTCTAATTGCAGTGGGAGGCTTCGCGACCGCAACCGTTGCACCGGCAGCTTCGCAGGCCGCCGGCAAAACCCTCGCTGAAAAAACACCCGTGGCGGTGACCTGCGAGGGAACTTACAAGCCAGGCGACATGCGAACCGTGACGATCACCGTGAACAAAAAAGTAATCGTGATCAGCACCGAAATATGCGGAAGCGACGGCAAATTTCACGAAGTGAAGTCGTGACGCGGAACCCACGAGCCCTGAAGGACCAGGGAGCCCCCGTCCAGGCGGGGGCTCTCCCTCGTTTGCGGCGCTAGGCGCGATCGGGCGGCACGGGCGGAACGCGAGCACCTTGGACGCTCACCCGCAGGCGCCGGCGGTCAACGGACAGGGATACCCGCCCGTCGAGCAGCTCGAGAAGCTCCTCACCCACCAGCTCGCGCCGCCAGCCGCGCAGGGTGCGCACGTCCGCCGGCGCGTCAACTGCGTCGGTGCCGGCGGCCTGAGCCCTCCTGGCGGCGACGATCGCCTGCAGGTCGGCGCGGGTTGCGAGCAGCTCGTAAGCGAGTCCGGCTTCACTTGATCGTGCGCGCAGGAGCGCCTCGGCCAGGGAGACGAGCGGCGCGTCCTCGGGCTTGGGCAAGGGCGGCCGCGGCCGCTGCGGCGGAGGGTCGGGCGGGTGTGCACGCGCGCGCTCCACCACATCAAGCAGCTCCTCGGCGCGTCTGCGCATGGCGCCTGCGCCGAGGCCCCGAATCCTCTCAAGCTCGTTCCTGGATGACGGCTTTCGCTTGGCGATCTCCATCAGCGCCGCGTCATTGAGGATGCTCTGCACCGGCCGATCCTGACGTGCTGCCGTCTGCTCGCGCCACTTCACGAGCTCCCGTGCGATCGGACGGGAGCCGGCGCTCAGGCCCCCAACGCGGGGCAGGCGCGCAAAGATTGTGTCAGGGTCGCGCTCATCGCTTGAGCCCTCGAGCGGCTCGCACTCCTCATAGGCCCATTGCAGACGTCCGAGCGTCTCCAGGCGGCGCTCCAGCTCCGCCGCCAGCTCGAGCAGATGTACGACGTCCTCGCGGGCGTAGGCGAGCTGCTCGGGCGAGAGCGGACGGGCGTCCCAGCGCGTGAAGCTCGCGCTCTTGGCCAGGCGCACGCCGAGCGTCTCGGACAGCAGCGACTCATAGGAGGACTGCGCACCCATCCCCGCGAAGCCGGCTGCGACCTGGGTGTCGAACACGTTTCTGATCTCAGTGCCAAAGCGCCTGCGCATGAGAGCGACGTCCTGACGCCCGGCATGCACGACGACCTGCACAGCCGGGTCTGCGAGGATCGCAGCCAGCGGAGCGCCGTCGAGATCCTCCGCCAGCGGGTCGACGATCTCGATCCGCTCCGACCCGTCCGCCCCGTCGGGGATCGCGAGTTGGACGAGACACAGAAGCGTCCGGTAGCGGCCCTCGCCCATGAACTCGGTGTCCAAGGCGATCCTTCCCGCCGCTCGCGCTCCGAGCGCAAGCGTCCCGAGCGTCGCGGACGGCTCGGCGCTCATCGCGGCGCTCCGGGCAGCAGCCACAGCACCTTGTCGCGGCTGAGACCCGCCTGTCGGGAGACGTCGCTGCCGTGGGCCCGGATCCATCGCGCGGGTTCTGAGCAGGCGGCGTCCGAGGCCGATGTGTGGCGGCCGCAGTTGGAGTTCAGGAAGGCGTAGCGCACGTCGCCACGGGCGATCAGCAGCTTCAGCCTGGCCACGCTCGTAAAGACGCGCGCCCCGTAGCTCGTGAGCACGACGATGGGGCGCGCGTCCTTGACGATCAGCGACCCGATGCCGGTGGCGGACTCGGCGGCGACCTCGTCTCGAGCGCCGTCCTGGTGGGCGCGCAGATAGGCGCTCACGAGCTGTTGCTCGGCGCCCGGCAGCGCGCCGACATAGCCGGCGTCGCTGACGCGGTCGCGGATGGCGCGGGCATCGACGCTGAGGGGAATCGCGAGCACCGAGACGAGCGTCATTGCGAGCACCGCGGCGGCGATGAGGGCCGGCCGCCGCCGCGAGGAGAACGCGGGCAGACGGGCCACGGCCGCGAGCAGGATCGCTCCGAGCGCTGCGGCGAGAACGATCCACCAGACGGCCGGCCGCCCGTAGAGCAGGCGCTCGGCGTAGACGACCACGATCACGAGCGTCCCCGCGAGCAACGCCAGGCGCAGGCGCCCGGCGAGCGAGCTGGCCCACGCGACGCCGAACCCAGTCATCGCGGCCACCGCTGGCGTGAGGCCCTCGACATAGCGGGGGTGCAGGCGGGTCATGTAGCTGAACAGCGCGATGCCGGTGAACAGCCACACCACGAGTCCGGCTCCCAGGGCACGCCGCGTCCTGTCGAGCTCCTCGGCCGTGGCGTCCGGTACGTCGGCGTCGGGCTGCGGCTCAGCCTCAGCGTCGCCCTCGGGCTCGCGCGCTCCTCGTCGCCGCGCATCCAGGAACAGCGCCGGTATCCCCAGCAGCAGCGCCACCACGATCGCGAGCCCCAGGCGCTCCCCTGACAGGGGGCCGATCCGAGCCAAAAGGCGCGTGGGAGACGGAGGCACTATCGGGATGTGGTCGCGCTCGGACTGCGTCGCCACGGCGTAGCGGTGACCTGGTTCATAGACCGTCTGCTGTGGTTCGGGTGATTTGCCGCCCAGGCGGTCGGTGCCGTTGAACACGAATGCCGCGTTCCACGCGCTGCCATTGGTCGAGCCGATCGCATACGGCCTTTCATGCGCCGGAACGACGAGCGTCGCCGTCAGCCAGGCGAGGGCGACGGCCACATACACCACCGCGCCGGCGCCGAGCTTCAGCACGCGTTGGCGGCGGGGGCCGGGCAGCCCGAGATAGGAGAGCACGGCGAGTCCCGGAAGCGCAACCAGCGACTCGAGCAGCTTGACGTCGAAGGCGACCCCGAGCGCGGCTGACGCGGCCAGCAGCCAGACGCCGCGGCCGGTCCTGCAAGCGCGTATCACGAGCAGCAGGGCCAGCACGATCAGCGCCATCATGACGGCGTCCATCGTGTCGCTGCGCGAGGTGATCACCTCGATCGGCAGCACCGCCATGGCGAGCGCCGCGGCGATCGCGGCGCTCGCAGCCCACACTCCGCGTAGCGCCGCGAACAGCAGCGGCACGGCTGCAATGCCCGCCAGCGCCTCGGGCAGCTTGAGCGTCATCGAGGTGAACCCGAACAGCTTCACGCTTGCGACCTGAAGCCACAGATCCACCGGGGGCTTGTCGATCGACACGCTCCCCCCGGGCTCGAAGGCGCCGAAGAAGAAGTTGTGAAAGGACAGTGTCATGCTTCGCACGGCCGCGTCGTAGAAGGGATCGGGTGGCACCTGGCCGAGGTGGAGCAGCCGCAGGATCGCCGCGCCGGCGGTGATGAGAGCCACCACGGCCCACTCCCAGGATGCGACGCGGCGCCGAGGGGGCCGTCTTCTCATGCCGGGAACGCTAGTCTCATCGCCTCGTGGCAAGCGAGGTAGAGGACAGCGACGATCAGGCGGAGGGGTCCCACGGGCCGCGCGAGTGTATGCCCTGCCGGGGCAGCGGACAGGTGATCTCCAACCTCGGCGGCACGCCCAGCACGGTCACCTGTCCCTGGTGCGCCGGCGGCGGCGTGCGCCTGCCCGAGGTCGATGCTCAGGCCGTGTGGCTCGGGCGCGAGCCGGTGGCGGGCGCCGAGCAGCACGCGCCCGACGACGCGGCGACGTAGCCGCAATCGTCAGAAGGAATTGACGAGGAAACGTCTTGCGGATGTGACATCGCGCCCGCGCGCCGGGCCGCCCGTGGGCCATATGTCCACGTCGCATCCAGCACTAAAGGCCGCGGGCGTATCGGCCGATGCACCGGCTGACAAAGCCAGTGCCGAGGTGCCAAGGGCAAGCGTCCGTAAGGGTGCGTAGCAAAGCCAGCGGCTCTCGCAAGAGGGACGCATCGCCGCATGAGGCGACTACCAAGGGCTGGCGCCCTGTAAACGGATCCTAGGAGATTCAAATGTTCAACCGACTGCGCCAGCGCGCCTCAGATGAGGGTGGTTTTACCCTTATCGAGCTTCTGGTGGTCATCCTGATTATCGGCATCCTCGCCGCGATCGCAATTCCGTCATTCCTGAGCCAGAAGAGCAAGGCCACCGACGCCTCGGCGAAGGAGCTTGCACGCACGGCCCAGACCACGGCGGAGACGTACGCGACCGACCACGGTGGAAACTACCAAGGCATGTCGATCGCGGAACTTCAGGCATACGAGAAAACCATCCCGTCGTGCCCGAACACCAGCAACGCATGTCTGGAAACCGCCACGCCGGGCGCTTCGCCTTATGAAACATACGAAGTGACGGCCAAGGCGACCGATGGTCACACGTTCACGATCAAGCGGCTCGCCAACGGAACCACGGAACGCATTTGCACCCCGACCGGTAAGACGGGGTCTGAAGGCGGCGGCTGTCAGAACAGCAGCTGGTAGGAGCCTTCGGTCTGAGTCCCCGCGCTCAGGCGCATATCCAACACTGCGGGGTGAAGTGGGAAGGGCGGCCAATTGGCCGCCCTTCTTCGTGCCCGGACTCAAGCGCCGGCCCGCCACGGCCGATCAGTCCACATGCAGGCCATAACCTTCGCGGGAGTCCTTGGCGCCATCGCCGGCTCGTTCCTGAACGTGGTCACATACCGTCTGCCCCGCCACGAGTCGCTGGTCCTGCCGGCCTCGCACTGCACCCGCTGCGGCACGCCGGTCAAGCCCTACGACAACATCCCGATCCTCTCCTTTCTGCTGTTGCGCGGCCACTGTCGCGCCTGCGGGGCTTCCATCTCGGTCCGCTACCCGCTGGTCGAGGCGCTCACCGCTGCACTGTGCGTCGGCGCTGTGCTGGCGCACGGCTCCGCAGTTGGAATCGCGCTTGGCGTCGGGCTGATCCTGATCATGGTGCCCGCCGCGCTGATCGACCTCGAGCATCGCATCATCCCCAACCGGATCACGGCGCTCGGCGCCGTGGCCGCGCTCGTCATCGGTCTGGCGCTCGACCCGGCCGGCGAGCCCGAACGACTGATCGCAGCCGCCGCCGCGGGCGGCTTCCTGCTGCTCGCGGCGCTCGCCTACCCGGGTGGGATGGGTATGGGCGATGTCAAGCTCGCAGCCGTGATGGGGCTGTTCCTCGGGCGGACGGTCGCTGCCGCCGTGCTCATCGCGTTGCTCGCCGGCGTCCTGCTCGGCGCCCTGATCATCGCTCGCAAGGGGGTGCAGCAGGGACGCAAGACGGCGGTCCCGTTCGGCCCCTTCCTTGCGCTCGGGGCCGTGGTCGCGGTCTATGTGGGTGGGCCGCTCATCGATCTGTACGTAAACCATCTCGTTCACTGACGCGCGCCCAGGCGGCGCTCGGCGTGCCCTTCACCTCGGGTCCGCGCCGTCGCTCATCCGGGGCTCAAGCGCCTTGAGCCTCGTGCCGATAGGACTCGTGTCGGCAGGCCATCGATCCCCGGCCGGACTCAGCTCATGCCCTCATTTTCGAACCTCACCAACCGCCTGGCGCTTCCCACCCTTAAGCTGCCGAACCCCTCGCTGAAGCTCAGCCTCGGTCACCGCTCCGGCCCGGCCGTCGCTGGTCTCGACATTCAGCCGGGCTTCGTGGGGGCCGTTCAGGCGCGAGTCAACGGCTCGATAGTCGCCGAGCGCGCGGCGGTACTGCCGCTGCCGGCCGACGCCGTCCGTGAGGGCGAGGTCGTCGACGAGGGCGACCTCAGCCAAGTGCTGCGCGAGCTGTTCGGCAACGAGCGGTTCACCAAGCGGGTTCGGGTCGGCGTGGCCAACCAGCGCACCGTCATGCGGACGCTCGAGCTGCCGCCGATGACCGATCGCAAGGAGCTCGCCGCGGCGGTCCAGTTCCAGGCCCAGGATCAGGTGCCGATGCCGCTCAGCAACGCCGTTCTCGACTTCCACCCGCTGGGCATCGTCGACACTCCGGCGGGTCCCCGCCAGCATGTCGTGCTCGTCGCCGCTCAGCGCGACATGATCGAACATCTGTTGGCCGCGGTTCGCGGCGCGGGTCTGCAGCCCGTGGGCATAGACCTCTCGGCCTTCGCTCTGATCCGCTCGCTCCACGAGCCCGAGCTCGAGCCCGAGGGCGAGCATGTGAGTCGGGTGGTCTATCTGAATGTCGACGGGCTCACGAACCTTGCCATCGCCGAGGGCCTCATCTGCCGCTTCACCCGCGTTGTCGGAGGCGGCCTCGAGGGGATGGCCGGCGAGCTTGCCGAGCGCCGTGGCGTTCCCCTGACCGACGCCCGCGCGATGCTCGCCGCGGTCGATCTCACGAGGCCCGTGGCGGTCGCGCAGATAGCGCTCGCGCCCGAGCCCGTCGCACCCCAGGACGTCGTGCCCGAGTGGCTCACCTCCGAAGACGGACTGTCCGCAGAAGCACTTCCCGGAGAGGCTGAGCCCAACGGCGCCGAGCCCGATGAGGCGCCGGCGCAGGAGGAGGGGACGCCGAGCGCCTCTGAGGTTCACGACGCGCTCGAAGGTGCCATGAGCTTTTCCGAGATGTCCGCCGTGGGACCGGCGCCCGTGCCGGAGTCGCCGCCGGCAGATGTCGCGGAGATGGACGCGGAAGCGCGCAGGGTGCTTGAGAACGGCGTCCGGGAGATCGCCGGAGAGGTCCGCAACTCACTCGACTTTCACCGCTCGCAGGAGGGCGGGGGGGAGGTATCGCACGTCGTGCTCAGCGGCTCGGCGCTCGATCTCCCCGGCTTCGCCGAGGCCCTTGAGGCCCATCTGGGCCTGGAGGTGCGCAGCGAGACGATTGGCAAGACCGCTGAGAGCCATGCAGATGAGGTATCGCTGAACCGCCTGGCGATCGCTGCCGGCCTGGCCACGACCGAGGTGCACTCGTGAGGGCCGTCAACCTCGTACCGGTCGACCAGCGGGGCGGGTCAGGCCCGGCCGCCGGCCGCTCGGAAGGCGGCGCCTATGCCGTCCTGGTGATGCTCGCCGGCCTAGCGGGCCTGGCGCTGCTCTACGGCACAGCCCGTCACGAGATCTCAACCCGTCGTGCGAAGGCGGCGACGCTCGTCGCCCAGACGCAGCAGGCACAGGCCGAGGCGGCGCAGCTGGCCCCCTACACAAGCTTCCTGGCGATGCGCGAACAGCGCGTGCAGGCCGTCTCTGAGCTCGCTCAGTCGCGCTTCGACTGGGCCTACGCCTTTCACGAGCTCGGTCGTGTGCTTCCCAAGGACGCGTCGATCTCCTCGCTCAACGGAACCGTCGGATCGGTGGGCGGCTCCTCCTCTTCGAGCGCGACGAGCAGCGCCACCGTGACCTCCGCCACCCCGCCGGGCAGCGTTCCCACCTTCGCCCTCAGCGGGTGTGCCACGAGCCAGGCCGAGGTCGCCCAGACGCTCAACCGGCTGCGCCTGATGGGCGGTGTCAGCAACGTGACGTTGCAAAGCTCGAGCAAAGCAAGTGGAAGCGGTGGCGGCGCCGGTGGATGCCCCAGCAGCGACCCCGCGTTCAACGTGACCATCGAATTTGATCCGCTCCCGGCCGTCTCGGCGACGGGCGCCGCGACGTCGAGTTCCGCCGCACCGACCGGAGCTGCGGGATGACCGGGCGCGACCGCATAGTCGTGCTCGGGATCGCCGTTGTCGTCGTGCTTGGCGCCGCGTGGCTGATCGCCGTCTCGCCAGAGCGCAAGAAGGCCGCGACGCTCAACGCGCAGGTCAACGCAGCAAGCGCGCAGCTGGCGACGGCCGAGGGCCAGGTCGCGAACGCACGCAGCGCGCAGACGCAGTACTCGACCGCGTACGCAGCGATCGTGAGTCTCGGCAAAGCGGTACCGCCGACCCAGGAAGTGCCGTCGCTGGTCTACCAGATCGCGCACGCGACCAACCAGAAGGACGTCGAATTCTCCTCGATCACGGCCACTGGAGCCGGTGGCGCGAGCACGTCGGCTGCCAGCGCCGCGGCAGCGCCCACGGCGTCCGCGTCGGCAACCATCTCCGGCTTCACGCAGATGCCGTTCACCTTCGTCTTCAACGGAAGCTTCTCTGAGCTCTACCACCTGTTCCAGCAGCTGGACAGCTCGACTGTGCGCACCGCCGCCGGGGGCCTCTCGGTGAGCGGTCGTCTGCTCACGATCCAGAGCATCAAGCTGTCGCCGTCGACGAATGCATCGGCCAACACCTCCGGCAAGGGCGGCTCAGAACAGCTTTCGGGCAGCGTCACGGCAACTGCCTACGTGCTTCCCGCCAGCCAGGGCCTCACCGCCGGGGCAACGACGAGCGCCCCGGCGGGCGCGTCGGCGACCCCGGCTGCCACCCCTGCCTCGACGCCCGCCAAGTCGACCTCGCCAACCGCTCCCGCGATCGCCCGGGTGACCCCATGAACGCCTTCCTGAGCTCCGTCAAGGACGATCTGCTGGACGTGCGCCTGCGCCTGGCCGTGATTGTGCTGGGTGTCGCCCTGCTGGCCGCTGTCGCATACGCCGTCCTGGGCGGGGGCTCCTCGAGCGTCACCCCGGCGGCCACGACGGCGCCGCTCTCAACGGGCGTCGCCGGCATCTCGATCAGCCAGACCACCACCAGCGCCGTGCAGCCGGTTACAGAGACCACTGGTGGCGGCGCTCACCAGCGCGGCGGGTCGCTGCGCGACCCGTTCACCCCCCTGGCCTCGGCTAAGAGCGCCGCGGCCAAGACCTCGACCCCGTCAACCTCGACCCCCTCCACCACCACGAGCGGTGCTTCCTCGGGGTCGGGATCAACCACCACCGGCGGCTCCACGACTCCCGTCGCCACCACCAAACCCACCAGCCCGGCAAAGCCGAAGGTCACCACCCAGTTCAAGGTGACAGCCCAGTTCGGCGTACTGCCGGCGCCGTCCATTGTGGGCGCGCCCGCGGAACCGGCTCATCTGAAAACCTATGCCGACATGGCGCTCGACGAACCGCTCCCGGACAAGAGCAATGCGCAGCTGGTGTTCTCGGGTGCGGTCAAGCACACCCAGCTTGAAGCGGTCTTCACGCTCACCGGCGAGTCGATCCTGCACGGGCAGGCCACCTGCCTGCCGAGCCCCACGCAGTGCCAGGCGATCCGCCTGCAGGTCGGCCAGAGCGAGACGCTCGAATCGATCGAATCCGACGGCAGTCCCGTCACCTACGAATTGAGGCTCGTCGATATCCTCAGGATCACCCGAACCGTGGCCGCCGCATCGGCGGCTCGGGCTGAGGTGGCCGCCGCCCACGAATCGAAGGCCGGCCGCGAAGTGCTGCAGCGCAAGGGCTTGATGGAGGCGTCCGGGCTGGAATACTCGCCCAGCCAGGGCGTGCTCGTCCCGGTGGGGCAGCCCGCGCGGGCCGCTCGCGCCGATGTGGCCGTGCGTCACCCGCTCCACGGGCACTGAGTTCCGAGCACATAAGCTTGGAGCGTGGCGCTCCGTCTCATAACCGCCGGCGAGTCGCACGGCCCCGGCCTCACGTGCATCGTCGAGGGCCTGCCCGCGGGCCTTGAGGTGCGCCCGCAGGATCTGAACGAGGACATGGCCCGTCGCCAGCTCGGCCACGGGCGCGGCGGACGGATGAAGATCGAGCGCGACACGGCCGAGGTCACCGGGGGCATCCGCCACGGCCGCACGCTCGGCGGCCCCATCGCCCTGCAGGTCGCAAACCGCGACTACGCCAATTGGGAGGAGCGCATGAGCCCGTGGCCCGTCGCGGAGGCGGTCGCCGAGGTGCATCTGCCTCGCCCCGGCCACGCCGACCTCGTGGGCACCCAGAAGTACAAGCAGTCAGATGTGCGCAACATCCTCGAGCGGGCCTCCGCCCGGGAGACGGCAGCGCGTGTCGCGGGCGGCGCGCTGTGCAAGGCGTTTCTAGGCGCCCTCGGCGTCGTCGTGCACTCACACGTCCTGCAGATCGCCTCGGTTCAGGCACCCGCTGGGGAGCGCCAGCTGACGGCGGAGGACTTCGCGCAGGTGGACAGCTCGCCCGTGCGCTGCCTGGACGGCGAGGCGAGCAAGCGGATGGTGCAGGAGATCGATCAGCTGCGCAAGGCGAATGAGTCGCTTGGGGGCGTCTTTGAGGTGCAGGCGTTCGGGCTGTTGCCGGGCCTCGGCTCGCACGTCTCCTGGGAGGAGCGCCTCGACGGGCGCCTGGCAATGGCGATCTGCTCGATCCAGGCGATCAAGGGCTTCGCGGTCGGCGACGGTTTCACGATCGCCGGCCTGCCCGGTTCCGAGGCTCACGACGAGATCTTCTTCTCGCCCGCCCGCGGCTACTATCGCGAGACGAACCGCGCCGGGGGCCTTGAGGGCGGGATGACGACCGGCTGTCCGCTGATCGTGCGCGGCGCCATGAAGCCGCTGCCGACGCTCACCAAGCCGCTTCGCTCGGTCGACATCGACACGCACGAGCCCGCGCAGGCGCTCCGTGAGCGCACCGACTCCTGCACGGTGCCGGCCGCCGGCGTGGTCGCAGAGGCGATGGTGGCGCTGGTGCTCGCAGACGCCTACCGCAGGAAGTTTGGCGGTGACCACATCGACGACGTGCTGCAGGCCGTCCGCGCCTACGAGGAGCGGATCGGATGGCAGATCTAGCACGAGCGCCACGGCGGGCGCTCGTGCTCATCGGCTTCATGGGCGCGGGCAAGTCGACCGTCGCCGCTGAGCTCGCCGAGGCGCTGGGCGTCGCGCCGCTGGACAGTGACGAGC
>Ga0302325_10031918_pt1 | contig 10823 bp, 8 predicted proteins | sample Palsa_T0_2_FD_201948 | JGI IMG/M metagenome (GOLD analysis project Ga0302325, IMG submission 201948) | Peat permafrost microbial communities from Stordalen Mire near Abisko, Sweden - Palsa_T0_2 | ecosystem: Environmental > Terrestrial > Soil > Palsa > Peat permafrost | place: Sweden: Abisko... | reverse complement strand
ATCCCGATGAATTCCACGGCCCCAGCCTGCCCTACCTGACGCTGCCCGCTGCCTGGCTCCAAGGCGGAGGAGATTTCGATCATTTCACCGAGGCAACCTATCGCAGCGTGACGGTAGTGTTTGGCCTTGCCTTGATTTTCTTGTTGATGCTCCTGGCCCGTGATTTTGGCCGAGCGGAAACGCTGTGGGCGGCGGCTTTTACGGCCATTTCCCCGGCCATGGTTTTTTACAGCCGCTATTACATTCACGAAATGTTGCTGGTCTTCTTCACGGCATGGACATTCATCTGCGCCTGGCATTACGCCAATTCGGGCCGCGCCATCTGGGCCGTGGCGGGCGGCATCGGCCTTGGATTGATGTATGCGACCAAGGAGACTTTTGTCTTTGCGGTGGCTGCCATGTTTCTCGCCATCGGAACATCTGTGCTGTGGGGGCGAGGGCGCGAGGGCGGCGCGCCCGGTTTCCAGTCGCGTCGGAAATGGCCGCACCTTGTCGCGGGTTTGGCGGCGGCGATCGTGACGGCGGTTGTTTTGTTCTCCTCTTTCTTCACCAACGCCGCCGGGCCAATGGACGCGGTGCGCACTTACCTGCCGTGGGTCCGCCGCGCGGGCGGCGCGACGGAGCACGTGCATCCGTGGAAATTTTATTTTGAGCGGCTCCTATTCGTTCACGTCCCAGGCGGGCCGTATTGGAGCGAAGGATTGATCGTGGCGCTGGCGCTGGTGGGTTTCGTCGCCGCGCTGGCACGGCGGGAGCCTCGCCCTACCTTGCTGCTCCGGCTGATTGCGTTCTACACTTTCTGGTTGACACTCATTTACACGCTGCTGCCTTACAAAACGCCGTGGTGCCTGCTTGGATTTTATCATGGAATGATTCTGTTGGCGGGCGCGGGAGCGGCGCTGCTCTGGCGGGTGTGCCGCACGACGGGACTGAAAGCGGCGCTCGCGGTCGTGCTGACAGCGGGCATCGCCAATTTGTGTTGGCAATCCTACCTTGAAAATTTCGCGTTCGACTCCCGCGGCGTGCCGTATTGCGACAGCGCGAAAACCCCCTACGTCTATAGCCAGACTCTGCCCGATGCGCTGAGATTGGTTGACACCCTCGAGGCTTTGGCGCGCGTTTCTCCCCAAGGTTACGGCACCGTGGTAGAAGTAATGTCGCCGGCAAGTTACTGGCCACTGCCTTGGTATTTGCGCCGATTCCAAAACGTTGGATATTGGGATAAAATCCCCGACCAACCGCCCAGCCCGATCATGATTGTCTCAAGCGAGCTGCACGCCGCTTTCGACGAGTTACCCGGCAAGACACAACTTATGGCCGGCTACTTTGCCTTGCGCCCCGAAGTTTACCTGGAGCTTTACGTCAACACCAATCTCTGGATCGCCTACGTCAAAACGCTGCCACCGGAGAAAGATTGATTTCAGACCCTAGCCCAACTTCAGCGGGCCGCCCTCGCACAGCGCCTGTTTGCCGAAAGATTCAATGCGATGGCCCATGGCGTGGGCCAGGGCCAGGTGCAAACGATTGTGCGCCACGTTGTCCAGCTTCACGGAACGGCCCATCTGAAAACCAAATCCGCCGCCGATGAGCACGAAGGGTATGTTGTCCAGTGTGTGCGAGTTGCCTTTGCCCAGCTCGTTGGTCCAGACGATCAAGGTATGGTCCAGCAGGCTGCCTGGGCCGCCCGGTTCCGGCGTGCCGGCGAGCTTGTCAACCAAATAGCGCAATTCGCCCGCGAACCATTTGTTGATTTTCACCAGCTTGCCTTTCGCCACTTCATCCTTGTCCGGCTCGTGCGTCAAGGAATGGTGCGGGTCTTTGATGTCCAGCCAGTTCATACGCGCCTGGCCGACCGACTTGGTGTACTGGAGGGTCGCCACGCGCGCCATGTCATTGACAAAGCTGTTGACCAGCAGATCGGCTTGCATCCGGCTCAGGCGGGGCACGTTGTCGTTCTGATCGCTGACGCCCTCTTCCAGGGCCGGCGGGGCCACGCGCAATTTCCGCCGGCCGGCCTCGCGAATTTCGCCTTCCATTTGCCGCACGAGCGTTTCATGGTCCTCCAGCAAACGACGGTCTTCGGCGCTGACCAGTTGGCTGACTTTTTTCAAATCTTCCCGCACCGTGTCCAGTACGCTCTGCAAGTTCTCCTTGTCATTCAATTGGCCGTAAAGTTTTTGGTACATCTGGTACGGGTCCGAAATCGGGGCCATGGGTTTGTTGGCGCCGGCGTAGGACATGCGCGTCCAGGGATCGGCCCGGTCGGTGATGCCGACGCCAAATTCCAGCGAGCCGAAACGGGTGCGGGTATCTTCTCGGCTTTGCAGGAAATTCTTAATTTCCTGGTCTATGGAAATGCCGCTGGCCCAGCCGGAGGGAGTGTCGGAGCCGCCTTGAATGTTGCCCGGCAGCAACTCGATGCCCGTCAATAAACAACTCATGCCGCGCATGTGATTGTCGCCGTCGCCGCGCACTTTGTTGGACAACCCATGCACGACCAACATGCGCGATTTGAACGCTTCCAAGGGTTCCATGATTTCCTTGAGCTTGAAATCGCTGCCGGTCTCCTCCGGCCAGAAAGACGACGGGATGGTGCCGTTGGGGCTGAACATGATGACCAGTCGTTGTCTTGGCCGAACCGGGCTGGCCAGGCCCAGACTGGGCAGGCCGACAAGAAACGGCAAGGCTGAGGCGGAAATGCCCAATTGTTTGAGGAATTGGCGGCGTCGAATCGCAATCATGGCTCCAAGCATAGCCTCACATCGGTTATTTGGCAATTGGAATGAAAGAAACGGGTGCAAACCAACTTTTGCGCGCGGTCAAGGAAGCCAACAAGGGCTTTTGCTGTTTCCTTTGGCCTTCTCATTAAAAAATTTGCTCATTGGTCGGATTAGATCGGATTAGGTCGGATTGAATCCCGGTCAGGGGAAGCCAGCCAAGCCCTCGTTTTTTTGATCACTTTCATTTTTGGGTAGTACGCTATTGAGCCACGTTTTCAAAAAAAATATTTTTTAGGCGTTATTAGGCGTTAGCGAACTCCTTTCATCCAGGCTTTCACGCTTTGATTTTCGCTTCGCATAAAAAGTCGGATTGAAGCCGGATGGGCGAAGCGCCGGCCCGAAAATCCCGCGAGCCTGCGCGCAAAATACATTTTCTCATTTTGGTTTGACCAACTTTGACTTGGTTTGACCTGCCTTGACCAGCTTTGACTCGGTCAAGGTCTGTAACGCAGGTTTCCAAACCTGCCGTATCGCCGACTTCCAAGTCGGCTCCGTTGCATGGCGCCTGGCGGGTTTGGAAACCCGCGCCACAGCAGACTTGGAAGTCTGCGCCACGGTAAAAACAGTATTCACGCCACCATATTACCAGAACCCGCCCAATACCAAAAACCTACGGTAGGCTTTTTAGCACGATTTTTTTTGGGGCCTTCCATTCGCCGGAAGATTCTGACAGACAACGACTTGCAAACGCAGAAACTCCCAAAAACATGAAAAAGTGCAAAATAAACTGTTTTTTTCCTGGTCCCAACCCCCCGTTTTCCTGCCAAAACGCCTCAAAAACGGCCCTTTTTTTCTGTCAGTACGTTTTTTCGAGGGAGCCAAAGGTCAGTTAAGTATTGATGGCGAGTAACTTACAAAAGGTTCGGAAATTAAGCTTTTTCGGCCTAATCCGACCCTTCAGAAGGGTTTTTTTGCGGTGCGGGCCTGAACCTGGATGGGCCTTGGCGCGTCGCTTTGCAGGAAAAGCCACAAATTGCTTTCATTGCCTCAACGCGTTTGTTATGGAACAGGCAGAAATGCGAAGGTTTGTTATTACCCTGTTTGGCTGGCTGGCCATGATCGCCTCGGTCGCGACTGCCGGCACGTTTCCATTGACCGATGGCTCAAAAATCGTCGGCACACCCGATACGATTGCCGAGAAGGGCGTCATTTTCCTGCTGGAAGGCGGCGACTACTCGCCGCGCGTCGAGTGGGACAAATTTACGCCGGAAGCCTTGAAGGAAATGATGGCGGAAGCCAAAACCGAGGCCCAACGATCGCTGCTGCAACCGATGGTGGAGAACATCCCGCAGGAGGTGGCCAAACGAAAGGAAATTGTCGTCAAACCGATCCAAGCGCCGGATCGCCCTAAACACGGCGCCGGCATCTTCGGCCTCTTGGGCAGTCCGGTCGGCTGGTTCATCATGTTTGTGCTTTATGGCGCCAATTTGTACGCCGCCTACGAAGTGTCCGTTTATCGGCGTCAACCGCTGGCCATGGTCTGCGGGCTGGCGGCCATACCTTTCATTGGCGTATTGAGTCCAATTATATACGGGGCCATGCCAACACAAAAGCCGCCTCCAGAAGCCCCAGCCGATGCGCCGCCGCAAGAAGGGGCCGCCGCACCGGTGGCCGTAGCGGGTGGAGACGCGCCCGCGCCGCGAGCGGAGGCCGGGACTCACGAGGCCGCAGCCACGTCCGCCGCTCCCGCGGCGCCGGCCGCGCCTTCGTTGCCTGAACCGGTTGTTTTTTCGCGGGGCGAATTCTCGTTCAATCGCCGCTTTTTTGAAACGAAGTTCGCGGGATTCTTCCGCCTTGTTCCCAGCGAGGCGGAGAAGGACCTGGTCCTGCTGATCACGGCCAGCCGGGGTCAATTTGTCGGCCGCAGGATCATACGCATCACGCCCAACGAACTCTACCTGCAAGTGTTCAAGAATAATGCCACCGCGGACGAGATGATTCCCTTCTCGGAAGTCTCCGAAGTGCAAATCCGACACAAAGACAGCCTCTAGGCGCTCCCCCCAATGAACTCAAAGCGAATCCGCACCATCCTCTTGTTCGGCGCGCCCGGCTCGGGCAAGGGCACCCAGGGCAAAATCCTGGGCAGCATCCCCAACTTTTACCATTTCTCCTGCGGCGAATTGTTTCGCAACCTGACGCCGGACACGGAGCTGGGGAAAATATTTCTTGACTACTCCAGCCGCGGGCAATTGGTGCCCGATGAGCCGACCATCCGCCTCTGGCTGCATACCATCGAGTCTTCCGAGCACAGCGGGCGCTTCAACCGCAAGACCGTCACCCTGGTGCTGGACGGCATTCCACGCAACATCCAGCAAGCCCGGATGCTCAAGGGCCTGGTGAATGTCCAGCATGTTTTTTTTCTGCGCTGCGCGGACATGAAAAAGCTGGTGGCCCGGCTGCAACGCCGCGCTCTGCGCGAAAACCGCCTCGACGACGCCAATATCAAAGTCATCCGCCAGCGTCTGGAAACCTACGATCACGAAACCCGCCCGGTGCTCGATTTCTACGGGCCGAAATTGGTGCGGACGATTGATTCGACCGAAACGCCCATCAATGTGCTGCGCGACATTCTTGGGGTGCTGGCCAAGTCAGAGCCTTAGCACACAGTGATCATCACCAATGGCGTTGCGAATCGTTTTCATGGGAACCGCCGAATTGGCCTGCGCCAGTTTGAAGGCGCTGCTGAATACCGGGACATGCGAGGTCGTGGCGGCGGTGACGCGGCCGGACCGGCCCAAGGGGCGCGACTTGAGAGCGCAGCCGCCACCAGTCAAGATGGTGGCCCAGGACGCAAGCCTGCCCATCTTGCAGCCCGAAAGCGCCCGTGATCCCGCGTTCGCGTCCGAGCTGGCGGCGTTGCGGCCGGAGGTCATTGTCGTCGCAGCCTACGGCCAGATTCTGCCGCAGACGGTGCTGGATTTGCCCAAGTTTGGGTGCGTCAACGTGCATGCTTCGCTGCTGCCAAAATATCGCGGCGCGGCGCCGATCCAATGGGCCATTTTGAACAACGAGCCGGAAACGGGCGTCACCATCATGAAAATGGCGGCGGGCATGGACATGGGCGACATTCTGAGTCAAAGCGCCACCCCTATTGACCCCGACGAAACGGCCGCCGCGCTCTACCAAAGGCTGGCGGCGATGGGCGGCGCATTGCTGACTGCAACCCTTCCGGCCTACGCCGCGGGCGAGATCACGCCGCGACAACAGGACAAAGCGGCGGCTACCTACGCCAGAAAGGTCACCAAGGAGGATGGAAGGCTGGATTGGTCCCTTTCCGCGTTGGAACTGCGGAATCGAATCCGCGCGTTTACTCCGTGGCCCGGCGCCTTTGTCCATTGGTCCGTGCAAGGCCAGCCGCGCTTGTTGAAAATCTGGCGCGCCCATGTTGCCCATCGCCAAGGGCCTCCAGGCGAGGTATTGCAAGCCGACAGGGCCGGGCTGGTCGTCGCTTGCGGAACCGACGCGCTCCAGGTCGAGCAATTGCAATTGGAGGGTGGCCGCAAAATGACTGCGGCCGAATTTCTCACCGGCCATGGTCTCAAACCCGGAGTTAAGATCGCTTGAGTGTTGATCGAAGGAATCAGCTTATTCTGTTGAAGCGCCGTGCTCCGGTTCATGTGCATGAGGAATGGCGCAGGCGTGTTGCCATGCGTGCATGACGTGGCCGACGATCTGATCCACGCCGGGACCGTGCCTGATTTGCGCAAACACAAAAGGACCGGAGCCGCGCATCTTGCGGGCATCGCGTTCCATGATGCCGAGGTCCGCTCCCACAGCCTCAGCCAGGTCTGTTTTGTTGATGACAAGCAAATCGGACTGGGTTATGCCCGGTCCGCCTTTGCGGGGAATTTTGTCGCCTCCAGCCACGTCAATAACATAAATGGTGTAATCCGCCAGTTCCCGGCTGAAATGCGCGGCCAGATTGTCCCCTCCGGATTCCAACAGCAGCAGCTCAGGGTGGAATAGTTGCTGCAATTCCTCCAAGGCCAGCAGGTTGGCGGAAATATCTTCGCGAATGGCGGCATGGGGACAGCCGCCGGTTTCCACGGCGCGAATGCGTGCCGCCTCCAAGGCTTGGTTGCGAATGAGAAATTCCCCATCCTCCTTGGTGAAAATATCGTTGGTGACGGCGGCGAGATTGTATTGCGCCCGCAAACGACGGCAAAGCGCCAGCATCAAAGCCGTCTTGCCGCTGCCCACCGGACCGCCAACGCCGATGGTGAACGCGCGCTGCTGGAAGTCGCGGGCCAGCGGGTGATCGCGCTCGTGAAAATGACCGGGATGGTCCAGGTGCTCGTGCGTGTGCTCGTGGCTGTGAGAATGCGTGTTCATAAATCTAACTTTGAAATAACCGCGAATAAAGGCGGTCTTGCGTCGCCTGCCAGATTTCGAGGAGCGGCGCCGTTTGCGCGGCTTGCGCGACCGGCAGAGTGTCGCATTGGGCCATGATTTCGACAACTGCCGGACCAAGGCGGTGTTGCAAGGCCTGCCCTTCCAGCGGCCCGACAATGCCCAGCCGAATCGCGGCCGCAATAAGGCCGCGCAGGTGTTGGAAGAAATACATGCGCCCCGCGCGGAAGCGTTCCAAACCAAGCGTGCGCGCGACCGCTCCGAAAACGGGCGCGAAATGTCCGCAAGACGGACGGGACATTTGCCGTCCCGGAAAGATTTTCTCCGTTGAAGAAAGGAAGGCCCGGCCTTGCAGGCGGCTGGCGCGATTGGCCACGTGGTTGGTGAGGAAGGCGTCGCACAATTGATCCAGCGCGACGAGCCTACTCGGATCGTCGTGCGCCGCGCCGACAAAAGGCAGATTGGCATGGCCAAGTTGCCGCAGACTGGATGCCAATAAGGCCGCCAGTTCAGATGAATTGCGAATTTCACCGTGTTGCCAGGCCGCTTCCAATCCGCCGCTGTGGGCGAAGCCGCCGGCGGGAAAGGCGGAATCGGCCAGTTGCCATAACAGCAGGTCGTCCTCGGCGGCGATGGACTGGCGGCGGTGCTTCAAAACAGGGAATACCTCTGCGCCAGAGGCAGGATTTTGGCCGGCGCGCATACCAGCAGCATGCCGTCGGCCGTTACTTCGTAAGTCTCCGGGTCCACCGTGATGCGCGGCATGGCGTCGTTCCACTTCATATCCTTCTTGCCGAGTCGGCGGCAACCTTGGACGGCTTCGATGCGCTTTTTCAACCCGTAACCACCGGCGACGCCCTGGTCGCGGCATAGACGGCTAACGAAGGCCAATGAAGAGCTTCCGCTGGCGGAACCAAAGGCCCCGAACATCGGGCGCATCATGACCGGCTGCGGCGTGGGAATGGAGGCATTGGGGTCGCCCATTTGGGACCAAGCGATGAAACCCCCTTTGATCACCATTTCGGGCTTGGCGCCGAAGAAGGCCGGCTTCCATAGCACCAAGTCGGCCAGTTTGCCTGTTTCCACTGAGCCGATGCAGTGCGCCATGCCGTGCGCCAGGGCTGGGTTGATGGTGTATTTGGAAATGTAGCGTTTGATGCGCACATTGTCGCTGCCGTCCTTTTCGCCGGGCAGCGAACCGCGCTGTTGCTTCATCTTGTCCGCTGTTTGCCAGGTGCGCGTGATGACTTCCCCGATGCGCCCCATGGCTTGCGAGTCCGAGCTCATCATGCTGATCGCGCCCAAGTCGTGGAGAATATCCTCGGCCGCGATGGTCTCGCCGCGAATCCGGCTCTCGGCAAAGGCGACGTCCTCGGGCAGACCGGGATCGAGATGATGGCAGACCATCAACATGTCGAGGTGTTCGTCAATGGTGTTGACAGTGTAAGGGCGGGTGGGGTTGGTGGAACTGGGCAGCACGTGGGGTTCGCCGCAGATGCGAATAATGTCCGGCGCATGCCCGCCACCGGCCCCCTCGGAATGATAGGTGTGAATAGTGCGGCCCCCGATGGCTGCGATAGTCGCTTCGACGAAGCCGGATTCATTCAAGGTATCCGTGTGAATAGTCACTTGCACGTCGTGCTCGTCCGCCACGCGCAGGCAGCAATCGATCGCAGCGGGGGTTGTGCCCCAATCTTCGTGGAGTTTGAGGCCGATGGCCCCACCCAGAATTTGTTCGGGCAATCCGGCGGGCATTGCGGTGTTACCCTTGCCGGTGAAACCGAAATTGAGCGGCAATGCATCCGTGGATTGCAGCATGCGTTGCAGGTAAAAAGCCCCGGGCGTGCAAGTGGTCGCACACGTGCCGGTGGCCGGCCCGGTGCCTCCTCCGACCATCGTCGTCAGACCCGCCGCGATGGCTTCATAAGCCTGCTGCGGACAAATAAAATGGATATGCGTGTCCAGCCCGCCGGCAGTGACAATCAATCCTTCGCCGGCGATGACCTCAGTCGTCACCCCGACAATCATTCCGCTCGTCACGCCGGCCATGACATCCGGGTTGCCAGCCTTGCCGATGCCTGAAATCAAGCCTTGCTTGATTCCAATATCAGCCTTGTAAATGCCGGAGTGATCCACCACCAGCGCATTGGTGATAACGCAATCCAACGCGTCCGCCTGGCCGACTCCGGCGGCTTGGCCCTGGCCTTCGCGGATAGTCTTGCCGCCGCCGAATTTGCATTCATCGCCGTACACCGTGTAGTCGCTTTCGACTTCCATGATGAGCGACGTGTCGCCCAAGCGGACACGGTCGCCGGTCGTGGGGCCAAACATCTCGGCGTAGTGCCGGCGTTTCATTTTGTGGGGCATGGCGTGTCAGGATGGTTGATGGGAAAAACCGAGTGGTGCGGCGCGTTCCAGGGCGGATTTTTGGCCCGCTTCCGAGACGGGTCCATCGGCCAGATTGTTGCCGCCGCGAATGACGCGCGCGCCGGCGATCTCGACCAAAGGAACGGTTTTTGTTTCGCCTGGTTCAAAACGGACGGCGGTGCCGGCCGGAATATCCAGGCGCTTGCCATAGGCTTGGGCGCGGTCGAACTTCAACGAGGCGTTGGTCTCAATGAAATGATAGTGGCTGCCCACTTGGACAGGGCGGTCGCCCAAGTTCGTCACCGCAAGAGTGATGGCATTCCGCCCGGCATTCATTTCCAGTTCGCCCTCGGGCACAACGCAGGCGCCCGGTTCAAAGTCGGAAGCGGTGGACGCAAACAAGGCAACTTCCGGCACGGGCAGAAAACTGCCGTGCAAGGCGAGCGCAAGATTTCCATTTTCCGACGCTATGGGATGATGGACGGTGACAAGTTTTGTGCCGTCGGGAAATGTGCCTTCGACCTGCACCTCGGCAATCATGGAAGGCACGCCCTCCATCACTTGGTTGCGTCCAAGGAATTGGCGGCCCATGCTCATCAATTCTGCGACGCTCTTGCCGTCGCGGATGAATTCGAGCAATTGCGTGGCGATGAGGGCAACAGCTTCGGGATGGTTCAAACGCAAGCCGCGAGCGAGTCTTTTTTGCGCGAGGCAACCGGCCTGGTGCAGGATCAATTTGTCGATTTCACGCGGATTCAGGTGCATGATGAAATCCTACCATTTTCTGGCCCACGGATCGTCGCCCAATAAATCGGCGACGAAAGCCAGTCGGTGGCGGACTTCGCGTCCGACCTGCTCGCCGCTTTCGCCCGCAATGCGGATCAGGGCGCCTTGCCGCAGGGAGCTGGCGCTGAGGATGAGTTCAGCCCGGCGTGTGACCGGCAGCATCTCCACTTCGGCCAGCATCCGGGCGGCAGCGTTGGCCGCCAACGGCCCGGTCACGACGAGAAGCGCCAGACAATTGAAACGCCCCATCCGGCTGGCGCCTTCGAGCGGGCCGTGGACTTGATCCAGCAAAAGGGAATCCAGCAGCAGCCGTTCCGGCCCAAGAAAAATTTCGTTGCGGCTTTGCAAACGGGTGAAAGACCAACGTTCGCGCCGGGCGGAACGGCCTGAACAAAACCAATCGAGCAAAACCAGGCTTGCGCCCGGTTGCAGGTGAAACTCCTGCCGCTGGTCATAAGTCGAGCCGGCGAATGATTGGATGGGATCGGGAGCGAGCACCAAAAGTGAGCCGTCCTCTAATTTTGCACGCAACGCGAGGCC
>Ga0302325_10031917_pt1 | contig 10823 bp, 9 predicted proteins | sample Palsa_T0_2_FD_201948 | JGI IMG/M metagenome (GOLD analysis project Ga0302325, IMG submission 201948) | Peat permafrost microbial communities from Stordalen Mire near Abisko, Sweden - Palsa_T0_2 | ecosystem: Environmental > Terrestrial > Soil > Palsa > Peat permafrost | place: Sweden: Abisko... | reverse complement strand
CAGCAGCTCATAGACAGCAAAATCAGCGACCTGTAGAGCGGGAATTTGTTTGGCACTACGAGACTTCTCAAGCGGCACTATCATTACATTGTCGCCGCATCCGGGGTTGGCGCTGTCGCTGTCTGCGTAATCGCGCGCAATCGCGATTTGTGCCGCGTGGCGGTCAATCTTGTCCCACAAGGTCTCTACCGTAACCGAATATCGGCGTGAGAGTTCGATCAGCGTTCCGTAAACACCCAGCGGGTAAGCTTGAAGATTGAGATTATGATCGCGGTTGAACCGAACCAGGTCTGGCACCCTGACGATTGCTCCCGTGCCTATTAAATCGGATTGCCGGATAACTTGTGCCAAGGTCGCAATGAAAGCCGAACGCTTAGGCTCATCGTCTTTCCATGATTCAAACGGGCTTCCCGGCTTTGAGTGGGCAAATTCTTTCATGTGAAAGTAGGGAACGTCGAACTCTCGCCGCGCCAGAACTGCTTGCCACTTCGCTTCTATGTCCAGCCATGAATTAGCGGTCGTAACCCATCCGGCAACGGAAATCGCACTATCCGCAAACTGCGGATCATCCTCTTTGCCGCTTTCGTCGAAATAGCCCTTAAGAGCGGCCATTAGGGTATTCCCCGGTGGCCGGACAAAAGCCGAAAAATGGGTAATCGAGAGCCAGTCGGCGGGCGCGTTCACAACGCACCCCCAAGCCTGCCGCTAGAAGGGGCCACGGGCGGCCTGTACACGAGACGTTCACGAATTTCCCCGCATATAAACCATATAGCCCTAGGGGATGGGGCCGCCAAGTGTAACGTCGCCAATTAAATGGTTGCAGAACACACATAGAACGGATAGTGTCCGTTCATGCTTTGTTTCGGCTTTAAGCCATCGAGAGAGGAACGCCGATGTTGACCCGCAAGCAGGCCGAGCTCCTGCGCTTTATTCACGAGCGCCTCAAGGAAGCTGGCGTCCCCCCTTCGTTCGACGAGATGAAGGATGCGCTCGACCTGCGCTCCAAGTCGGGCATCCACCGCCTGATAACGGCGCTTGAGGAACGTGGCTTCATTCGCCGACTGCCGAACCGGGCGCGCGCCATTGAAGTGATCAAGCTGCCGGAGTCGATGTCGCACGGGATCGCGGCCGGCCGCAGCCGCGGTTTCACGCCGAGCGTGATCGAGGGCAATCTTGGCCGCGGTCGCAGCAGCTCCGACGAAGAAGGCGGCCGTCCGATTGCGGTGCCGGTGATGGGCCGCATCGCCGCCGGCACGCCGATCGAAGCGATCCAGACCCGCAGTCACACCATCAACATGCCGCCTGAAATGCTCACCGCCGGCGAACATTTCGCCCTTGAGGTGCGCGGCGACTCTATGATCGAGGCCGGTATCCTCGATGGCGACATCGCGCTGCTCAAGCGCAGTGATGCCGCCGATACCGGCGATATCGTTGTCGCCTTGATCGACGACGAAGAAGCAACGCTGAAGCGGTTCCGCCGCCGTGGCGCTTCAATCGCGCTCGAACCGGCCAATCCGCAATACGAAGTGCGCATCCTGCCGCCCAATCGCGTGCGGGTTCAGGGCAAGCTGGTTGGGTTGTTCCGGCGTTATTGATTCGCCTCGATATCTTCGGGCTTGGGCCTGGCATTGCGCGGCGCGGAGGCATTTGACATTCATCTTCCGCCCTCGCTGCGACGTGATGCATTCCAATCGACGACGCCGAATGCGCAAGCTTCGATATAGCTATCAGCGGCAAATCCCGTGCCGCCTACTAAGCGCCCCGGGTCAGCTACCGCTTCCCGCTACCTTGGTGTAGCTATCGCGCAGGCCGACCGTGCGATTAAACACCGGTTTCTGCGGCGTGGAATCCTTGTCTGGGCAGAAATAGCCGAGCCGCTCGAATTGCACGGTTGCGCTGGAATTACCACCGGCGAGCGACGGCTCGATGCGCGCATCCGTGATCACTTCGAGCGAGTTTGGATTGAGGTCGGCGGCGAAATTGCCCGCGTCCGGATCGGGCTTGATGAACAGCGGATTGTAAAGCCGCACCTCGGCCGGCACCGAATCCTGCGCCGAGACCCAATGCATGGTCGCTTTCACCTTGCGGCCGTTAGGCGCGTTGCCGCCTTTGGTCGCCGGATCGTAGCTGCAGCGCAGCTCGGTCACCTCACCCGCTGCATTCTTCTTCACCTCGCGGCAAGTTATGAAATAGGCGTAACGCAACCGCACCTCAGTGCCCGGCGAAAGCCTGAAGAATTTCTTCGGCGGATTCTCCATGAAATCGTCGCGCTCGATGTAGAGCTCGCGGCCGAACCGGATGCGCCGGGTGCCGGCCGCGGGATCTTCAGGATGATTGACCGCCTCAACTTCTTCGCTCTGCCCTTCCGGATAATTCTCGATCACCACCTTGAGCGGGCGCAGTACCGCCATCCGCCGCTGCGCGGTTTTGTTGAGATGTTCGCGGATCGAAAAATCCAGCATCGCCATGTCGACGATGCTGTTGGCCTTAGCGACGCCGATGCGTTTGACGAAATCGCGGATCGCTTCCGGCGGCACGCCACGGCGGCGGAGCCCCGCGAGCGTCGGCATGCGCGGATCGTCCCAGCCGCCGACATGGCCGCCGCGCACCAGTTCGGTGAGCACGCGCTTCGACAGGATCGTGTAGGTCAGATTGAGGCGCGCGAACTCGTACTGATGGGGATGCGACGGCACTGGCAAATTGGCCAGGAACCAGTCGTACAGCGGCCGGTGATCCTCGAATTCGAGCGTGCAGATCGAGTGCGTAATGCCCTCGATGGCGTCGGACTGGCCGTGCGCGAAATCGTAGCTCGGATAGATGCTCCAGGTCTTGCCGGTGCGCGGATGCTCCGCATGCAGGATGCGGTAAAGCACCGGGTCGCGCAGATTGATGTTGCCGGACGCCATGTCGATCCTGGCGCGCAGCACCCGCGCGCCGTTCGGAAATTCGCCTCCGCGCATGCGGCGGAACAGGTCGAGATTTTCCTCGACCGGCCGCTCGCGGAACGGACTGTTCCTGCCGGGCTCCGTCAGCGTGCCGCGCGAGGCGCGCATCTCGTCCTGGGTCTGGTCGTCGACATAGGCCTTGCCGGCGCGGATCAGATCCTCGGCCCAGGCGTAGAGCTGCTCGAAATAATCGGACGCGTGATAGAGGTTCTTGCCCCAGTCAAAACCAAGCCAATGCACGTCGCACTCGATGGCGTCGATGTATTCCTGCGATTCCTTGGTCGGATTGGTGTCGTCGTAGCGCAGATTGCAGTGGCCGCGGAATTCTTCCGCGACGCCGAAATTCAGGCAAATCGACTTGGCGTGGCCGATGTGCAGATAGCCGTTAGGCTCCGGCGGAAACCGGGTGACGACCGACTTGCGGCGGCCGGAATCAAGATCGGCGCGCACGATGTCGCGAATGAAGTCCTGTCCCGCTTCTTTGGCCGGGGCCTCGGCAACTGTCATGGGGTCGTCGTTCCGCGCCTCGATTCCACTCGTTAGATGGCAATGGGGCCCGGATTGGACAAGTTAGCGGTCAGGGTCAAGCCCCGATTGCCAGTGCGGGATACGCAGCATTTCGCCCTCATAAAAAACAGTGGCTACAAACCCTGTGCCGGTCTGAATCCCGCCGCAGCGGTTGCTAACTGATTGTGCCTGGCTCAGCATCAAAGCAGATCACTTTGGCTTCGGAAAATATCATCAGCACTTCTTCAGCCCCGCCATCCGCCTCGCGCAAGCAGCTTTTACCGTGGCTGGTCGCCGTGGCGTTCTTTATGGAGTCGCTCGATACGACGATTCTGAATACGGCCGTGCCGGTCATATCGGACGCCCTCGGCGTAGCTCCGCTCAGCATGAAGTCGGTGCTGGCAAGCTACACATTGAGCCTCGCGGTATTCATTCCGATCAGCGGCTGGATGGCCGATCGTTTCGGAACGCGCCGGGTGTTTGCATCCGCGATTGGCCTCTTCACGCTGGGATCGGTTCTCTGCGGTCTGACAAGCGATATCCACCTCTTGATCGCCTGCCGTGTCCTGCAGGGTTGCGGCGGCGCCATGATGGTTCCGGTGGGCCGGCTCACTTTGGTGCGGACGTTCGACAAATCCGAACTCATCCGGGCCATGAGCTTCGTCGCCATTCCAGGACTGATCGGGCCGATGCTCGGGCCGGTCGCGGGCGGTTTGATCGTCGGCTACCTGCACTGGCGGGCCATATTTTTTGTGAATCTGCCGTTCGGAATTGCCGGCCTGCTGCTGGTTTATCTGTATCTGCCGGATTATCGCGAAGCCAACACCAAACCGCTCGACATTGTCGGGCTTATTCTCTTCGGTTCCGGCGTGGCGCTGCTGTCGTATGTGCTGGAGATATTCGGCGAGCATACGCTGAGCCTGGCAGAAATTATCGGGCTATTGGCAATTTCCTTTTCGCTCATCGCCGGCTACGGGCTGCACGCGAGAGGAATCGCATTTCCACTGCTGCAGTTGAGTCTGTTCCACATCCGCACCTTCAGCGCCGCCGTGAGCGGCAGCTTCTTCACCCGCCTCGGCATTGGTGGTGTGCCGTTTCTCCTGCCGCTGCTCTACCAAGTTGGCCTCGGCTTCACGCCGGTGCAATCCGGCCTTTTGATCATGCCGCAGGCGGTCGCCGCCTTGAGCACGAAATTCTTTATGCCGAAAATTCTGGACCGCGTCGGTTTCCGCGGCGTGCTGATCTCCAACACGATCGTCCTCGGTCTCCTGCTGATGCTGTTCGCAACGATCGGGGCCGCTACGCCGCTCTGGTTCATCGTGTTGCTGGCGTTCTGCTACGGCGCCTTCGCTTCGCTGCAATATACCAGTATGAACACGCTCGTTTACGCCGACGTCCCCGACGATCAGTCGAGCAATGCCAGCTCGATTGCCAGCACCGCGCAGCAGATGTCGATCAGCTTCGGTGTCGCGGCGGCGGGGCTGACCACGGCATTGTTCATTCCCGCGAGCTCTGCCTCAAACCCCGGCGAGATGATTCACGGCCTGCACGAGGCCTTCCTTGCCCTTGGCGGATTCACCGTCTTGTCAACGGCTATCTTCCATCGATTGAAAAGCGTCGACGGCGCGAACGAGACCCGGCAAAAGGATCTTCATCTCGGCTAATCAACGATCTCGGATTTACCGCTCTCTAGCCCCAGCGATGCAGCGGCGACCGGGGTGCGCCGTTCAACGGCTAAACGAGCTTAGAAAAGCGCCAAAATGCTTTTCATAATGGCAATCCGGGTTGTTGCGCAAAATTCCGACAAAGCTTGCGTCGCAGTTGTTGTTATGAGGGAATGAGCCGAAGGTTCGGCTGACCTCGACGGACAATTTTCTTGAAAAGGCTGGAGTACTGGATGCGCACCCTCAAGCGTGCCGTGACGGCGCTGACCGTATTGGGTTGGGTCACGTCCGGCGCTTTCGCCGAGGAATATTCCATCAAAGTCGCTACGCCGGAGACGCCGCCATCGTTCGACAACTTGTATCTGCAGATTGCCTACGACAAAGGGATCTTCAAAAAGAACGGCCTGAACGTTGCGGAATTCATTCAGCTCAAAGGTGGCCCTTTGGCCACGACAGCGGTGGTATCCGGCCAAGCCGACGTTACCGCCACCGACGTTGAAGGCATCATTCAGGCGACAAAAGCGGGATATCCTGTTCGCGCCGTATCCTCACCGTCCAACAAGCTTTCTTACGTCGTCGCCGTCAGCAATGACATCAAGTCGTTTTCGGACCTCAAAGGTCAAAGCTTTGCCGTGTCCCGCGCCGGCGCACTTTCCCAATACGTCGTCTTCCCTTTTCTCGAGCGTGAGAACGTGTCTCGCAATGACATAAAGTGGCTCTCGGTCGGCAGCAGCAAAGATCGCCTCGGTGCGCTGATGGCAAAACGGGTCAAGGCGGCCGTGCTGTATCTCGACAATGCCGCAGAGATCAGCGGCAATCCCGACTTCCATATCCTCGCCAATATTGCTGATCTTATGCCGCTTTATCCGCACGAACTGCTTCTCGTCCGCAAGGACGATATCGACAACCGGCCGGAAAAGGTGACCCGTATCGTCCAATCGATCATCGAGGCGTGCCGGTTTCTGGTCGATCACCGCGACGAGTCGATCGACATCTTCATAAAGTACACCGGGCTCGATCGCCCGATCGCCGAATACACCTATGACAAGCTTATCGCGATGAAGCCTTGGGGCGTGAATGGCGGGATGACCGGACAGACGCTCAATGCGGCCGTGCAAACATCGGTGGAAAACAAAGCTCTCGACGCGCCGATTCCGATCACGGATTTTGCCGACTTCCGGTTTCAGGCTGACGCGGTGCGCCGGCTTGGCGGAGCGATTCCGGAATAGCGTCACATCCAGAGGATGTCTTTATGGGTGCGGCGCTTGAACTAACTAACGTTTCCAAGCAATTCCCGGACAAGGATCAAGTCAGCACGCATGAGGTTCTCTCCGGCATAAGCTTCAAGGCGAAGGCCGGTGAATTCATATCCCTGATTGGGTCGAGTGGCTGCGGCAAGACCACGCTGCTACGCATTGTGCACGGCCTGGAAACGGCGACGTCCGGAACAGTCATTTGCGACGGCCGCCCGGTTGTCCACCCCGATCACAATCGAGCTTTCGTGTTCCAGCATTTCAACCTTTTTCCCTGGCGAACCGTGCGCGAGAATATCGCTTACGGATTGGAAGTCAGGGGCGATCCGCGCGGCGAGCGCGACTACCACGTCCAGTCGATGATCGCGCTGGTTGGATTGCGCGGGTACGAAAAATTCTATCCGCACGAGATTTCCGGCGGAATGCAGCAGCGCGTCGGCATTGCGCGGGCGCTGGCATTGGCGCCCGACGTTCTTCTGATGGACGAGCCCTTCGGCGCGCTGGATGCGATCACGCGCGAGAAGCTACAGCGCGACATCGCGGAAATTCTGGAAGACCGGCCGAAAACCACGCTCTTTGTCACGCACAACATGGACGAGGCTATCTATTTCTCCGATCGCATTCTCGTGTTCGGAACCAAGCCTGGCCGGATCGTGGAGGACGTCGTCGTTCCCCTCGCCCGGCCGCGCCAGGCCGACCTGGTGCGAGCAAGCCGCGAATTTGCCGAGCTTCGAGAGCACCTCTGGTCGCTCCTCTCCCGTGAGATGCAGAAATGATTCAAGCTATGAGAAATGCAGCCTATTCCCGCATGGGCGTCATTTCGTTCCATGCCGGATTACTCATTCTTTGGGAAGTCGCCTGTCGCGAATTTATCCCGCCTTATTTTCTGCCTCCACCTTCGAGCATTTTTCAGGCCTTCGTCGTGACGCTGAAGTCCGGTGAGCTGATAATCCAATTGGGACAGACGGCCAGTGTGCTGGTCACGGGATTTCTCCTGGCGCTGCTCAGCGGCATGCTGCTTGGCGTAGCCATAGGAATGTCGCGTACGCTCACTCGCCTGCTCGATCCTTACATCAACGCGATGAACGCCATGCCAACGGTGGCTCTCGTGCCGCTCGTTGTCATCTGGCTTGGGCTGGACTTTCAGGCCAAGGTTTTTCTGACGTGGCTGGTCAGTTTCTTTTCGATCGTTATCAGTACGCAAACGGCGGTGCAGAATATCCCGCACGCCTATATCGATACCGCGCGTGCGTTCGGCTCCAGGCGCATTGCGATGCTCACGAAAGTCATAGTCCCGGCCGCTATTCCTTTCTTCATCGCGGGAATACGCCTGGGCTTGGCGCGGGCTCTCGTTGGGGTGGTCGTTGCGGAAATGTTTACGGCGCTATCAGGCCTCGGATACATGGTCACGCTTTATGGAAATACGTTTAAGGTCAATTATGTCTTCGTTCCCATCGTTGTATTGGCCGCGATAAGTGTCTTTCTCAATGCCGGCTTGAAATGGTCCGAGCGCCGATTGACGCCGTGGAATCGCGGCCGCACTTGAGCGATGATGATCCGGGCATGACCGCTGGGGTCGATCCGAAAGAAACTGGAATGAAGGCGAGTTCAGAGACCGAGCGCAGCGGTGCGCCGTCACGCACAGCTACGGATGTCGCACGCCGCGTCGCCGATATTCTGAGCGACGCAGGCGCTGATCTGGTGGCGAGCTTGCCCGACAATTGGATCGCACCGATGATCCGCCACTTTGACGCGGACAATCGCTTTCGGCATGTGCCGGTAAACCGCGAGGAAAGCGCCGTCGGCTTGTGTTCCGGTGCATTCTTTACCGGCGCGCCCGGCGTCGCCTTGATCGGCGCCTCGGGCTTTCTCACCTGCATCTACGCCATCACCAAGATCAATTACACCTACCAAATTCCGATGCTGTTCTTGATTACGATGCGCGGCGATCCCGGCGATCCGGCCCGTTTCCATGTATCGAACGGCCTCTACTTGCGCGCGGTGATGGACGCGATTGCCATCCCCTTTATCGATATCGATCGTTACGACGATCTCGGAAAAATAGGCGCCGCTTACCGGCATATGTCCGTGATCGGCCGCCCTTATGTGGTCGGGATGTCGCGCAACGTGCTGCGGGGAAATCGCTGATGGCGATGCTCATCGACGCGTGTTTCTCGGCGCTCGCAGCGCGCTGGACTGACGAACTGGTCATCACTTCGGCGGGCAATTCGTCCGAGGTGTGGTGGGAGATCACCCGCGATACCGAGAGAACCTTTTATCTCGAGGCCTCGATGAGCCTTTCGACGATGTTCGCGGCCGGCATCGCCATGGGTTATCCGGACGCGCGGTTCTGGGCGTTTATCGGCGACGGCGCCTTTGCGATGAATACCGGCATGCTTTTCGTCGAGCGCGATCTTGCGCTCCCAAACCTGGTTTCTGTCATTGTTGCCAATCGCTGCTATGGCTCGACCGGCGGTGTTGTCCTGCCTGACAGCCGCGACATCGACTTTGCCGCAGTCGCCCGCGCCGCCGGCGTCGCGCGTGTGTTCATCTTCGATTCTGTCGCGAAGCTCGAAGCTGGGTTTGATGAAGCGTTCAGATCAGCCGGACCTACGACCGTTGTGCTCGAACTGGAGCCTCCTGCCCGCCATTATGAAAGTCCCCCCTTCGACGGACCTGAATTGAAATACCGGTTCGGCCGTGCGCTCGAAAAAAGGTTTAGCAGAAACGTACTTCCGTAGTGCTCTTGCGCTCGTAACGCAGACTGCGGTAGCCGCGGCTGAGTTCAGACAAGAACAGCACCGCCGTCTACGACAAGGACTTGGCCCGTACTATAGGTTTGCCGCATGAGGTAGAGATACGCCTCAGCAATCTCCGCCGTGTCTCCAACGTGGCCAACCGGCAATCTGTCAGCCATCTGTTGATACAGTGCCGTTCGGTCTGCTTCTGCCATGTTACCCCACAGTGGCGTTCGCACCACGCCGGGCGAGACGATGTTGACGCGAGGACCAGCCCGTGCGCGGTCGTTGTCCCGCGATCCCGGAAGTGAATACGATCGAGCCGCCTTTCCGAATGTTGCTGCTGCCATATTTGGCGGCACAGTAGGCGCCCCAATAACGCAGCGTGAAGAAGCGGCGTGCCGCGTCCATGTCCGTATCTGCCAGGCTGCCAAGCTGCAATGTCTCGCCGGCGGTGAAGACCAGATGATCGAAACCGCCGAGCCGCGCGAACAGCGCTTGCGTTGCGTCGCTGTCTGCAAGATCCAGCACGTGACCTTCTGTGCCGGCCGGCAGTGTGGCGAGGGCCTGGTCTATTCGCGCCTTCCGACTGGAGGCGATCACCACAGTTGCCCCCTCGCGGGCCGCCGCCTGTGCGGTGGCCAAGCCGATGCCTGAGCTGCCACCCAACACGACAATGCGTTCTCCCTTAAGAGCCATGTCTCACTCCTTGTTGCTGCCCTCGTCAGACATTTGGATGCCTTCGCCACTTGCTGCCAGCGCATCTTTGTCCATACTTAGATGACTGGAGATCATCATGGCATTCGATGGCAGATTGCTTGGAGGCATCAGCGTCCTGGCCGCGGTGGTAGAGACGGGTAATTTCGTCAGGGCTGCGGAAGCGTTCGGGCTCACTCAATCCGGCATCAGCCGTGCCGTGGCGAGACTCGAGGCTCGCGTCGGCGTGCGGCTGCTGGACCGGACGCCGCGCGCGGTGTCGCTCACGGACGAAGGCCGCCGCTTCCATGCTCAGGTGGCCCCCCTGCTTGCGGGATTGGACGAGGCAACATCTGAAGCGGCTGGCGCGGCGTCCGCGGTGCGCGGCAGGCTGCGGGTAAATGTCGATCCGTGGTTTGCGCGATTGGTGCTTGCGCCACGGCTGTCTGGTTTCCTGGCGGCACATCCCCAGCTATCTGTCGAATTGCTTGTCCGCGACACGCTGGGTGATCTCGTGTCTGAAGGAATTGATGTCGCCGTGCGGTTCGGGGAGCCTGAGCCATCGGGTTTGATCGCGCGCAAGCTGCTGGAAACGCGCATCCTTGCCTGTGCCGCGCCGGCCTACCTTGCGCGCCGCGGTCGGCCACGGCACCCGCGCGATTTGGTGTGGCACGAATGCCTTCTGTTTCGTGATCCCGTGACCGGTCGTCCCTTTCCCTGGGAGTTCCATCGCGCCGGGAAGGTCGTAGAGGTCGAAATGACCGGCAGGCTTGTCATGAATGATCTTGCAACCAAACTCACCGCCTGCGCTGCGGGTCATGGCATCGCGCAGAGCATCGAGTTCGGTCTCGACTCATTTCTAGCAAGTGGCGAACTGGTCCAAATTCTTGCCGATTGGGCGGAGGAGCGCTTCCCGCTCTATGCGTATCATCCCTCTCGCCATCTGCCGCCGGCGAAGGTGCGCGCTTTCCTCGAGTTTGTAGTCGCAAGCATCCCACCTGCTTCGAAGAAAGAAACCGG
>Ga0302325_10031916_pt1 | contig 10823 bp, 10 predicted proteins | sample Palsa_T0_2_FD_201948 | JGI IMG/M metagenome (GOLD analysis project Ga0302325, IMG submission 201948) | Peat permafrost microbial communities from Stordalen Mire near Abisko, Sweden - Palsa_T0_2 | ecosystem: Environmental > Terrestrial > Soil > Palsa > Peat permafrost | place: Sweden: Abisko... | reverse complement strand
GCTTCGCTACAGCAGGGTAGTCACCATCCGGCTGGATCTGGCCACCAAAGTGGCCACACTGGTGAAATCCGTCAAGCAACCCGAAGACCTGCTGGCCACAGAAGAGGGAAACGCGCAGACCACCCGCAACGGCGACTTGTTCATCAGTTGGGGCAGCCTAGCCTATATCTCCGAGTTCAGCCCGACCGGGCAGCTGCTGTTCAACGCCCAGTTGCCAGGCAATGACGTCACCTACCGCGCCTACCGCCTGCCCTGGCATCCGGCTGCCCTGGCATCCGGCCACTTAAGAGGCAGCCACCGGAGCCATACGTGTACCCGATACGAGCTTTATGGTGTCGCCAACGGTGGGTAACTGCCGCCAGTGAGAGCTACATACTTCGCGCTGCAGACCAGCCCAGGCGCTGATCAGACCCGTAATGGCTTCTCGAATGAGTTCTGGGCTCTGACTTCAAGATCGAAGCGTTACCTTCACGTTATGTGTGCCAGAGCCTCCACGTGCCCCCACCTGGACGCCTTGAGTTGGCCGGACCCTCCTTCGGGCTACTGGCTGGGCTTTGGCTCGCGGTTCCCGAGTTGGTCGCCCGGGTGCCTGAGAGCCACGCGGGTGACGTCGTCGGGCCGACTCGATGAGGACCTCCACCTCGATGACGACCTCCATCTTGCTGGAGATCTGGGCATCCTGGACTATTAGGTTGGGAAGTCACTGCCGGTGCTCGTTGATCACTTGCGGGAACGCTGACCTGCGGCCAAGCGGCAACGTCCCGTGAGTTCCCGCTGGTTACCGTGATCGGCCATCCTTACGGGCACGCTGCGGGCACGGCGTAGGGATGCGCAGCGCTGAGCTATCAGTATCAGGCTGAAGCATCGTTCTTGAGCTAATCAGAGGCGAACCTCACTAAATATGGAGGACCTACTCCCCTCTCCCCCGCACCAATGCGTATATTTCGGTGCGTTACTATTGTCTTTCCCTCCTATTATCCGCCATGGGTTTCCTGTCGCCCTGAAGTGGCAAAGAACAGAACATTGCTGGAGCCGGGGGGCAGCAGAGTGCGAATATGGATTGCAGTCGAAAAACGGGGCAGGACGGCCGTGGGCGGCGAAGCGCGGGCGCCCGGTCTTGATGGTGTCCGGGCGCTGGCCGTGTTTGCGGTTATCGCCTTTCATGAGCAATTCGCGGCGTTTCACGGCGGGTTTCTCGGGGTTGATGTCTTTTTCGTCCTGAGCGGCTACCTGATCACCGACCTGCTCGCCGCCCACTGGGCCCGGCACGGGCGGCTGGACCTGCGCGTGTTCTGGATCCGGTGCGCGCGGCGGCTGCTGCCCGCCCTGGCCGTGGTGCTGGTCACCGTGACGGCGGCGGTCGCCGTGATCGAACCAGGACAGCTCGGGGCGCTGCGGCCGGCGCTGCTCGCGGCGGTCAGCTATTCGAGTAACTGGTGGCAGGCGCTGCAGCATCAGTCGTATTTCGCCGGGTTCGGCCCGCCGCCGCCGTTGCGCCATCTGTGGTCGCTCGCCATCGAGGAGCAGTTCTACCTGGTGTGGCCGCTGATCCTGATCGTGACGCTGCGGGCCTGCCAGCGCCGCTGGCTCCGGGCCGCCGTCGCGCTGGCGGGGGCAGCCCTGTCCGCGGTGGCCATGGCCGCCATCTACGTGCCGGGCGCAGATCCCTCGCGGGTCTACTACGGCACGGACACCCACGCGTCCGCGCTGTTCATCGGGGCGGCGCTCGCCTTCGCCTGGCCACTGCGGCAGCTACGGGCCGCGCCGCGCCAGCAAGCCCGGTTCGCCGACGCGGCGGGCCTGACCGGGATCGCCGTGCTCGCCTGGGCGATGAGCCGCTACTCCGGCGGGGACGGGGCCCTGTACCCGGCGGGGCTGCTCATCGCAGCGCTCGGGGCCGGCGGCCTGGTCGTGGCAGCCGCCAGCCCCGGTGTCATCGCCGGGTTGCTCAGCTGGGCGCCGCTGCGCTGGGCCGGCGTGCGATCGTACGGCATCTACCTATGGCACTGGCCGGTCATCGCGATCGCAGCCGCGATCACCGGACCGCGACCCGGGGCCCCCTGGCTTGGAGCCGCCGAGGCCGCCACCGCGATCACACTGGCCGCTGCCTCCTGGAAATGGATAGAACAGCCAATCCTGCGCAACGGCCTCCGGGCCACCGTCCACGCCAGGTACCACGCCGTGACCGAATCGCTGGCCGCCCAAGACCGGGGACCCGCCCGTGCCTTTCCCGCCGTCGCCCTGGCCGCGGCGCTCATGGTCGCCGGTGCCGCCGGGTACGCGGTGCTGCGCGCGCCCGCGTCGCCGGGCCTGGAGCAGCAGATCACCCAGGGAGCGAAGATCAGCGCAGACTCCCGGACGCACAAGGTCTCCCCGGCGGCGGCATCCCGGGTTTCTGCACAGACGCCACCGCCCACCCCGGCCAGCGGCGCTGACGCATACCAGGCGAAGATTCCCGGTTCGAAGGTCACCGCCATCGGGGACTCGGTCATGCTCGCGGCCGCCCCGCAACTGCAGGCTGCCCTCAAAGGGATCTACATAGATGCGGCGATCAGCCGGCAGATGAGCGCCGGCCTCGCCGTCGTGCACGGGCTCGCCGACGCCGGCCTGCTCCGATCCGTGGTCGTCTTGGATCTTGGCACCAACGGGACCGTCACCACGAGGCAGATCCGCCGGCTGCTCGCCACCATCGGACCGCACCACACGCTGGTGCTCGTCAACACGTTCGATCCGCGGCCGTGGCAGAACGGGGACAACCGGGTGCTCGCCGCCACCGCCCGGAAGCACCACAATGTCGTGCTGGCCAACTGGTTCGCGGCCATCGAGCATCGCACCGGCCTGCTCTGGGACGACGATGTGCATCCCCGGCCGCGAGGAGCGACGCTGTATGCGCGCATGGTGGCAACGGCGGTGCAGGCTACCCGCAGCCTGCACCGCCCCACCGCTTCACCGTGGACGGCCACCTGCCACACCCCCTGAAAGCGGCAGCAGCCAGGCCCGGCATTTCCCGGGCTGAAGGCGACGGCGGGCAGGGATTCCACGAATAGCCCGGTGCCTCCCTCGAAGGACTCGTCAGCCGGTGGCGCACACCCTGGCGATACCGCGGATCAGCGACCCTGGCCAGCACCCCAGTAAGCCCGGCTGCTCTGCCGCGACGTCACAGGCCAGCTCGAGCAGGTGGCCGATAGCAGGGTCAATCAGTGATGATCGCGACGCGGGCATGACCTGTTCTGCGACTGTTACGTTAGGTGACTTTCACCCTGCTTTCCCGGGTAATCCTGCTCTGAGCACCAGTATGCACATTGCGTATGCTCAAGTAAACAGAGAGTGAAATGAGGCTTTTCTGCACTGGGGGAAGGCAAGACAATGAAGCTCGACAAGAAGTGGCTTAAGCGACCGGCGACCGCTCATAAGGATTCGGCGGCTACGAGGAGGACGGGGGAAAGTAGGAGACCCACATCCTTAGTCGACCGCAGCCCAGCGGGAACGTCGGCCCCTGGCCAGACTGACTACCGCACTCGATGACGCCGACATCCGTCGTGAGCACGGCGGTTTTTCTTCTCCTCTCGCTGATCCTCCTACCCCATGCCATGGTGACGGGCGGCCTGCCGATGGCCAGGCTGCCAGCAACGGGCACCTGAGGTTGTGCCTGAGCAGCCGCCGCAGGCTGCCACTGGCGTATCGGCCCGCAGGGGTACATCATCGTGATCACCATGGAGGAGGGCCCTATGGGGAGGTTCGAACGTGACCGACACCTATGACGACGGCACGATCGTGTGCGGCCCTGACCGGCTGGAGATCCACTCCTACTACTTCCCATTCGGTACCAAGAGCGTCCCGTACACGCAGATCAAGGGCCTCCAACGCATCGAGATCAAGGGCGTCTGGTCCGGCAAGTGGCGCATCTGGGGAACGGGCAACCCGCGGTACTGGGCCAACCTCGACACGAAGCGACCGAAGAAGAAGGCCGGCTTCGTCGTTGACCTCGGAGGCAAGGTCAGTCCCATCGTCACCCCCGAAAAGCCCGACGCGTTCGAGTCCGTGCTCCGCGACCGAGCAAACCTCGGAACGGGGAACGCCCGTCAGATGAACGGACCCTTCATCTGACCGGCCGCTCTTCGGCGCCTCAGCTGAGGAGCGTCGTCTCCTAACGTGATGGTTTGATGGTGTGGTCAGCAGTGAGTCACGGTCGCTTACGCGGTTGCAGTTTGGGTTGCAGTTCACCACCGTGCGGCGCCGTCCAGGGAGGACCGGGCAAGGACATTGGTCCAGCCTGAACCGATCCGGACGATCGCGATCCGAGCTGCTAATGCGGTTCAGGTGCACCCTCATCCTGCCGCGCCACTGCTGGTCCTCGGTCGCCGTCGCTCCCTGCGGGCCAGGTCGGCTTGCCATCGAGCGATCTAGCTTGCTGTCACCTCCGGCAGGGTCCTTGCCCGCGTGTGTAGGCAGGCCAGGACCCCTGCCGCCGTCTGCTCGGGCGTGCCCGTAACGTGCCCGTCAGGACAGATGATCACGGGATTCACGGTCGCTCACGGGGAAGCTCTCGCTTCGGCCCAGGTCAGAGCTGCCGCAGGTGATCGGCTTGCACTGGCAGTGACTTCCCAAGCTGATGGCCCATGTTTTGCTCTGAGCCTGCGTTCCGGCCGTATGTTTGCGGGGCGGGCCGGTCGATGCCGTCCGGCCCCTTATACCGGGCCTGCCAGCGGCCGGACGGCAGCTCGCGGACCCGGCCGAAACGCCGCTTGCCTGGCATCAGGCCGCCCTCCTTCGTGGCCGCTCGACCGGAGCGACGCGACCCGCTCGAATGAACTCGGCCAAGGCGGATTCCCCGATCCGTACATGACGGCCGACCCGGACGAACTCGATGCGGCGCTCATCGATCGGCCGCCGCGGGAAACGCGCGCTGGTACCGAGGATCGCGGCCACCTCCGACAGAGTGAGGAGTCGTTCCGCGGTCGGGCTCTTGGCCTGCGCCGTCATGCCGCCCTCCCGGTTGGCTCGATCGAATCCGGCGAACTCGCACCCGGAGCCCAGCTCCCGTCCGAGCGCCAGCTCGCCGCCACCAACGGCACCGCGCGGAACACCGCCCGCGAAGCGATCCGCCTGCTAGCCGACTCCGGTCTCGTCATCGCCGAGCAGGGCCGGGGCGCGTTCGTCCGCCGCAGCGCACCACTGATCCGCCTGGGCAACGACCGCTACTCCCCCAAGTACCGCGACTCAGGGATGTCACCGTTCCTGCTCGAGTGCGCCAAGCAGGGCAAGACCGGCCGCTTCGAAGTCCTCCGCATCGAGCGCATCCAGGCTGACGAGGACATAGCGGCCCGGCTGGAAGTGCCAGCCGACAGCGAATCGGTGCTCCGCCGGGAGAACGTCTTCTGCGCCGACGCCGACCCGGTGCACCGCGTCACCACCTACATCCCCTGGCCGATCGCCGAAGGCACCAGCCTCCTCGACCCCGAAGTCGGCCACCCCTACGGCATCCACGGCATCCTCGAAGAACGCGGCCACACCATGGCCCGGCTCCGCGAGGAAGTCAGCGCCCGCATGCCCACCACCGACGAGACCGAACTCCTGCGCCTCGCCTCCGGTGTGCCGGTCCTCGACGTCTGGCACACCAGCATCGACCAGGACGGCCAGCCGTACGAGCTGACCCGGTTCGTCATGCGCACCGACCTGACCGGCCTGCGCTATGACGCCCCCATCGAGTAACCCGTGAGCATCGGACGTGGCAGCCTCGCCCGCCTGACCCTGCTCGCCCTGCTCTGGGGCTCCAGTTTCCTGTGGATCGCGATCGCGCTCCGCGGCTTCTCCCCCGTGCAGATCGTCCTCATCCGCCTGGCCCTCGGCGCCCTCGTCCTGCTCGCCATCGTCCACTCGCGCGGCCTCCGCCTGCCGGCCAACGGCCTCATCTGGCTGCACCTCACGGTGGCGGCCCTGTTCGCCAACGCGATCCCCTACACGCTGTTCGCCATCGGCGAGCAGCACGTCAGCTCCAGCGTCGCCGTCATCCTCGGCGCCGCCATCCTGGGTGACCACATCACCACCCAGATCATCGGCGGCATGCTCATCGTCCTCACCGGCGTAGCCATCACCCGCCGCGACCACCCAGCCGGCGAGCCTAGAAACGACTTACCCATGCATTGCCGAATCTGGCCATAGTGGATCAAGGCGGCGCCTGCGGCGCCGCTGGCCCGGCACCAGCGCCGGGCTCAGCCTTTGGGAGGCCCGCCCGGCGCACGCCGGGCCAAATCGCACAGGGCACACAGATCAAAGCGCCTCACTCGGTGAGCAGGCCGGTACTGCACAGAGTGCCGTCTTCCTCGCCGCACGATCATCCAGTTCGCGACCACCGCGTCTAGGGCGCTCCCTGCGGTCACGTCGCATGCGATCGGCTTCGCCGACCCTAGACCCGGAGTTCACTCACCAGGGGTCGGCGCCTATCGAGGAAGAAGGGAGCCAGAGCAGGATCAGGCCTGGGCAGTGCCAGTTACATGCTCTCGTGGTGGTGGCTAAGCCGCTCCGGTGGATCCACAGCAGCCTGTGCCCGACTATGAGGATCTGAGGAGCCTAGACCCCGCCAAAGCAGCCGCTGCGGCCAAGCGAGCTTTGGCATGGCTCGACCAGAAGCCCGCTGCCTTCGATGCAGGTTCTACGAGCCACGCGTCGACCTCTCCACCCCTCCCAACGCCGCCTACGGCCGAACTGGTTCGACAGAGGATGCCAACGCCTTTTTCGGTTGGACGAGCAAAATGATGCTAACGACGAGGATCCACAATCCGTCGAGTGGGAGCATGATCGACTGCAGGTTCTCGAGCTTGGCGTAGGCGATCGAGAAGGCCCCGGCGCCCGACGCCACCGCTAGCAGAACGCTGACAGCCCCGAACCACCGGCCGAAGAGCCCGGTCTTGAGCGAAACGACCCCGGCTGCGCCCACCGCGACCAGCAGGCCGAAGAGAATCCCGCCGTTGGCGAGCGTTTCGAACGTGAACAGCACTTGCACGCCCGAAGCCCCAAGTTCGTGGGTGCGCAGAGTGGCAGTTGCCTGCGCGGCGAGAGCCACCACCTGCATGGCTGTGGCCAGGATGACACCACCGAGGGCAGCGACGGCGAGGCCCGCCCGTCCACCCTCGGCCTTGCGAAGGGCCGAGAACAGCGCGGCCGCCCACACCAAAGCGGCCGACATGGCCAAGCCCCAGAGGGTGGCAGAGGCCTTCAAGCTCGATTGGTGGTTCACGAAGTAGGAGAAGACCTTGGAAGCGCTGTCGGTAAGCGTCGGGCCGCTGCCCAGCAGGACCGGTCCCGAGACGAGTATGAGCACGAAGAACACGACACCAGCGACCGCCGCCCACCGGACCCACTTGGTATCGGTCATTGCGCCCTCCAGGTCTCGGCCTTCCAGTCCCCGCGTGAGGCGCGCGGGCTTGGGTGAATCAAACGCAGCAATGGTAACGTTTGCTGCAAAGCGACGTTCAATAGGCGTGGTGGTCTAGCCCTCTGACGCAACTAGCGGTTTCTTTGTTTGGAATCCATTTCGGCCGATTTTGATGTTATGCCGGAACCTCCGCGTCAGACCACCTCCACGCATACCATACTGTAACCGCCGTGGTGGCAATCATTATGATTGAGAAGAATGCATAAGCCAAAGTCGGCTTTCTGATAAATAGCGATACGAGCTGAACAACAGCCAAGAATATGCCTGCAATGACGTTCGCCCAGCGATTTGCCCCGGACCTTCAGTATCCGAGACAGGAGAACCATGGCTATCGAAATCTCAATCAATACACCGGCCCCCAGCAAGAAGGCCTGAGTGTAATGAACGGCCGGCTTATGATTTATCAATGATGTATACCGCTCCTATTGTTTTATCCGCCGGCATCGTCAATGATCAGCTCCCGAGCTTCCCGGGGGCTCCCACGTGCAGACTGGCCATGCTCTCAGGAGGCGTTCACTTGCTACGACTCTTATCGCCAGAACTGATGACACCCGGGGCGGGGATGCGCTCGTCTGGCGTCGCGGTTTTCACGCCGATCACGAGCAGGTAGACGACCATGCAGATTTCGGCGATTGCGGACGGGATGGTAATGAACGTGTTGATCGTCTGGCCGGAGCTGGGAATCAGGAACGCCGCGAGCGTACCCACGAGGTAGCAGGCGCCCCCGACGACGAGCAGGACGCCCAGCGCTTTGGGGAACATCCCTGAACTGCGCCGGTTGCAGTCCGCAAGCCCTCAAACTCGAAGACTTCGTTGAGGAGTGTGATGCCGGCCCCGATGGCGACGAAGACCACCATCGCGCTGGCCGCGTTCTTGTTCACATGCTTGAGAAGCATGTAGAGGGTCATCGCCAGGAAGACCCAGATCGTCGCCTGGAACAAGTCGGCGACGACGGCGGTACGCACGAGTCCGGAGTGCGCGATTACGTTCCTAGTCGTGGTCGCCGCGTCGCCGGAGGCGTACACCTTCTTTTCCATAAAATAGGCAAAGGCGCTGAAGATGGCGACGAGCAGGTAAAGGACGCCAGCGATTCTCGCAAGGCGCTTGGGTAAGGTCCGGCCTTCGTATTCGCCGTCCCGTGCGATCGTGGTCGTCGGCGGTCCTTGCTCAGCCAGGCTTGCGTTTCCATCGGTCATGTCAGCCATCCTTGCCGTGACGTGACCCCGGCGCAGGTAGCCGCCCTCGGAGGCTGATGCCCGGCGCCCGCGGGCCACGCTACGCTAGTAATAAAAAACCAGCAATAGATCTCCGTAAACCAAGGTAGCCTACCGGGAAAGAGGGATAATCTGCAGAGGTTTCAGCCGCTTGCAGTCATCGAGGCAAGCGCAATTTCTGGTGCGGTCCAGCACAGCATTAAACCGTCGGCGGACATCAGCTTCGTCAGAAACGCCACCTCTGAATGGGGGAAACCCTGGACGTCCACCGATACCACCGCAGGCCGCGGAAAAGCGCTTTGAGCTGGACGCTGACCGCCCTCGGTTCCGCCGGACAGCACACGGTCTCCCCGCGTGACCGTGACCGTCAGGATGAGACCAGCGCCGGGACGGGGACCGGCCGGTGGTCGGCTAGCACGTCATGCGGGTCAGTACCGGGGACCTGAGGGTCGGCGTGGACCAGCGCCCCGGACAGGCGGTAGATAGCGTGCAGCAGAGCATGCTCGGCGCTGACGGTGAGCTGATGGGCCTCCACGGCGCTGATGCTCGGCGCGACAACGATCTCGCACTCGGCCCGGATCTGGTGGCCGACCCAGCGCATCCGGACCTGCCCGACATCCAGGACGCCGGGGGTGGCCCGCAGAACGGCCTCGGCCTGAACGACTAGCGCCGGGTCGACCGCATCCATCAGCCGCCGGTAGATCTCCCGGGCGGCCTGCCGCAGCACCACCAGGATCGCCACCGTGATGACCAGCCCGATCACCGGGTCGGCCCAGTTCCAGCCCAGCGCTACCCCGCCCGCGCCCAGCAGGACCGCCAGTGACGTGATCCCATCGGTCCGGGCATGCAGGCCATCGGCGACCAGCGCCGCCGAGCCGATCTTGCGGCCCGTGCGGATCCGGTACCGGGCCGCCAGCTCGTTACCCGCGAATCCGGTCAGCGCGGCCAGCGCCACCGCGATCAAATCCGACACGTGATGCGGGTGGATCAGGCGGGTGACCGCCTCCCAGGCGGCCAGCGCCGAGGACGCCGCGATCATCAGCACGATCACGATCCCGGCCAGATCCTCAGCCCGGCCGTACCCATAGGTGTAACGGCGGGTCGGCGGACGGCGCCCCAGCGCGAACGCCACCCCCAGCGGCACAGCCGTCAGCGCATCCGCCGCGTTGTGCAGCGTGTCACCCAGCAGCGCCACCGACCCCGACAGCCCGGTCACCACCGCCTGGACCAGTGCGGTCAGGCCCAGCACAGCCAGCGTGATCCACAGCGTCCGCATCCCCTCGGCGCTGCCCTCCATCACCGCGTCGACCTGATCGGCCGGCTCGTGCGAATGCGGCCGCAGCACATGACGCAACCGGGTCCCCAGTCCCGGCTCGCCGTGCTCATGGCCATGGTCATGGCCGGCGTCGTGATCATGGCTGGCGTCATGGCGGCCAGGGTCCGGATGGCTCATAACGCCCAGGATGCCCCCGAAACCTTATTGCAGCACCTCAACCACAGCGGCCCCGGCGCACCTGCAAGCGGGTCGCTGTTCCGCCCCGCACCGGGGGCCAATCGGCGGGTACAGCAATCCGGGGGCGCCGCCAGCCGGAACGGGCCACCGCGGCCATCACTCCGCTCGGCCTCCTGCCGCGCGCCCGCTGGGCTACCGTGCAGGACGGCGTGATGGCACATACGTCCGGGTACGCCGCCGAATCGCATCAATTCAGGTTGATATATTGTCGGGGCTGTGGGTGGTGCACTATCTGACCCGGTGATCGGATCGCAGGGGTTTCTGCGACTGGCGGGAGATCCGCTGCGGTGGCGGTTGCTGACGGAGCTGGCCCGCAGTGACCGGCACGTGCAGGAACTGACCGGTCTGCTGGACCGGCCGCAGAATCTGGTGTCCTACCATCTGGGCAAGCTGCGCTCGGCGGGTCTGGTGTCCGCGCGGCGCAGCTCGGCGGACGCACGCGGCACGTACTACACCGTTGATCTGGGAAGGTTTGGTGAGCTGCTGGCCCGGACAGGCAGCACGGTGCATCCGGGGCTGCGGCTGGCTCCGGCGGCCCCGGTGGTTCCGGCGGCATCAGCGGGGAGGACGGCGGCGCGGCTGCTGTTCTTGTGCACCGGTAACAGTGCCCGGTCCCAGATCGCGGAGGCGCTGGCGGTAGCCCGCTCCGGTGGCCGGGTGG
>Ga0302325_10031915_pt1 | contig 10823 bp, 9 predicted proteins | sample Palsa_T0_2_FD_201948 | JGI IMG/M metagenome (GOLD analysis project Ga0302325, IMG submission 201948) | Peat permafrost microbial communities from Stordalen Mire near Abisko, Sweden - Palsa_T0_2 | ecosystem: Environmental > Terrestrial > Soil > Palsa > Peat permafrost | place: Sweden: Abisko... | reverse complement strand
CCGGCAACCCGCGCACAGTCGGCCAACGTACGATGGTGTTCGACGAAATCGACATCGGCATCGGAGGCCGCGCGGCCGAGTCGGTCGGTAAAAAGTTGAAGTCGCTGGCGCGCTGGAACCAGGTGCTTTGCGTTACCCACCTGCCACAAATTGCCACCTTCGCCGATCATCACTACGTCATCGAAAAGAAGGCCTGGGGCGGCCGGACTCGGACCAATATCCGAGCAGTTGTAGGCGGAGAGCGTACCGAGGAGGTAGCACGCATGCTGAGCGGCGCCAAGCTGACGGATACTTCGCGCAAGCATGCCGAGCAGATGATCAAGGCGAACGCGTAAGGTTGCGGGTAGTGGAGCAGTTTGACCTGCACCGCTACCGGTTGCGAAAGGGCTTGACGAAAGATTGTTTAGTTAGCTAACATTGGTTAGCTAATTAGAGTCGTCGATGGAAACAATCACCATCCACAAGGCCAAGACGCAGCTCTCCCGACTGATCGAGAAGGCCTGCCGGGGCGAGGAGATCGTCATTGCCCGAGGGAAACAGCCTGTGGTGAAGCTGGTGGCTTTGCCGGCGGCGCACAAAGCGAAGCGGACTCCCGGGCTTTGGAAGGGAAAGATATCTTATACTCCCGACGCGTTCGACCCGCTAACTGACCAAGAACTGAAAGACTTGGGTTTTGAATGACCGGTATTGTTGAGCGCCTCTTGTTCCACCCCAATGATTCAACTCCGTGAAAGTGCTGCTCGATACACACGTTTTGGTTTGGTGGCTGGAAGATGCGAGCCGGCTTTCCCGGCGGGCCACGACGATCCTTGCGAATCTGGATAACAGCATCCTGGTCTCGGCTGTGGTGGGTTGGGAAATTGCCATAAAGGTTAGTGCCGGCAAGATGGAGCCGCGATCAATCATTCAAGGACTGGATCGCGTCCTGAAGCAGCAATCATTCTCCGAATTGCCGATTACGCTGGATGCGGCCGTCCGCGCCGGTCTGCTTCCGCTTCACCATCGCGATCCCTTCGACCGCTTGCTGGTGGCCCAGGCTCAATCGCTAGGTCTATCCATCTTAAGTGCCGATGCGGTTCTCGATCGTTATGACGTCAAGCGACTATGGTAGGAAATGCGCCAACAGATTCCAGCAACCACTCGCTGCGCAGAATACCCACCCGCTGCTAATCCCCGCCGTTTCTGTGGCTTACGTTGACCAGACGGGTACTTTCCAGTAGTTTAGGTATATCGCCGCAATGGGGTTCGTGTACTCTAAAAGTAGAGTTCCAGCCCAGATTTTTGCATCTTAGATAGGTCGGGGAAGATCACAAGAATGGGAGTCTGAGATTGCCAAACAGCCAGGGAAAGACCGTGCTTTTGCTGAAGCCGCGAGGGTTCTGCGCCGGGGTAGTGCGGGCCATTGATGTGGTCCGCATCGCGCTGGAGGCGTTTGGGCCGCCGATTTATGTGCGCAAGGAGATCGTCCACAACAGCTTTGTGGTGGACGAGTTGCGCGGCAAGGGCGCGATCTTCGTCGATAGCGAAGATGAAGTACCCAACGGCGAGCGCGTGATCTACAGCGCCCACGGAGTTTCGCCCGAGGTGCGCGAGCACAGCGCCCGGCGCGGCTTGCGAGTGATCGATGCGACCTGTCCGCTGGTCACCAAGGTGCATGTGGAAGCGGTGAAGTTCGCCAAAGAAGGCTATTCGCTCATCCTGATCGGCCACCACGATCACGACGAGGTGATTGGAACGCTGGGCGAGGCTCCGCTGGTGACCCAGGTAGTGGGAACTCCGGAGCAGGTGAAGTCCCTGACTGTGCCTGACCCGAATCGCGTCGCTTATCTCACCCAGACCACGCTGAGTCTGGACGAAACCAAGGACATCATCGCGGCGTTGAAGAAGAAGTTTCCCAACATCAAGGGGCCGGCGGCGCAGGATATCTGCTATGCCACCGAGAACCGGCAGGTGGCCGTGAGGCAAGTGGCCTCGGAAGCTGATCTGCTACTGGTGGTTGGGTCGGAAAACAGTTCAAACTCGAATCGTCTCGTCGAGGTCGCGCGGAAGCTGGGTACGAAGGCGCATCTCATCGACAGCTACGAAGACATTGAGTCCGAATGGTTGGTGAACGTGAAGACGATTGCGCTGACGGCCGGCGCTTCCGCGCCGGAGTGCCTGGTAGAGGAAACCATGAAGTTTCTCGCCAGCAAAGGTTTCGACAACGTGCAGGAACTCGAAGTGATGCCGGAAAACGTTCGCTTCGGGCTGCCGCCGGAGATTGTCGAGGCTATCGCCGCTGCTCCGGCAAGCGCTACCGCTGATTAACGGAGCGCTGACTAACGGAGCCATATATTGATGGATACAAACTCCCCTGACTCGAACTTAGCCTCCGCTCCACAACTTCGTTTTGGCAAGATCGACGGGCTGGCCAGCCGTGTAGCCGCCGCGATGGGCGCCGCCCGCAAGCTTCTTTTCTCTTCGCAGCACGAGGATGGCTATTGGTGCGGAGAACTGGAAGCCGATACCACGCTGGAGTCGGATTACATTCTGCTGCATACGCTGTTGGGCACGGGCGACCCCGAGCGCTTCCGGAAGGCCGCCAACTGGATCGTTCAACATCAGAATGAGGATGGCGGGTGGGGTATTTATGCGGCGGGTCCGTCGAACATCAGCGCTTCGGTAAAAGCGTATTTTGGGCTCAAGCTGGCGGGATACAAAGCGGATCATCCTGTGCTACAGCGCGCGCGGAAGAAGATCCTAGAACTCGGCGGAGTCACCGAGGTCAATACGTTTACCAAGATCTATCTGTGCTTCTTCGGGCAGTACGATTACGATGCGGTGCCGGCGATTCCTCCCGAGATTGTGCTGTTTCCCAACTGGTTCTGGTTCAACATCTACGAGATTTCGTCCTGGTCGCGGGCCATCCTGGTGCCGCTGTCCATTTGCTACGCCAAAAAGCCATTCAAGAAGATTCCGCGCGAGATGGGTGTGGAAGAGTTGTTCGTCGGCGGAATGCTGAAGTCGCGCATGCACTTGCGCTGGTCGAAGAAGGTGATCTCGTGGCGCAACTTCTTCCTCTGTCTCGACCGGATGACGCACTGGTTCGAGCGGGTTCACATCCGGCCGCTGCGCTCGATTGCGCTGAAGAGCGCGGAGAAGTGGGTGCTCGAACGCTTCGAGATGAGCGATGGCCTGGGCGGCATCTATCCCTCGATCATGAATTCCATCATTGCCCTGCGCTGTCAGGGATACTCTCTCGATGATCCGCAGGTGATCCGGGCGCTGGATGAGTTTGAGAAGCTGGGCATTGAAGAGGGCGATACCTTCCGCATGCAACCTTGCATGTCCCCGGTGTGGGATACGGCGTATGCCATGTTCGCGCTGGGCGAGGCGGGAGTTCCCGCGAATGATCCGCGAATGGTGAAGTGCGCGGACTGGATCCTGCAGAAGCAGGTGCGAAATCCAGGCGACTGGCAGATCAAGAACAAGAAGGGCAAGCCGGGCGGGTGGTACTTTGAATTCAACAACGAGTTTTATCCGGATGTGGATGACAGCGCGATGGTTTGTCTGGCTCTGAGCCGCGTCGAGCATCCCAATGGACGCTACCAGCGCGAGTCGGTGCAGCGCGCGATCGACTGGATCCTCTCAATGCAGTGCAAAAACGGCGGCTGGGCGTCCTTCGACAAAGATAACGACCGCATGGTCTTTCAGTATGTGCCCTTCGCCGATCACAACGCCATGCTCGACCCCGCGACGGTAGACATTACCGGACGCATCCTCGAGATGATGGCGACCTACGGTTACGACAAGAAACATCCTGCGGTGCAACGGGCGATTCAATTCATCCGCAAGGAACAGGAACCGGATGGAAGCTGGTTCGGGCGTTGGGGTGTGAACTACATCTACGGCACGGCGCTGGTGTTGCGGGGCCTCGAAGCAATCGGCATGGACAACCACGAGCCTTGCATCCAGCAGGCGGCGGAGTGGCTGCGCATGGTACAGAACCCGGACGGCGGCTGGGGCGAGAGTTGCGGCTCTTATGACGATGCGAACCTGCGAGGCGTCGGGGAAAGCACGCCTTCACAAACCGCATGGGCGATTCTGGGATTGCTGGCGGTGGGCGATACACGCAGCGATTCGGTGGCCCGCGGAATTGCTTACTTGTTGCGCACGCAAAAAGAAGATGGTTCGTGGGACGAGCCTTACTGCACGGGCACGGGTTTTCCGCGTGTGTTCTATTTGCAGTATCACCTCTACCGGCAGTATTTCCCGCTGCTAGCTCTTACGACGTATGCCAAGGTGATGGAGAAAGGCAGCAATTAGCAATTGGCAATTAGCGTTGGCCAGGCCCAGTTCAGCGCAAGGTTTGACATGTGGAAGCGGAAAGAGCTAATTGCTAACCGCAATTGCTAATTGCCCAAGCATGCTGGCTTTCGTCACAGGCGCAACCGGATTCCTAGGCTCCCACGTGGCCCGCGTTTTGGCGGAGCAGGGAGCTGACCTGCGGCTGCTGGTGCGTGCGACCAGCAATCTGAAGAACCTGGAAGGACTGAAGGCCGGCTCTTCCAGAATAGAGACCGCGACGGGCGATCTGCGCGATCCCGCTTCACTCGAAAAAGCGATGGCGGGCTGCGATGTGGTTTTTCACGTGGCTGCCGACTACCGGCTGTGGGTGCGGGATCCGGCCGAGATGTACCGCTCGAATGTGGAGGGCACGCGGGCGATTCTGGACGCGGCGCGCAAGAATAGGAATAAGGTTCGGTGCGTGGTATACACATCGAGCGTCGCCACGATGGGATTCACAAGGAACGGGCATCCGGCCGACGAGGACTCTCCAGTTTCCCTGGCTGACATGATTGGGCACTACAAGCGGTCGAAGTTTATGGCGGAACAGGTGGCGCTCGAAGCGGGTCGGGGCGGAATGCGGGTGGTGACAGTGAATCCGACGACTCCGGTGGGCGAGCAGGACGTTAAGCCGACCCCGACAGGGCGAATTGTCGTGGACTTTTTAAAGGGCAAGTTTCCGGCCTATGTGGAGGCAGGATTGAACCTGGTCGATGTCCGGGAATGCGCGCGCGGACACGTGGCGGCGCTGGAAAAAGGCAAGAGCGGCGAACGCTACATTCTGGGCGGCGAGAACCTGACGTTGAAGCAGATTCTGGATAAGCTGGGCACGATCTCTAGCTTACCGTCGCCGCGAGTGAAGCTGCCGTACTTTGTCGCCTACGTAGCGGGCGCGGTGGATCAGACGGTGTCGGGGCGCCTGCTGGGGCGTGAGCCGCGCGCGACGGTGGAGACGGTGCGCATGGGAAAGAAAAAGATGTGGGCCAGTTCCGGGAAAGCCGAGCGCGAGCTGGGCTGGAAGACGATGCCTGCAGATGGGGCATTGCGCCGGGCGGTGGAGTGGTTCCGGGCCAACGGGTATGCCTAAAGTCGCCATCGTGGCAGCGCTGGAACGCGAAGTCAGCAGGCTGACCAAGAGTAGCAGTCGCGTCGAGCGTGAGTACGAAGGCCGCGGATTCGTTTTCTTTGAGAGCAACGAGGGGCGGGACGAGATGGTTGTCGTTTGCGGCGGGATCGGCGTGGAAGCGGCGCGTCGAGCAGCCGAAGCCGTGATCGCATTATATGGTCCCGCGCTGTTGCAGTCGGTGGGGTTTGCCGGTGCGCTGGATGCGAGCCTGCATGTCGGCAATGTTTTCGCGCCTGCCGTGGTGATTGATGCGCGCGACGGCAGCCGCGCCGAGATCGAAGGCGTAGACAGACAAGGCACGCTGGTGACTTTCATGGCGGTGGCCGGGATCGATCAGAAAGCAAACCTGGCGCGGGCCTATGGTGCGCGCGCGGTCGACATGGAAGCGTCTGCGGTAGCTGCGGCGGCCCGCGCCCATGGGATTCGGTTCAGTACGACCAAAGTAATCTCCGATGAGTATGACTTTGAGATGCCCGGGGCGGCGCGCTTCATTGACCCGCAGGGCCGGTTCAGAACAGCCAGCTTTGCATTATTTGCCGCATTGCGGCCGTGGCTGTGGAGGCGCGTTGCCCAACTAGCCAGCAACAGCCGTAAGGCGGCGAGAGTGCTGGGCCAGCACCTGGAGCATTTCCGGCAGGAACTGAACCAGCCTCCAGACCAGGCGCTAGGCCACGAATCACTTAAGACCCTAGCGCCTCCGGCAGCCGCCCGTCCGGAAGCGCCGGCCGCGGCCACGAGTGGGGTGCGCGCTGGAGGTCACGAATAAGAATACGCATGAGATTATGCATGAAGTCACGCCTGCTGGTCCCGATCGTCTTATGTGCGGCGATGCGCCTGGCCGCGCAGTCGACGGCCCCTACGGTGTACACGGAAAGCTTTCGGCAGGGCGCGACCCACGTCGTAGAAGAGAGTTTTGAGGCCAAGCTCACGACGCAAGATCCGGTTTACCGCGAGCGCATCAAAGATTCGCGTGGAGCCGACCGCTATGCATTCTCGATCATTCCTCGCGTACCGGAGGGCGACACCAAGATCACATCCTGGCAAGTGAAATTGGCGGACCTGCGCCATACTATTTACGACAACGTGCTGCTGGCTTCGCTCGATCTCTCCGATGATCCCAAGAATGATCCGAAGAATTCTTTGTGGAGGCTGGATCCCTCGATCAATGCGGCCGTTCCCGCCGGCGCCAGGCGAATCATCAAAGTAGACAGTTTCTATGTGGTGTTGCAAGTGAAGGCGTATCACTTCACGCCGCTGGACTCCCCGTATCTGGATTCCATGACGGTATCAGTGGAGTTCCGCAACACAGACCCGAGGCAGGCGGACCCTCCCGCAAAATAGCGCCTGAAGCGCATACGAAGTTGAGTTCATCTAAGAGTTGATGGGGATCTCTGGACAACTCGCGATGGAACACCGCAGCCAGTCGCTTCCCGCGACCATGCTGGCGGCGGTTTACCGCGGAGTGAACGACGTTCGCCTGGAGACGGTTCCTGTGCCCGCCATTGGCGCCGGCGAGTTGCTGGTGCGGGTGCACACCTGCGGTGTCTGCGGCACGGACCTGAAGAAGATTGCCTCCGGATCGCATTCCGCGCCGCGCATCTTCGGCCATGAAACCTCCGGTGTGGTGGCAGCCGTAGGCGCGGGAGTAAGAAAATTCGCCCCTGGAGATCGGGTCGTAATGTTTCATCACATCCCGTGCCGCCAGTGTTACTACTGCCGGCACAAGACCTTCGCGCAGTGCCCGACCTACAAAATGGTCGGATGCACAGCGGGCTTCGAACCTTCCGGTGGAGGCTTCGCCGAGTATGTCCGGGTTATGGATTGGATCGTCGATCAAGGAACCGTCAAGATCCCGCGGGGCGTCTCGTTTGAGCAGGCCTGTTTCGTGGAGCCGGTGAATACCTGTATGAAAGGGATCGAAGCCCTGCGCCTGCAACCAGGCGAGACCGTCCTGACCATCGGGCAGGGTCCCATCGGCATCATACTGAGTGTGCTGGCACGTAGGGCAGGGGCCACGGTTATTACTTCCGATTTGTATCCCGAGAGGCTTAGAATAACTAGAAGCCTTGGATTCGAAAACATGATCGACGCGTCGCAGCAGGACGCGGTTCGCTATGTGCGGGAGCAGACAGAAGGGCGTGGCGCCGACGCTGTAATCTTAGCCGTAGGCAGCAACGCCTTGATCGGCCCCGCGATGGATGCAGTTCGTCCCGGCGGCAGGGTGTTGTTGTTTGCGCAGACCCAGCGCGGCGAAGTGGTGGTGGATCCAGCAGCGATCTGCGTCGACGAGAAGACGCTGGTGGGGTCCTATAGCGCGTCCGTGGACTTGCAGGAAGAGTCGGTTCGGTTCGTGATGGACCAAGAGACGAATCGGGAGATGGACTTGGAACGGCTGATTAGCCACCGGTTCCCGCTGCAAGACAGTGCGAGGGCGTTGGAACTCGCGGCTCATCCGCAGCCCGCGTCGATGAAGATCGTGATTCAGCCCGGGATGGCCTGGGGCGCGAAGTAAGTTCCGAAGCGAGTGATGAAGTAAGTAAGGACACAAGCAGTGAATGGAAAAATGACGGCCGCCGTCCTGTACGGCAAAGAAGACATCAAGATTGAGCGAGTGCCCATCCCTCGTGTGGAAAAAGGCGAGGTCCTGGTCAAAGTGCAGGTGGCTCTCACCTGCGGCACCGATCTCAAGGTTTATCAGCGCGGCTACCACGCCCGCATGATCGTGCCTCCAGCGCTCTTCGGCCACGAATTGGCCGGAGTCGTCGAGGAAGTCGGCGAAGGCGTACACACCTTCAAGAAGGGCATGCGCGTGGTCGCGCTGAATTCCGCGCCCTGCCAGATGTGCTTCTACTGCTCCAAGCACCAGGAAAATCTGTGCGAAGACCTGCTCTTCAACAACGGCGCGTATGCGGAATATATCCGCGTGCCGCGGCGCATCGTGGAAGCGAATATGCTGGTCATTCCCACCGGTGTAAGTTTCGAAGACGCGGCCATGACTGAACCCCTGGCCTGCGTGTTGCGCGGCCTGCACGAAACCGGAGTCGAGATCGGCGACACGGTCGCGATCATCGGCGGCGGGCCCATCGGACTGATGTTCGTGCAGGTGGCGCGAGCTATCGGCTGCAACGTGGTCTCGGTGGTCAAGCGCGACGAGCAAGTAATTGCCGCCAAGCACATGGGTGCGCATGAAATTGTGCAGACCACCAAAGTGCAGAATGTGGTGGATGCCGTGCGCGCGCTGACCCCGCAGAAGCGCGGCTGCGACGTGGTGATCGAGGCCGTAGGCCGTCCCGAAGCCTGGGAGTGGACCGTCGAGATGGTGCGCAAAGGCGGTACCGTAAATTTCTTCGGTGGATGCTCCAGTGGATCGAAGGTGCAACTCGATACCAACCGCCTCCACTATGGGGAGATCACGCTGAAGGCCACGTTCCATCACACTCCGGAAACCGTGCGCCGGGCCTTCGGCCTGATCGCGGCCAAGAAGATTCGTCCCACAGATTACATCACCGGCGAAGCTCCTCTTTCGAGCTTGCAAAAGGTGCTGCGCCACATGTTGAACCGCGGGGGCGACATCAAAACGGCCATCATTCCCGGCCACTGATGGAGGCCGACTTCGAAATGAGCATGCGGCGCGGGCGGTCTCAGCCCCGGAGGGGCGGCCGATAATAGCCCGGGACGAAGTCCTGGGTAGCCCCGGAAAAGGGGAACGGAGTCCCGGAGGGACGGCAGAATAGTCAATCACTGCTGCCTCTGTCACGGCGTCTGAACCGGATTACCTTACTGAATGACTCCTGCAGCCAATACTGACACTCACGTTGCGATCGCTCCACCAAGCTCGCTAGGCTGGAGCCGCCTCCCCGCCGCTTACGCCATCCCGCCCTCCGCGCCCTCACTCGAACAAGCGCAAGAATACTGCCGCCGCCTCGGCCGCACCCATTACGAAAATTTCTCCGTAGCCACCTGGTTTCTACCCAGGCACCTGCGTCAGGATTTCCTGAATGTGTACGCCTATTGCCGCATCTCCGACGATCTAGGCGACGAAGTCGGAGACGCGAGCGCATCGCTCGCCTTGCTCGATGAATGGCAAGCGCAACTCGATGCCTGCTACGCAGGCAATCCCCGCCACCCGGTTTTTGTGGCGCTGGCGGAAACAGTAAAGAAGTTCGACATTCCGAAACACGAATTTTCCGATCTGCTGATCGCCTTCCGCCAGGACCAGACCGTTACCCGTTTCGAAACCTTCGACGACGTGCTCGCCTACTGCCGCTATTCGGCGAATCCCGTGGGACACCTCGTGCTCTACCTATGCGGCTATCACGATGCCGAGCGCCAGCAGCTTTCCGACTACACCTGCACGGCGTTGCAGTTGGCGAACTTCTGGCAGGACGTGAGCGTCGACTACGCTAAGGGCCGAATCTATCTACCGCTGGAAGATTTACGTCGTTATTCGGTGAGCGAGGAAGACATCCTGCAGAACCGCAACTCGCCTGCGTTCTGCGAGATGATGAAATTTGAAGTCGAGCGGGCGCGTGAATGGTTCAAGCGCGGCCTGCCGTTGGTAGAGAAAGTAGATAACCAACTGGCGGTGGACCTGGAGCTGTTCAGCCGCGGTGGCCAGGAAATATTAAACGCCATCGAGCGCCAGAGTTTTGCGGTGCTAGGCCGCCGTCCCATAATTTCAAAGGCCCGCAAACTGGCGCTAGTAGCCCGAGCCGCGCTGGGGAAGTTGCTGGGGGCGGCATCCGGCCCCGGAGGCCGGAAGCCGGAAGCCGGAGGCCGGCTCCAATGAGTGCAGGAGCGCAGCCCGTGTTGATCCCGTGGAGTCCGGCTCCGGCGCAGCTCACCATGGCATATTCGGTTTGCCGCGGGATCACGCGAACCAACGCGAAGAATTTTTATTACGCATTCTTGGTGCTGCCGAAGCATAAGCGTGAGGCGCTCTGCGCCGTGTATGCCTTCATGCGGCGCTGCGATGACATTGCGGACGATTCCAGCCTGAGCCTTCAGGAGCGCTGCTTCAAGCTGAGTACGTGGCTGGCGGCACTGCACCGCGTGCAGCAGGGCCAGCCCAGCGACGATCCAATCCTGCTGGCGCTGACCGACGCGCAACGCCGGCATACCATTCCCGCCGGGCTGCTCGACGAACTCGCGATGGGCACGGCCATGGATGTGATGGATCCCGCCGTGATGGATCCCGCAGACCAAACTCAACCCATCCCGGTTCCCGCCAGCTCCGCGGTTCCTGGTCTGACGGTCCAGTACCGCACCTTCGACGATCTCAAACTATATTGCTACCGGGTAGCGTCGGTGGTGGGCCTCGTCTGCATCCACATCTTTGGGTATCGCGATCCGGCGGCCGAGTCGCTGGCCG
>Ga0302325_10031912_pt1 | contig 10824 bp, 9 predicted proteins | sample Palsa_T0_2_FD_201948 | JGI IMG/M metagenome (GOLD analysis project Ga0302325, IMG submission 201948) | Peat permafrost microbial communities from Stordalen Mire near Abisko, Sweden - Palsa_T0_2 | ecosystem: Environmental > Terrestrial > Soil > Palsa > Peat permafrost | place: Sweden: Abisko... | reverse complement strand
GAGCCGTGATTTTTGATATCATGTGACACCCCTACAAAGTTGTTATGGCTAGGAAGTACGAAGTAACTTCGTACCGATCCTCCTCTTATGCTATGTAACATCATGTCCTAACGCGAAAGATCAGAGAACCATTAAATTTCAATACATCCTGTTACAATATGCTTCCTCGTCTACTAACCCTCACGCAAGCAGACTCGTACCTCATAAATAGCTACGCATCTGTAGAATCCCAAGCTCGAACGTGTCAGATCGATGTCACGTGATCCGGGATACCCTACATAGGTATTCAGGAGTATATGCTCCGGAAGGGGCGCAGCAACATCAGTGTATTTAGTCTAGGTTCTGCCCACTTTTTAGCTCTTCAATCGATTCTTCCTCGACCAACTGACAGAATGACGGTCTCCCTTCCCTCCCGGCGCAGGGAACAGGCATGGAGCATGTATCGAGGATTTAGCAGCTCAGCCTGTTTCGACAAATATTTACAAAGAAGGATCTAGTACTCTGAAAGATGTGGTGGTCAAATGGTGGACTTGAGCATCAATGTCTACGTTCTCTCTCTAATCCAAGTTTCTGTCAGAGATTTCCGCCAGACCCTTGCACTTCGCCCGATTAAAAGCGTTCGTGTTAGAAATGCGTAGAGAGTTCCGAAAAGGACCCGGGAAGTCATCAATATACCTCCCCGCTAGGGTATTCAGACCAACCGTATGCCTTCCACAGCTACTTCCTCTCATCGTGCCATAGCAGTAGGCCTTCCATCGGAAAGACTCGCAACAAAGCACGGCCCCACAAGCACAATACCTATGCTAATACGAAGAGATATACCTAACTGTTGGATCAAAATGATGATATTTGGAGAAGACTGAAGTCCCATTTATTGCTGAGGGTATACCTCAGTTATATACTAATAGAGAGAAGTAAATGGAACCTAATCTAAGTAATGAAAACCAACTGAAGCCTAAAGGAAGCCTATTCTACCTAGGATACGGCGCTATTGCCTGGTAGGCAGCTGCAACAATGAGTCATTCTAAAGAAATTAATGAAACTAGTATTAGGCAACTTCAAATAACCCATGTAGAACTGAAGCTGTACTCTGATGCCTGTTCTGAACCAACACTAACAATAAAAAGCATTCTAAAACTATGAAACACGACCAATCTCTGACCCCTAGCTACGAAGTGACGATCATTGCCTAGGAACCCATTGCTGACAAAGAAAAGAGTGTGATTATACTTCTAAAAGTGACTTTTGATGCTGTTGACCAACGTCGAGGCCGTATTTTCTTGCAGCTGATCCGCTCTCACCATGACTTGGAAATCTCTCGAAACCAGCGATGTTCCACTCTAGTCATTTCCACATACTAGCACTCGGAAAATCGCTTAGGAAAATGGAACACTAGTCCAGTATAGTCGCATTTGCTAGTTCTTGTATTGCCTAGTTTCTATAGAACTATGAATGCCGAGCAAGTGCTGAAATAATATAGGTCTTTTTCAAGCATAATAATAACATTAGTGTCACTTTGCACCAAGTAAACATGGAAGAAGGCATTCACTCTTTATTACTTTAAGGTTCTACCACAGCTTTTTGCATACCAGTTACTCATTCTCAGCTACACCATTCCGCACATACAAACATGTATAAACAGTTTTCTGACTCCAGTATGCATATAATACACTTATATCTCATGAACTTTCCACAGTTCTGGTATCATTAAGTCCCCTCACAAATATCGCCCAACTCCAAAGGCAACACCCATTTTCAATCAAATCTATCCAGAAGCAGAAAGACCCCTAAACTCCAAAGAAAAAATGCAACCATGCTATCTGGCTTACTATCTGTCCCCCCACTGTTGAAGATATTGGCTCCTAGCGCACAGGTCGACCTTGCCGTTCCACTAGCGGTCACGGTCCAGCATTGTGTTGCGTTGCCATACTCTATTGTGTTTCCCCCGTACGGTCCCCATACTTTTGACGTTGGGACTGTACCTCCGATACCTCCAGCTGGGGTGATGGTTGATGTCATGCCAAATATACCACCCGGTTCACTTGTGGCGGTAGTCAAACTTCCTGGATTTGATGAGGTTGTGGTAATGATTGAGGAAGTTGAGGATGTGCTGGTGATCTTGGTGCTACTAGGTTGTGTAGTTGTGGACGTTGCTGTCTCGCATGTTGAGGATATCATGCCGATTGCGGAATTTTGGAATTCGAGGGAGCAAGAGTTTTGGATACATGATTTCGCGTCTGGTGTGAATTTGCTGCAGGTACATCCGCCTTGAGTCCCAAGCACGTCAGCGCAGTTCCTATTCAAGTTTGAAAGGAAGAACTTACATTTGAAGTCCAGGAGGGTACATGCGCATATGGAGAATGCAGAGGCTAGGCATACCTGAGCACATATGGGAAGAGCCCCAGCTGCAGAGGTTGGATCAACAGCGGACACGATATGATAGAAAAAGAAGGACAAGAGGATGCAAGCACCGGAAATATTTCTGAGCTCCATTCCAAGCAACGAGTGTGATTTTTGAGTCCGAAAAAAATTCTCAGCTTAAGGCTACATAGATATCCGGTCTACATTACATCGTGCACCCTAAAGAATGCCTAAGCAAAAATTGACGAGATAAGCCTCTCTGAACTTAGAATTGTGAGTGACTTTGGTGACTCGTCTAGCCCTCAACTGAGACAAGACTGGGGCTTTGCGGTCATTCTGTGTTCCCGCATGTGACTGACGGTTTAAGTGCCTGCAGAAGCACGCCGCTGCCACGTATTGTTTCGCGACACGCCCGCTCAAAAGCAGTTGTAGCACCCGGAGCTGCAGACATGACTTGGCCACCAGGACCATGTGTTCGTCTGCAGCGAGGCTGTGGCTGAGACCAGAATTCTTGGATGCATAGTCGAGTATCACTGATGGAAGGGAATGCAAATAGCGGACGCGAGGACCAGACTGCCTTAACTAGCCGTGTGGCGTCGTTGGCGCATGTGCAGGAAGCCGAAAAGGGGAGCGTATTCTTGATTACGGTAAATATTGTCAGCCTCATGGGGCGCTCTCTCTTCTGCAATGCATTGAAACTGCACTAATTCACTAATATTGACCTATTATACTATATGGCTTAAGCGCTATTATGAGGTCTCCGAAGCGGCTGTGGGAGTGCAGCCCCGAGGAGACTGCGGCATGAGGAGATGCAGCGACACTCATTCAGACGGCTGTGCGTGCTGGCTGCGCCTCTAACGGGTGTTAGTTGTTGAACGAGGCTCTGCGATGCGAACCTTGAGGCAGTCGGGAAGCTTCTGGGTTGGCCTCTGAGCCTTACCGTCATATATGGAGTTGATGATTGTCTTCCATCTTTAAATGATGCCAATAGCAGCATATCAAACAAGATGAAAAACTCATTCGACAAGCGTTTTGGTGTCATTTTTGGCATTGCGACCTGTTTATTTGCGACTGTGTCATTCGCTGATAACTCGACATGTGGTGCTCTAATAACGCAAAATCAGTATACGGAGGTGTTGAAGGGCGCCCCATCATGTTTCAAGAATGGTTGCCAAGGAAGTGATCTTACGTCTATGTCAACGTAAGAACTCCTTCCGGACTGGTTGATGTCACGTCTAGAAGTTATTGCTGTCTAACTTTGGGAGTTGGCGGTTTAAGAACACTTCTGACAGTATATAGAAGCTGTGCCTCAACAGCACCATGTTTTCCCATCTGGGAAATCCTACATCGAGAATGGCAGCAGGACTGGTGTAGTACCTGCCATGAACATGACGAACGAGCGTGCCGCATTCGAGGATGGGCAGTTCTGAACGCGACAGCAGCATGCGATATCTCACCAAACACCTGGCTATTCGCAAATGGAGGCTGCTGCACTAATGGCAGTGATGAAATTGTGACACTGTCATCCTGGATCGAGACTCTTTGCAACGGTAGCTACAGGAGCCTGTTCACATTCTGGGATGGACAGGCACAGCCGGATTGGGCCCAGTATATCTTACCTGATAATCATACCGTCGCACCAGACAACACTATTCAGGCAAAATGTCCGAATAAATCATGGTACCTGGGTCTATTCGGCATTGAGAACGTGGTCTTCCTGATATTTGTTCTGATATATTTCTTGGCAACGCTTTATTATGAGAGAGGATTTGTACGACAGAATCCTACGGCGATGAAACTTCACGTTCTCATGGCACCAATGCACGCGGTAAAGACTGGATTGAAGTCGTCTTTCATGTGGATATTCCGTATCAGAAACTCTGATAACGGTACATCTGAAGTCACTGCAACGATCCTTCTCGCCATTTTCCTTGCTGGCGTGCAACTTGCCTTCAATTTTGCAGCAGCTATTATCGTCCAGAGAACTCCAGGCTATGATCACGTGAACGTCCCTCTTCTTGCTTTGCTCTTCTGTAGTCGGCCTCGTCTTGGATGGCTGGCGTGTCTGCTCTCAGCGATTCCTGACCGGGTGCTTATACACTGGTTCCACATGGTTGACCGCGAGTCCTTGAACAGTGGACAAACTGTTGTAGCAAGAGTCGCTGTCTCCTCAGCAATGGGCGAAGTCATCATGCAGTTATTGGGAAGTTATTACTTAGGCAAGACAGCTCATGTTGGGGTGATCCGAGATTTCTACCTGCATAATCATCTCTCTCCATTCGAAAATGGTATGCAGGCGAGAAACATGTACGGCGGTGCAATGCTGTGGGTTGTTGCAGCCCCCTTCGTCGTCATTACGTGGATCGTTGTCGTGATATGGCACGCTCTAATTATGCAGTTCTTCACCGTCACTGCTTCCTGGATGAAACAAGCTGCTGCAGCCGCACTGCCAAAAAATAAAGTTACTAAAACTTGGAAGAAGAAAGAGAAAACTCCTGTGAGGTGTCGTTCACGTCTGGATGATTCGTCGGACCAGACGGCGCTTTTCCCTCCCAGCACAGGAGGTCCTACGATGCGTGGAGGCATCGGAACACCAACGCAGGATCCATACGAGTCTGGTGGAATTTTTCGGCCTGGCATCCGTACCCCAAGTGCTCCATTCGTTATTTCGGCAGGAGAAGGAGCAATCACACGACCTGGAGATTTCCGTCAGATTTCACAAGTACCTACGAGACCTCGGAACAGCACCCCCAGAACCCAGAGTGGCTATCAAGCTGTGAGCCAAGATCCGATTATGCGAGCCGGTTACTTTCCTGATCAGCCAAGACCCGAATACCAAAGCTCGCTAGCTCCAGTTCATCGCCCGGAGGATTTCAGCAGTGGTATCAGAGGAAATCAAGGAAACTTCGAAGCAAATGCTGACCCATTTGCTGATTCTGGATATATCCACCGTGGACCGAATCAAAGACAATTTTCCCGTAATACAGCCTACCATGGCGTTGGCGGTGAAGATGAAGAGGAAGAAGTGGTAGAGGATGAAAAATCGAGGTCGATCCACTGGGACACGAAAACACATATTCCATCAAACTTCAGGGCCTGGCAGCCCTTCATTTTGAGTCTAGGTGTTTTCCTTGGCATCCTTTCATATATTGCGCAGTGGTTATTTTGGTCGGGGTTTGTGAACGCTTCTGGCAACAGGTTAGGATCGATTTACTTCCAGGTTACGGTACTAAAAGTTGACTGACTGTTAGGTTTTGTCCGCCGAAACTTGGCCCAATGGGGACGTTATGGACAATTGCTGGAATTCTGGGTATGGTTCCACTCTTTCTTACTTTTGATTGCCGATTAATTCTTCGCTAGGCCTTGGTACCGCGTTTGGAGTTTCTTCTTAGGTAATGGACGTAGATTGTGGCCGCGAAGATCTCGCCTTAGCCTGATGCGAGTAGACACGGTGATTTAGAAGTGACATACACTCATTAATGCCCTAGAACTTCTTTCATGTTTGGTATCCCCAATATAATACCACAGACTTGGAAAACTGAAATCAAACTTTGAAGTCCTACTCATGATCGCGGACAGTTGGAAATCCATCGCATTTCTCAGAAAGAATATACAGTTTCCGACTTGTAGAGAATATATATAATCTTAATTGATATAAGCATTAAATGGGAATTTGAAAAAGGCAAGAATGACTAAAGATAAATATGCAACAGTGTATAACATATCAAGCCCTGATCCTCTGCTGCACACCACGCATCACAGCTCCACCACTCTGAGAATTTCTTGGTTTCTGCGTCTTAGCCATGAACCCCTGCGGCAAAACCCTACTCGGGACCAAAATCTCTTGCACTTCGTGGTAAAAATCACCACTGGAGGTTCCATTCCTAACCAGTGCTGGTGACACAACAGTTCCGACCAACTCCCCTGGAAAAAGAATGTAATCACTTGCAGGCTTCATTGATCCATCTTTGAACGGGAAACCGTATCGATATTCCCAAGCAACTGGTTTTGCGGTTATAAATATCCGCGACCACTCCTCGTGGATATGAGAGTCGAAATCTATAGCTGCTTGGATGATAGCCATGAGGTCGTTGCGGCATGCTTCTTCATTTTTCAACACTTTTTCGTGCCTCCCCATCCATTCTCCAAGGACGTGGAGGACATGGGTAACCATATAATCCATAACGGCTGGATCTACTGGGATACGAGTCCGTTCCATATTAGGCCTTAGTCGCCTAATGACAAGCTTCGCAGTATTTGCTTTCCATTTGTAGAACATGCGAAGTTCTGCGTCTGGGGCTTTTAGTCCTGCAACAGTTCAGCCTGAGTAGAAACATAATGAGGAGACGAACTTACCTGGATGCAAGAACTTTTCCATGCGAGCCATTTCTGGTCTCAATTTGTGTGCCCAGAACAGACCCTTACTGCATGACGATGCAGACCGGCTGCTGTGAAATATATGGTCCTCGAGATATTTCCACAAGTAAGCTTCGGCGACAAATGGTCTGGTAGATCCATCTTCTGAACCAACAAGGAGATTTAGACAATCTTCAGAAAGCTCTTCGAGGTCATCATGTATAGATGGGAGCTGTCTCAGGCTATGGGGGGAATACAGGACACCCATTTTCCTCTGCTCTCCCCAGAAGTAGTTCTGAGCCCATGTTCTGATATCGCTCTGTAGATTTTGATACCTAGACATAAAGAAAGCATCATCGACATCCGACCGGCTCTCAATCTTCATTCTCATCAGCTCAATGTTTGTTTCAGAGTGCTTCTCTTGTATTGTCTTATAGTCCTCTTGAGCTTTGAAGAGCTGGTTGTTGCTTTCTCCAAGCTCACCGCATACATGTTTGTAAGTTTTTTCGAGTTCCTGAAATTGGCTTGACCACTTCTCAAAGGCCTTGTCTTTAGCAGCGAGCTCTTTCTGGAGATCGGAAATACGGCCTTGCAGTTGTCCTTCTAGCTCTGACCCTTTGGCCCATTTCGCTTCTCCTTCTTCAAGATCTTTCATTACCTTCCTTAAGTCGCCAGTTCTTTTGTTTAAGTCTATAATAGACTTTTCGTATTCGGCCTCAACTTCACCTAGCTTGCGCCCTGCCTCATCTCGTTGCCCAGTCACCATCGCAACATCCCTTTTGAACTGTCCGAACGCCGTTTCCGCATTATCCCTTTGTTGTCTCATCTTGCCCATTTCCAGCTCCTTCGTATCAAGTTGTTTCCTCAAGCTTCTATTCGAATTGAATAATTCCGCGAAAGATAGCTGGTTATCTTTTGGTAGAGGTTCTGGACCTGAGTCGGCGTGTTTGCCGCCGTCGTCTGCGGAAAACCTATCTTGATGCACCGTTGGCTTAGACGAATACGATCCATTCGGTGACATTCCGCTCTGGTGCGTTTGTGATTGGAAATCAGCATGTTTACTCTCCTGGCCGCCGTCTTTGAACCCAGGTGAGTGAGCCGGCGACGGGGTTACTCGATTGCCTGGTGTACTTAAGTTTGTCGTTGGCAGGCGGGATGCATCACTATCGGGATATCCACTATCATTCTGAGGATAGAAATGCCTGGCCGGACTTGATACCGCACCATTTAGAGGCAAGGAACCATTTCTCGTCGGGATCTGAAATCGTTAGATGGTTAGGAGAATTAGGGCAATCCTTAAGTCACACCATGTTTAGACTCGTAGGTAGTTCATCGCCACGGGTTGCATTAATCTCATTTTGATCTTTCTCGGAGGCTTGGTCATTGTTGACATCCTGTCCCTTGTTCTCATCGTGTTTACTGGGGCGAAATCGATCCTTAAGGCCTTTAAACCTCTCTTTTTTGGGCTTCTCTGTCGGTCTTACTTGGTCCATTGAAGGTCGTCGACCAGTGCTTGTGGGTGCATGTTGAGGTATAGAGGGCATTGTGGCCATTGTGATGGTTTGTAGAATTTTTGTTTCAAGATGAAAAATTCATCATTAATTGAGCCTCGTTGAGCGGAAGCTTCCTTGGAAGTTTGACTGTGGCTTCTAATCTCGAGGCTGCAGCTGAAGTAAGCATCTGCGTCACTTGGCACTGCCCCTCTGGCCTCTGCCCCAGAGTTGCTTTCCCAGAGGTTCACCGACAGGTGAAAAGCAATGAAGAGTGGTGTGATGAACCCGCATTAAGTGCCCTGCAAGTTTAAATGCAGAACTGACACATGCATTAATTACTGTAACACGGTATTTTCCATGGTAAGCGGCTCTCGGATCGGTAACCAATTCGGTCAATTACAGCTAAAATATTGATAAATCAAGCCACGACGCGGGAACACCTGGCTCAGCATCACCGATAAACTATATCGCCGTTATGGTCCCATAAGGTGTCCATTTTAGGGATCACAAGATGCAGCCTCAGTTTGGTATCACCCTATGAACTGATCATGCTAGCTCACCATTTCGAGTGATGGCTGCATCCCATGCTGACGAAGGCCGAACTTGCACTGCCCAAACCCTGGCAGTGAGAAGGCTGCAGCGCTTTGCTGGAACGTTCTGCCGTAACACTCTGCTGTACCGCCACAGTCATGGGCTGCCTATGAGCAGAATGCTTTTCATGATCTGCCTCTTGGGACGCCCGTCGAATCTGGCAGGCGTGGAGCCTTGTCGAATCATCCGAGACGATTAAATTTTTTTATTTCGGATGAATATAGATCTTCAATTCCGGTAGTGTGTTTGCTCCAATTCCCCTTCCCGTCGACGTGATTGTTACTATCACATGGTGCCTTCCAGAGTGACCATGAGCCATGGCACGGCCGAGGTCGCATTGCCTGATCGGAATTGACTTCGGGACGACGTATGTTTTGTGTTCCACATCAACTTATGACAGCATCTAACGGATCTAGCTGCTCTGGTGCAGCATGGGCATGGTCGGGACGGGCTGGGGATCATCGAGTGGTGAAGCATTGGGATTCCGTGGACGCCCAACGGCGAACGAGCGGGAAAGTACCAACCCAAATTTTATACAAAGGCAATGAGATCAAATGGGGCTTCAATATTCCTCCCGAAGAGAAACCAATTCAATGGTTCAAACTTCTACTCCTGCGCCCCGAGGACATGAAACAACCATTCATGGACGACAGGATCAAAGACTTTCGTTATGTCAAAGTTGCGAGAGAGGAGCTGAGAAGACTAAACAAGTCAGCCGAGGATGTTGTTGCCGACTATCTTAAGATGTTGTGGCAACATATTCTTGCGGACATGAAGAGGGACCTTGGAGATGCATCCGTGGATGGTCAGCCTTTTCGGGTCGTGATGACCTTCCCTGCTATCTGGCCACTTTATGCGCAGAGCAGAATGAGACAAGCGGCGACGATGGCGGGAATCTTAGACCATCGAGATTGCGGCGAGACCAGGCTAGATCTCTGCGCCGAACCAGAGGCCGCGGCTCTCGCCGTTATGGAAGATAATGAGGGAACGCCTGTTGATGTGAGGACTCCATCCCTTATGCACTCTGGAAAAGTGGCTGAAATAATATAGAGTGGTGATATATTTGTTGTTTGTGATGTTGGAGGTGGTACTGCGGACTTAATCACATATGAGCTCCAGGATACAGACTCATGGAAAATTGCAGAATGCGCACCTGGCGCGGGAAAGCTATGCGGTGCAATATTTATTGACGAAGCATTCGATCAAAAGATGTCAGAGTGGATGACGCCTAAAAAATGGAAGAGATACGCAGAATCTGAGAAACGACAATGGAAAGACGAATATTGGGAGCAAGCCCTAAAGAGAAACTTCACGGGAGCCGATCAAGAGCTTCAGCTTACTCTCCCTGTTGAATTGAGGGTCAATGATAACATCAGGTTCAGTAATCCATTCACCAGAGGCGGAAGGAGGGCGAAGCTGAACATCAGAAACCATCGGCTACAGCTGCAGAGGCATGATGTTGCCAGTATATTTGACGTTTGCGTCGATCAAATTATTGTACTGGTGCAGGATCAGATCAAAATGACAAGACAGAATAGAGGAGTTCTGCCAAAAGTAAGTCTTATAACATTGAGGGCCTCTTTTCTGGACTAAAGTCTGTAGGCTGTTTTTCTTGTAGGCGGTTTTGGCCAGAGTCACTACTTGTACAATCGGCTTTGTGAGGAAACGCGGACTCAGCGAGTTGAAATTCGAATACCACAGGACAACAAAGCGTAAGCATGGAGTAGCCGTCTCGATGAAGGCATGTTGCTGATACACAGATTAAGATGGACGGCAGTTTGCCGAGGCGCACTTATGAGGGCTAGCATCATTCACGCTAACGAAGGTGGGGGGATTATGAGAGGAGCCACAATCTCATCTCGAGTGGTGCGATCAAGCTATGGAATTGTATATATCCAAACCAGTAGGTTTCTAAGAAACGGGGCTGACCTCAGTAGGAAATCATAGAACCCTTTGACCCTAATATTCACAGGGTGGAAGATAAGCAGTACGTCCCATCCGTAGGCGGAGACTGCGCGATGAA
>Ga0302325_10031911_pt1 | contig 10824 bp, 11 predicted proteins | sample Palsa_T0_2_FD_201948 | JGI IMG/M metagenome (GOLD analysis project Ga0302325, IMG submission 201948) | Peat permafrost microbial communities from Stordalen Mire near Abisko, Sweden - Palsa_T0_2 | ecosystem: Environmental > Terrestrial > Soil > Palsa > Peat permafrost | place: Sweden: Abisko... | reverse complement strand
AAGGGTTGGCCGCGAACCGGGTCAGGTCCGAGAGGAAGCAGCCCTAAGTGTAACCGACACTGTGCCGTCGAGTTCCCGGTCGCTTTGCGCGGCGGTTTTATTTTTCCATTAAAAAAAGCGGACCACCGGCGTTTCGGTGGTCCGCGGCAAAGTAGAGATATTGGGGCGGGGGATTAAGCCTGGCGCCGGCGCTTAAGGAGAAGGGGAATCCCCAGTGCGATGAGAGACAGCGACGCGGGCTCGGGAACCGTGCCGACTTCGACGTTGTCGATTCCCAGCACATCACCGGCAAATCCATCTTCCCATACGGTCGTCCAATCGCCGTAATTGGTGCCGGTCAGGTCCGCGAAAGGAAGCGACGAGTCGGCCGCGTAGCTGCCGATGATGTTACCCTCCAAATCGCTCACGGACATGTTGTTCACAACATTTCCGCTGCCGTCATTTTCGAAAGTGGTTTTGAAGTCGTACCATCCGGAGGTTGTAATCGTGGCCGATCCCGTGCCGTTCAAGCCGACCATGTCTACGCCGATTTGCCCGTTGCCCGTATCGACGATGCGGAAATTGGTTTCGTCGAGGTAAGCGGGATCGGTGCTCGGGGTGGTATCAATCCAGAAGCCCTCATAGGTATTGTCCGGCCCGGCGGCGGCCCAACCGGTATTGATGTAGTAATCGGTGGATTCGTAGAAAGGGCCATTGGTCACGATGCCGTTGTTGCTGTTGGCCTCCGCGCCGTAATCGGTGTAGACCGATTCTCCATACCCCGGCAGGTAGGTGTCATCGACGTTGGTGATTTCGGCGTAATTGCTGCCGCTGGCGGCGGTCAGGTGCAACTGCCCGCCGCCGCTGGGCACGATGGTGATATCCGCGCCCTGTGTTTGGGTCGTGGAATCATAGAAATCAGCGGTGCCGGGATCGCCCGTTTCGAATCCGTTGGAGTAGAGAGTTGCCGCACGCGTGGCAGCCGAAAACATTCCTAAAACGAAGGTCAGGGCGAGCACAATAGCGGTGAAAAGATATTTATTGCTGAAGGCTTTCATTGGATTTCTCCCGTTTGGATTAAGTTGTTTGGAACTAGAGTTCGTATATGACGCAAAATAGTCGACCGCAGTTCTCAAACCCCTGGAAATATTTAGCGGCGCGTGCGAAGCACCGCGAGTTCCTGCCAGGGTTCAAGAATCCTGCGCTCTCAATTAGATGCAGGCCCTCCTTCGGCGACGCATCAGCGCCGCGCCGCCTCCGACTACCAGTAGGCCCATTGAAGCGGGTTCCGGAACCGCGTTGGGCTCGAAGTCGTAGGTCGTATTCACGCCGCCCACGCCGATGGTGAAGGCGTCGACATATCCATCTTCCGTTTCGCCGGAGCTGCCGAAGCCAACCTGCATGGCAATGCCGCCGAGACCGGCGAAGCCGCCGTTGGCGATCGTCGCATCCGGAAAGTCAGTCTGGAAAGTGGACAGCGACATCACGCCCGTCCCGGGGGATGCGACTCCATCGTTATCCCAATACCCGCCGACGTAGGCGTTCCACTGCTGCCATTCGTTCTGCGCCGTGGCGCCCTGATCCGGCAGGCCCGGATTTCCAGTGGCCGGCTCCTGATAGGGCGGTTCGAAGAACAGGGTATCGGTGGTGTTGGCAAGAGCGCCCGCGTCGCCGGAGAGGTCAACCGCGCCCGTATTGATGGATACGGCCATATACGGGAATTGCTGCCCGTTATTGGTGACGTCGTAGGTGGAATAACTGAGCGCCGTAATCGCGGTGAGAGGCGTTCCGTCATACCCCTCGGTGGCGATGGCGGCCGCGCCGTCGCCGGCGCCAACCGGCGTCGCCAGGTGCGCGCTGCCGACGCCAAGGGGCGGGGTGGCGGGGCCTGTGGCCATCGCGGCGGTGCCGTCGTATGGCCCGCTGCTGACGATATTCCCGTTGTCGTCAAACGAATTTAACGTCCACCCATTCATATTGGACGGAGTAACGACAACGGTATCCGCTCGGGACACAGCTTCCATTGCCGGCACGAGCATGAACGAACTGATCGCGATCGAACGACGAATAGATTTGAACGCTTTCATGGTGATCCTTCCCTTGATTTGGCCAAAATGGCCGCAAACCAAGATTGATAAATGTGAAAAGAGACTGAATTAATTAAGAAGCATTGGAACACCCATCGCTTCACTGAAAAAAAAACGATTGAATTCACGCGGCCTTGCAGCACGGGCGCTTAACTTCGCTGGCCGCTCGAGCGAGGTGCTGTTAACCGTTGCCGACCGCTCACACCGAACGTCTTCGCCGGCGAAGCAGTAGGGGAATTCCCAGGCTGATCAGTGAAAGAGACGCCGGTTCGGGAACTGTGTCTCCATAGGAAAGGCTGGAGATGAAAACTCCGTTGTCGGCGCCCGGTTCGCTGTCGCGCATCTGGAACTGCACGGCATCAACCCCGGTCATGATGTTTCCATTCGGCGCCTGCTCGGAGTCATAGAGGTAATAATCCGCCCATGTCGTGTCGGTCACGCTCCAGACCAGGGAGTTGTCGCTGGCATCGTAAACATCGACATTCACCTGGTCGCTATCAGGCCCGCTGCCGAAATCCACGCTGGTGGTTACGCGATAGGATTGACCCCACTGGAAAACTCCGGGATCGCTCACCTGATCAGTGAAAATATCGCCGTCGGTCGTGTGGGTGGGGTCGGTGACCCCGGAATAGTCGGCGACCAGATTTCCAGACCCATCATTTTCGAAGGAGAGCCACGTCGTTCGATCCTGGCCCCAGTCCTCAGACTTGAACTGGAAATTCATGACGGCCGTATCTGACACGGTATGGAAAACGAAAGTGGAGGTAAAATCGTTGGCGGTCGCTCCAGGCTGCGCCTGCGCACCCGTCTGCCCGGCCAAATTTTGCAGCTTTGGGGAGACGACGTTATTCACAACGCCGTCATTGCCGTTTCCATTGTTATATATAAGCAGTGCATTGTTTTCGGTGGTTGGATCGGTCGTTATCTGGCCACTCGTGGCCGCGTTGTCGGGATAATACCAATTGGCGCCGTCGCCCGGGGTTCGCACGTCGGAGGTACCGCTGCCGGGGAGATCACCCGGGGTAAATGTGCTGAAGTCTAACGAGAGCGAGTCGCTGTTGCCGGCAATGGTATCTCCCCACGCCGCGCCTCCGATAAAGCTTGCCCCGCTGGTGATCGTCAGAAGAGCCGTGATAAGTTGGATGGAATTGCGTTTCATAATCTTGATAACCTTTCTGGAGCGTGTTTCAGGTCTGCTCCACAACCTTCCGACTGGTGCGCGTCGGCCGCTTATATTTTTCGCTGTTGCAGCACCAGCGTGGCGGTTTGCGTCCGCCGCCGGACCGTCCCTGCCTTGAGTCGATTTTTTTAATAGATCGCCGGCTGCCCCGCCGCGCGAGCGCGGTTGTGGATCCCACGAGGAGCAGCCCGAAGACACGATTGAATTCACGCGGCCTTGCAACGCGGCCGTTTGATTTCGCCGGCTGCCCTGGCGAGGCGCTGGTATCCATCGGCCTGCCGCGTATCGCTCATTTTGAGAAGAACGCCGCGGATGCTTTGCGCGATGGTTTGATTGCCCTTGAGTTCCGCTGTTCCCAGCAAAGTTTCCAATATGGCTTGTTGCTTGCTCATGATTTCTCTCTCCTGAATTGAATTCCTGTTTTTTAATTTGAGGCATTTCGGATCAAAGTCAGACGGCGGCCGATGTCGTGACCGTCACGGAGGCGCTCGAGAGGGGCTGTGTTCCGTGACGACTTCACGCTCTGTGGAATCGCTCATGCTCCGCGTGCTTCGCGGCAAAGAGCGGATCAGCTCGGCGCAAATGGCCGGGTCATTCGACGCGAACGCGCCGCCGCCTGCCTGCCGCACCCGCTGCTCGTCCTGAAGTGTCATGCGCTCGTCGAGCAGGACGCATCGCAACCGCGCCTGCGCGCGCTTCGCCTTGACGAAAAGCTCCCACGGCCGCATGTCGGGCACGTCCAGGCTTGCGACCAGCAAATGGAAGCGAAACAGCCGGAGCATTCCGAGTGCGTCCGACCCGCTTTCGGCGTGACTGAACGCATCGGGTTGAAGCGACACGATTGCCGAGGGCGCCACCCGCACCAGCAAAACTTCCGTGAACGAGGGGCTCTCGTCGGCGACTAATTCGTGATTGTTCAAGGAAACCGTCATGCCGGTCGTATATCGAATCCGGTGCCAGTTCCCGGCGATGAGCGCGGATTATCCGCAAGCGAATTGCCCCCAAATGATTTATGTGTTTTGAAAGACCGCGGCATCCGCAACTGCCGCGCGGCCTCTGTGGACGACGGATTTTCAATCGTCATGCGCCAAGCGAAACTCGCGTCAGACGTTAGGAGCGGCGCGACCATTTCGGTCGTCAATCGACCATATTGGCCGCGCCATTGAAACGAAAATCGCGAGGACGGGAATGCGTTCGGCTTTTGCGGGAGGAATCAATGCACGCTGTCGCGGGAGACGGGGATGCCGAATTTTGCGATGAAGCGATTCAGCTTGCGCCGCTCGATTCCCAGCAGCGATGCGGCGTAAGAGCGCCGAAAACGGCTGCGCATCAGCGCTTCGGTGACGTGGCGGCGGATCATCTCGTTCAGGTTCATGTCGGCAGCGGAAGCGCGCTGGATTGGTGCGCGGACAGAGGCCGGGAGATCGTCCAAACAGATGCTCGCGCCGTCGGCGAGGACGGTTGCCTGCTCGAGGACGTTAAAGAGTTCACGGACGTTGCCGGGCCACGGATATTTTTCCAGCGTTGCCAGTGCATCGGAATCGAGCAGTCGAACCGGTTCACCGTTGGCGATGGCTTGCCGGGTGAGGAAATCCTCGGCAAGCGCGGCGATATCGACCTGCCGCTCACGCAGCCGAGGCACAGTGATGGTGATCACCTGAAGGCGGAAAAGAAGGTCCTGGCGAAAACGATTCGCGGCAACCATGGCGCCAAGGTCGCGGTGGGTGGCGCTGATCACCCGGATATCCACGGGATAAGACCGGCTGGCGCCAACCGGAACGACGCGCCGGTCTTGCAGGACGCGGAGCATTTTCGCCTGAAGCGGCGGCGCAAGTTCGCCAATTTCATCGAGGAAAAGCGTTCCGCCATCGGCGGCGCGGACAAATCCCAGCGTGTCGCGCACGGCGCCGGTGAAAGCGCCACGAACGTGGCCGAAGAGTTGGCTTTCAAAAAGAGTTTCGGAAAACCCGGTGCAATCGACGGGAACGAATGGCTTATTGGCTCGCGGCGAGCGCTGATGGATGTAGCGGGCCAGCATCTCCTTGCCGGTGCCGGTCTCGCCCAGAATCATGACCGTGGAGGGGCGCTTGGCCGCGCGGGCGGCGACTTCCTTGAGCCACCGCATCGGGGGGGAATTTCCAATCAGCGTTTCCTCAGGAAACACCGCGTCTTCCATCCCCTTTTGATCGTTTTTCAGCAAAGCAACTCCCATCCACGAGCACCGAGATACCCTCGCGCATTCTCCATGCGCGTGAACTCAACATCAGGCTTAGAAATGGTCGTTCCCCGACCGAGTTTACCGAGGTTCCCTGTTCAGCCGGATATATTGTCAAAATGCTAAGCGATTCCATGCAATTTTGACGGCGGTCATTTTAGGCACGCGAGGCTGCATTGCAAGAAACAAATGCGAATTCTGCCGAAAAATTGGATATATTTGACGCGATTTGGGGGAACAATGGAAAAATGAAGCACGTTAATTTTTGGACACCTAAAAACCACGGAAACAGACAGTTTATTCCCTCTTGGGCGGGGGTTTGGTTATTTTCGTGCCGGCTCGGTTAATATGCCATGATGCGGGTCTTGGTCGTCGCCAATAAACGCAAATCATCGGTCGCGGCCGCCCTCGAGCGGATCGTGCCGGCCATCAATGCCATCGGCAAGGTCGTCGGCATCGATGCCGAGGATCAGGCCGATCCCATGACCACCAAGGCCGATGCCGTGCTTGTGCTTGGCGGCGACGGTACGCTCCTTTCAGCGGCGCGGCGTTTGCGCGGCAGGCAGATCCCGCTGCTGGGGGTGAATTTCGGACGGCTCGGGTTCCTCGCCAGCTTCACGCCGGACCAATTTGATAAATATCTCGGCGCGTTCATGTCCCGCTCGCTGCCGATCACCGCGCGGGTGGCGCTGGAAGTCTCGGTTCTTCCCGCCAAGAGCAAATGCGCCTATGGCGAGCCAAGCGATGTGGTTTCGCGCCGGCGGTTCGTCTCCACGGCTTTGAACGATGCGGTCGTCACCGCCGGGCCGCCGTTTCACATGATCGAGCTGGAGATTGCCGCCGATGGGCAAGGACCCGAAAATGAAGCGAAATGGGCGGGCATCCGCTATTTCGGGGACGGCGTCATCCTCTCCACGCCGAGCGGAAGCACGGCTTACAACGTGTCGGCGGGCGGGCCGATCATCAGCCCCAACGTCGATGCGTTCTGCGTGACGCCGCTCTGCCCGCATAGCTTGTCGTTCCGGCCGGTGGTGATTTCATCGCATTCAACGGTGGTGATCACCGCGATCATCGTGAACGACGGCACGACGGTTTTCTGCGACGGGCAGGAAAGCACCCGCCTTGTCGCCGGCGAGCGCATCGTCATTCACCGCAGCCCCGAGCCGGTGCTGCTGCTGGAAAATCCCGAAGCGCAGGAATGGCACACGCTGGCGGCCAAGCTGAAATGGGCCGAGAGCCCGGCGTACAATAAAACGAAGGGATTGTAAAAATCAGGTCCGATAAACTCGAAACTCAGGCCTTTTTCGGCGAGGCCAGCCGCATGCGTCGATAGTGGCTGTGCCAAAGAATCTTCGGGAGATTACGGAATGCGATTTCTGCTGATGGGTTGCCTGCTTGGAGCTTTCACCGCCGCGGCCAACGGCCAGACGACCGTTCCCTCGGCGGCGGAGCGCATGCTCAATGAGATGCTCCAGCCGACGCAATCTCATCCCGCGGATGCTTCGTCGACAACGCGCCCGCAGGCCTCGTCAGTGCTGGAACCGGTGGGCTACGCGTCCGGGCCCGGCGCCGCTCATTCGATTCGGGAAGGTTCCGACGTCATCGCCCGGCGCGGTCATCTCCGCAAAATCCCCGATGGCGCTTACAGCGAGTTTGTATTCGATCAGGACGGCGGCCCGGCGCTTCAGCCGATGCTGGTGCTGCCGAATCTTCAGCTCATGTCGATGGAAGATGCCGGCGCCGCGACTAAGGAGAATTTAACCTTCACCGTTTCGGGGATGGTGACGGAATACCGCGGTAAGAATTACATCCTGCTTGAACCGGGACCCGAAGCGCTCAACCGCCAATCAGCGCCGCCGGTAGTTGGATCGGCGGACGCGGGAAGCGGCGGCCCGGTGTCGGCGGACCAGATGCTCAAGGACATGCTCTCGGCCGACAAGCCCGCGCCCAGCCCGCCGGCGAACGCACAAGACGCCCGGCAGGACCGCAGCACCGGCTCGGCAGCGGTAGCGCCCAAGGCGCCCTTGCTGACCGTGCTCCCTGAGCAATCGCAGATTTTCGACCGCGTATGCCGATTGATCGCCAGCGCCGATGGGATGCACGAGGAACTGACGTTCGACGCCGACGGTGCGACGATGGACGATCCGCCGATGATCGTGCTGCCCAATCTGAAGCTCGTGGACCTGGAAAAAGCGGCGGGGGACCACAACACACGAGTTAGGGTCACCGGCATCCTCACCGAATATCGCGGACGGAATTTTATCCTGCTGCAAAAAGTGGTGGTGATGGCGGAATCGGACCGGCAGTTTTAGCTCGCGCGTAGTTTTAATACAGAGCCTGGCGCATGCATTTCTCATCGCCGATATGGCTGGTTTTGCTCGTGCCGTGGACGGCGGCGGTGATCTGGCTGCTGCGCGGAAAATTTCCGGTTCAAGGCGTGCCATTTCTGGAGCTGTGGAAACGCGAGGCGTTTCACCACGAGCGGCCCGTGCGCGCCTGGATCCGGCCGCCGATCGCGGTGCTGGCGACGCTGGCGGCGATGCTGCTGGAGATCGTCGCGGCGGCCGGGCCGACGATTAAATCACCTGCGGCGAGGTCGCAATTGGAAGAGGATGTACAACTGGAATCGCTGGCGGTGCGCGATTGGCCGGCGGCACAAGCGATGGTGCGGGTGGGCAGTCAGAGTGGTTTGAGAAAAGCACAATTGACGCTATCCGGAGCGAGTCACCTGAGCGCGCAGTCGATTGATTTACCGGCCAGGGGCAGCGAACAAAATTATTTTATCGATCTGCCCGATGCGTCTCGAGCCGTGACGGTGGAATTGTCCGCCGGAAGCATTGAACATGATTTAGAAGTGCAGCAGGCGTCCGGCTGGCCAATCCTTGATGCTCGCGGCACTCTCCCCGAGCCGGTGAGCCGGATGATCAATGTGTATTCCAGCGACCGCAATCCCGATCCGGCATCAAAACATATCGCAATCGTGGCGAGTTTGAGGGATGCAGAAACAAGTGAACCGACGGCGATTGTTGCTGGATTCGGTAAAGAAGCGATCACTGCGGAAGAGCCGCTATCGATTCGCGACAGCCCCATCACGCGCGAGATTGACTGGCAGGCCGCCACTGCGGGGGCTACGGTTTCACAAGCGCCGGGGCCGGGTTGGCAGCCGCTGGTGTCGGTCGGCGATTCGGTCCTGATCGCAGCGCGGGAGCAGCCGGTCAGAGAAGTGTGGGTGGGATTCCAATCCGGCGATTTTCCTCGCCACGCGGATTTCGTGGTCTTCTGGAGCAACGTATTCAACTCGCTGGGCGAAAGTGATTGGGGGCAGCAGGTAACGACGGCCCAGGTAAAGATCAGCTCGCCGCCCAGCGGTCCCGCAAACCAGCCGGCTTCGCTGGCGGGGCAGACAATGCTGGCGGCCGTCGGAATGACTGTTCTGGCGGCATTTTCATGGAAATCCCGGCCACGGTCGGCTCGCCAAAACGGTAAATCTTGACAGCATTTTAACCAAGGCGTACGTTTCATTTATGGGTGAATTAATTCCTCCCGTCTCCGTGACCAGCCAGAAAGATATTCGCATCGTTGAATTCACGAATAATAAGATTCTGGACGAAGGAAATATCGCGGATATTGGCTCAACGCTGACCTCGCTGATCGACGAAGTCGCCAAGCCAAAGCTCCTGCTGGACTTCGCAAATGTGGACCATTTGTCCTCGGCGGCGCTGGGAATGCTCATCAACGTAAATAACAAGATCAAACAAAAGAACGGCCAGCTTCGGCTGACTAATATTAAGCCGCAGATATTTGAAGTGTTCGTGATCACGAAGCTGAACAAGCTGTTTCGCATTCTGCCGACTCGGCCTGAGGCCCTGACGAGTTTTGCCCAATGAACTGCCAATGAACTGAGTGCCGCGCGGCCGCGAATGCCGATAAATCTGAAGAGCCTGGAATGTTTTGACGTTCACGAACGGGTCGGTCCGAACGACGTATATGCAAAGAAGCGGATCGAAAGCTCGAGGGCGGGGAGAAGCCGGCAACGGCTCCGCGCGGTTTGAATTCACGATCCCATCCGAATACCAGGCGTCGCAGGAGGTTCAGGACAAGATCATGCACGACGTCAATCGCCGCGGATTCAACAGCCAGACCGTTTTTGCCATCAAGCTGGCGCTCGAAGAAGCGATGATGAACGCGATCAAGCACGGCAACAAGCGGGATGGGAAAAAACTGGTGCACGTCGAGGCAAACGTGAATTCGCACCAGGCGGAGATCGTGGTTGAGGACCAGGGGCCGGGGTTTAATCGGCGGTCGGTGCCTGATCCGACCCTTCCGGAGAATCTGGAGAAATGCAGCGGACGAGGCATCCACCTGATCGAAGCCTACATGAACGAGGTGGAATGGAGCAAAGGCGGAAGAAGAGTAAGGATGATCAAGCGCGATGAGCCGGATGTATTGCCCCGCTGATCGAATCATGGCTGACGGACAGAAAATCACCGTCGGTCGTTGTACAATCACCGCCGCTCATGCTGATTCCGCTGCGCACTGATTGCCCGCTTCGCCGAGTTCCCTGGATGAACTGGGGACTCATCGCTGCCAACATCCTCATTTTCATACTGACGAGTTACACCGATCCCAATTCCCACGGCCCGCTGGCAGTGTTTCACGGCCAGCCGGTGCGCGATCTTCTTTCCCTCGATCCGCAGAACCCGTCGCTGTGGCAGTATTTCACCTACCAGTTCATGCACGAAAGCTGGCTCCACGTGCTGGGGAACATGCTTTTTCTGTATATCTTCGGGAACAACATCAACGACCGCATGGGGAACCTGGGATACCTGGGTTTTTATCTGGCCGGCGGCGTCGTCGCGGGGATTGGATACGCGGCGATGGACCCCGCGCCCGTCATCGGCGCCAGCGGAGCCGTCGCGGCGGTGACGGGGGCATATCTCATCCTGCTGCCGCGATCGAATATCACCCTGCTCTTCTTCTTCATCTACATCGGGCCGATCGAAATCAGCAGCCTGTGGTTCGTCCTCTTCACGTTCCTTCAGGATGTGATCGGCCGGCTGCGCCCCGAACTGCTCGGCGGTCCCGAATCGGAATCGGTCGCACACATGGCCCACATTACCGGCACGATCTTTGGCGCGACGCTTTGCCTTCTGCTTCTGGGATTGCGGCTTCTTCCGCGCGATCAGTTCGATCTTTTGGCCCTGGTGTCGCGGTGGAATCGCCGCCGGCAATATCGCAGCATGATCAGCCAGGGATACGACCCCTTCGCCTACGTCCCCCCGCAGCCGGTGGATGTTCGCCCGCCGGAGCTGGATCCGCGCACGGTGCGCATGCTGGAAATCCGCGCTGAAATCAGCGAGGCG
>Ga0302325_10031909_pt1 | contig 10825 bp, 10 predicted proteins | sample Palsa_T0_2_FD_201948 | JGI IMG/M metagenome (GOLD analysis project Ga0302325, IMG submission 201948) | Peat permafrost microbial communities from Stordalen Mire near Abisko, Sweden - Palsa_T0_2 | ecosystem: Environmental > Terrestrial > Soil > Palsa > Peat permafrost | place: Sweden: Abisko... | reverse complement strand
CAAGCTGCAACCCTACTATATTCCATGTTAGTATGTTACGTCCCCGTCCCCGTTCCCGTCCCCACCAGACCATGCCAGAGTTCTGCCGAATCATATCAGCACGCTAACTTGGTGGACTGCGGAAAAGCTTCACTAATTGAAACTTGAGCAGAACAGGCATCTTAAAGGAGCAACTTACTCCTAAATTTAAGATCTCAACTTCACGGCCATCAACCTTCGCTCTACCAAATGGCTTCCAGTGCTGTACCCCAGCTCTCCCCTGCTTCTGAGACGGAGCTCGAACCATCACCCCCACTTTAGAATTGAGAGCCTCTTCAGATGATACTGCCAACATCGAAGCTGCTCTTGAAGCCCTTCATCAAGATGGATTTATCGTGCTGAAGAAGGTTGTTGACGTCGCTCATATTGATCGTCTCACTTTATATATGACCAAAGAAGCAGACGGTCTGGTGAAGAATAACGTCAAGCCTTTCAACCAGGGTATCGACTGTAAGTCTGGATTTTCTCTCCAGATCCAATGCTCACCATTGCCAGCTAACATCCTCCAAGCACCTCCACTGGAACATTCCGAATATTTTAACGTAAGATAATAGTTGTAATAAGCGCTTTAATCGGTTTCCTATAAGGCCGGGTCGATCTTTTATGTTGTTATAGTAGGAAGCCTAATAATATTACACTTTAATGCTAAAGAGATCCACTTTGCTATAGATACATAGAATAATAGTGCTAATCTAAATGAGTTATTCCTTTTTAATGTGCTAAAGAAACGACCCTTCATAGCATAAAGAGGAATAATTAGTCTAGTAATAGTGATTGTAAAGAACAAGCTAGAAATATTCCTCCAAGTAGTCTAAGAGTTCTTAAGAGAAGAAGGGTCTTATATATTAGAGCATTAAGCAGCTAAGCGATTTCTTATCTATGGAAACTTTCTAGCTTATACTAAAGCTAATATATTTCTAAATATAAACCTATTTGGCACGTACTTAAGCGATCGAAAATATTATATAAATATAAGGGCTTGTTTATAATTTCGCGGTCTAATTTCCTTTGAACCTATCTTAGCCTACCTCTATGGAGGTATATACATTATAAAAATATTAAAAGGCTTGCCAAGTTGCCTATAATGATTTCGGACACGGTTGTGTTATTTATTCCCGAAGATTTTAAGGTCGTTATCCATCTCTGCTCACTAGCCTAGGCATATCCTGGCTCGAAGCCCATCTTCAATTTCTTACGAGTAATAACGCCCTGCCGAAAACGCATGGAATTCGGCAGTTAGTGCACAAAGACTTCAATTTCTTCCATCCCCGGGTATGGACTTCTTCCTGCCCTCGCAGCTCAGATCATAATAAATGTCTAGTGCCCATTTTTTGTGATCGCCAATGCACCACTCTGCCCATTCAATCCAACCACAAGATCGACCAACTTCTAGTTAGGTTCCCACGCTTCAATATTTGGACAGCAAAAAGTTGTTGCCACTCCGGAATCAGCCCTCTCAAATGCAAAATTGAGGGTTGGAGAACCAACATAAAATGTTCTTCCAGAAATGGTCGAAGCGAGACGTCAGATCAAACCACCAATTCAGGTAACCTTATTTTCATACGAATTTGCAATTTTCTTGTATGAGAGCCGAGAGCCTTAGAGCTGTCCCGGGGAGCCGGCATGATCCGTTTGTCCTTGTGTCTCAGGAGCCAACACAGCTCCGAAGCCCCCAGCTCCTTCGCGTTTTCCTGGAATTTACAGTGCTAATTTGTTGGGGTAGCCGACTTGTGAAAAGGGGGATATTATGCTGAGACCTAAGGACGTGGCATGCAGGTATGCCAAGCGAAAGTGATAACTACAGAATTATGCTCACTCTAAGGTACTAAGTGAGTTCCCTTGATCCCCCAAGTCTCCATCGGAACAGATGCTCCTCCCCGGGGACGGTCATCTTTGATTCTGATCAAATTACTGAGGCCATTCTTCCCAGGCTCACTGTTATCCGACTCACACTTTACGATTGAAAGCTCCCCTCGGTCAAGGAAACTTTTTTATGAAGCATGGCGGTTAACCAGTAGAAGTCAGAGCAGATTTGCTACCAGATGATTGCAATTTTAGGAAACTGAACGATGTGTTTGAGTTCAGGCGCTCAGTTGATACAGGTGTTGCCCGGTCCCGTCTCTGATATGCGCACTCCAACCCAAGATTGACTACATAGAATAGATAGAGGGTTTTCAAGGTCAAGGCGGTGCAGTAAGAAAGAAGCTTTATTGCAAGTCGCATCCTATCCACTGTCCAAAGGGCGTATGTTCACGCAGGCTAGTATCTGTTTGTGATATCTTTCCCGGGATGCTTATTTCCGAATGATTTCATGGACATCTTTAACGCCCCAAGAATAGCTGTAATAGTTTCACGCGAGTGGAATGACCTAGGCGCTTGGACAAGACGGGATTTCAAATCCGACGAGGGAAAAAGGGGGGCCTGTAGCTTGTCCTATGTGACTATCATCTTTTGTTAGTCCAAGCCATTTCACTTCTAAATTCCTCCTCATCATTTGCAGATTCACTAATAACTAATAAAGCAAGACGGAAGGGGTAACTGGCGGACGCTATAGTATGGAACACATCTTACCTGAATCAGTCATGAGTTTTCCCACAACGCCTACATAGCCTAAGTCTCTGGTGAAACACTCCCACGCTTCCCTAATAACCAAAACATATTACTCGATATTGATATAGTTTACAAACACTGCACGAAGTCACTCGCATCTCCTCTACCAAATAACATTGAATTCTATACCAACGAGAGGTTCACCATCCACCTTTAGCCAGAATTCCAATGGATCGACAAACTCGTTAATCTATCTCCCGCTGCCCATCTATTTATCTTCGTACCGGATCACGAATTCTCGGGAAACTTCTGGATTATCTCGCATTATTTGGTGAGGCGTGAAAGACAAATATACGCTCAAGGGCGATAAGAAGTCGAGACCGTGGTTGCTGAGCCTCAGATCCGTGATTTTAGGACCGGATTTGCTACATGGGAGATCTGGTGCCGTGGATGAGATTGCTTCGAGGAAAGCTAAGTGCGATTTCTAACTCTCGTATAATGTGTGCGTCACTTTTAGTTATCAAAGCTTCAACCTTCTTTTCCTTTTCTCATCTCTTCTGTTTCACCCTCAAGAAAGGCAGTACTCTCATCAGCTGAACGAATAGCAGCATAGCCCTTTCACAATTCATAATACGATATCAACACGCCCTACACTTAATTTCGTCGACTATTTCAGAGCACAACCACAGGAAGAACCTACGCGGATAGTGCTGCAGCCCAGTAGCTCTCAACAGATGAAGTTAAAAATGGGGTTGGGAGAGAGCCAGACACTGAACATAAGTAAATGGGCGGGTATACAACGAGAGGGGGAGAACAGTCCCAACTTCCACATCTCTGGTATTTAGCCCAGTTCTCGCCGGTCAGAGAAAACAAGCGTATGTGGAGGATTTTGATTTTCTAGAACGATCTCTGCAAGGAAGGCAATCTGCAACCTGCGAAGCCTTTCATCTCGATGAATTCAAATTACAGTTATCGAAAAGATAAACAAAAGACAAAAGATACAATAAACAGCCAGATTTAAAAGAATGTACCGTAATCAGCCCACAATCTACGCTTCCGTACAATCTTCAGATGGATCAGCGCCAGATAGAGCTGCCTCCTAAGGAGCGGCTGCAGGTATTTCACCACTCAAGCCTCCACCCGAGCCACCAAGTAAAGAATCCAATCTAAGAAGCCCCATAAGACCTTCGACAGGACTCAAAAGACCTCCGAGAGGATCGTCGCCCGACAGTAGCCCACCAGTAACAGCACCTATAAGCCCACGCTTGGTCTTGGAAGCCAGCCTATCACCAAGGGCAGCGAGGGGAGAGATAGTTTGCAAACTCTCGCTGACGGCGCCGAGGGAATCTTCATTAGAGACGGGGTCAAGATTCGGTGGGGAGGTCTGGGACCCAGAACGAGCAGTGATGAGACGGTCTGCATTTATTGCAGCTGCTGCATCGGACGAAGCCTCTCCATCGTGCTGGATGATGTCCTTCAGTTGTATGTCTCCGGGTTTTAGGTCCTTGATAGGTGTTAGCATAGCTTGAATGGAGGTATAGAAGTCGTCTTACATGGAGAGGCAGGCCCAAGGCGAAGGGCAGGATTGCGATGATCGTTGATATGAGGCGCATGATAATCAGGAAAGATGGCAAATTTGGGAGAGCTTTAGGAAGGAGATGGAGAGAGAAAGGATGAATTTGGAAGAGAAACCTGAAGGAATTGTGGTGTATTATGAGCTATTCCTCGACTGACGATTGAACACAAGAATGTATGGAGTAGGTCCGACTCCGACCCAGGTCAGTTCACCCTATTTTTTCGATAGGTCACTTCCCATTGCCATAAATCCATCCCAGTTTTGTGTCTCTGTCTGAGAGTAAATTGAGGCATTACGCTCTCTCCATAGGAAAACAGTCCCCTGTTTATTTTCCAGGACTGTACGAGGTCAATCAAGATGCTAGTCCATGAATCTAGTAGCTGGCAAGATTGGTTTCGTCGGTCCCAAACCAACAGTCATGGGGGCAGCTCCTCACCTTCTTGGCAGTTTTGTACCAGTACGTGATGAGATATTCTTTGTATCTTCATGAAGATTCTCGATGAACCAAAAGACGTTACTATGTGCCACGAGGTGGTCACGAGAATAGCGGTGACTTCCACATGTGTGACATATCTTCCAATAGTTCGGATCCCGGAAACAGAACAATGCCGTGTGATATGAAATTCTCTTGACGATTTTGGACAAAGCGCATGAGAAACGGGTTAAAGCGAATCTGTGAGGGTATCCCGCACTTTCGCTTCTCACCTCCCGAGCAAGTTCGATTACCTCAGTTCCTTGGACATTAACTACATGATCTGTGAACTTCGCAATTCTCAGCCCTTTCTCGAACATCAGAAAATATGGCAACTACCAAAGCAGGTTACAGGCAAATTAGTTTGTACGAAGACGTTCTCACAGAACTTAAAGATATTCAAGATCCCCATCCAGAATCGAGGTGGCCGAATGTATCGACAATCGTGCTCTCCATGACAACAATCATCTTTGGACTTCAGTCGCTATATTTGTCACTTCTGCCCGGGAATGCGTGCCTCGAAAAGGCCACAGCAACATTCGAAGAAGGATATCCAACAGAATGGGGCAAGAGATCTCCACCTTGTTGCCTTTCCAGACTGATTTCAGTGTAGCACCGGCGAAAGCCGCAATCGAGATTTCAAAAGTGTCATTTAAGAGCGCTCTCCGATACAACCAAACCTCGAAAACGTATTATCGAGAGCATGATCCTGATGAGCCGCAATATGTCGGAGCTCCGAGTCCAACGATCGATCATGCGTGGGAAGAACTCCTCGGCGGTATGTGACCCCTCCTAAGGAAGAACCGTTAGTCTGATATTTTTGTTGCAGGTCAATATCTCATCCTGACTAAGGAAGAAGGACTCCAGCTTGATGATCCTGTTCTAGTCCACGGCATCTATCTGGCAGAGTAAGAGGCAATCAAATCAGCCTCAAAGATCCAAGGCTGACAATTTCCTAGGATAGATGTCATGCATTCTTTGCACTGTCTGAACGTCATTCGCAAAAGTTTGAACCGGGAATACTATGCGGTCCACGATAAACACAAAGTGCCCAAACCGGTGCAAAGTGTACACGAAGGTAAGCCAGCTATTTGCCCCAAAAGGAAACATCCAAGACTGATGAATATTTGTCATAGAACATTGCCTCGAGCAGCTTCGCCAGACTATCCAATGCGCAGGAGACCTAACACCTGTGCCTATCCGGCCGTATGGCGAGGGCAAAGAGTCGAGCTACATTGGAACTTCACAGGTACACACTTGTAGGAACTGGGACACCTTCAGGAAATGGTATACTAAGAGGGGTGATGAATACGGGACAGTCCGCTGATCCAGGGCATGAAACTTTTATCGATTTCTGGATATGAATTACGAGTACGGGACAGAGGTCGTGCTTCACTTGTAGTACGTCCATAGAACAATTGTGCACTGATCCGGTCATGAATCTCTCCAAAGATGTTATCTATACTTTGAGAATGCTAAAGAAGCATTGGTACCACCAAAGCCAAAGCTATTCGACACGGATACATTGACTTCCTTCTGTTGTGCCGATAATGGCACGTAATTACTGTTGAAATCATCACAAATGTTGTGGAGGTTGAGGGTCGGTGGTAGAACATTCTAAGTGGCTATTAGCAATCTCCACCACAATAACCTCACTCTCCGCTATAAGAATTTACCTCTTTGATTGCTAGTATCGAAAAGATTGCTTCGATGGCTCCCGCAGCTCCGAGTAGATGGCCAATAGCACCTTTGGTACTACTAACAGATATCTGACTCTCCTTCTGCACGCCATCTTCGCCAAGCATCAACGCCGTAATGGCGGCATTCTCAGCCGCGTCCCCAAGTGGCGTGCTTGTGGCATGGGCATTGATGTAGTCGATTTCTTTGGGAAGCAAGCGAGCATTCTTCAGCGCTCTTTTCATCGCGAGCAGTGCTCCGCCCCCGTCTTCCCTCGGCGCAGTGATGTGATATGCATCGCCGCTACATCCATATCCTCGAACTTCAGCGTAGATATCAGCACCCCGAGCTTTGGCATGCTCCAGTTCTTCCAGGACGGCAACCCCTGCTCCCTCGGCTATAACGAATCCGCACCTATCTTTATCAAATGGGCGTGAGGAAGAGGAAGGATCATCATTGTAGGTAGTTGCTAGCGAACGGGATCGCGCAAACCCAGCAAAAGCAAGAGGGTGGATGCAAGATTCCGATCCACCAGCTATCATGACATCCGCATCTCCAAAAGCAATAAATCGCGAGGCATCGCCAATAGCATGGGCCCCCGTTGTGCAGGCCGTTGTGACAGCATGGTTCGGCCCTTGGAAGCCGTACTTCATCGAAATATGACCCGCACCAAGATTGATGAGAAGTTGAGGGACGAAGAGGGGAGAGACCTTCTTATAACCCTACACACAGATCTCAGCACTTGTTTCTCGTAGAAACATCTCCATTTATAGCTCACTGCTTTATCATAAGCAATACTAGTATTGTAGAGCTCCTCGAGGTTCCCTATACCACTGCCCAAACAAACGCCAGTCATCTCCTTGTCCTCTTGTTTATGCGGTCGCCAGCCAGCGTCGACAAGCGCCATCTCTGTCGCGGCCATGGCGTATTGTGTAAACTTAGCCATACGCCGTTCAGCCCCCTTCTCCAGCCAGTCCGAAGCCTGCCACTTGTACTCCCCCTTGCTTCCCTGTGGTACGAGTCCAGCAACGGTGCTGGGCAGTTCCCGCCATTTTGGAGCCGGTTCGAGGTGTGCAACACTCACAATACCGCTCTCACTGGCCAGCAGGCGTTTCCAGGTCTGTCGGATGCCCACACCGAGGGGGGTGATGGCTCCAAGGCCCGTCACTACCACGCGTCGCATTGTCTGGCCATGTTCTCTGCGGATGCTGATGTGGTGAGGTCGACTTTGCCTCTGTCTCGCGCCTGTGCAGATCACTGGAAATTTCCGCGTGCTCGCCCTCGCCAAAATAAACTCGGCCGCCGCTAACGACCCCCTGAAATTCGCTACTCCTAGTCTCCCACTCGTACGGCTGAGACATCTCAACGACATCCTCGGACATCTTCTGCTCCACATCTGCGTGAATCCGTGATCGAGATACCACACGCTGTGGCAATAATGTATAGTTATGGACCGAGCCTCCTGCTCGAAGAATTTTCCTTATCTCTTCTGCTCCATTATGCCCGTGCCTTCAATGTCACTGTAGCAGTGCAATCGTGCTACCTTGACAGCGGCGATCATAGTCTGTCTGAGAGTCAGGGACACCTCACAGATCTCTACTTGTTTCGCACAAGACGGCGAACAAGCGACCTGGCAATAAGTGTGACCGCCACAAAAGTTATCTATCTCGCTGGCACGAGATCAATCTGTCGGTTGAGTGGAGGTAGAGAGGCTTATTTCGTTTTGCAGCGCATCCATACCTTCCACCCATCAAACGCATGAGAAGCTTAAACTTTGTTTCTTCAACTATACTGCAGCATTGTTTCAAGCAATTCTGCATAGACAATGTCGTGTAGCATCCTTATCTTTCACTTCCTTTCCGGCTCTACATGTTGTAGCATCCAATCACAAAGCGAATCTCCACGATGCTTCCCGGCAGTGGCACTATTCACTCCAGCAAACTGCGCCTGGGAAAAACCATAGCATGGGAGATGCTGCTTCTTTTGGCGTTTGCTCGCATGTGAGGCTTCACCCAAGCTGGCTAGAAGTCGATAAGTGCGTCCGCGATTTATCCACAATGAGGCTGGACTCCAAAATCAGGCGAATACCAGCGTGGGATCTTATCTGACCTCAACCCCTCCCCGCAGCCATCGTGCTTCACGTAGGTCAGAGATCTTTTTGTGTCGACGCCTCTCTTTTTTAGTCCGCCATGGCAGCGATCAGGGAAGCCACAATCAGTTTCTGGTCTTATATACAGTCTATGCTTTATGGAAATGTCTCTTTAGACCGTTGATCGATCTCCGTGTCGCCGCCCGTTTATCTATCATGGCCTTATAATCCGACGAGAAGTCGTTCCTGACGACTTCTCCAACGACACGACCTTATGTAAGGCTGGAAGACAACAAAGATTGGAATCCAAAGATGGATGACGTCGAGGTCAGCAGTCGTGAGATCAACGCAGGCGTAGCGGTATCTCGATACGATGCCAAACGACCCGATCCCGTCACCGACTCCAAGCAGCGTTTGTCGTTATGGCGTAAGGTCAATTGATATCCAAAGAGAAGTTCCGTCAGTTTACGGTCGTTCAGATCCAAACTATCCCGAGGACAAGAGTGAGTCAATCATACTTAACACTTCATCATTCGATGATGCAGAAGTTTTCTCCATCAAAGAGGTTAAAGACTCGCCATATCCCGAGGTTCGTGCCGCAGTGCACAACTACGACGAATATGTACCCGCCAATACCGTTCGCGCTTGGGTCATCGGTATGACCCTGGTTGTTGCTGGGGCCTTTATGAATACCCTCTTCTCGCTGCGTAATCCGTTCATCGGTCTCGGCGCTCTGGTTGCTCAGATCATTGCATGGCCCATTGGTCATGGTTGGGCGAAGGTCATGCCAAGACGTCAATTCACCACGTTTTGCTTGAAGTGGTCTCTCAATACAGGGCCATTCAATATCAAAGAGCATTCCATCATCGCGGTCATGGCCAGTGTCTCCTTCAGTGCTGCTTACGCTACAGACATTCTGCTGGCCCGGATTGCATTCTATAAACAGGATTTCGGAATTATTTTCCAACTATTGTTAGTTATTTCGACCTAGTCAATTGGATATGGCATTGCTGGTATGATGCGCAAGTTCTTAGTGTAAGTCACTCGCTTCAATCCTTCTCAGTATATTGGCTCTGCTGATGAAGGAACAGATATCCTGCCGCCATGATCTGGCCTGGAAATCTAGTGAGCGTGATTTTGATGAACGCGATGTACGAGAACAATGCCAAGAAAGACCCCACGGTATTTGGAGGAAGCATTGCTCGTTACCGGTGGTTCGGATGCGTCTGTGCTAGAGCTTTTATGTAAGATTACTATTTCATCCCTAGATTCCTCGCACAATTTTTAAGTGTCTTTGCGTTCGCTACTTGGATCGCACGCACCCAACAACCCTGTCGTCAACCAGTTTGGTGGTTCGACTGGACTCTCACTTCTTCCCATAACCTTCGACTGGACTCAATTTTCCGGTTTCGTCGGCAGCCCGTTGATTCCCCCGTGGTTTGCTATCGGAAACACTTTGATCGGTGTTGTTGTCTTCTTTATCACTGGCGCCTTGGCAATCCATTATACTGGCACATAGAGCGTGCAATTCCTACCAATGAGCGACAGTGCGACCTACGACAATACAAGCGCTTCCTACAACGTGACGAGGATTCTCACTCCTCAATTTACTCTCGACCTTGCAGAGTACAAGGCATATTCGCCTCTCTTCCTGTCCACAACATTCGCTATATCCTATGGGTTGTCGTTTGCGGCCATTGCATCTCTGGTTGTCTACACTTACCTCAACCATGGAAAGCAGGTCTGGCAACAGTTCGAGAACAGCGCCAAAGAGGAACCTGATATCCACATGAAATTGATGAGCAAGTACCGAGAAGCCCCGATGTGGTGGTATATGAGCCTATTTGGTATTATGATCGGCCTGAGTCTCATTACTGTCTTGGCGTTCCCTACAAATTTGAGTACGTACAATTTCAGCCTAGGCACAACCAATTATCTAAAAAATTTGTTTTGTATTTAGAGACTTCTAGCATGGTGGGCTTTCTTGCTTGCCCTCGGCATCTCGTTCGCATTTTCTCTTCCTAATGGTATCATCCAAGCTATCACAAACACTCAGATCGGCTTGAATATGCTTACTGAATTGATTTTCGGATACATTCAGCCAGGCCGTCCTCTCGCTCTAATAATTTTCAAGACATATGGCTACATCACGATGTAAGTTCCGAAAAACTTCTCGCAACTTTCTCTGTTGACTTAATGGCCTGGTCACAAGCACTTAGCTTCGTTTCTGACCTGAAATTTGGTCACTACATGAAGGTAGGTAATTAATGGACCCCTTTTTTGGGAGTTTCCGCTGATACAAAAAGATCCCTCCTCGCACCATGTTCATGGCCCAAGTTGTTGCTACGACCTTCTCATGCTTCATCCAAGTTGCTGTGCTCAACTTCGCGCTTACCAATATCAAAGATGCGTGCACTCTACA
>Ga0302325_10031906_pt1 | contig 10825 bp, 7 predicted proteins | sample Palsa_T0_2_FD_201948 | JGI IMG/M metagenome (GOLD analysis project Ga0302325, IMG submission 201948) | Peat permafrost microbial communities from Stordalen Mire near Abisko, Sweden - Palsa_T0_2 | ecosystem: Environmental > Terrestrial > Soil > Palsa > Peat permafrost | place: Sweden: Abisko... | reverse complement strand
CGCGAATCGGGATTCTGGGTACCAGCCTGGGCTCATGCATCGCCTTCATCGCCGCCGCGCACGACCCGCGCATCGCCACCGGCGTCTTCAACCACGTTTCCATGTACTTTTCGGACGTGATCTGGACTGGGCTTTCTACCGACCACATTCGCAAGGGCTTAGCCGGCGAGGTGACGCAGGACCAGTTGCGCGAGTATTGGTCCGTCATCAGTCCGGCGGCTTACCTCGAGCGGCTGCGAAACCGCGATTTGAAGAGCCTGCTGATCTGGGCACGGCACGATTCCACCTTTCTGCCGGTCTATTCGCGGCAGGTGCTGGAGTATTTTCATAGCCGCGAACTATCCCACGAGGTCTTCACTCTGCCCTGCGGGCACTACACCACCGGCCAGTTCCCCTTCAACCTTTTAGACGGTTTGGTGATGTGCCGGTACTTAGCCCGCAATCTGTAGGGGCCAATCCCAAATCGCCACCATTCGTGGCGTGCCATAAGAAATTCGTTGACAAAATTCAAAGTCGCTTATACGATAAAAATATCACTGGAAAAGGAGGTGGTCCAGAATAATGAATGACAGTAGACCGCGCGAGGTGGCCGACTGCTGAGTCGACCGTTCTAACGTAGCGGCTTCGTCCAGTGGCGAGGCCAAGTTCCTGTGGACCGGCTGCCTCTCGCGTACGCCAAGCCTCAGGTTTAATTTGTAGGCTACCTTGACCCCCGGGGGATGCGCATGTTCTTGCGCTCCTTCGGGGGTTTGTCCTTTTTGCTATACTGAAAGACTCGAAAGGATTCCGTTACACATGAAGGCCGGTATTCATCCCGCATACAACGAGCTCAACGTCATCTGCGCGTGTGGCCATACGTTCAAGACCCGCTCCACGCACAAAGGCGACATCCGCGTGGAGATTTGTTCCCACTGCCACCCGTTCTATACAGGCAAGCAGAAGCTGATGGACACGGCAGGCCGCATCGACCGGTTTGAAAAGAAGTACAAAGATACGCGCGGCGCCAAGAAAGCTCAGCAGGCCCAGCCCGTGGCCTGATTGAGCTATTTTTTGGCCTGAGCTATTTTTTGGCTTGCTCCTGGCGGCGCTTTTCGCGTTCTTCCCGCATCTTGGCGTATTCGGCTTTCTGGCTGTCGTCCAGCATGGCGATGACTTTCTGCACATGTTCATCCTCGATGGACTTGTGCATATCGTGCATGCGCTGGCCGGTGGCATCCATAATCTGCTGCAGTTCGGTTACCTGAGCCGCGTTCAGGTGCAGGCGGTCGCTCATCTCCTGGATGTATTGTTTGCGGATCTCGGCGTGCTTGCGGGGAGCGTTTGATGTCACGGCGCTCACCGATTTCGCCATGTACAGGCGATTGGCGAATCCGCCCACCACCGCGCCGCTCACAAATACGACCGCCAGGTAAAATAACGTGGCTAGATTGGAACGGCGCATCAGAGTTCGTCCATCGCCGGCTCCGGCAGATCCGGGGTATCCTGCGCGTGCCCGGCCGCTAGCGCTTCCACGTAGCTCTCCACGGAGAACCTCGAGGTGCCGTGCGGGATATACAAATAGGCGGCCATCCCCAGCGTGAGCAAGGCAGCCGCCGTCACAAAGGCGCGCGCCCACCGTCCCAGGAAAAAGATGGACCGCTGGCGTTCCTCGATGCGCCGCCACAGCTCGGGCATGAAATTGGCGGATGCATCGGGATCCGGGCAGGACTCCCGGTAAGCGTGAAACAACCTATCCAACGCTGCGTTTTCGTCGCCTTCGTTTTTCCAGTTCATACTCCTACGCCTCGGCTTTCGCCGTACCTTTTACACTGGGCGCCTGACCAGACTCCCCGAACGCCTTCAACACCCGCTGCCGGGCCCGGAAAAGCCTTACCTTAAGGGCATTTTCGTTGACTTTGTAAATCTTTTCCAGTTCCTTCAACGAGAGCCCTTCCACTTCTTTCAGCGTCAGCAGAATGCGGTCGGCTTCGGAAACCGCGCTCAACACCGCGTCCACCGCTTCGGTCACCTGCCGGCGCTGGCGCACATCGTGATCCACTCGTCCACCGGCCGCCGCGTCTGCCAGCATCACCTGCTGCTCGGAAAGGTCCGACATGCGCGATTCCATCCTGCGACGCTGCTTACGAAGATAATCGTAAGCCGCGTTCACGGTTAACCGGTACAACCACGGTTCAAAGACCTCCGCCGTACGGAGTTGATCCAGCGAGAAATACAGCCGCAGGAAAACCTCCTGGGCCACATCCTCCACATCCTCCGGCCGGGAAATCAAACGCGCAATCGTTCCCAGGGTTCGCTTCCGGTATGCCAGTACGACTTCATTAAACGCGACGCCGTCGCCCGTCTGTGCGCGTTTAATGACTTCGAAATCAACCAGCATGCGGTCCCGAACCGGCCCGCATCTTGGTAGGCGTACCGGCTAATACCTAGGTTACAACATCCGGCCTGAGCGCGACTCCCGCCTATCGCTGCATTCTCAGCACCGTAGGGCAGGCAATTCTGCCCGCAGCCGGCTTTTAGCCGGCTTTGGCCGCCTGGCCTGTGGCTGGCAGCCAAGATCTTTGTTTTCAACAACGGCTTATTCTGCCAGCCACAGGATTTTCAATCCGGCTCCGCCGGGGGCCCGGGCTGAAAGGCGGCTGCGGCCATGATTGGCCGCCCGATAATTAACGCAGTAATGCAGATGCGTCAAAAAAGGTCGTGGCATCGTCAATACGACGTTGGGGCGGTAAACACCCAGGCGTGTAGAGTCACCAGCCATCCAGCTAAGTTTTCGCTGCTTTTTCAACTGCTTCCGAACTCCACCCCGGTCCCCGCCGTCGCCCTCGCGCTTGACTGAAATTAGAAGCAAACCATGGTAAAAATCGGAAGAAGAGTACCGGACCCCGTACTCCCGAAGCAGAAACCGACGGAGGCCCATCGAAAAAACGTTCATCCGCCGAATCGGCACTTTTGCAAGTGACTGTAAAAGAACAACATATTGGCTTTGAACGTAAATAAATGACCTTTCACGGCACCCCATGACGAGCCGCTTTGGTACAATGCCCGCAGCCCGAAAGGAGCGAACGCAAATGAAAAAGAACGCCGTGGCATGCCTGCTGGTATGCGCTTCGCTGGCGCTGGCCGAAACCCGGAAAATCGTGGTGCTGGACATGCCGGCGGAACACATCGCCGAGTTGCAGAGCGTCTCGCCGGATGCCAGGATCGTGCCGGTGGACGAAACTTCCCTGGTCCGCGAAGCGGCCGATGCGGACGCCATCCTAGGCGCCATTAACCCGGAAGTGCTGCACGCGGCCCACAAGCTGAAATGGGTACAAAGCTACAGTGCGGGCGTCGAGAACTTCTTGTTCCCGGAGTTCAAATCGAGCGATGTGATCCTGACCAACTGCAAAATTCTGATGGGTCCGGAAATCGCCGATCACGCCTTCGCGCTGCTGCTGGCCCTCACGCGCGACCTGTACCAGCTCATCCCCGGTCGCCCCACCGGGGAGTGGCGGCGCGATGGCATCCATCCCATTGAATTGCGCGGCAAGACGGCCGTGATCGTGGGCGTGGGCGGTATCGGTTCGCAAATCGCGCAGCGTGCGCACGCTTTCGGCATGACCGTGATCGGCGTGGACCCCAAGGACATGCCCCTGAACCCGTACGTCAGCCGCATGGTCTACCCGGGCGAGATCGATAGTGTGCTGCCACTGGCCGACGTGGTGTTCATCTCCACGCCGCTCACGCCGCAAAGCGAGGGAATGATCGGCCCGCGGCAGTTCGAGCTGATGAAGAAGGGCGCTTACTTTGTTGCGGTATCGCGCGGCAAAGTGTACAACACCGATGCCCTGGTGAAGGCGCTCGACAGCCGCAGACTGGCCGGCGCGGGCCTGGACGTAACCAATCCCGAGCCGCTCCCCAAAGAGCATGCGCTCTGGAAATTCGACAACGTCATCGTCACGCCGCATATCGCCGGCCAGTCCGATAACGTGAACGCGCGACAGATGGAACTCTTCAAGGAGAACATCGCGCACTTCGTCAAAGGCCAGCCGCTGTTGAATGTGGTCGACAAGCAGAAGGGTTACTGATGTCCAGAATGGTTATCGCGGCTGCACTGGTGGCCGGCGCACTGTCGGCTCAGACGCCTGCCACCGATGCGCGCAACGTCGATCTGCACCATACCGACTTTCACTTCAGCATGCCGAAGTACGCCACGCTGGCGGAATGGGAGGCGCACAAAGCGCAGCTTAAGCGGCAGATCCTGGTGGCCGCGGGACTGTCCCCGCTTCCGGAAAAGACGCCCCTCAACGCGGCTATCTCCGGACGCATCGAGCGCGGCGACTACTCCATCGAGAAAGTCGCGCTGGAAACTATGCCCGGCTATTACCTGGGCGGGAATCTATACCGGCCTTTGCATCCCAAGGGCAAAGTGCCGGCGATTGTGACGCCGCACGGCCACTGGACCTACGGGCGATTGGAAAACTCGGACGGCTATTCCGGCCAGGCGCTCGGAATTAATCTGGCGCGCCAGGGATATGTGGCGTTCGCCTACGACATGGTGGGCTACAACGACACGCTGCAGACCGGACACCGCTTCACCAGTCCCACGTATCAGCTCTGGAGCTTCACGCCGCTGGGCCTGCAATTGTGGAACTCGATCCGCGCGCTGGATTTTGTCGAGTCGCTGCCGGAGGTGGATGGCCGGCGTCTGGCGGTGACCGGGGCCTCGGGCGGGGCCACACAGGCGTTTCTGCTGGCGGCCGTGGATGACCGCATCGGCGCGGCCGCGCCCGTCAACATGGTGTCTTTCCTGATGCAGGGCGGCTGCGTTTGCGAGAACGCGCCGGGCCTGCGCATTGGCACATCGAACGTCGAAATTGCCGCCATGATGGCCCCGCGGCCCATGCTGCTGGTTTCGGCGACCGGAGATTGGACGCATAATGTGCCGCACGAAGAATATCCGGCTGTTCGCTCGATCTACGAACTCTATCGACAGCCGGACAAAGTGGCCGTCGTGCAGTTTCAGGCCGAGCATAATTACAACCGGCAGAGCCGCGAGGCCGTCTATGCCTTCTTCCGCAGCCAACTTCTGGGCGTAGACAGTACGGAGAAGGTCGCCGAGCGCGGCGTAGAGGTGGAACTGCTCCAGGACATGCTCGTTTGGGAGGGCCGCAGCCTGCCGCCCAACGCCGTGAACCAGCAGCAGCTATTCGAAGAGTGGAAGATTTCCGCGCGCAAACGCGTTGCGAACCACCATGAACTCATGTTGGACGTGTTCCACGCGGAGTGGCCGCGCGAGGTGAACGGCGCGCGTGAAGGCGAGAACATTGTGCTCAGCCGGCCTGGGCGTGGCGACCGCGTCCCCGGCGTCTGGCTGCCAGGAAAAGGCGCCGCCACGCTGATCGTGCATCCGGACGGATCCCAAGCCGGCCGCCGCGATGCGCGTGTCGCCGAACTGATACGGGCTGGCCAACCGGTGTTGCTCATCGACGCGTTCCAGACCGGCAAAGCCGTGGCCCCGCGCGATCTGAACAAGCAGTTCATCTCCACTTTCAACGCCAGCGACGACGCCAACCGGGTGCAGGATATCCTGACGGCGCTCCGGTTCCTCGACGCGCAGCATGCGGGGACTCTTGCCGTGCTGGCAATTGGAAAAGCGGGCGCTTGGGCGCGCTACGCGAAGGCTATGGCGCCCATCGATGTCACGCTAACGGCGGACACGGGAAGCTGCCCATCGAGCGATGCGGATTTCGTGAATAACCTCTTCGTGCCGGGCGTGCAGTTGGTCGCGGAGCCGTGCCCGTCGCAGTAGTTCATAAATTGTGGGGCAGGCCCGCGGCCTGCGCGGGTCCCTTGGACCCGCTTCCACAGTTTCTACATTTCACCGTGGGGCGGGCAATCATGCCCGCAGCCGCCGCGGGCGTAGCCCGCGTAAGCCGGGCTACGCCCGGCGAACCCGCGAGCTTCGCTCGCGGGAGGGCCGGCTGACAGCCGGCTGCGGCCACGATTGGCCGCCCCACGGTGATAAGTAGAAACTCGAGCCGCGGGCGTAGCCCGCGCGGGATAAATCCCGCCCTCCAGGTGCTGTGGCGAACACGAAATTCCGAAATTCCAGAGGCGGGCTACGCCCGCCGCGGCAGGCGAAACCGCATGTCCCACCAAAACCTGTGCCCCACTTTTCCCAATAACGGACACCCAGATCCGGAATTGAACGCGCCCCCACCCGGCCCGGCCGGAGAATGCGCAAGTTAGGCTTGGCATTCTGGTTGCATAATAAAGTTAGAGAGCATCATGCGCAGCCTTTATGAGGATCTGCGCTATGCAATCCGCGTTCTTCGGGGCAGTCCAGGCTTCACGGCGGTGGCCGTGCTCACTCTGGCGCTAGGCATAGCCGCAAATACGACAGTCTTCGGCTGGATCGACACGCTGCTGGTGCGCCCGTTCTCCGGCGTGGCCGGGGGCGGACGGCTGGCAGCGCTCGAAACCGTATCGCCGAACGGCGAATATTCCAATACTTCCTACCGCGATTATCGCGACTATCGCGACAGCGTGAATTCCTTTTCCGGTCTGGCAGCCTCGCTGCTCAACGCGTTCAACGTTGGCCCGGTCGAGAATCCGCGCCGGATTTTCGGCGAATACGTCTCTGGCAACTACTTTGCCGTGCTGGGCGTGAAGCCTGTAATAGGGCGCGCGTTCCTGCCGTCGGAATATAGCGACAATCCGGGCGCGTCCCCAAGGGCGGTGATCGGCTACCGGCTCTGGCAGAGCCTGTTCCAGGGCGACCCGCGCGTGGTAGGCCGCACCATCCGTGTCAACCGCTACCAACTGACCGTGGCCGGCATCGCGCCGGAGGAGTTCCGGGGCACCATGCCCGGCATGCTCATGGAAATTTGGATCCCCGTGAACATGGCCGGGCTGCTGAACGGCCAGGGCGACTGGCTGCTGCAAGAACGGAACGCGCGGCAGTTGTGGGTGACCGGGCGGCTGAAGCCGGGCGTGACGCTGGCGCGGGCAAACGCGGAAGTTGAGGCGTGTGCCCGCCGTCTGGCGCAGGAATCGCCGCGGTCGAGTGAGGGCTTCCGCGCCGGCTTGATGCCCGTGTGGAAGGCGCATTTCGGAGCGCAGTCGCTGCTGCTGGCGCCGCTGCGCATCCTGATGGCGGTCTGCTTCGCACTGTTTCTGATCGTGGGCGCGAACGTAGCCAACCTGCAGCTTGCGCGCGCCACCGCCAGGCGGCGAGAACTGAGCGTGCGCAGGGCGTTGGGCGCGGGCTCTGGGCGACTGGTGCGGCAGCTTCTTACCGAGAGCCTGCTACTGGCGGCGATGGGCGCGCTGGCGGGCGTTCCGCTGGCGCTCTTGCTGGGACGCGCGCTCGTCTGGATGCTGCCGTCGCTCGGATATCCGGTGGATTTCGGCTTTACCCTGAACGGCGACTTGCTCGGGTTTACCGCGCTGCTGTGCTGTGCCGGCGCTCTGCTGACCGGCCTGGCCCCGGCCCTGCAGGCGGCGCGAAGCAATTTGATGGACGCTCTGAAGGAAGGCGGGAGGAGCAGCACGCCCGGCGCCGGCCAAACCCGCACGCGCGGGCTGCTGGTGGTTTCGGAAGTGGCGCTGGCGCTGGTGGCGCTGGTCGGCACGGCGCTGTTCGCGCGCAGTTTTCAGAACGCGCGGGCCATCCGTCCCGGCTTCGACGCGCGCAACGTCCTCTTTGCGAAATACCATCTCGATACTTTCTGTTCGAATTCGGAGCAAAGAGAGCAGTTCTGCCTGCGTCTGCGCGACCGGATCGGAGATCTTCCCGGCGTCGCTAACGTAAGTTTTGCCAATGTCGTGCCGCTGGAGATCGGTAGCGGCCCGTTGTCGGACGTGCGCCCGGAAGGATACGTCTCCGGTCCGAGCGAGCAGATGACCGTGTCGAGCGCTACGGTCGCACCGGGCTTTTTCGACACCTTGAAAATTCCGGTGCTCGAAGGGCGCGACTTCACGGAACGCGACGACCGCGGCACCCCGTTCGTCGCGATCGTCAATCAGACCTTCGCGCAGCGCTACTTCGGGGGTCACAGTCCGGTGGGACGCCGCGTCCAGGTGGACGGCGCGTGGACCACGGCGATCGGTCTCGTGAGAGACAGCAAATACCACAGGCTGACGGAGCCGCCCGCTCCCTACATTTATCTGGCCTACCGCCAGTGCCATGGCGGCGAATTTTGGACCGCTTTCTTCGTCCGGACGGTGGGGCCCGCGCGCGGGTCCTTCGCCGCGGTCCGCCGCGAGGCCGCCGCGGTCAACCCGAACGCCGGCGTCACGGAGGTGGTGGAGTTCCAGGAGATCGTGGCCGGCTCGCTGTACGCGCAGAAGGTGGCGGCGGCGCTGCTGAGCGTGTTGGGTGCGGTGGCGCTGCTGTTGGCGGCGGTGGGAATGTACAGTGTGCTGGCGTACTCCGTGAGCCAGCGCGAGCACGAGTTCGGCATCCGCCTGGCATTGGGCGCCGCGCCGTCCAGTGTGGTGGGCCTGGTGCTGCGCCGGGGCATGCTGCTGACGGTGGCGGGCATCTTGGTTGGAGCGGTGCTGGCGATCGCGGCGATGCGCATGGCGGCGGGGTTGCTGGTGGGTGTGAGTCCGGGCGATCCGGCGGCGATTGCCGGCGCGGCGTTGTTCCTCGGCGCGATCGCGCTCGCGGCGAGTTATCTGCCGGCTCGGCGCGCGACGAAAGTCGATCCCATGGTGACGCTGCGTGAGCCGTAAGTGGGGCAGGCCCTCGGCCTGCGGCGGCCTCCCAGGCCGCCATCCTCACTTCTGCAGAACTCAATTTCAGGGCGACAAGCGCCGAAAAGCTAAATTCCATCGGCGTTTATAAACGCCGATGGAAAAAAGTCATTCGGCAGTTGGCCTGAAGGCTTTCCCGCCCCTCCACTTTTTGTGCCGCGCACCCGCGTGCGAACTTGACCTAACGAACCCGATCTGGCATAGTCTAACTATGCAAGAAATGTGGCGCCGGCTGAAATACCTGCTTAACCGCAAGCAGCAAGAACGGGATCTGGCCGACGAGATGCGCCTGCATCGCGATTTGGTGGCCGCACAGTCTTCAGCCCATCGCTCTTTCGGCAATGTAACCCAACTTCAGGAATCCAGCCGGGCCGTGTGGATCTGGCCATTCCTGGAAACCCTCGTGCAAGACGCGCGCTACGCCCTGCGCACCCTGCAAGCCAATCCCGGTTTCGCCGCCACCGCGTTTCTCTCTCTGGCGCTGGGCATCGGCGCGAACACCGCCATATTCAGCATCCTGAACGCCGTGATGCTGCGCTCGCTGCCAGTGGAAGACCCGCAACGCCTGGTGCAGGTGGAAGTGTCCGCGCGCAACGACTACTTCACCAATCCCATCTGGGAGCAGGTGCGCGATCGCCAGCAGGCTTTCTCGGGAACCTTGGCTTTCAGCACGAATCGCTTCGATCTGGCCGACGGAGGCGAGAGCCACTTCGCGGAAGGCCTATGGGTTAGCGGCGATTATTTCCGCGTCCTCGGCGTTCCGGCCATGCGCGGACGCATTTTCACCCCGGATGACGACCTCCACGGCGGCGGCCACGCCGGTCCGGTAGCGGTGATCAGCCACACTTTCTGGAAGCGGCACTATTCCAGCGATCCCGATATCGTTGGCAAGATCATTCGGCTGGATCGGCATCCGTTTACGATCATCGGCGTGACGCCCCCCTGGTTCAAAGGCCTGGATGTGGACACCCCCTACGAAGTCGCCATTCCCATCGGATGCGAGCCCGTCCTGCATACCGACCACAGCGCCTTGGCCGCGCGAAGCTGGTGGTGGCTGCGCATTCTGGGACGCCTCACTCCGGGCGAGACTCTAGCGCAGGCGGACGCGAAGATGAAGGCGCTGGCGCCGGAAGTCAATCGCGCCACGCTGCCCACGGATTGGGACGTCAACGGAAAGCGCGAATACCTGCAGCGATCCCTCACCCTGCGTCCCGCCGCCACGGGTTTCTCGGACACCGGCAGTCGCTACCGCACGGCGCTGTTCACTCTCATGGCGGTGGTCGGCCTGGTGCTCCTCATCGCCTGCGCCAACATCGCCAACCTGCTGCTGGCGCGCGCCGCCGCCCGCCAGCGGGAGATCTCGATCCGCATGGCCATCGGCGCGGCCCGCCGCCGCGTGATGCGGCAGCTCATGTCGGAAAGCCTGCTGCTCTCCGTACTCGGCGCGGTGGGTGGCTTGCTCTTCGCCGTCTGGGGAAGCCGCCTGCTGGTCCGCTTTCTCTCGACGGCCGGCAGTGAACTCCAACTCGACACCACGCCCGATCTGCGCGTCCTCGGCTTCACCATGGGCGTGGCCATTTTGACCGGACTCCTGTTCGGACTGGCGCCGGCCCTGCGCGCGACCAGCGTGTCGCCCAACAACGTCCTGAAGGAGCACGCGCGCGGCATGGTGGGAACACGCTTCGGTCTTGGCCGCGCGCTGGTCACCGGCCAGGTCGCGCTATCGCTGATGCTGCTGGTGGGCGCGGGCCTGTTCCTGGGCACCTTCCGCAATCTGCTGAACACCGATCTGGGCTTCAGCCGCCACAATGTGCTCTTGATCCGGGCTGCCATGATGCAGTCTGATATTCCACCGAAGCAGCGGCCGCGCGTTTACGGCGAAGTCGTGGAGCACCTGCGCGCCGTCCGCGGCGTGTCGTCCGCCGCGAGTTCCACGCTCACACCCATCAGCGGCGAGACGTGGAATAACGCGGTGTCGCCGGAGGGCTATACACCAAAAGGCAAAGACGACACGCTGGTGTACCTCAACCGCGTATCGCCCGGATACTTCGCGACCATGCGTCAGCCGTTATTGTTGGGACGC